>OGLX01000284.1_pt1 | contig 38216 bp, 38 predicted proteins | sample 1572821 | NCBI WGS metagenome assembly OGLX01 (sample SAMEA2581908, study PRJEB24529) | metagenome | biome: Human gut stool | place: China | collected 2011 | reverse complement strand
TATTGTTTTGTTTTTTCAGATACAGAAATACTAAAACTGTTTCTTATTACAAACACACTGCTTACGATTATTATTACTATAATAACACTTGCAATTCCATATAGAACTCCTAAAGTGCTCTCACTAAGAACTCCTTCGAACCTTAATAAATCTGCATTAACTTCTACTTCAATTTCATTCTTAGTTTCCGCTTCTATTGTGTTTTTTATTTGATTCTTTACATTTTCATATTCTTTTGGATTTTTTAGAGTTACATAGAAGTTGGCTGTTTGTGAGTTTTTTATTGTAGCATCAGCTGTCACTGATTTTTCATTTTCTTCTGCTGATAAAATTTCATTTGAAGCATTTGTATTTAATTTTGTGCCTATTGATGTTATTTTGTCTGTGCCATCTGCATTTTTCTCATCATTTGAATATGTAACTGCCGTATAGCCTGGTGCAGAATAAGGTTCAAGTCCTGTGTTAGGTCTTTTCATTATTCCAACAACAGTGTATTCTTTTTTCTGTCCATCAACGATTTGCTCCTCATAATCTTCGTTGTCTCCGGCTTTTCCAGTCTCTTGATATATATATTCTTTTGACGAACTTGCTAGATATGGATTTTTTTGATTAAGCTTACTGCCGTCCATTAGTTCTCTTGTTCCAACATTTAAAGTAATCTTATCTCCAACATTAATCTTAACTCTACCATTATCAATTAAATGTTGTGGAATAACAATCTCATTCTCATTTTGAGCCATTCGACCTTCTATCAATTTATATGCACCTTTTTCGAAGGCATTTTCATTCATAGAAACCACATAAATATATGGTTTATCCTCATTTTGAATACTCTCGAATTCACTGTATCCCAGCTCTTTTGTAGTATAGTAACTATCAACCGCATTGTTCTGCGTAATATATTTTTGCTGTTCCTGTGGTACATTAGAAAATGAAATATGATAATCACCATCACTATTCTTAATAAGATTTACAAATGTCTGCTGTGCACTTGTAACCAGCCCCGCAACCGCACAAACCAGTGCAGTAGAAAGCATAATTCCAATAATAGTAACAACCGTACGTTTCTTATTAAGCAATAAATTTTTCTTAGTCAACTTATTTAAAACATTCATTATATATTCTCCATCTTTTCGCCCAATAGGGACGCCCTTTTTGGGGCGAAATTAACTTTTCGTTTCCCAACAGCTTCCTTTACTGGACAAAATTTATATTATTTTTTCTTCTTCACCCAAGAAAGTGCGTCCCTATTGGGCGAAATTTTTCTCATCCTTTATTATCTTTCCATCTTCTATTGTTATAACTCTCTCTGCTTCTTTTGCTATTTCTAAGTCGTGAGTAATTATTACAACAGTCTGGTTAAACTTTTTGTTTGATAATTTTAATAATGATATTATTTCATCACTCGCCTTTGAATCTAAGTTTCCTGTTGGCTCATCTGCAAGCATTAATGCTGGATTATTTATCATTGCTCTTCCTATTGATACACGTTGTTGTTGTCCTCCAGATAATTGGTTTGGCAGATGCTTCTCTCTTTTTTCTAACCCTAATGTTTTTATTAACTCATCTAATCTTTTCTCATCAACTTTTTGTCCGTCTAAGTCACATGGCAATGTTATGTTTTCTCTTACATTCAATATTGGTATTAAATTGTAAAATTGATAGATTAAACCAATTTGTCTCCTTCTAAATATAGCCAGATTATCATCATTTAAAGAATAAATGTCTTTTCCATCTATGAACACTTTGCCTGAAGTTGGTCTATCCACTCCTCCTAACAAATGTAGTAACGTAGATTTTCCGCTTCCACTAGCTCCAACAATCGCAACAAATTCTCCTTTCTCTATCGAAAATGAAATGTGATCAACTGCATTAACCTGATTTTCACCTTTTCCATAAGTCTTAACTAAATCTTCAACTCTTAAAATTTCCATTATATTTTCCTTTCTTTTCAAATTTTCTTTTACTGAAATTATAATACAATATCAAAGTGACAAATAAATGACATTTTAAATTTTTATTTCATTCATTAAAGAAAATTTTTTTCATATAAGTCACCCAGATTTAATATTGATAGACTCAATCGAAATTCGTATACTAGAATTAGATATTATTAAAAATACATACTATAAGAATAAGCATGATAAAAAGGCTCAGTAGATGTTATTTTTAGATGACCCTAATTTTAAGAATGTATGACTCAAGGACAACATGAAAAAATCTATTGAAATAAAAATGAGCGAATTTCTTCACTCATTTTTTTTGAACTTTTTTACAGTCTGTTTATTATATCAACACATTAATTTTAGTTATTTTTTGAGTTCTTTTGTAAACTCCAAATATTGTACATTATCATACACAAATTTTATGAATTCTTCTTTATCACTTAATTCTCCAATATATTCGCTCGGAATTTGTGATACAACTCCTCCCAATGATAATTTTTGAAATACGCTTTCAAATGCTAGTTTTTCTTTATAGTCTATTTTTTCATCTTCACTCGCATGGTACGAACTTGTATATTTTTCTTTGTCTGTTACATTTTTTATTACTCCAAATCTTTCTTTGTCTATTCTTTCGAATGTTTTGCATACCTTTTGACTTGTTTCTCCATATAAGCAAAAACCTAAGCCAGAGGCTTTCTTCCACTTTTCAACAGTTTCTTTTAAATACTTTACTATCTTTATAGCAAATTCTTTTCCATTTAGTTCAGTGTTAGAAACTTCTTTCATCATCATTGTTGCTTCATATACTCCTACATATCCTAACGAAATTGTAGAGTAACCATCTTTCAAATATTTGTCGATTTTTTCTCCTGATTTTAAATGCGCTATCGCACCATATATCCAATGTATTGGGCTCGTATCACTTACTGTACCAAGCAAAGCATAATGTCTGCACAATAAAGCTTCATGACACAATTCCAGTCTTTCATCTAGCAAGCTAAAGAATTTATCTTCATCACCATCTGCCACGATTGCAATTTGTGGTAAATTTATGCTAACAATACCTTGATTAAATCTTCCTTCAAATTTATATGTTCCATTCTCGTCTTTCCATGGAGTTAGAAAACTTCTAAAGCCCATTGGCGAAAAGACATTTCCGCTATAATTTTCACGCATTTTTTTAGCCGATATAAAGCTTGGTTCTTGTGTCTTATTTGCACATTCTAATGCAAGATGTGTTAAATAATCATATTTTTCACCATTTAAGCAGTTATTTTCATCGATTACATAGATCAACTTTGGAAATTCCGGATTAATGTATTTTCCTTCCGCATCCTTCATTCCCTCAATTCTTTGCTTCAAAATTTCTTCTATTATAAGTGCATTTTCTTTTATGTATTCATCGCCTTTTCTTAAATACATAAATAATGAAACCAATGGACTACGCCCGTTTGTAGTCATTAGTGTATTTATCTGATATTGAAGTGTTTGTACACCACTCGTTACTTCTTCTTTTATCTTTTTATCTAATATTTCATTTGAAGACACGCCTCCAAACTCTTCCTTAAATTTTTCATAACTCTTTCTAACATACTTTCCCAAATGGCTGATATCTACTGATTGTCCACCGTATTGTGTTGACGCAACTGTTGCAAGAATTTGTGCAAGAACCGTGCAAGCAACTCTAAAACTTTTTGGGCTCTCTATTAATTTGCCATTTATAACTGTTCCATTGTCAAGCATATCTCCAATATTAATCACACTAGAATTAAAAATTGGTTGTAAAAAATAGTCCATATCATGAAAATATAACACTCCTTCTCCATGGGCTTTTACTATTTTTTCAGGCAACAACAGTCTCTTCGTTAAATCCTTAGAAACCTCTCCAGCTATGTAATCCCTCTGAGAAGATGCAAGCACAGCATTCTTACGTGTTCCGTCTTCCAACATCTCCATATTTTGATTTTTTATGAGTCCAAGAATAGATTCGTCTGTGGTGTTCTTCTTTCTAACCAACGCTCTATTATATCTATAAATCATGTATTTCTTTGCAAGCTTAAACTTTTTCTTATCCATAAGTTGCTCTTCTATTATATCTTGCACATCTTCAACCAAAATTCTCTTTTTATCAAGTGACTCAATATATTTTATTATATCCTTAATATCTTGCTTATCTGCTCTTTCCTTTTCTGTAACCTCTTGGTTTGCCTTCTCAATAGCAATTGCAATCTTCTCCCTATTAAAATCTACTACACGTCCATCTCTCTTAATAACCTTCATAAATTCCTCCTTGGATTTACCTAAATTACTGCCTCTTTAGTTTCATTATAAATAATATTTTTTAATATAACTAAGCAGTATTGTTTGCAAAACATTTTTCTGCCCACATCGACATAACTTGCCTAAAAAACATTATCTCATAACTATTATACCTTAACAATTTATTTTTTCTGTTGCAAATGCAACGTTTTTGAAGTATAATTGAGTAAATTTTATTTACAAATTTAAGGACAATGTTAATGGAAATATCAGATATAATTGAAAACATTTCTTGTAATTGTATTAAGGTTCAACGTAAGACCTTTGAAAAAGGCAGTATCATTACAACTTACATAGAAAAAAGAAAACAAATTTGCATACTGCTTTCTGGAAAAGCAGATTTAATTAGATATGATTTAAACGGAAACAAGGATATAATAGAAAGTTTTGTTGAGACGGATATTTTTGGTGAAGCCTTCTACCCTGTTCATACCAACCACGAACTTTTTGTTTTAGCAATGGATAAGTGTGAGGCTCTTCTATTTTTGTATGATGACATACACGAAAAATGTAGAAGCAATTGTAAATTTCACACAACACTCGTATCTAGCTTACTAGAGCTTATATTAAAACAAGCAGTACATCAAAATACTAGAATAGAAATACTTTCAAAGAGGTCTATCAGAGATAAATTACTTACTTATTTTTCTATTCTTTCTAGTAAAAACTTCTCTAAAAATATTACACTTCCAATTTCAATGACTAGCCTCGCTGATTACCTAAGCGTAGATAGAAGTGCAATGATGCGTGAGCTCAAATGCTTGGTAGATGAGGGATTTATAAGCCGTGATGGTAATAAAATAAAGCTTTTATTTTAACAAATTAAAGCTTTATTTTTTAGCTTTTTCTTTCCATAAAGCCTCATTTATATTTTTTCAATAAAATAAGCCCATTTTAAAGTAAAAATACATATTTTTTATATTCTGATGTATATCACTTCATTTAAAACAGGCTTTGACGTATTCAAATTTGTACGCATTTTTTAACAATATTTAGTCATTATCACTTTCTATATTACTCTCAACTTCATAATTTTCGTTTTCTGTATTTCTGTTCTCTGTATTTGTAATATTGTTTTTTTCTTGAAAAATCTCATTATTTTTATTGCTCTCTGTATTATTTGTTATTTCCGTATTGGTTTCAGTATTTTCCGTATTGCCTGGCACTTCTGTATTTTGCTCTGTGTTTTCTATTTTATTTTCAATATTGTTATTTTTATCGCTTTCTGTGTTTTCTTTATCATTCTTTTGGGCAATATCATACTCCTTCCAAGGGTTGTCCGAAGCTGGATCCGTTGGGTCCCAACTATTTACCTCACTGTCTCCAGAAATTTTTCTTTCTGATGGCTTGCCCAATGGTCCAGGGTTAGAATCTTGGTAGAAATATACCTTCGTTCCTGATGCACAATTATCGTATATCCATTTTGCATTTTTTACAGTAAGCCTTATGCAACCCAAGGAAGCCGGAGTGCCTAATTTATCATATTCCCAGTATTCTAAACTTGAATTATCTCCTTTTTTTGTGTATGGTACAGAATGGAACAATATATTTCCAGTTATCTGTGTCGCATATTGACCAAACACATCCCCTTGAAGACCTTTCCATGCCCAGTCTCGTCCTCCATAATTTTTCAAAGAATAAGTACCACTCATTGGAGTTGCTGAACCTATAGAACAAAGCATTACCTTTACGCAGTTTTTGTATTCTCCGTTTTCATCTTTTTCATATACATTAACTACATTTTGCTTACAATTTACTTCTAATCTATATTTTGTACCACTCGTATTTTTAGCTTTTTCTTCAGTTACTGTATTTTCAACTACTTCGTTCTCTTCTATACTATTTTCTATAATCTCTTCATTTACATCTTCTTCAAAATTTTGTGTATTTACGCTATTTACGAATTCACCAGCTAAACTTTCTGGTTCCTTTGCGGCAACTTCTTTTGCAGTATTCTTACTAATTATACTTGCAGTTATTATCGTTATTAAAATAGCTAATATTAAAATTATAATTCCTAATATAATTCTCTGTTTTTCTTGTTTTCTTTTTCTAATCTCACTTCTTGATTGCATTCTAAAAATCCCCTTCATATGTTAGTAATAACATTATACATTTTAAGGATCCTCTAGTCAATAAATTTCAGTCGATTATTTTCTGCCGCCCTATTTTCACAAACCACACCCTAAAACCAATCATTCCAAATTCTTATTACTTGGCACTTCTATCGATTTTCCATCATAGCTAAATTTCGAGCCATGGCATGGGCATTCCCAAGTTTTATCTATATTATTAAAGTACAGCTCACACCCCAGATGTGTGCAAATAGGTTTTACTTTAAAAATTTCTCCAGTATTTGCCTTATACACTCCAACCTTTTTATTATCTATTTCAATTATCTTGCCCTCTCCTATTTTTATATCATCTATTTCATCTTTCGGTATCTTGAACCTGCTCATCAATATTGATTTGTTCGCTTCTTTTAACATATTTCCTACTTCGACTCTATTCTTTATTGGTTCTACTCTTCTTGCTTTAAACAAATCTTCATACTCATTTTCTTTTCCTAATATTTTATCTGCTATTATGTTTGCCGCAACATTTGATGATGTAATTCCCCATTTATTAAACCCTGTTGCCACATACACATTAGGCATCGTAACAGAAAAAGCTCCTATATACGGGATTTTGTCGAGGCTTATGCAATCCTCTGCAGACCACTTATATAGCACTTCTGCATCTGGATACATTTTTCTTACAGCTGTTTCAAGCCTCGTATATCCATTTTTCAATTTCTCCGTTCCAGTTTTATAATCATAACCAACCGCTAATAGTAATTTCTTTCCATTATCCTCGATTACCCTAAAAGACATATTGGGGACTTCGTAATTTATATACATTCCATCAAATAGCTCTCTTTTTACATCAGCAACTATTGCATAAGATGTTGATTGATACATCTTCAAAAAATAATATCCAGGAATCTTTATAAACGGATATCTCGTTGCCATTACTACATAATCTGCCGTAACTTTATTTTTATTCACATATATTTCGTACTTTCCATTCGACTTCTTTATATCTGTAACCTGAGAATTCTCAAATATTCTACTATTATTCTTAGTAATACCTTTGGCCAGTCCATATCCATATTTCACAGGATGAATTTTAGCCTGATTTTTAAATTCTATTGCACCCGCAATTTCCATTGGAAGATCAGTTTTAGTCACATATGTGCATAAGTTTTTTTCTAGCTTATCTATCGACTTTTTTTCTTTTTTTAGCACATCAACATCGGTCTCTCTTGTCGTAAACACGTATGAATTCTCTCTTTCAAAGTCACAATCTATTTTTTCATTCTGCACTATTTCACTAATATTTTCTATTGCCTTCTGATTTGCCTCTAAATATTTTTTTGCAAATTCTTTTCCCTGTGAATCTATTAAATATCTGTAAAAAACTTCATGCTGACTTGTAACTTTTCCAGTGTTTCTGCCACTCGTGTGACTACAAATTCTATCTCTTTCTAATAAAACAACATTAGTATATTTGCTTAAATAATACGCTGTTGTAAGACCAGTAAGTCCTCCGCCAATAACACAAACAGAGGCCCTCATATCATTTCTTATACTCTCATATTCTTTATAATTTTTTCTCTCCTCTTCCCAAAAAGATTGCATAATTTTTTCCTCCCGCTCCTTCTAAAACATTTATTACATATTTTTTCCAAGATTGAAAAATTTATGCAATTTTAATTATTCGCAATGCAAACTTATAGGCACAAAAAAGATGCCGATTTTATTCAGCACCTTTATTATCTTTTCCATTTTCTTCTTTAATTTGCTTTTTCTTTTTTCCAGTTATACTAACATTGCTTACCTTTTCTGCAATTGCCTTAGTTGTGTCTTCAACCTTTGTCTCTATTTCTTCTTTTTGTCTAATTGCTTCTTTCTTTATCTTCTCTGTTTGGTCTTTAATTTTTATCTTAACAGCTTGTAATTTAGGGAAAGCATCCACCAATCTTCTATGCAATGCAGACTTGCTTTGTAAAATTTCCCTTACCTTCTTAGTAATCTCTTCTGTATTATCAGTTTCTTTACTTGCAGTAATATCAGCCTTTTTAATTGCTTTAATAACAACTCCAGAAACAATATTATCAACCACATAAATTGCAAATAATATTCCAGACACAATATTTAACCACATCTCTGGTATTAATTCTAGTTTTCCTAGCAAGAATGGATTTGTTATATATGTTACCATTAGTCCCAAAATTCCAAAAGGAATTATTGTACCTAAACAAACTCGTCCATTTAAATTAAACTTTCTTTGGCTATAATCCCACCATCTTGCCTTAAACATTTTTTCCATTACTAAACTGGTCAAGTATTCCAAAGTTCCGCATACGACTATCGCCATAACAAATAGCACAAGTGCATCATATTTATATCTTCCCAATAAAAAGGTTATTAGAAGAGCTCCATAGCCATAAATCGGGCAATAAGGTCCAATTAAAAATCCTCTATTTATAAACCTTTTATACTGAATAAGTTTACATGTAACCTCCATTATCCAACCTGCTACAGCATATATCATAAACAGCAAAAAATATATTCTAACATCATAACCTAGTATTGTCATAGAAAAACCTACCTTATAAATCAATAATTACATTAAATATATTACCAGTTATATGGAAAATTTGCAATATATTTATCATAAAATTAATCAGCATTTATATTAGCACTATATACCATTAGTCTTATATGCAAAAAGCAAATGCCGACTAGCACTTGCCTTCTTTTTCTTTTGTTTTATTTGTCATATTTTGTTGTAGTTTTCGCTATAGCGAAATATATATCGTATATTCTTAAGAACAAATCTAAAAATTTTCAATCCTGCCTCTATGCTTCTCTATAAAAATTCTAATTTTGTAATTTAATCTGTTCTTCTTTTATAAGTGGATACCTTATAAGCTTGTTCCATTCCAAATTCTCTTTGTTCATATTTACGGCAGTAATTTGGTGATTATCATAAGTTGTATAATAATAAATCCCTTTTGTCGCATTACAACATGATGTATAAATAGTTATTTCATATTTATCATTGCCTAAATTGCAGCAACCTCTCTGTTGGTCAACAGAATTAAGAATATGGAAAAACTGGCTAACACTCTCTAATTCTCCATCTCCAGAAACAGAATTCATCTTAACAAATGCTGTTCTAACAAACCTAGATTGCGAAGATAAATCTCCTGGAAGTCCAATCGCTCCCATTCCACGGCTATAATTCTTTAAATCAAGTTTAGAAGAAAACGTGTTTTCTGGTGATTTATTTGACAGATGCATATAATTATTCAAATTAAACATTTGCTTATCAAACGGCGGATTATTAGTAAGCACACCGACTGGATTATCATATATTTTTATTCCATCCGCCACAGACTCTACAGTAATAGCTTTGTTACTATCAGCAATAATCCAATGCAATTGAGCAAGTGGCAACCTATCATTAAAAGGCTCATTCAAAAAATTCATATTTTGAATAAGCTTTTTCGCTTCATCAACACTTGAGCACTGCCCAAGAATCCATGGAATAAACTCAAACTGAGTTACATTATTTTTCCCTTCTTTTTCATCATGATAGACTGCGTTTCCAACAAAATTAAGTCCTGCAATTCCAAGCCCTTTCTCATTTATTGCATCATAATACAATGGGTAATCTTCTATCACATAAGCCATTCCAATAATAGCATAATGCGAATTCATCTCCCCCATTTTTCTAAAGTTAAACTTAAAATTTCGTGGAGTAATCGTAACTTCGTCTCCATATGAAAACTCATAGTCTAACGTACGTCCAAAATAAAAATCTTTAGTTTTATAAGTTGTAGCTGTACACATAATACCTCCTAATATTTTACATTTTTTAAACCCGTTAATCTTAAAAAAACAAACCTTTACATTTACATACTATCATAAAAAGGGTATTTATTCAATCTTCTTTTCACATTCGACCAATCAATAATATTGGTCATTAAAATATTATAGAAATCAAATAAATTTTAGTTCAAATTGAAACTAAGAAAGTCCCACATTTCTGTAGGACTTTTCATTATTCAATTTCAATATATTTCTTGCTTGGTAATTCTTTCTTGTCTTCCTTCTTTGGAACAACAATAGTTAATGTACCATTCTTAAATTTAGCTTTAATTTCATCTTCTGTAATGTTTTCTCCAACATAGAAGCTTCTAGAGCAAGCTCCAGAATATCTTTCTTTACGTACAAATCTGCCTTTTTCTTCGTCATTTTCTTCTTTATTAACACTAGCATGTACTGTTAAATATCCATCTTGAATCTCAAGTTTTATTCCTTCTTTGTCATATCCTGGTAAGTCAATGTCAATAATGTATTCATTTTTCTTCTCTTTAATATCTGTTTTCATTAGTCTACTTGCTCCCTCATTAAAGAATGAATCTCCAAATACATCATCAAATAAATCAAAATCATGTTTTCTAGGTATCATCATCATAAAAATCAACTCCTTAAAATATATTATGTGTTGACACTTGATGAGAGTGGCACATGTTTATGATAAATATTCTTTACCATTTACAGATATATTATACATCTATTTTTAGCAGAGTCAAGTATTGAGTGCCAATTTTCACGTAAAATTCATATTTCTTCTAGGCTTATTGATAACAGCTCAATTCAGCGTATTATTTGTTTTTATTGAGTTATATCTCATTATCTTCTACTTCTTTTACAAGTGCAGTCTTCATCTTATTTCTTTTTCCGCCATATATATCATCAAACAAGCTATTGCCAACCATTAGTACACTCTCCGGATTTACATTCATCTTTTCACATGCCTTTACAAAGTTCTTCTTTAACGGTTTGCACGCAAATCCTATGTAATCTATTCCATTTTTATTGAAATATTTTTCTATATCTTTGTCTACTCCATTGCTTACAATCATAATTTTTATCTTGTCTTTTAAGTCTTCAATCCATTCCTTATTAACCTTAGGAATATTCTTCATCTCTTTACGCAATGTATCATCTACGTCTAAAATTATTGCTTCAATTCCATATTGCTGTTTTAATTTTTCGATTGCTTGTACATCTAATTCATTTACTTTGCTTAAAGTCATATCTGGTTTTATAAATTTCGATAACACATAATGAACTAAATCTAATATTTTATCTGCTACCAATTCATCTAAAGTCTTCATAATTTGCTCCTTTGATTCATTTTATACGTTTAAAATAATTTATCCTGTATTCTTTCTTAATTATACCTTATAATTTTGAGAAAACTTTACCTAAACTATCATTTATGACAAGATTTGCCTTATTATCATAAGGAGTTGAATTCCTGTTTATCAATACCAGATTTCTGCCTCTAAAAAAGTTTATTAAACCACTTGCAGGTTGAACAGTAAGTGACGTGCCAGCAACAATTAACAAATCAGCATTTTGTATAGCATATATCGACTTTTCGATCGTCTCCTCGTTCAATCCCTCTTCATACAAAACTACATCTGGCTTTATTATTTCTCCACAACTACATCTCGGAATACCATTACTGTTAAACACATATTCAGCATCATAAAATTTATGGCAATTCATGCAATAATTTCGCAGCACGCTACCATGCAACTCATACACAACTTTAGAGCCAGCCTTTTGATGCAAACCATCTATATTTTGCGTTATTACCGCCTTTAACTTACCTTTGTTTTCAAGTTCTGCAAGTTTTATATGAGTAATATTAGGTTGATATTTTAACGAGTTCATCTTTAATTTATAAAACTAAAAAAATTCTTCCGTTTTATTCATAAAAAACGTATGACTTAGTATTGTCTCAGGCGGATATTTATATTGCTGGTTATACAAACCGTCCTTACTCCTAAAATCAGGAATGCCACTTTCAGTTGACACACCTGCGCCACCAAAGAATACAATATTATCTCTTTCATTTACTAACTTTCTAAATTGCTGTATTTTGTCGTACATGATTTATTCTCCTTTTTATTTTAATAGTTGTTTGAGACTGCACAATTTAAAACTTTCTTTATGCTCTGGGAATTATTTCTCGTTTTCAATGTCGTACTCCCATAAGCTCAAATGACCTTTTGCTTCTATTGGTTCATCAAAGACATGCACATCTTCTAATTGCCAGCCATAATTTTCTTGAAAAGAACTTTTTGTATAAATATCACTATTTTCTTTTAATAATTTTTCTTTGAATTCATGTGTCATCTTTATACAATCGACTAATGTTACTTTTCCTAAAATTTCACCTTGTGGCAATTCTTGAGGCAGATAATTTGCTAATCTTTTTACCGCTTCTTTGTCAATTCCTTTACCAGCATGTATAAGAAGTTCTCCCCTGTATTTAGTTTGCCAACTTCTAAATTCAAATCGTTTGTTTCCTTGCATAATTAAAGTTGCCCATGGTTGCTTTATAGTTAAAACCTTCATAATTTACCTCATTGTCTTAAGATTATTTATAATTTATCTATCTACACATTTTAATATTCAAGATATATTTTTATTCCATTTTGATTATATCACTTTGTGTTAATTATTTTAATACATATTAACGCTTTTCTTTATATTTTATCTATGACAATAGCGTAAAATACTTGGTTTTTCAATTCTTGGTATGGCCTTCGGGTTATGAGCGAGGTTTGGCTGGTTTTTGTGGTTTTGTGAAAATTAGAGTTTTTGTTGGTATTTCAGTATTTACAAGAGTTCTAGTTTATAGAACATTTGTGCATTTTTAGGACATTTTTAGAGAAGATTTTACCCAATTTTTACCCAATTCCTATAGTACGTTTGTTGTAGTATTTTAAACTCTTGTAAAAGATATTTTTATTAATAAAAATTTTAATTTTAGGAGGATTTAGATTATGAATAATTTTAGAGAAATTAATGATGATATTTTAAGAGATTGGTTAAGTTTTAGAGAGGAAATGGTTTTAGGTACACTTACTAAAGAAGATAAAAAACATTATATTTATTTTGATGAAATTGCTGAAAACATTTTAAAGAATGTTCCTAAACAAAATCAAAAGTATGTAAAAAGTCAATTAGATAGATTTGATAAAAATTTTATGGATTATATTTGTTATTGGAATGAGAAGTATTATAGAAATGGATTTTGTGATGGTGTTGAGTTGATTAGTCATATTTTTTAATCTTTAACAAATGCCTCATTTTTAACAAATGAGGCATTTGTATAATAATTAAAATTTTAAAGAATAAAATATATTTTATAATTTTAAAAATACTTTTTAATATTTTTAAATAATATTATGTTATTTTTGATTGTCATTCTTATGTAGAAAATAGCAATCTGTATTTAAGTCTAATATATCTATGAATTGTTCTACATTTAATTTATTATCAAGGCCTAGTTTATATTGATTTGTATTTAAATAATTAATATCTAAATGATTTAAAGGATGGAAATTACCGTTTGCATGTTCAAAGTCATAATCATATCTTATATATCCATATTCATATGTTATTAATCTATTCAGGATATCAAATAATTCTATAGAATCTATTAATGTTTCTATTATCTCTGATGGAGAATTATTCTTCATTTCATATATTATTATCATTAATTCGGATATTATTTGTTCATTTATTTCATAATCGTTAAATTTTATCTTTAAAATTCCATTATTTTCTTGGCAAAGAAATGGAAAATTAATTGAAAAGATTTTATTCTCTAGTTCATAAATAATTCTACTCATTTTATCTACATATATAATTACTTTGCCTTTTTCATATTTATTTTGTATCAAATTTCCTGCTAAGAAAAAATTCATAGTTTCGAGTAATAATGTTATTACATCATTCTTATTTCTAATTGGTTTCTCCAATTTTGATAGAATATAGTTGTTTATTGGCATTTCTATTCTTTTACTCATCTTTTATAAACCCTATATTATTTAGAATAATTTCTTCTAAATACTCTTTTGACCACTCTTCATTTTCGCCAATAAATACATTAACTAATTTATGAATTTTATTATATTTACATTTGTCTATTCCTTTTTCTTCAATTATTTCATCAACCACTTCTCTAATAGACTTATTAATACATTCTTGATTTATTACTATATCCATAATTTTATTTTTTTCCTCTTCTGATGGCTCAATAACACTAAGCTTTCCACTTGAATTTATTTCTTCTAAACCTTGTTTAAATTTGTCTATATTTGGATCTTCTTTTGGAAGTATAAAATACGAAGTTAAAAAAGATCTCGTCAACATCATATATATTGAATTTCTAAAAGTCATAGAATTATTTATTGTATTTCTAGTTACACAAATAACAAATGGAAATTCAAGTCCCTTAACATTATTTCTATTACTAATAAATAATGTATTATTTATTTTTTCTTTTGTTTCATATCCCTTATTTACATCCCATCCAAATTCTTCTTTTACCATAATACTAATTTTATTAGCTAAAATATAATTATCATTATTACTTTGCTCTAAAAAAATTATACCAATATCATCTGGAAGTAATGTATCATAACTCTCCTTAAGATTCCTTAAGATGTCCATTATTCTTTTCAAGTATTCTTGTGTATCAGATTCCATAATCTCCATACTAATAAAGTCCTTTAAGTCTTCAAACCTTCTTAATGGAGTTCTAGATAATAATACTTTATTGTCTTCTCTTTCTATATTATATCCACAAGCTCTCCATTCTTCATCTTTTAGCCATCTTAATGGAGGAGTTTTATCAAACAATCCCATTCCTATTCCTTGTGCAAACATTAAAGTTCTTGGATCTGTTCTATAGCACTTATTTAATAGAAAATCTGGTGTAACATCTCCTATAATTTTTCTTTCAAATATATCTTGAAAAATATCACCAGCTATATAAATATTTTTACTTGTAACCATTTCACATAATTCAAAAAACTCTTCAGGAAAATCTTGTCCCTCATCAATTAAAATGTAATCGAAACATTTTTTAAGAGTTCCATCTTCATTTAATATATTACCTTTTTCTCCAAATGATTTTTCTGTTTCATTAATTTTTTGTTTTAATTCTTCAATAGCTCTTTTGCAAACAGTTTTAAAACTTTTAGCTTCATAATAATTATAAAAAGTTATATCATAATATTGACAAATATAGCTATATATACCAGAATTAGGGACAAATTTTGACCCCCAACTTCTTATTGTCCATAATCTATCTTCCCATTTAATTTGCTCATCTACTTTCATAAAATCAAAAAAGTTATTAATTCTGTTTTTCAGATTCTTAGCTAATATAACATTATAACATGTAAAGCAAATTTTACTATTTTGCTCTTTTACATATAAATCTTTTAATTTATGTAATAATAATTCTGTTTTTCCTGTACCTGCTAATCCTTGTATTAATATTCTCTTCTTTTTTGGCTCTTGATAAATGAATCTTGTTTGGTCCGAATCAAATAAAATAATTTTCTTTTTAACTTTTTCTAATAAATTTTGAGGTACATTATTTTCACAAAAGATTTTATCAATTTGATTAATACTTCCTATTAAAAGAGATATAATCATTTCACTAATTCTAATTTGATTTTCTTCAGTTAATTTTAATTCTTCAATCTTATCTTCTATTTTGATTTTTTCAAAATCTGTATATTGTATACTTTCGAAATAATCATTTCTCCATTGCCTAGGTCTTCCTAGAATCTTTTTGTAATTATATTTATCAGATATATAACCCAAATCCTCTAAAAAATCCTCTTTGAATGCTTCAAATTTATCAGAATTATTTCCTAAATCAACAAATATACATTTATAACCAGGAATTAATACTACAACACCTGAATCATATGAATACTCAAATTTAGGTTCTGATAATGGTTTGTTTAATAATATTACTTGCCTAGCATTTTCTTTTGAATATTCCTTTAATCTATTAATTAATGTTGTTGAATTTGTACTTAGATGGTCTATATCAACATTACTATAAAAATATTCTTCCATTCTAATCATTCTCCTCTCTTAATTATAATTAGTATAATCTTAAAATTAATTGTTTTATACTAATATTTTCGTAATAAATTTTATTCACCACTAGCTAGTCGTGAACTTTCTTTTGATTTCTATATTTCAAATATATTATAAAGGACAGTTTAAATTTTAAAATATTATTATACTTTTTATGATAAGTTTAGGCAAGACTATTCTTTTCAGAATTTATAGCCATTAATCCTTCAATTACATCAGTAAGTTTTTTTGAATTCAATATCTCTATTAATAACTTTTTATATTCCTCTTCATTTACACATTCAACTACTGAAGATTTTTCTAATTCATTTGCAATGTCAGTATCTATTGCAATTTTCAAAGGATAGCCTGTAATTCCATATTCTATAAAGCAAAATCTATATTTATAATTTTTAGTATTTACTCCTGTCAAATACATCTCATAAGTAAATTTATCATTACCTTCAACCTCTCCTAAAAAATCTTGAATATTGTTAGAATCAAATAATGGATTAGATTTTATCATATTAAAAACCACTGAATTTTCATTCATATCTTTAAAGTTCACATTATATGCTGAAACTTTAGCTATAACTTTTTTATTGGTTATATTATATAATTCATTACAATATTCTATTGCAATTTTATTAGGCAAAATTTTATCTTTTTTCCTAAATTCTTTTTTCCAAACATTACTCATAATTATTTTCCTCCTTTATTGAAAAATATATTGGCAAATGATCACTAATAGATTTATTAATTTTTTGTTTTATTATTAAATTTTTAGTATTAATATTCTTCACAATTTTCAAAGACTTATCATCAAAATAGTTAATTAATCCTTGGGATATTAAAACTTGATCAAATATATGCCAATAATAATTAATATCATTACTACTATCATAATAATAAGTTCCTGGATATTTATCAAAATCTCCAAAAAATTTCCACATAGGATTATATAATATTTTATACATTTTTCCTTGTACTTTTCTATACTTTTTGTCTTTAGATGGTAATGCAGATAAACAAGATGCAGATACAATTGATTTTTCAAATGGATTTGAATTAAAATCTCCAATAACAATGCATTTATTATACTTATTAACATCTTCTTTTAATTCTCTTGCTAACATTTCTCTATTATCATTTGATGTATGTAGTTTACTTGGAAAATGGGTGGCAAATAATTGGAAATTAATTTTACCATCATCAACATTTACTGAAACATAATTTGAATTTTCTATATTTACTTTTACTTTAAATTTCTTATAATATAATATTTTTATTTTTTTACATCCTATAACCGGGCATTCATCATAATAATAGCCTTTTATATATAGACTATTCTTCAATTCTTGCAAATTATCATTATATTCTGCCAATATTGTTAAATCAACTTCATTTTCAACTATTAATTCTTCTAAATATTTATTAATATTAATATTTTTATTAGTATTCCAAAATACAATATTCATTTTTTCTACTTTATATATTCTTCTCCTTCTTCTGCAATTTTTAATAGATGTTCTTCATCATTTATATCTATATCATAAGATAATTCATTACAAATATTTATTCTATTTTTTAAATATAAAGCTAAGTTCTTATCTTCACAATATATATAGCACCCTTTTTGTCCTCTAGTCATTAAAGTTCTATAAGTATTTTTAATTATTTCGTCTGCTATTTTTTCCGCTTTTTCAAAATCTTGTTGGTATAGCTTATAAATCCCTCTTATTGACTGATCTGTCTTTGCCCTTTCTGTTACATCTGTTATGATTGTTCCATTTTCATATCTTAAATCTCTTCCAATAATTACTCCTACATAATCAAATTCAAGACCTTGGCATGTATGTATACATCCTATTTCATTTACTGAATTTGAATCTATAGCCCATGTTTGACTATTTCCAAGATTCCAACTCATTTCAAAATTGTACTCTGGTATTACTATATCATGAATATTAGAATTATTTTTTCCTTCTTTTATCCAATTCCAACAATATCCAGCCAATAATCTAGCTTTATTATTAATTCTATTTTTTTTAAATATTTTATCTCTTACCTCATTAGGTGAATCAAAAATCTCAATATCATAATCTAAATCAAATCCTTCATTATTTGCTGTCTTTCTAATATCTAATACATCATCTAACCAAGCTATATATCCATCAGATCCATTACATCTAAATTGTGATTCTAATTCCATTAATTTAGATTCTGCTCCTGCTTGATTTATATACTTTTCTATTTCTTCTACTGTACCAATATCTTTTAACGTAACTCTTTGTGATTCATCAATAAAAAATACAGAAAGCTTTGAAGCATTTATTATTTCTTTTATCTGGTTTTCCCCTTTGTTTTGAAACATTCCTGATTTTGCATTTAATCTATGAGCCTCATCTACTAATAAGACATCAAATTCATTTGGTGTAGATTCAGTAAATAATCCAGATCCCATAAATAAATTATTAATTCTGTTTTTCCTAAGGCTTCCACTTAATTTAGCCGCATATACACTTCTTGGAGCAACATTTTTCGTTACATATGAACACACCATATTTTCACTAGTTAATTTAACAAGTAAATTTACTGCTAATACTGATTTTCCTGTCCCTGGTCCACCTTTTACTACTAGTACTCTTTTCTTTCCATCATTATATGACTTTCTTGCCATTTCTATTGCAGTTTCATAAACTAGTTTTTTCTTACTTGTTAATTTATATAAAAATATTAATTATCTACCGAATTTATTATATTTTCTAATTCATTTATAAGTTGTTTTTCTATTCCGTTTAAATAAACTGCGCATTGCTTTTGCATAAAATATTCACTTCCACTATTTCCTGATCTATTTAAATTTTCAAATGAAACAGTATATTGTTTACCTCTCTCTAACATTGTACCATTAAAACTACAACCTTCTTCTAATGCTGTTATAACTATGCCATTAGAATTATATTTACATATTTCTATCTTATCTATTTTGTCAGCAGAAAAATCTAATATGGAAACATTAGTTTCTACCTTTGTCTTTTCTTTCCACAATTCATTAAATTCATACAATTTATTTATACGTGGACTTTTATTAGCATATAAACTTAATTTATCATGTAATAAACCTGACTTAACATTAACTTTTCTAACTCTTATTTCTTTCATTCTTCGTACACTGATATTTCCTTCACACAAAGTCGCTTGTCGCATAAAATCTGTAGCATTTGTAACAGAAATCAATTTCAAAGTGCCAATATTGTCTGATGAATAATCTATTGGTGTTACTTTTGTTATCTTGGAATCTCTATCTTCTATTATAAAAACTGAATCATCCATTTTCATTTTTTCTACTAACTTTTCGTTTAATATATTTGAATTTAAAAATGGGACTAAATAATCAATTCTTAAATCTAAATCCACCAATACTAAATATTCATCATCATAATCTTGATTTCTCAAACTAATCATTTGATCTTTTGCTTTAAAAGTTTTTATCTCTATTTGTGGCATTCCATCTACTGGTTCCCATTTGTTACTAAATTTTGTAAAAGGAATTTGCTTTCCATCTACATTAATGCCAAAGATATCTGGTGCAATTCCTGCTATTGCTTTTGTAGGTTTATAATAATAATAATCACTTATTACACTTACTTCTTTATCTGTTTGAATTTGAGGTAAAATTATCTTGTCAAAAACTAAAGAGTCCGATAATGTATTGATAAACCTATCAAATATACCACCCATAGAATCGCTTTTTGATGTTAATGCACCTTGCATCGTGGTACCTTTTTGATTTTGAACCAGTTTGGTAATAAAATAAACTCTCTCTATTATATCATCTTTATTGAATTTTACTTCTTTCATATAAACTCCCCCTATATATCATTTTTTCTATTCATCTATAAAAAAGTTACTCCATTAAATTAATCTTTTTTATAGGAACTAATCTAAGAGGATTTATTATTTTATCTTTTATTGAAAATCTAGGTCTTCTTCCTTGTAATTGTTGATCTCTAAACGTTTCATTTTTCTTATAATTTAAAACAATATTATATATATTACTTGAATCAATTTCGTAAAACCATATATTTCCATCTACTTCTCCAAATGGTGCTAAGTCTACAAAAATCAACTCATCCCATGTTGAAGTAGGTCCAAATGACGTACAATCATTTTTTATAGAAGCTGACTTTATTTGAATTCCCTCACCAGTAATTTTATCTACTGCATCATAAGAATGTGCTGTGCCATTTGTTCTAACAGCATTAAAGAAGATACAATACAAAGCTTCACTAAATACATCTGGCACATTTAAATTTCTTCCACCAAATTGTTTTAAATCAATATTTATATTCATCCATTTACGAAAAATTTGTTGGAATTTTTTATAATCTTCCATATCAAATTCATCGCCTATTACTGTAGTTCCATCTTTTAATTTTACTTTAACTTTTTTCATACTTTTTTACATATATGAATTAATTTGTTTTAAACAATACTTCTGGAGATATATCTAGAACATCACAAATGTCAAAAATAACTTCTAAAGAAACCGGCGTTACCATGTTAGGAGCTTCAATATTACTCATATGTGTTCTACTAATACCAATCTTTTCTGCTAATTGGCTCTGTGTCATTTTCTTTAATTTTCTTTGTAATGCAATATTTAACCCTATTCTAATATACTTCTCTGAATGTTTATTATTCATATACTACCTCCTATAAAGGATTTTATCTAATTTTCTATTAAATTTAAACAATCTGTATGTTTGCATTTTTAAACTTTCTCAATGCAATTACAATTTTAATTATTGCATTTTTATTATACAATTGTCTCATAGATATACAAAAAGAGTGATATCATAATCACTCTTTTATATATCTATTTTAATTATTATCATTTTTATCTAAGATTTCTAAAATCTCTTCTGACAATGTTGTTATTACTGGAACTGAAACAGCATTACCAGCTTGTTTATATAATTGAGATTCAGGATATTTTTTTCCATTAATTTCTTGTGGCAATTCATATCCATTTCCTACTGGAAACCCTTGTAATTTAAATGTTTCTGTTGGAGTTAATTTTCTTATACCATCTTTTACTTTAATCAGTGGAACATTATGCCCTCCTGTTCCCATATTGGCTGTTAATGTTGGACAAACACCACTTTTATTCTTTCTTACATACATGCCTCTACGACATTGATAAAATTGGTACATCTCATCTATTTGTTCGTCCAAATTTATTCTATTTTCTTTTTTTGATTTTTCAAATTCATCTAACGAAACAAAATAATTTGGATATTTTGTTTTTGTATAATAATATTTTTCTGCATCATTTTTGGTTAGATCATAATTAATTACTTTTTTTATTTCACTGACTTTTTCTTCTGAAGTTTTATTTTTTCTTAAATTAGATAAAACATCTTCATCAAAAATATTAAACAATTCTATGTCTTTTTCATTTGATAATCCAATAATATAAATTCTTTCTCTATTCTGAGGTAAATCAGAATAATCCATTGTATTTAATACCTTTTCAAATATTTTATATCCACAATCTTCTAATTTTTGCTTAATAACTTTATATGTTCTACCATTATCATGTGCTTGTAAGTTCTTCACATTTTCAAGAAACAAAACTCTAGGCTTGTAAAATTTATCTCCTAACATTTCTATTAAATCTATAATATTTAAAAATAAATTTCCTCTTTCATCGTTAAATCCTTTTTGTTCTCCAGCAATACTAAAAGCTTGACATGGAAAACCTCCATTTAAAATATCTATAGGTTCTTTTAAAATTATTTCATGTAAACTTTCATAATATTCTTTTTCTTCACTACTCTTAGCAAGTTCAGGATGCAATACTAATTTTATATCTCCTTGTAATAATTTATGTTTAAAATTTTTCCTATAAGTAGCACAAGCATACTCATCGATTTCATTTGCCCACAATAATTTATAACATGCATTTTTAGTCTTCGCATTTTGGAAGCCCAAACAAATTCCTCCAACTCCGGCAAATAAACTTCCAACTTTATATTCTTTCATTTCATACCTCTTTTCATTATAAATATATCACATTCATTTCTTTAATGCAATATCATAGTTTGCATTTAATATTTTTTTCTACAAATATCTGCTTCATTTATGATTTCAAAATTATTTTCAATTAATTCTCCTGTAAATTTTATATTGTTTTTTATATAGTTATCTAGTTCATCAAAATTGTCTAAATAATAGTAAGATTCTGGAATAATAATTTTTTTCAAATCTTTTCTTAAATCTTTCAAAGTTATTTCTGTTGTCATTTTAAATTTATTTATTGGCATCGCATATTTATAATTTCTTGATAGGTAGTCATCAATTCTGTAACTCACTTCACTATTACATTTGTATTCTTCTTTCCAATCTTTTAAATTAATTCTTTTATCAAATTCAATATATCCTACAATTTTTTGAACCGGCTTGCTAATATATAAATAAGCATTTATAGGCTCAGAATAAAATTGATGTCTATATTCAAATATCTTTTTTCCTGTTCTAATTAAATCAAATATCTCTGGTTTTAAACTTAATAACATTGTATGCATATTTTTACCTCAATAAATATAAAATTTTCTTTTATTTTATATCATAAAATTTATTTTTTTTCCACCAATCAACAATTATTTATAAAGATTTTTTTCTATTTATATTTTATATCAAACATTTGTTTCGATGTCAATATATTTTTTAATTTCTATGAAAAAAATAATCATAAGGATAACCTGCTTTAATATATAACTCCGTTAGCTCCATTTTGTATTTTTCCAATAACTCTAAATACTTTTGCTTAAAAACATTTTTACAAATCCATTCAACTCCTTTTCTTGAAATAATAACTTTATTATTATCTAAATATTTATAATTACTAAATCCCTTATCACACATTTTTTTAATTGCTTTTCTTATACTAGATTCTGCTCTATTAAAGTATTTTTCTAGTTGTTTTATGTCCATATCTTCATTACACCAATTTTCATTATGCTCTACTTTCAAAAAATCTTCATACAATTTAATTCTGGTTTCAAAAAATTCTACATCAGTATCTATTAAAGATTTTTCTTTTTCAAAATACACAAATTTTATCCAGTAATACCCTTCTACTAAAATAAAATATTTTCTACTTCTTATTTTTTCACTTCTCCATCTGCAAGTTGGATGTTTTTTTAACATAACATCTACAGCTTTTCTTAAATCTACATGCTTTACTTCTTTACCATGTTTTGTTGTTATTCCTGATAGTTGTAATCTTTTTAAAATTTTATTATATGATAAAAAAATACTATCTAAAATTTGTTCTGAATCTCTCCACATTTTCATCACTTCCTTGCTATAAAAATTTATTAATGCTATGTTTACGAAGCATTAATAATTAGCAAAATTTATTTTGCTCCGAATAGTGTGGCATTTTTAGTGCCCAATATTCGCCAGCTAGGTGTCTTGACACCCTTTTTGCTGTTTAGGGCAAAATGCCCTAATACCCTTTTTGCTCTCCGAGGGATAATTTTTTATAAAGACTCTCTTATTTTTATTTTAATTAATTTCAAAAAAGTTCAAATTTCTAAATTAAAAACATGAACTTTTTTGCTTTACTTTTATGCATAAATATTTTATAATAATATTAGTTTTTAGATTAAGTTAGTATTTAGTTTAGTCGCTTATACTAACTTTTTCTTTTTCATATTCATAATATTTTTTTAGTTCAATTCCATAGCAAAATTGATATAACTTTTCAATAACAGCTTCAGCTAATTCTTCATCTTCACTTTGATAAAATCTATCTAATAAACTCTCTTTATCAAATCTAGTTGTTACTATAATTGGTAATTTGTTTTCATTTCTATTTTCTATAATTGTATATAGTTTTTCTAATGCCCAACTACTAATTCTTTCTGTTCCTAAATCATCAATTATAAGCATATCAACCTTAGAATATAATTCAATTATGTCTTTTTCTTTACTTGAAAAATCTTTAAAAGTATCTTTAATTACATCTAGCAATAAAATTAGTCTTCCCATTAAAACTAGCATATCTTTTTCAGTTAGTTTATTTAAAATAGCTGTTGCTAAATGTGTTTTTCCAACTCCAGATTTTCCAGTAATAATAAGTCCATTTTTTTGATTTTTATTTATACATTTATCTGTAAAATCTTTTGCAATTTCTATTTCTTTCTTATTAGTTTTTGTTATTATAAAGTTTTCAAATCGATAATCTTGTATTCTTTTACTACTATAATTTCGTATATAAAATTGCCTAATCATTTGTTCAAAATGTTTTCTTTTCTTTTGTATTTCTTCTTTTAAATCCTTTTCATTCCAATAGGATTTTGATTTTTCACAATCGCATCTTTCATACTCTATTGAACTTATAGGTATATTTGCATATAAATAATCTAAGCCTATTGGTTTTAAATCTTTTCCACAGAATTTGCATTTATTGTGGAAAATCTCATCTTTAGATTTACATTTCATATTTTTTAAATCCATTTGTGTTCTCTTCTTCCTTTCTTATTTCTTTTTTCTTATCTTCTTTATTCTTAATTCTTATTTCTTTATTCTTTTTTTCTTCTCCGTTACATAACGTTACTGTAACATCACTTTTTTCATTTTCACTTTTCTTTTTTTCACGATATTTTTGTTGTCTTAATCTAGCTTGTTCCTTGTATTTTTCATAAGTTTTAATACTTTGATATTCATTCCAGTTTTTTATTTTGTACACATTGCTATCTAAAATAATCATATCTAATTCTAAAAATTTCTTAATAATTTCTTGCATTTTTTCTTCAGACTTTCCCATAATCTTCGAAAAATATTCTATTGTCATTGGTTTATTATCACTTATTAGTAATTTCCCTTCTTTATTACATTCCATAGCTAAAATTAATAATTGAAGCCATACTCTAATATATGTATCTCCATCAGGCTCTTTCAGTAATATTTGAATTTTCCTATTTGCAAATAAATTTACATCGATTTTTAACCATTGTATCTTATGCATTTCCTCCTTTCCTCTCTTTCTTTAAAATTTAATTCATAGATTGTAATTCCATGTTTTTTAAATATTCATCTAGTGCTTGTACTCTAAATAAATATTTTCCACCAACTTTGCAATATGGAATTTGTTTTTTCCTTACCAGTTGATTAATTAACCAATATGAAATGCCTAAATACTCTGATGCTTCTTTCATCGTTAGTGTTGTTCTTTGAACTTTTTGTACTTCCATAGTACCACCTCCTGTTTTTTTGCAAATTTGCATTGACTTTTGTTAACATTTGCATTATACTGTGAATAGTTAACTATGTAAATACTTTTTTGTTTATTTTGATATCAAGTTAACTTTAGTATTTTAAAGTAGCTGTTAACGGAGGAATTATGAAAGAAAATAAAATAAATAGTGATATACATATTTGTATTAATACTAAAGAAGAAATCAAACATATAACTTTATTGTATGGTGATCCAGATCGTAAATTACCTAAAGGTATTTCAGTTTTGGATATTGTAAAAGATTGCTTAACTGAAGATGAATATAAAGAATATGAAGAATTATTTACTACATATGTAAAAACCAAACCTTTTACAAATGAAATAAAAAGAAAAATAAATCATTTAGATATACCCAAAAAGCTACATTACTACGAATTAGGTGAACTTCCAAATTGTCATTTCTTTATAAAAGACCATTTCTCAATTGATAACATAGGAACAAATCTAATTAATTTTTTAAATACAAATTTCTCTAATTTTGATGAATATTTTGTTTGGTTTACTAAATTTTTCACTTCTTATGTAAAATATTTTGAAAAAAGTGATATAGAGAATTTAAAGATTGATAAGTCCTATAGTTATAGCGAGATTGAAAATTTAGGAAAAAAATATTTCAAATCAATAAAAAAAGATGCTATAAAAATTCAAAAGATTTACTCTGAATTTGTTGATTACATATTCAGCAAACATCCTCGTGAAAATTCAAGGACAATGACTAATAAGATACGTTTTTATATTTATTACACTTCACATTTTAAAACATTAAAACCATATGTTACTAATTTTCAAATAAATGATGCTTTCAATTATAAAATTGTCCCTGAATATCTTGAAACCAATGAAGAAAAATTGTTAGAATTTTTTACAACAGGGCAACATTTTGCTGATGTATATGCCGAAACTGATGCAACAAGTTCTAGTGTCTATACCATACTTTATATTACATTGTTTAAATTTGTAGAAGAAAATAAATACATCATAAAAAAATGTAAGAACTGTGGTAAATACTTTTTAACTGATAATCCAAGAGTTAGTTATTGTGACAATTTATTTAAAGGCTCTCAAACTTGTAAAGATATTGGAAATCAAATTGCTCAAAGAATTAAGCAAGATAATGATAAGGTATATGGTAAATATCGTAAAATTTATGCTAAAAAAGCTATGTTGGTAAAACGTAACCCTGATATAGAAGTTTATAAAAAAGATTATGAGAATTGGAAAAAAGAAGCTAAACAATTTATGAATGACATTAGAGATGAAAAGAAAAGTTATGACGAATTTGATAAATGGTTAGATAATAATTGCTAGGAGGTTAGTTATGAAGGAAATAATTAAGAATATATTTAATAAAGTAGATTTTAAAATAATTGTAGGGACTATTTATTTGGCTTCTCTCGTATTTTCTTTGTTTCCTGATAATATTATAAATTATTTTGGTTTATTGTCTTTTAAATCAACTTATCAATTTGTTATTTCTTTGATTTTTATCGTATTAAGTTGTTATTATATAGCCACATTAATTCAATATGTATATGATAAAATAAAAAACAAGACTTTAAACAAAAAACTCAGAAAAATGATGAAAAAAATAAGTTCAAATGAAAAACAATATTTAATGAAATTTTATAATTCAAAAACTAAATCTTTTGATACATCAACTACTTTTGATATAAGTAATGCAATTGTAAACTTATTACAAAGTAAACATATAATTAATATTGGATCTAGCATCTCTGTTGGATATACTGAATTTGATTATTATTTGCAACCTTGGGCTTTAGAATATTTAAATGAACTATTAAATGACGGAAAACTTATAGTACATGAAAATAATTTTGAATGGAATGACTAAAAAAAGAAAAAGAACAACTATTTCTTATTGCTGTTCTTTTTCTTCTTTAGTATGCCATAGTATCTTTTTGTATCAATATCTTTGTATTTTTGCATTTCTTTATTATATCTATTCTTTAATTTCATTATAAATCTATTTTTATACGATATAAAATATTTATCTAAATCTTTAAATTCTTTTTCACAACGCTCATTATATGTTATAAAATTACCTTTTTTATCATCTTTTCCATATTTAGAATATAATTTATATAATTTTTCGCCTGATATATTTTTTCCGCTCTTGGTTTTTCCGTGTGACAATGCTATTGTTTTAATTTTCTTATACATTCTATAATAAAACTTTGACATTGTTTTATCTCGTATTTTTATTTTATCTCCTGTAAAACAAAATCCTAAATATTCTAGCTCATTTTTAGTGTTAGCTATCTTTGGTAAAAAGTCCATATTTATATTTTTTAGCTTTTCTTCTTCATAATAATATACTCTTGTTTTCTCATCTTTTAATACAGGATTTCCATTTTGATTAAGAATTTCTTTTATACTATTAAATATAATTTCAAATTTTTCCTTTGTTATATTAGGAATTATTACAATAAAGTCATCACTATATCTTCTATATAATCCTTTGTTTGATGTTACTAAATCATTTATCATTTTATCCGCATCTATCATATATATATTAGCTAAAACAGAGCTTATCGCTGATCCCTGTGGAATTCCAGATTTATTATTATAGTGTAAATATCTTGTTTTATATTTATTTATTTCCTCTATTGTCATTATTTTTTCTAATTCAAAAACATACTCTTTCTTACCAGTTTCGGAATTTATCTTTTCAGTATGCTTATATACATCTTTACGTTTTATTCCTTTTATCTTACAAATATCCTCTAAATCAAAATAAGTATATTTTGTAATATTTTTAAAAACAGCATAATAATCTTCATCTAGATTAGATTTATTTAATACTTTGCATATCATTTTCTTTAAATATTTATGATCAATTCCCTCAAAAAAATCCTTGAAATCTCCCACAAGGATATAACTATTTTTTGTATTTATTATAAACTTGAATACATCATGTGCAAAACTTATATTATTTTTCCCTTTTAAATTATTTCTATATGCAATACTACATTTATTTATTCCATTTTTTTTCACATAATCATTATATGAATTATTTAACTTATAATTATACAATTGATAAATGTATCTATCTAAATGAGATGAAAACATTATATTTCTCTTTTTCTCTTTTCTTACTTTTTCTTTTTTTTCAACATTTTCTTTTAGATTCTTTAAATATTTTTCTTTATCAAATTTTTCCATTTTATGAATATCTAATATAAATGGAAGAAAAGAGTGTTCTTTAATTTTCTTTGTATTATATATATATTCTTTTACTTTTTCTATTGCTTTTCTGTTGTCAAAATGTGCATACGACTTATATTTAAAAATATCTTTTCTTTTTTTCATTATTTCTCCTAAAAAAAGCGATACTCATTCCTATCAGTGCAGTATCTGTTCGGGAATGAGTACACTAAATAACTTACCTTAAATAAAGGCAACTGCAAAATAATACCTCCGAATTGCTTATGTTATTATAAATATAACTAAATTGGAGGTGTCCGAAATGGTCAATTCTATATTGCACGAGATAAATATAGAAATATTAATATTATTAATAAGATTAATATTTATATCTTTATCGGTCTCATACAAGATAAACTTAATCATAACTGACAAGTGCGAGCACTGTTTGTCACAATGCTTGACTTTAAGAAATCGCACCCTTATAACATGTATCTTATAAGGTCACTATATTTACTATAGCAAACATATTATACAATAAATTTCCATATTTTTCAATATTTGCGTACAATTAAATAAATTTTTTAAGTTTCTTTTTGAAAACTATTGCTTTTCGTTAACTATTATTGTATAATTTATTTGTTAACAGTGCAGTAAATTCTCTCCCTTCCATAGTTATACTTGAAAGGAGGTGAAATAAGTAATGGCTGGGAGTATAGAAAAAAGAGGAAAAAACAGTTACAGGTTAACAGTATCCGAAGGATTTGACTTAAACGGCAGACCCATGATACACAGAAAAACTATTCATGGAACTAAAAAAGAAGCAGAAGTTGAACTAGCAAAATTTGTTACTGAAGTACAAAATGGTTTAGTCATAGATGGTAAATCTCTTAAATTTTCTGAATTTGTTGAAGTATGGAAAAGAGATTATGGCTCAAAAGAATTAGCTCCTACAACATACAAACGATATTGTAGAATGTTAGAAACAAGAATTTTGCCATATTTCGGACATTTCTATATAAACAAAATCAGACCAACTGACATTATGAAATTCTATGACTTACTTGAAAAAGATACTCAATTAGTTAGAAAAAAAGGTAACAATGGTTCAAAAACTAAAAAGCCTTTATCTGGCAAAACTATTTTAGAACATCACAGATTATTAAGAGCAATGCTTCATAGAGCTGTTTACTGGCAATTAATTGTAAGTAATCCTGCTGAGCGTGTTCAACCACCTAGAGCTAAAAAACCTAAAAGAAGATCTTATGATGATGAGCAAACTAAAATATTATTAGAAAACTTAGAAAAACTTACTGTAGAAGATACTAAATATAAAGTTGCTATCATTCTTACTATCTTTACTGGTGTTCGTTTAGGTGAATTGATGGGCTTAGAATGGCAAGATGTTGATTTTAGAAATGGAATTATAAGTATTAACCGTTCTAGTCAATATCTATCAGATATGGGAGTATTTACAAAAGTTCCTAAAACAGAAAGCTCCATTAGAGAAATTGCAATACCCGAATTTATCATTTCTTTGCTTGAGGAATATAAGTTATGGTATGAAGAACAAAAATCGCTATATGGCGAATTATGGACGAATTCTGATAGGTTATTTGTACAAGCTGATGGCAAACCTATGCATCCTTCTTCTATAAGCAAATGGTTTGTTAAATATGTAGGTACAATAGGATTACCTGTAATTAATTTTCACGGATTAAGACATACAAATGCAAGTTTACTAGTTGCACAAAATATTGATATAGCTGTTGTTTCTGCAAGACTAGGTCATGCACAAATAAGTACAACACTTGACTTTTATGTACATCCACTACTTTCTCATAATAGAAAAGCTGGCTATGCACTAGAAAACTTGTTATTGCCAACAAGGTCTTAATTTGAACTTTTTTCTAATTTTCACAAATTACAAATTTTCACGATATTAAAAAGTAAAAAACTTTGAGATTATATATCTATTTCCCAAAAGTTTTTTACTTGAAGATTTTAATAAATTTATAGTAAATTTTTTATTGAATTTTTATTGATATTTAAGGCATTTGAGGTATTTATTTTACCCAATTTTTACCCAATTCGACATAATATTGTCATTTTAAACCATTATTGCAGCCAATTTCAAGGCATAAAAAAATACCCACAGTCGTTGAAACTGTAAGTATTTATTCTTTGGTTGCGGTGGTAAGACTCGAACTTACGACCTTCGGGTTATGAGAAAATATAGCAATTTTAGTCCATTCTATTTTCATGATTCTTTAATATTATTCACTTTTTTCATTTACAGTATAAAAGCTTATATATCCAATCCATTTTATTTTTTTAAGAGATTAATAAATATTTTACATTTTGAATTATTATTAACAATCCATTCTCTTCTCTCCATCAGTTGCAATCCCACAAAGATTTATGGTAATATTAAATACAATAATAAATCAGGATGGCCTCAAATGTATAATAATATCGGTAAACGAGACATATTAATTTTCCTAAGTTTGACAATATAGATATAATTAATGAAATTAGAAATAAATATGATAGATTGGCAAATTTAGTAAATCCTCATATAACACTTGGTCAAGCCGATGGTTTAAAAGATTTCTCTGATTTCAATTATGAATTTACAACTGTTATCAATAAAGTTTCTGTTGAATTTATTGGTGCAAATGAAGAATCTATTATTATTAAAAATATAAAGTTAGGAGTATAACCATGAACAATCTAAAATATTTAAATAAAATCATAACCATAAAAGTTGACAGGCCTATGGGTAGCAAGCATCCAAAGCACGGATTTATTTATCCAGTAAATTACGGTTATGTTCCTAATACTATAAGTGGTGATGGCGAAGAATTAGATTCTTATGTTTTAGGAATCTATGAACCATTAGAAACTTTTACTGGAAGGTGCATTGCAATAATTCATAGGACAAATGACAATGACGATAAATTAGTTGTTGTTCCAGAAAATAAAACTTTTACTAATGAAGAAATTAAAGTATTAACTGACTTTCAAGAGCAATATTTTGAAAGTATAATTCTAAGGCCTAAAGATTATATAAATTGGAATAAAAATATTCCAGAGTTATCTGTAACTAATTTGGAAGATAGCTTAAAATTTTATAAGATGGCTAGTTTTAAAGTTGAATATGATAAACCTGAGGATAAATTTGCATTCATATCTTTGGGTAATATTCAATTTATGCTACAAGAATTGTCTGATAATGATAAGTGGGATGTCGGAGAATTGAAATACCCTTTTGGCAATGGAATTAACTTTCAATTAGAAGTTGACTACCTTGATGAAATATATAATAACTTCAAAGAAAATAATTACGAAATTGCTTTTGATATCGAGGAAAATTGGTATAGACAAGATGATAAAATGTTAGGAAATAAAGAGTTTTTAATACAAGACCCAGATGGATATTTGTTAAGATTTACGCAAGATTTAGGAGAAAAGACTGAGCAGAATTAAGCTCAGCCTTTTAATATTTAGTTTATTTTTTAGCTCCAGTAAAAACTTTCATTTTATCTTACGAGTATATCAGAAAATTTTGGGCAACTTTCCACAAATTATTCTATATACTCGTTTAAATTATTTAGTTTTGGAATTATTTATAATTTCAGTATATAATTTTCATTTCAATTTTTATATATTAAAATCATCAAATTCTAAGTCTGCAAATTCTATGTTTTCTATATTTTTTACATTATTTTCTTCGTCTAATGTCAACTTGAATACTTCTGGTGAATTTAATCTTTTGTTAAAGATGATTTTTCCATTGTAGCTTAGTGTTATTTCTTTGTTTGGAGTTACGTTTTCTACCTTGCACCATTTCATCATTAAGAAAGTCATAGCATTTCCATGTGTGAAAATTGCAATTCTTTTGCCTTTATTTTTCTCTACAATTTCGTTAAAAGCCTCTTCCATTCTTTCTCTTACGTCTTTTTGACTTTCTCCGCCTTCTGTTTTAAAGTTTTCGTCTTGGAATTGTCTTGTGTACCAGTCTGGATATTCTTTGTCATTTGGTTTTCCGGTTCTTCTTTCGTCTAGTCTTTCATCTAAATTTGCCTTAAGATTTTGTTTTTCCATTAAGTATTTTGCTGTTTGCAACGTTCTTACACAGTTGCTTGCGTACACTACATCTATGTTTTGTAATTCTCTTTCGTTGCTTAGTTTTTCTGCTCTTCTTTCTCCTGTTACGCTTAGTATTATTTTTTCGCTCTTTATTAAATTTTCTTGGGTTGTGTTGTAACTTTCTATGTTGTTTTTCATGTTAAGTCTTACTGAATGTCTTATTAGATATACTGTTGTTTCCATAGTTTTTTCCTTTCCTATTTATTTTTTCAACATTATATCACTTTTTCTAAAAATGTATAACCATTTTGCTATATAAATACCAAATTACGTTATCTATGTTTTCTGATATTTTGTTTTCTTTTATAATTTGCTCTACTTCTTTTTCTGTTATTACACTTTTATATAATTTTATTTTTGCATTTGTTAAAATTAATTTTTTGTAATCTTCATCGATAATGTTTAATAATTTTTCTCGATTATCAGTAAAATCTATTTTCATGTCTTCATAGTATCTGCAGATTAATTGCATATATAATTCTGATTTTCTTATTTCTTGTTTGTGTACTTCTAAGAATTGTACTAATCTTTCATAATCAATTTTTTGTGCTCCTTTATTAAAATCATATAATGCATATAGTAAATATGTTAATATTGATTTTTCTTCTTGCTTAATAAATTTTTCGTAATATTCGTTAATTTTTTCATCTAATAATTCTGTTGTTTCATGGTTTTTTGCATCCCAACGCAATGCTTCTTCATATTTTGGGCTTATTACTCTAGATCTTTTCATAAAACTTGGAATATTAAGAGCTCCTGAACCTTTAGTGCTTCCTTTTACTGAATGAGTATCAGCACTAGCTCCAAATAAATTTGAAGTATTAAACATTCTTTGAGCTGAACCCGAAAAGCTTTCTTCACATTCATAATCCATTGCATCTATTCCTTCAAATGCATCAAACATGAACTTGTTACTTAATGTTGTTTCTTGATATTGAGGTACATCAAGTAGCTTATTTTCTCTTTCATATACTGTTATAAAAGATGTGTATTCAGAATTTATATTGTATTTTACAGCTATGTCTATTATCATTTTCTTGTAATTTTCTATTTTTTCGTAGTCGTATGTATTTTTAATGTAATCTTCTAAACGTTCTATTTCTTGTTTTGCAAATAGCACTTCTAGGTCTACATCAGTGTTAGTTATTTTTTCTTTAGCAATTTTCCATGTGTATTCTTTGCCTAAAATTTTTCCTTTTAATTTTATGTCGTCTTTTATCTCCTCTATTTTTGCAAATACGTTAAAGAATTCGTAGTTAAATAGACTGTTTTCTTCTTTTATTTCGTCTACTAATTTATTTTGCCCATAATCTACTTGTATGTCTTCTACCATTGGTGTTTGTATTCTTGCGAATGTTCTCATTATTTTGTCATCTATTTTTTCGTTTGGTTGTATTAATTCTGCTTTACCATTACCAGCTTTAGCCATTTGCTTTATAAAATATGAGTTTACATTGGAATCTATTCCGAATGGAAATATTCTACTGTTTTTTCCATGTTCTTTTGCAAAATCTATTATTTGTTTTTCGTTTCCAACTTGACCATCAGTAAATAGTAATATTACTTTTTCTGTATTTTCGTATAGCGCAAATTTTATTGGATTTAGTATTTCTGTACCTCCTGCAGCGTGCAAACTGTTAATATATCTTTCCGCTTCTTGCATATTTTTCTCGTTATATTCTATTGCATGTGCACTCATCACTTCAAACTCATGGTCAAACGCAATTATGTTGAGTTTATCTCCTTCGTCTAATTGCTTTAAGCATTCGATTACTGCTCTTTTGGTTTCTTCTAGCTTAACGCCCATCATCGAACCAGATATATCAATTAAGAATAAATACTCCTTTTCGCTATCTTCGTATACATCGTCTATTTCTGGCATGAATGATAGATATAACATGTCTTTACCATCTCTTGTTTTTGATATAATTGCTTTTGATGATAATTCATTTTTTAATTTTATATCTAGTTTAAAGTCTTTTGATAAATCATAATTTTCTACTTTTATATTTTTTTCGTCTATTATGTTTATTTTATGGCTTGGGCAATTTATGTTTTCTACGTTTAAAGTTTTGTCTATATTTATAGTAAAATCTACTGTATAATTAGTTTTTCCATATATTAATTTGTTTGTAACATTTGATTTATATCTTGGCGTTACAAGTGTTGGTATTAATATTTCTATCTGGTTGTCTATAATTTCGAATTTATCTATGTATTGTATTTTTACAGTTACTTCTTCGTCCTTATCAATTTTTCCAACTGATATTTTAAATATGTTGCCCGTTTCTTGTTCCATCATGTAAGCACTGTTACCTTTAACAATGTTTTGTTGGTATTCTCTTTTTGCTTCGCCCTTTTCTTTGCATTTTCCTTTTAATATTTTATCTCCAACCTTTATTTCAAATCCAACAACTGTTGCAGTTTCTACTATTGGAAATGTATATCCAACTTCTAAAACTTCTTTTGTATTATTTTTGTACATTTGTTCAATTTCAAATGTTCCAAATTTTCCTATTACCTTACCTGTTGTTTTTACTTTCTTTAGAGCCAACTCTCTTAAATCTACATTTCTCATTTTTTATTTTCCTTCTATATAATTCTAGTCTTCTAACATTTTTTCTACATATTTTTTTACATTTTCAATAATATGCTTATATTTTTCACCATTTTCTTGTGAATAATTCATTTCAAATATGTCACATACATTTTCTCTAATGTATATTTCTTTACCGCTTCTACTTCTAGATATTCTGGTTTTTTCACTATTGTACTCTGAAGTTTCTTCTTGCAATTTTAACTTTGGATTTTTTTCAGTATCTTCCAAACTATACTCTCTTATTTCTTCTGTCGGATTTTCCAAAATATATTCTCTTATTTTATTTAATGGCATATACTCTGATTGTAATTTTTTTATAAGAAGTAGCCTATTTAAATGTTCATCATTATATACACTGTTTACTCCGCTTCCTTCTGGTGGTAATAACAATCCTTTACTTATGTAGTAGTGTATAGTTCTTTTCGTAACACCTGCTTTTTCTGCTAGTTCTGAAACCTTATATTCCATTTTTGTCCCTCCTTTCCTGAAACTTGATTACTTTTTCATCTCTCTGATTATTATTTTATCATCGTTACGTAACGATGTCAATATATATTTATAAAAAAAATTAAAAATTAAAGAATGCAAATTATTGCACTCTTTTGCTTATATTAATCTTCATTTATTAAATGTACAGGATATTCTCCATTTTTTATAACATCTATAATTTTTTGCGGTTTTAAGTGACATTTTTCTAAGTCGTTTATATCAATCCATTCATAGTGAATATCGCTTTCTCCGCCCTCTTCTACATTTTCCATTGCGTGTTCTATCTTTTTATCTTCTTCATCACAAAATTCAGCTTTGTATACAAACATGATTTCATGGTATTTTAAATCTTTTAGTTCAAAGAAATTTTCAATTGTTGATATATATCCTGTTATTTCTATTTCTTTTCCTAGTTCTTCTTGCATCTCACGTTTTACTGTATCTTGTGAGCTTTCTCCTATTCTCACGTGTCCACCTAACAATGCATAATAATCTGCTGATTTTCTTTTATGTAGCAAAACCTTGCCGTTATGTATAATAATACCAACCGATCTTATATTTAATTTGTAGCCATCCATTTTTATGGCTAAATCTCCTGGTTCGTATGCCATTTTCTTTTCCTCCTTTTTATTTTATTATTTCTATTTTTATTCCTACTACCCCATATTCTTTTTCTTGTTCTGGTGTATAGAATCTGTTCATCGACTTTGCTTTTTCTATTATTTTTTCTTTATCTTCTCCCACAAATACTTTTTTAAATAGCTTTTCAAAAGATTCTTCTTTATATAAGTCTATTACTTTTACTAGTAATTTTTCTTGTAATTCTGGTAATTTTGAAAATTCGATTTCATCGCCAATTTGTATGGTTCGTCTTTTTTCATCATACAATCTAAATTCTACTGTTTTAGTTCCATTTTTTATTCTTTCAAATGGATCTTCTTGTAATTTCATTTTATGTAACATTTTTTTCTCCATCCCCGGATTGTACTAGATTGTACAGAATTAAGTAATAATCTAGGACAAGCCGAATATAATATTTCTAATCTCTCCAAATGTCTCCATTTATAAATTCAGTTAGTGCCATTATAAATGCTTCTCTTGTTAAATCATACATTCTCGTAAAATTTTTCAAATGCCTGCTTTGCACCTTCAACTTTTCCTTTATTGTTCGTTCCTATTAAAACTTTCATAATTAGCTGACTCCTTTATTTTTCTATAATTCAAATTTATATATTTTTTCTTCACTTATTTTCTTTACAAATATTGCTCCGAATTTTTCGTAATAGTCGTTTAACATTGTTTTCAAATATATTTCTTTATATCCTCTTTTTCTCGCTTCTTTTAAAATAGCATCATTTAATATTTTGGAATATCCCTGTCCTCTGTATTCTTGTTTCACATACATTGTGGCATACCATGGACTGAGTTTTGGACATTCGTCACAGTCTTGAGGAAATATTGATATGAATCCTATTAGCTTATCATCGTCTAGCAAAATCAATTTGCAAAAGTCTTTGCCTTTTAATTTGATTTTTATTTTTTCTATTTTTCCTTTTATTCTTGCTTCTTTATCCTCTTCCGGCTTGTCTGCCCATTCCTCGTATTCAAGTGTTGCTACTTCTTTTAAAAATTTCATTTTTTCTAGTATGTTATAAATTTTCAACATCTTATTTTCCTCTTCTACTATTTTCGAGTCCTGAATATATTTTTCATTTTTATTTACATTCAATTTTTCTTGCCAATTCAAATGCTAAATATGGCACTCTAGCTTTCTTTTCAAAACTCGTTAGCTGTCCTAGGCTTCTTTCTTCCCATTCTACTGCATCTAAATTGTCTCCAGCATAATAGAAGGTAAAGTATTTTAATTTCTTATATTCACAAACAGCCGCAATTGATGCGCCTTCCATTTCTACACAAACGGCACCTTTTTGTTTAAACATTTCTATTTTGTCTTTTGTCTCTCTGTAAAATCCATCAGTCGTCCAAGTTGCACCTTCTTCGTATTTATATCCATTTTCATTTAGCACCTGTTTAAATATATTTTTGTATTCCTTGTTCATTTCTATGGATTCTGAATCTGGTACATAATGATAACTTGTTTCCTCATCTCTAAATGCTTTATTGGGAATTATTATCGAACAGTCCTCTATTTTTTTATCTAGTACTCCACAGTTTCCGAAAATAATTCCCAATAAAGCATTTAGAGATGAGGA
>OGLX01000281.1_pt1 | contig 38424 bp, 38 predicted proteins | sample 1572821 | NCBI WGS metagenome assembly OGLX01 (sample SAMEA2581908, study PRJEB24529) | metagenome | biome: Human gut stool | place: China | collected 2011 | reverse complement strand
GGACCAGAGCCACGGAGCTGATGGTGCCTGTGCCGAGACCGGCGTGCGTGATGACCGAGATGCCCGTCGAGAGCATCAGAAGCCCGAAGAAAAAGATGAGTGCGCGAATAAACATGGTGCCTGTTGTTCTGAACTTGCGCCCGGCTGCGCGGGACGGCCGGAAGCGCCGGAGAGGCGCGGCGGTCGCTCGGAGGCTTTTGCGAAGGTCGTCAGGCGTGGTCGGGTTAACCCGAAAGTCGAACTTTATCAGAAAAGATCGGGCGGGACGTTTTTCAGGCAACGCTTTCGATCGGGCGGAGTCGCTAGCCCGATCGTCGTAGTACCGCCGGCCAGGAGCGGTGTGGCGGAGTTTGGGAGTATCATACGAAATCCAAACTCTTCATACGCCTGATGCCACCCGACGATGCACGGGGAGGCTTGAGCGTGAAGGCGATACGCACGACAACAGAACGAAGAAAGGAGATTCGCCGTGACACTCTCGGACGACGTGCGCGATTACTGGAACACACGCGCGGAAGGCTATTCGCTTCACAACTGCGATGAGCTTGACGGAGGGACGGGGCTTGTGCTTGAGCACCTGTTCAGGACGGAGCTCGGGGCGAAGCCCGGGATGCGGGCGCTTGATGCGGGCTGCGGTCCGGGGATCTTCAGCATCGTGCTGGCGAGACTCGGCTGCAGGGTGACGGGCATGGACCTGTCGCCCGAGATGCTCGAGCACGCGGGGGCGAACGCGAAGAGCCGCGGGCTTGAGGCGGACTTCAGGCTGGGCGACGTGACGGATCCCGGGATGGAGCCGTCGTCGCTGCCCTTTTCGATGGAAAGAATTTGCAGCCAGTAGCCCCGGCCGCCGCCCATGTCCACCTGGACCCGGTCGCCGCTGCGCCTGCCCAGAACGGCCTTCCCCACCGGGGACTCCTTGCTGATGAGGCCCTTCAGGGCGTCCTGCCGCAGGGTGGTCACCAGCTGGATTTTCCGGGTTTTGCCGGTGTTCTCCATGAGAATTTCCACGGTGTCGTACAGGCCCGCCGTGTCGGCCCGGGAATGGTCCTCGATGACCCGGGCGGTTTTGATCATCCGCTGGAGATAGCGGATACGGCTGTCGTTGCGGTTTTTCTCCTGCTTGGCGCACTTGTACTCGAAGTTTTCGCTGAGGTCGCCGAAGGCCCGGGCGGTCTGCACGTCCTCGATGAGCTTGGGGCGCAGCACCTGGACCCGGTAGTCGATCTCCTCCTGCATTTTCTGGATGTCCTGTCTGGTCAATTCGTCATACATGATGGTTCCTCCCATAGCTGCGCCAGGCGGCGCAGTCCCTCCGGCAAGCGGTCCATGTCGATGCCGGCATAGTTGACAACTAATATGTGCTGGGGCGCGGCGGCGGGCTGACTGTAGTAATCCGACAGCAGGGCCAGCCGCAGGCCCATGGCCTCCGCCCGGCGGCGGAGGGACCGGTCGTCCAGGTCCGTGGGCAGCACCATGAGAAAGTGCAGCCCCGCGTCCTGCTCCAGTATCTCCGCCCGGTCCGACAGGGGACTGCGGCGGATGGCGTCGATGACGGCGTCCCGCTTCTGACGATAGCGGGTCTTCATGCGGTTGAGATGCTGCTCATACCGGCCCTGCTCTAAAAACCGGGCCAGGGTGTACTGCTCGAAGCTGGACACGGTGCAGGCGTAAAAGCCCAGCTTCTCCCGGTAGCGGGCCAGCAGGCGGGGCGGCAGGATCATATAGCTGATGCGGATGGACGGGGCGATGGTCTTGGAAAAGGTGTTCAGATAGATGACCCGCTGACTCTCGCTGACGGAGAACAGGGTGGGGATGGGACGGCCCACGAAGCGGAACTCGCTGTCGTAGTCGTCCTCCAGGATATACCGCTCCGGCTCCTCCGCCGCCCAGCGCAGCAGCTCCTGCCGCCGGGTGATGGGCATGACGATGCCGGTGGGGTAGTGGTGAGACGGGGAGATGTGGACCACGTCCGCCGGCTGGCGGCGTAGCTGGGCCACGTCCAGGCCGCCGCCGTCCAGCCCCACCCGGCACAGGGGGACCTGGTGGGCCTGGTAAATTCTGGCGATTTTGCCATAGCCCGGGTCCTCCACGGCATAGCGCTTCTCCCGGCCCAGCAGCTGGATGATCAGGGTGTATAACAGCTCCGTTCCCGCGCCGATGATGATCTGCTCCGGGTCCACGTCCATGCCCCGGAACTGGCGCAGGTGGGCGGCGATGGCCCGGCGCAGGGCCAGGGCCCCGTTGGAGGGGGCGGCCCGGAGAAGCTCCGTGTCCTCCTCCAGGATGGTCTGGCGCATGAGCCGGGACCACACGGTGAAGGGGAAGTAGGACCGGTCCAGAGACCCGGTGGCCAGGTCCAGAAACACCGGCTCCGCCGGTTTTTCCGGAGTCAGCGGCGGCGGGTCCGCCGGAGGCAGGGGCCGCTCCACGGGGCTGACGTAATACCCCTTTTTCTCCACGGTGTAGATATACCCCTCCGCCGCCAGCTGCTCATAGGCGTTCTTCACCGTGATGACGCTGACCTCCAGATGCTGGGCCAGAGCCCGCTTGGAGGGCAGCTTCTGCCGGGGCGGCAGGGCGCCGGACAGAATGTCCCGGCGGATGCAGTCGTACAGCTGGGTATACAGGCTGCGGCTTCCATTTTTCTCCAGCGCATAGGTCAGCATGAAAAATCTCCTATCTGGTATTATCAAATAATATCAATATGGTTATTTCAATAATACCAGTTCTTACTATAATACAGACAGAATCAAAACGCAAGGAGATTTTTCCTATGAGAGACATGAAAATCAGAAAAATGGTACTGGCCGCTCTGATGGCGGCACTGACGTATGTGGCAACCATGGTGGTGCAGATTCCTTCCCCCATGCAGGGCTTTGTGAATCTGGGCGACTGCTGCGTGCTGCTGTCCGGCTGGATCCTGGGGCCCTGGTGGGGCGGCGCTGCCGCCGGTATCGGCTCTATGCTGACGGACCTGCTCAACGGCTATGCCCACTATGCCCCGGGCACCCTGGTCATCAAGGCGCTGGACGCCATCGCAGCGGCGCTGATCGTGAAGGCCCTGGGCCGCAAGCCCTACGCCTATGTGGTGGGCGGCGTCGTGGGCGAGCTGATCATGGTGGCGGGCTATTTCGGCTATGCCTGCCTGCTGCTGGGCAAGGGCATCGGCGCGGCGGCCAGCATCCCCGGCAACCTGGTGCAGGGGGCCATGGGCCTGGTCATTGGCCTGGTGCTGTTCGTGCTGCTCAAGCGCAGCAAGGCTCTGGACAAGCTGAACATTCAGTGGTAAAATAGCTTCAAACGGGAGGATTCCCGCAGAAAGGAAGTTTTATCATGGCAGGAATCGTTCATGAGGTAGAAAATACCGATCTGCTGGCCCAGGTGCGGCAGGAGTCCGCCGCCGCCGCCCGGCAGTTGGCGGAGGCCGCCCGTCTGCACAAGGGGCAGATCGTGGTGGTGGGCTGCAGCACCAGCGAGGTGGTGGGCCACCGGGTGGGCAGCTGGTCCACGCCGGAGGTGGGCCAGGCCATTTTCGACGGGCTGCACAGCGTGTTCGGCCCCATGGGTGTGTATATCGCCGCCCAGTGCTGCGAGCACCTGAATCGGGCGCTGATCGTGGAGCACGAGGCGGTGCCTCAGCTGGACATCGTCAACGTGGTGCCCCAGCCCAAGGCGGGCAGCTCCTTCGCCACCGCCGCCTATCACACCTTCCGCCACCCGGTGGCGGTGGAGGAGATCCGGGCCGACGCCGGTCTGGACGTAGGCGGCACGCTGATCGGCATGCACCTGAAGAAGGTGGCGGTGCCGGTGCGGCTGGAGCAGGACCGTATCGGAAGCGCCATTCTGCTGGCGGCCCGGGTGCGGCCCAAGTTCATCGGCGGCGAGCGCGCCGTGTACGATGAGTCCCTGAAGGACGGATACCCGGAATTCTGAAAAAGCAATCCCTCCGGCTAATGCCGGAGGGATTGTTCTCTATTTACATACCCGTCATAACGGTCATGACCTTGAACTCCTCGGAGTTCAGGGTCTTTTTCATGGCCAGACCCTCGTCAATGTCCAGGTCGATGATCTGATCGTCCTTGGTGCAGATGACCCGGTTGGTCTTGCCCTCGGCCAGGATCCGGACGGCCTCATAGCCCATGCGGGTGGCCATGACCCGGTCCTTGGCGGTGGGGCTGCCGCCCCGCTGGATGTGGCCCAGGATGGTGACCCGGGGATCCAGGGCCAGCTCCTCCTGGATCTGGCGGCCCACGTCCACGGCGCTGGCCGCGCCCTCGGCCACCACGATCATGAAGTTGGTCTTGCCGTTCAGGCGGGCGTGGCGGATCTTTTCGGCCACCTGGGAATGGAAATCATAGGGGCGTTCCGGCACCAGCACCGCCGTGGCCCCCACGGCTACGCCCACATACAGGGCCAGATATCCGGCGTGGCGGCCCATGACCTCCACCACGGCGCAGCGCTCATGGGACTGCATGGTGTCCCGCAGCTTGTCGATGCACTCCACCGCCGTGTTGGCGGCGGTGTCGAAGCCGATGGTGTATTCGGTGCAGACAATGTCGTTGTCGATGGTGCCGGGGATGCCCACCACGGATACGCCGCATTTGCTGAGCTCCTGGGCTCCCCGGAAGGTGCCGTCGCCGCCGATGGCCACGATGCCGTCCAGCCCCAGCAGCTTGCACACGCCGGCGGCCTTGGCCTGGCCCTCCGCCGTGCGGAACTCCTCGCTGCGGGCGGTATAGAGAATGGTGCCGCCGCGATTGATGATGCGGCTGACGCTGCCGGAATCCATGCGGTAAAAATCCCCGTTGATGAGGCCGGACCAGCCCCGGCGGATGCCGATGCACTCGATGCCCCGATCCAGAGCCGAGCGCACCACGGACCGCACCGCCGCATTCATGCCCGGTGCGTCGCCGCCGCTGGTCAGCACGCCGATTCGTTTCACTGCGCTTTCTGCCATAAATGATTCCTCCCAATAGAACGTCAGAATGTTCCGAATATACCGTACATCATTTTACGACATTGTAGCACGATTTTCCTCCGGATGCAACAGGAAGTTTTCCCGGAGCGGCTGACGGATCAGCGGGGATGGTCAGGCAAATCGGGACATGTCCAGCCCCTCCAAGGCCAGCAGACGGCGCTTTTTGTCCACCCCTCCGGCATAGCCAGTGAGGCTGCCGTCGGCGCCTATCACCCGGTGGCAGGGCACGATCAGGGAAATGGGGTTGTGTCCCACCGCGCCGCCCACCGCCTGAGCGGACATATGGGGCACCTCCAGCCGCTGAGCCAGCTGCCGGGCCAGTTCCCCGTAGGTGGTGACCTCTCCGTAGGGAATCTCCTGCAGCAGGGACCACACCGTCATGCGGAATTCCGTGCCCGTCAGGTGCAGCGGCGGGATAAAATGAGGCCGCCGTCCGGCAAAATACAGGTCCAGCCAGCGGCCCGCTGCAGCCAGCACCGGGGTCTCCTGTTCCCGGGCCTGGGTCAGTCCCGGGGCAAAGTGCTTCTGTCCCGCGAACCACAGACCTACCAGGCCCGCGTCATCTGCCGCCATGAGAATCTCCCCCAGGGGAGAGCGATATCGCTGGATATAGAGCATGGCCATTCTCCTTCGCTTTGTCGATATTCATATGCTCAGTTTATGGTAGAAATTTCTGCCTGTCAAGCCTGCTGCGGGCAACGAAAAAGCCATTCCGCCGCAGCGGAATGGCTTTTTGCGAAATTCGGTGCTCAGTGACGGGCCACGGGGTCCCAGTTCTCCTCATCCTCACGGATGATCTGCAGATACTCGGTATAGTCCGACTCCACGGGGTTGCTCTTGGGGGCCTGGGCCTTATACTGCTCCAGCAGACGGCGGGACTTCTCCGGCGGCTGGACGGTACCGGCGCCGGCGATGCAGCCGCCGGGGCAGGCCATGCCCTCCAGCAGATAGCCGTCGTATTTCCCGGTGCGGGCCATGCGCAGCATCTGGCGGCACTCCCGCAGGCCCTCGGCATACACGGTCTTGACCTGGCGATCCGGCTCCAGCTTCTCAATGACCTTCTCCACCGCCTTGGCCACGCCGCCGCTGGCGGCAAAGCCCACGCCGGGGGCGGAAGCCTCATACTGGGCCTGCTCGTCGGGAATCTGGGAGAAGTCGATGTTCTTGGCCTCGAACATGCCCCGCAGCTCCTCAAAGGTCAGGACGAAGTCCACATCGCTGCGGACGCTGCGGCGGCTGGCTTCCAGCTTCTTAGCGGCGCAGGGCCCGATGAAGGCAATCTTGCAGTCGGGGTTCCGGCGCTTCTGGAGCCGGGCCGTCAGCACCATGGGCGTCATGGTCATGGAGATATACGGCGCAAAGCCCGGGAACTCCTTCTTGGCCATCACGGACCAGGCCGGGCAGCAGGACGTGGCCATAAAGGGCTGCTTCTCCGGCACCACCCGCAAAAACTCTTCCGCTTCCTCGATGGCGCACAGGTCCGCGCCCACGGCCACCTCCTCCAGGCCCGCAAAGCCCAGCTCCTTCATGGCAGCCTTGATCTGGCCGGGGGTGACCTTCTCGCCGAACTGGCCCCAGAAGGCCGGGGCAATGATGGCAATGACCTTGTCGCCGCCGCGGATGGCATGGATCAGCTGGAACAGCTGCCCCTTGTCCACGATGGCGCCGAAGGGGCAGTTCACCAGGCACATACCGCAGTTGACGCACTTGTCATAGTTGATCTGGGCCCGGCCGTGGTCGTCCTTGCCGATGGCGTCCATGCCGCAGGCCTCCTGGCAGGGGCGGAAGAACTTGATGATGGCCTGATAGGAGCAGGCGGCCTTGCACTTGCCGCACTTGATGCACTTGGTCTGGTCGATCTGGGCCTGGCCGTGCTCAAAGTGGATGGCCCCCTTGGGACAGGCATGGGAGCAGTGCCGGGCCAGGCAGCCCTGGCAGGCGTTGGTGACCTCATAGTGGGTGTCGGGACAGGCGTGGCAGGCGTATTTGATGATGTTGATCAGCGGGGGATCGTAATACTTCTCGGCAATGGCGCTTTCCTCCACACCGTCGGACAGCAGCGTATGCTCCGACACGTCCCGTAAGGGAAGGCCCATGGCCAGGCGGATCCGCTCGCCCACAATGGCCCGCTCCAGGAAGATGGACTCCCGGACGGTGCCCACCTCGCCGGGCATCAGCTCATAGGGCAGCTTCTCCAGCCGGGTATAATAGTCCCCGCCCTCGTATGCCAGCTTCGCCACCTCGGCGAACACCTTCTTGCGCATGTCGGTGATGGTGCACTGTAAGTTTCTCATGTTTTTGTTCCCTTTATCCTCGTTCAGAATCTGTTAAGAGCCGTTGCCGTTGGGGCAACAGCTTTTTTTCAAACTCATTATAATCGAAAGTGAAAAAAAAGACAATACCTCGGAAGATTATTTTTTTCGCGCGCTGACAATTTTTTATTGTGACAACGCAAAAAGCCCCCCGGCGGGATTTCCCGCCGGGGGGCCGATTCATTTACGAGTCCCGGCACGTTACCGGGGCGTCGGAGGGTCACTGGATCTGGATGGTGGAGTTCTTGGGCAGCTGCTTGTGCTCCTTCTTGGGGATGGACAGCTGCAGGATGCCGTTTTCAAACCTGGCGGCTACCTCGCCGGCCTCCACATCCTCGCCCACATAGAAGCTGCGGCTGCAGGACCCGGCGTAGCGCTCCTGACGGATGTACTTGCCCTTCTTGTCGGTTTCGTCCTTGTCCAGGCCCTTGGCCGCCTGGATGGTCAGGTAACCGTTCTTCAGCTCCACATTGACCTCGTCCTTCTTGAAGCCCGGCAGGTCCACGTCCAGTTCATAGCTGTCCTCCGTCTCCCGCACGTCGGTCTTCATCAGGTTCTTGCTGTGCTTGCCGTACAGCGGATCGTGACGCTGGGGCATTACCATCATACCGAAAGGATCCGTAAAGAAATCATCAAACAGGTTCTCACCAAAAATGCTAGGCAACATAAGTCATACCTCCATTCAATTTCCGGGCGGCCTATGGGCCGCACCGCCGAACTTCTGTTACCGTTACATACAACGTTTTTCCGTTCCTCTGGGGGGCCTCTCGCGGTCCCTCTCTCAAGGAACAACTGTATCATAGCACAAATTTTAGCACTGTCAAGCGTCGAGTGCTAATGTTCACAAAGCATCTTATGTTTGTTCATAAAATATACGATTTTGCCCCGTCCGGCCCGGACGGGGCAAAAATTATCGGCATTTTTCTCCGGTGAGGACCTCCAGCGCCTGGGGGGTGTCCACGTCGGTAAGCTCCTGGGGCGGGGCCTCCACCAGCAGCAGCAGGTCCGGATGACGGCGGATCACGGCGCTGCCGCCGTGGTCTCCCTCCAGAGCCGTCAGCTCCGGAAACAGGCTGGCCGGAAACAGGCAGGGATTTCCCCGGACGCCGTCATGGGCCAGGGCCGCCAGCCGGTCCGGGTGGCGGCGGAAGGCCTCCACCAGCCGCTCCACGCTGTCCCGCCGCAGCAGCGGCTGGTCCGACACCTGGAACATCACTCCGTCCATGTCCTGCATATGGGCCATGCCCAGGGTGATGGTGTGGCTGAGCCCCAGGTCCGGCCGGGGATTCTCCACCGGCAGGAAGCCCATCTCCCGGGCCAGGTCCATGCCCCGGGGATACTGGGTCACCACCGCTACCCGGTCAAAGCACGCCGCCGGAACGGCCTCCAGCGCCCGGCGCAGCAGGGTCTTTCCCTCCACCCGAGCGTCCAGCTTATTGCTGCCGAAGCGGCGGGCGTTTCCAGCCGCCATGACGATGCAGCCGATCTTCATGGGCATTTCCCCCTTATCTTATCGTTCCTTCCAGGTCCCCGGCGACAGCATCACCAGGATGGGCATCAGCTCCAGGCGGCCCAGCAGCATCCACAGGATCATCATCAGCTTGCTGACCTCCGTCAGACTGCTGAAATCGCCCACCGGGCCGATGCTGCCCATGGCGGGGCCGATGTTGCTGAGGCAGGCCAGCGAGATGGTAAAGGCCTCGGCAAAGTCGTTCTGCCCCCAGGCCACCACCGCCGCCCCCACCAGAAGCAGCAGCAGATACGCCACCAGATAGGCCCCTGCCGAGGCCACCACCCGCTTATTTTTGATGGGGCCCGGCTGCTCTGCCCGCATCGGACATACCGCACCTGCCCCGGAGGACCGTGGCAGCAGCGCCAGAAACAGCAGCGGCAGCACCATGCACCCGGCCTCTACCCACAGGGTATAGCCCAGGACCTTAATGACCAACGGATAATTCATGCCCTCTCTCCTTCACATTCTGCACCATTTTATGGCACAAAATACCAATTTAATTATATGCTCCCCCTAAAATCCTGTCAAGCACAATGGGTGAATTTGCGGTTCTGTGGACAGCATTTCATGCTGCCAGAGAGAAAGCAGGCCCACCTGATGTGCTGCGCGAAGCGTTTGGGATGGCGGGGCTTCCGCAGGTGCAGCTGCTAAACTACGCAAATAATTCAAAAAGAATTGCCGTCTTTGCTTGCTATTTTTGAAAAATATGCTATACTGAATGCGTGTGCGAATTGATACTTCCTGCGGATCGCCGTATGAAGTTTTCCACCCGTGGGCATGATAGACTCACGGACATATTTCTACACTACCTAAGAGAGGGTGCCTGTTTTGAATAAGTATATCATTCATGGCGGCCGTCCGCTGATGGGCGAGGTTACCATCAGCGGCGCAAAAAATGCCGCCGTTGCCATCATCCCCGCCGCCCTGCTGGTGGACGGGGTCTGCCGCATTGAAAACATCCCCCAGATCAGCGACGTGACGCTGCTGTTCTCCATTCTGGAGGAGCTGGGGGCCCGCGTCCGGGTGCTGAACCGACACACGGTGGAGATCGACAGCCGCCATGTGCACTCCACCCAGCCGTCCTTCGAGCTGGTGCGCCGGATCCGGGCCAGCTATTACCTGCTGGGCGCGCTGCTGGGCCGCTTCGGCAAGGCTACTGTGGCCATGCCCGGCGGCTGCAATTTCGGCGTCCGGCCCATCGACCAGCACGTCAAGGGCTTCCGGGCCATGGGCGCGGAGGTCACCGAGGGCAACCTGGTCCAGGCCGTGGCCAAGGGCGGCCGCCTGACCGGCGCTGCCGTGTATCTGGACATGGTCAGCGTGGGCGCTACCATGAACATCATGATGGCTGCGGCCCTGGCCGAGGGCACCACCACCATCGAAAATGCCGCCAAGGAGCCGCACATCGTGGACCTGGCCAACTTCCTGAACTCCATGGGCGCAGACATCAAGGGCGCGGGCACTGATTCCATCCGCATCCGGGGCGTGGAGAAGCTCAACGGCGGCACCTACTGCATCATTCCCGACCAGATCGAGGCCGGTACCTATATGGCCGCCGTGGCCGCCGCAGGCGGACGGCTGCTGATCCGCAACGTGATCCCCAAGCACATGGACTGCATCTCCGCCAAGCTGACGGAGATGGGCGTCACCGTGGAGGAGGAGGACGACACCCTGCTGGTGTCCCGATCCGGGCCTCTGCAGCGCACCAACGTCAAGACCCAGCCCTATCCCGGCTTCCCCACGGATATGCAGCCCCAGATCGCGGTGGTGTTGTCCCTGGCCCAGGGGACCAGCCTGGTCACCGAGGGCGTGTACGGGGCCAACCGCTTCAAGTATATGGACGAGCTGCGCCGCATGGGCGGACAGGTTCAGGTGGACGGCCGGGTGGCCGTGATCGAGGGCGTGGAGTATCTCACCGGCGCGCCGGTGCAGGCCTGCGACCTGCGGGCCGGTGCGGCCCTGGTGATCGCGGGTCTGGCGGCCCGGGGCGTCACCGAGCTGACCCAGGTGCAGTTCATCGAGCGGGGCTATGAGGACCTGGTGGGCAAGCTCCGCTCTGTGGGGGCGGATATCCGCGTGGAGGAGATCCCCGAGGCCCAGGAGGCCGAGGCCCACATCGGCTGATACGGCATTTTTCACGGCGTCCGCCGCCATCCGCGGCGGATGCCGAATTTTTCTGTGAGGTAAGCGCATTTTGATGACCCTACATACCCTGTCCAGCGGCTCCCAGGGCAACTGCCTGCTGCTGTCCGACGGCGGCACCCATATCCTGGTGGACGCCGGAATATCCACCCGCCGCATCAAAACGGGTCTGGCCCAGTTGGAGCTGTCCATGGACGAGCTGGACGGCATTCTGATTACCCACGAGCACACGGACCATATCTCCGGCCTGGCCACCCTGATCAAGCACCATACCGTCCCCCTGTACGCAAGTCCCGGCACCGCCCGGCAGCTGGCGTATCGCCTGGCGGGGGTGGAGCCGCTGCTGCGGCCCCGGGACCCCGGAACCGAATTCTGCATCGGCTCCTGCCGGGTCACGGCCTTTGCCACGTCCCACGACGCCGCCCAGAGCATGGATTACCGCATCGACGGCTCCGGCTCCGTTGGCATTCTGACGGACACCGGCTATGTGACCCCGGAGGCGGAGGAGGTTCTGCCGGGGGTGGGCCTGCTGGTGCTGGAGAGCAACCACGACGTGGACCGCCTGCGGTCCGGGCCGTACCCCTATTCCCTGAAGCAGCGGGTCCTGGGAAGCCAGGGCCACCTGTCCAACGAAGATGCGGCGGCTTTTGCCGCCCGGATGGCCGCCTGCGGCACCGAGTGCATCGTTCTGGCCCATCTCAGCAAGGAGAACAACACGCCCCAGATGGCCTATGACGCGGTGGACCGCGCCCTGCGGGCCGGTGGGGCCCGGGTGCGGCTGTATGTGGCGCCCCGGGACGAGCTGAGTCCTGCCTATGAGACGGAGGGGACGCCGTGCAGAAGATAACCGTCCTCTGCGTGGGAAAGCTGAAGGAGAAGTTCTATCAGGAGGCCGCCGCCGAATATGCCAAGCGCCTGGGGCGGCACTGCAAGCTGGAGATCATCGAGCTGCCGGAGAGCCGCCTGCCGGAGGACCCCTCGGCGGCGGAGATTCAGCGGGCTCTGGCGGCGGAGGCCGCCGCCATCCGGGAAAGGCTGCCCCGGGGCGGGGCCGTTATCGCCCTGTGCATCGAGGGCAAGCCCTGCTCCAGCGTGGAGCTGAGCCGCCGGATGCAGGAGCTGGCCGTGTCCGGAAAGAGTCAGCTGACCTTTCTCATCGGCGGCAGCGTGGGCCTATCCGAGGACCTGAAGCGCCAGGCCGACTGGCGGCTGTCCATGTCGCCTATGACGTTTCCCCATCACCTGGCCCGCATCATGCTGCTGGAGCAGATCTACCGGGCCTGTCAGATCGCCGCCGGTACGAAATATCACAAATAAACTTTCATTTCAGGAGGTATCGCATATGGACAATTCCAAGTGGGCCTTTGCGCCGGATGCGCCGGAGTGGCCCGTCAATGCCAGGGGAGAGAAGGAGAAGGCGGTTCTGCTGACCAGCACCTTCGACTCCACCGCCGACGCGGATATGCTCATCTCGCTTCTGGCGGCCTATCGCATCCCCTGCTTCAAGTATTTTGATTATGAGGGCGGCGCGGGGAAGGTCATCAACGGCTTTTCCGGCTACGGCGCCAGCCTGTATGTTCCAGCCTCCCTACTGGAGGACGCCAAGGAAATTCTGGAGGCTGAGCCGGTGGAGGAACCGGAGCAGCCCCAGGCGTAATAGAAGGGAAGGAGATTTTCTGATGGACTACATGCGGGAATATGAGAAGTGGCTGGCCTCCCCGGCACTGACGCCGGAGGAGCACGCCGAGCTGGAGAGCATCCGCGGCGACGAAAAGGAGATCCGGGAACGGTTCTACGGCCCCCTGGAGTTTGGCACCGCCGGTCTGCGGGGCACCATGAAGGTGGGCCTGCACCAGATGAACGTCCATGTCATCCGCTGGGCCACCCAGGGCTTTGCCAACGTCATCTGCGCCGAGGGGGAGGAGGCCAGGCGCCGGGGCGTGGCCCTGTGCATGGACTGCCGCAACCACTCCATGGAGTTTGCCCGGGCCGCCGCCGAGGTCTGCGCCGCCAATGGCATCCATGTGCGGATCTTCGAGTCTCTGCGTCCCACGCCGGAGCTGAGCTTTGCCGTTCGGGAATACGGCTGCCAGGCGGGTATCAACGTCACCGCCAGCCACAACCCCAAGGAGTATAACGGCTACAAGGTCTATTGGTCCGACGGCGCCCAGCTGCCGCCTCAGCACGCCGCCGCCATCGCCCGGGAGCTGGAGCACATCGACATTTTCACCGGCGTGTGCCGGATGGCCTATGACGACGCGGCGGCCCAGGGCCTGATCCAGGTCATGGGCCGGGAGACCGACGACCGCTTCATGGCCCATGTGATGGCCATGGTCAACGACCGGCAGTCCATGGCCCAGGTGGCCGACACCTTCAAGATGGTGTACACCCCCTTCCACGGCTGCGGCTGGCAGCTGGTGCCGGAGGCCCTGCGGGGCCTGGGCGTGAAGCATCTGTACTGCGTCAAGGAGCAGATGGTGCTGGACGGCAATTTCCCCACGGTGGCCTCCCCCAATCCGGAGAACCCCGAGGGCTTCTATCTGGCCATTGACCTGGCCAACCAGGTGGGGGCGGACTTCATCCTGGGCACCGACCCGGACAGCGACCGGGTGGGCATCATGGTCCGCAGCCACGACGGCTCCTTTGTGCCCGTTACCGGCAACCAGACCGGCGTGCTGATGCTGGACTACCTCATCGGGGCCATGCGCCGGGCGGGCAAGCTGCCGGAGCATCCCTATTTCCTGAAAACCATCGTCACTACCGAGATGGCCCGGAAGGTGGCCGAGGCCAACGGCGTCACCTGCTGCGACACCTTCACCGGCTTCAAGTTCATGGCAGAGAAGAAGAACGAGCTGGAGGGCCAGGGCAAGGGCCAGGTCATCATGAGCTATGAGGAGAGCTACGGCTATATGCTGGGGGACTACGTCCGGGATAAGGACGCCGTCACCGCCTCCCTGATCCTGACGGAGATGGCCGCCTGGTACGCCGCCCAGGGCATGACCCTGTTCGACGCCCTGAACGCCCTGTACGAAAAGTACGGCTATTACGGCGAAAAGACCCACAATCTGGTGATGCCCGGCCTGGACGGCCTGGAGAAGATGGCCCAGCTGATGCGGGATCTGCGGGCAGATCCCCCGGCCGCTATTGCCGGGGTGGAGGTCCTGCGCCGCAAGGACTATACCGATGGCAGCGTCATCGACTGCCGCACCGGCGAAAAGTCCGCCATGGAGCTGTCCGGCAGCAACGTGCTGCGCTATGAGCTGGCGGACGGCACCACCATCCTGGTGCGGCCCAGCGGCACCGAGCCCAAGATCAAGGTCTATGTCCTGACCATCGGCGAAACTCCCGCCGCCCGGAACGAGAACCTCCGCAAATACGGCGAGTGGGTCAAGACCCTGCAGCGGTAATACGACCACTATAACGAAATACCCCCCTCATGCAGGACGATAAATCGGCATGAGGGGGTATTATTGTAAGCAGAAAGGCTGCCAAAAGTGGGACAGCGCCATGGCGGCGCTGTCCCACTTTTTAGCCTATCGCACGCTGCTGACCAGAATGATGATCAGTGCCATATATGCTGTGCTGACGGCGGCCAGAAGGCCGCACGCGATCATGCACGCCGCCCGCGGGCCACGGCGCTGCCGCAGCCGCAGCGCACCGATGACGAACCCGGCCACAGCCAGGACGAATATCACTGCCGCACCCCAGAAGGGCATACCATCACCCCTTCAGCGCGTCCAGCAGGTCCGTGAACACACGGAGCTGGTCCGCGAAGCGCTGGGTCAGACCCTCGGGGCGGCCCTTTCTGGCGTCAAACAGCAGGTCATCCGTCTGGATGGCCGCAAACACGCGGCCGTCGGCCTTGACGCTGAGATAGACGCTGCCCATTTTCAGCAGCTGGTCCATGACCCGGGGGGACAGCAGGGACTGCCCGGCGGTGGGATTTTCGCATCGGACATTGAACCGCCGGTCAAACTCCGGATTTTCCGAGGTGAAGCCCTCCCGGCCCAGCAGGCGGGCCAGCTTGCCCTTGGGCGCTGCCTGCACATCGCAGGGGAGAGCGCGCCCCAGGTCCGCCGCCATCCACTGACCCTTGAAAATGGGAAGCTCCCGGTCCTCCCAGACCTCCGTCTCGGGATTCTGGTACGCCTGGGTGTTGGAAAGCTCCAGATTGCTGATCTCCAGGGGACGGCCGTGGTACTTGCCGCAGACCAGGCCGCTGCCACCTACGTTGTCGGCACTGGGCAGGCCCAGACCGGATTCCGCGAATTTTCCGCCGTCGATGCAGGAACCGGGGCGGTACTCCGCCTCCTCCAGCACCTGCTCCATAGCCGCCTGGGCCAGACCGCCCTGGGCCGCGCCCTGCAGCTTCTTGCCGCTGGCGGAGCTCATCAGCCCGCCGATGATCAGAAGGACGACGCCCACGATGATGACGGGCACCGCGCCGCCCAATATCGCGCCGATGGCCGCAATAACCAGGCCCAGGCCGGACAGGACCTTTCCGAAGCCCTTCAGGGCACGGCCGCTGCGTATATTCTGCACATTGTTATCCATTTGTCTGCTCCTTTTCATGCTCCGCGAACAACGCGCCGCACCGGCGCAGCGCCTCGATGATCCCCTGCAGATACCGCAGGGACACCAGATAGCTGCGGCGCAGGGCGTTCAGGTCCCGCACGTTGATATCCATCGGCAGGTCCATCACCGGCAGCGTGGATTCCAGCGCCAATTCCAGGCGGTTTTCCTCCCAGCGGACAGCCGCCGGACGGCCCAGGGTTTCCAGCAGGGGGACCAATTCCAGGGCATCCCGCCCGTATGCCTGGTCCTCCCGGCGGTACAGATAGCCGCCCTCCGGGGCCTGCCGTTCCGTTTCGCAGATCAGCCACACACCGCCGAAAGCCTTCACAGACCGGGTCATGGTGTCGTTGACGTCCCGGCCCACGTGCTCCTCAAAATTGTGGGTCAGCTCCACGTTGGCCGCGCTAAACCGGACGCCCTGATGGACACCCTGGCGGTAATTCTTGATCTGGAATTCTTCCCAGTGGCGGTCGATCATCTGACTGCGGCGAATGTCTGCCTCGTCAATGACCAGCTCCGGGAGCTTTGTGTCCGGGCCGAAGGCCTGCTCCGTCTCCGACCGGAAAAAGTCCCCCATCTGCTCCCAGATCAGCTTCCGCTGGCGGCTGTCGCACCGGCACAGGCCGATGATGCCCACAGCCAGCAGGATAAACAGCGCCAGCAGGCCCCAGCGGATATCGCCGGACCTCCACCATACAACGCCGCCCGCAACAAGGCCCAGCACCAGCATGACGGAGCACACCGTCCGCATCCGGTCCCACCGGGCCAGCCGCCGCAGCAGCTCCCGGTCCGCCAGGGACTCCTTATAGCCGCAGGAGCACGCAGTGGAGCCTTTTTTCAGCGGATCGCCGCACATAGGACAAATATGTTTTTTCATGGTCTTATCCCCAGTTGTTCATCCAGTTTTCGCCCCAGTCCTCGGCGGGATCGTAATCCACCGGGTCAAAACCGGCGGCGTACACCGGCCCGTCCTGCCGATAGGCCAGGCCGTCCTCGTGGAGGGTGTAGCTGCCGGTGATGTAGAAGGCGTCGTGTCCGTCGCTGTACCAGCGGCACAGGTCGTCCTCGTCCAGCTCAAAGCTGGCCCCCGGCAGGCCGGTATAGGCCGCCACCTGGCCATAGGGGTAGAACACGCCGGAGAAGTCGCCGTCCGTTTCCCCATCCGGCAGCAGGGCAAAGCGGTCCGCCTCCAGGCCGGGGGAGATGTACGCGTGGAAGCCGTCCATGGACAGATAGGGGCCCTTGCCGTCCCCGGCGTCCACAATGGTCCCGCTGCCGGCGGACAGGCGGGTGTAGCTTAGATACTCCATGCGCTGGGAGTCAATGACCAGAGTCTCGCCCAGGGCGTTCTGCCACACGCCGTCCAGCTGGGCAATGTCCCAGATGTCCACCCGGGCGTCGCTGCGGGTGAAGGTGAAGTGGTCGAAGGACTCCGCGTCGCCGCTGCCGTTCTGGTTAGGCAGCAGCACGCCGTCATCCCGCAGGATGAAATCGTACAGGAAGCCGTCGAAGTCGATCATGGGCACGCCGCCGGAGGTGTCATAGCGGCCTTGTCCCGTGCGGCCGGAGAAGGTCTGGTAGTAGTAGCACCCCTCGTCGGCCACGAAATACAGGATGTTGCCGGAAGGGGAGGACCACTTGCCCTCCAGCTCGCTGGCGTCCGTCACCTGGCGCTGATCCTCCGGCACGGCAGGGGAGGGGGCCTCCCCGCCGCCGCTGCACGCCGTCAGGGACAGCAGCAGCGCCAGCACAGCCGCCAACCAAAGCGTTTTTCTCATGAAGCAGCCTCCTCAGTCCGCCAGCGTGTCCATGAACTCGCCCCGGACCGTGTTCCAGTACCAGACGTAGGTCACATACTCGCCGTCCTGGTCGAAGGACATCTGCAGGTCGCTGTTGCCGTCGCCGTCCAGATCGCTGTAGTCCGTTCCCTGGTAGCGGCTGGCGGCGGAGTCGAGGGGCACCGGGAACTGTACGGTGGCGTAGAGCTCCTGCTCAGCCCTGTCATAGTAGAGGTCGGCGCCGGTATCGGTGATGCAGATGCACACGTCGATCATCTGGCCGTCGTGAGTCAGGGTGCCGGTGTCCTGAATGGTGCCCCAGGTGCGCCAGTCGTCGCCGACGATGTCGTCGTCAGTCGTCCCCTGATTTCCGCAGGCGGCCAGGCACAGCATCAGGGTGCACAGAAGCAAGAGAATGCTGAATTTTCGCATGGTTCGTTCCTCCTTGATAAAATGAGTCCACTGTACATCCATTGTACAGTGGACTCAGATAAAATACCATTAACCAAAGGTTAGTTTTTGGCAAAAGATGGCAGAATTGCGGAGGCCCGGATTCACACGCCCAGCCGCTGGGAGATGGCCGACAGCAGTTCGTTTTTCCCGGTGCCCTTTTCGGCGGAGAAGGGCACCAGACAGTCCTGCTCCTCCAGCTCCAGGGTGTCCCGGATCAGCTGCAGATTGGGCTCGATCTCGCTTTTTTTCAGCTTGTCCAGCTTGTTGGCCACGACCACCACCGGGCATCCGGTGCCCCGGAACCACTGGAACATGGTCACGTCGTCCGCCGTGGGCTTGTGCCGGGCGTCCACAATGAGAACACCCAGGGAGATGAGGCCCGGCTCCTGGAAATACGACTCCATCAGCCGTCCCCAGCGGTCCCGCTCCTCCTTGCTGACCTTGGCATAGCCGTAGCCGGGCAGATCGGTCAGATACACCCGGTTGTCGATGAGGAAATAGTTCACCTGGGTGGTCTTGCCGGGGGTGGCGCCCACCCGGGCGAAGTTCTTCCGGTTGAGCAGGCGGTTGATGACGGAGGATTTGCCCACGTTGGATCGCCCGGCAAAGGTCACCTGGGGCCGTCCGTCCCGGATAAAGGCCTCCGGGCGCACCGCCGAGCGGATAAATTCCGCCTTGTTATAGTTGATCGTCATGGCAAGCGCTCCTCCTTTACACTGATAGTGCGGCGGGGGATTCCGCCGATACGCGGCCACGGGGGGCGGCGTGCTCCCCGCGGGAAGGCACCAGCGCCGCCGCAAACACCTGGTCCACGGTGTCCACCGGGATGAAGTGCAGACCGGCCCGGACGGTCTGGTCGATCTCGTCCAGATCCTTGACGTTTTCCCGGGGAATCAGCACCGTATGTACGCCGTTTCGCAGGGCGGCCATGGTCTTTTCCTTCAGACCGCCGATGGGAAGCACCCGGCCCCGGAGGGTCACCTCGCCGGTCATGGCTACGCTGCCCCGGACAGGCCGTCCGGTCAGCGCCGACAGCATGGCGGTGGTGATGGCGATACCCGCCGAGGGTCCGTCCTTGGGCACGGCCCCCTCCGGGAAGTGGACATGCACGTCCTTGGTCTTATAGAAGTCCCGGGGCAGGCCCAGCTCCTCCCAACGGCTGCGCAGGCAGGTCAGGGCGGCCTTGGCGGATTCCTGCATAACGCTGCCGAGATTGCCGGTAAGCTCCAGCTTTCCGCTGCCGTCCAAGGCCTGGGCCTCCACTTCCAGAATTTCGCCGCCTACCTGGGTCCAGGCCAGGCCGTTTACCACGCCCACCTGGTCCCGGTCGCTGTGGATGGACTCGCTGTACTGCTGGGTTCCCAGCAGGTCTTTCAGATTGTTCTCTGTAATGTCAACACGCTTTACATCGCCCTCCACCAGCTGCATGGCGGCTTTCCGGCACAGCTTCCCCAGCTGGCGCTCCAGCACCCGGACGCCGGATTCCTTGGTGTAGGCGGCGATGACCCGCCGGATGGCGTCGTCGGTGATGCGCAGCTGGGTTTTCTTCAGACCGTGCTCCTTCAGCTGCTTGGGCAGCAGATGCCGCTTGGCGATCTGCAGCTTCTCCTCGTCGGTATAGCTGGTGAGCTCGATGACCTCCATCCGGTCCAGCAGGGGACGGGGGATGGTGTCCAGGGTGTTGGCGGTGGTGATGAACATCACCCGGCTCAGGTCCACCGGCACCTCCAGGAAGTGATCCCGGAAGGCGTGGTTCTGTTCGCTGTCCAGCACCTCCAGCAGGGCCGACGCCGGGTCGCCCCGCATATCGCTGGCCAGCTTGTCAATCTCATCCAGCACCAGCAGGGGATTCATGGAGCCGCTGCGGATCACCGCGTCGATGATCCGGCCGGGCATGGCGCCGATGTAGGTTTTCCGGTGTCCCCGGATGTCCGCCTCGTCCCGGATGCCGCCCAGACTCAGCCGGGACAGCTTCCGGTGCATGGCCTTGGCCACGGACAGGGCGATGGAGGTTTTGCCCACGCCCGGGGGGCCCACCAGGCAGAGGATCTTGCCCTTGGCCTGGGGGTTCAGCTGCCGCACGGCGATGAATTCCAGGATCCGCTCCTTCACCTTGTCCAGGCCGTAGTGGTCCTTGTCCAGGATCTTCCGGGCCTGTTCCACGTCAGCCCGGTCGTGGGTCTCCACACCCCAGGGCACGTCCAGGCACACATCCAGATAGTTCCGGATGACGGCCCCCTCGGCGCTGCCGAAGGGCTGCTTGGACAGGCGGTGCAGCTCCTTCATGAGCTTCTCCCGCACCTCGTCACCGGCCCGGCAGCGGTTGATCTTCTCCTCGTATTCGTATAGCTCGTCGTCGCCGTCCTCGCCCAGCTCGTGCTGCAGAACGTGCAGCTGCTCCCGCAGGACCATATCCCGCTGGACCTGGCCCACCCGCTGGCGGACCTTCTGGTCGATATCCGACTCCAGGACGGCGATATCCACCTCATGCACCAGAATTTCGTTCATCACCAGCAGCCGCCGGGCGGGGTGCAGCTCCTGCAGCACCCGCTGGCGATCCTGGTGCCGGAGGTTGATGTTGGCGGCGATGGTGTCCGCCAGCAGGCCCGGGTCCCGGATGTCCAGCACGGAGGCCACCAGCTGGTCGGACAGATTCCCCACCAGCTCCTGATACTGGCCAAACAGGGCGTATGTCCGCCGGGTCAGAGCCTCGGTGCGGTCCGAGGCCCGCCAGCTCTGGTCCTCCAGCAGCTCCACATTGGCCTGCAGGAAGGGCTTGGTCTGCCACAGGCGGCGCAGGGCCGCCCGGTGCAGGCCCCCGGCGATGACCCGTACCCCGGTATCCGAGGTCTTGACGATCTGGAAAATGCGGCACACGGTGCCGATCTCGTACAGGTCCTCCTCCTGGGGGTCCTGGACGCCGATCTCCCGCTGGGTCACCAGCAGCAGCTCCCGGTCGCCCTCCATGGCGTTTTCCAGGGCCAGGATGGATATCTCACGCTCCGCGTCGAAGCTCAGCGTCTGGCCCGGGAAGGCAGTCAACCCCCGCAGGGCCAGCACCGGCATATTTTGTGTGGTCATAAGGGTATCTCCTTTGCGATAGGGAAAGTACAATAGGGCAAGAGGGGAGAGGCGCACGCGTCTCTCCCCTTTGTGCTTGTTTCAGGACGCCGGCGCGTTCTTGGTGCCGCGGCTGGGATCCCGCAGGATCACGGGCGCTGCGCCGTCGTTGACGGCCCCGGCGGTGATGGTCACCTGTTCGATGGTGTGGTCCGAGGGAATGTCGTACATGATGGGGGTCAGGACACCCTCCATGACGGCCCGCAGGCCACGGGCACCGATGTTGCGCTCGATGGCCTTGTCGGCCACGGCCTCCAGGGCCTCCGGCTCGAACACCAGCTTCACATCGTCATAGGAAAACAGCTTCTGATACTGCTTGACCAGGGCGTTCTTCGGCTCCGTCAGGATACGGACCAGATCCTCCCGGCCCAGCCCGTCCAGAGCGGCGATCACCGGCAGACGGCCCACCAGCTCGGGAATGATGCCGAATTTCAGCAGGTCGTGGGGCTGGACCTCCTTGAGGAGCTGTCCCGTCCGACGCTCGGCCTTGCTTTCCACCACGGCGTCGAAGCCGATGCCCTTGCGGTCGGTGCGCTGCTCGATGATCTTCTCCAGACCGTCGAAGGCGCCGCCGCAGATGAACAGAATGTTGTGGGTGTCCACCTGGATGAACTCCTGATGGGGGTGCTTGCGGCCGCCCTGAGGCGGCACGTTGGCCACGGTGCCCTCCAGGATCTTCAGCAGTGCCTGCTGCACGCCCTCGCCGGACACGTCCCGGGTGATGGAGGTGTTCTCGCTCTTGCGGGCGATCTTGTCGATCTCGTCCACATAGATGATGCCGTGCTCCGCCAGCTCCACGTCGAAATCCGCCGCCTGCAGCAGCCGCAGCAGGATGTTCTCCACGTCGTCGCCTACATAACCGGCTTCGGTGAGGGTGGTAGCGTCGGCGATGGCGAAGGGGACCTTCAGCACCCGGGCCAGGGTCTGGGCAAACAGGGTCTTGCCGGAGCCTGTGGGGCCAATCATCAGGATGTTGCTCTTCTGCAGCTCCACATCCTCGCCGCCGCCGAAGAAAATGCGCTTATAGTGGTTATAGACCGCCACGGACAGGGCCACCTTGGCGGCGTCCTGGCCGATGACGTACTGATCCAGCACCTCTTTGATCTCCCGGGGAGTGGGCAGCTGGTCCGGGGTCTCGTACCCGGCCTCGGGGCCGGGCTCGTACCCATCGTCCAGAATGGACATGCACAGCTGGACGCACTCGTCGCAGATGCGCACGCCAGGGCCCTGGATCATGCGGTGCACCTGGTTCTCCGCCTTGCCGCAGAAGGAGCACCGCAGGGATTTCTTATCGTCTGCCATTGGTTACCTCTTGTAAATGACCTTGTCCACCAGGCCGTATTCCCGGGCCTCCTCGGCCAGCATCCAGTGATCCCGCTCGGAATCCTGCTTCACCTGCTCGGGGTCCTTGCCGGTGTTGTCGGCCAGAATCTGGTTCAGGCGCTTTTTCAGCTTCAGGAAATGCTCCACGTCGATCTCCATATCCGTGACCTTACCCTGGGTCCCGGCAGAGGGCTGGTGGATCATAATCTCCGCATTGGGCAGGGCGATGCGCTTTCCCCGTGCGCCGGAGGACAGCAGGAACGCGCCCATACTGGCGGCCATGCCGATGCAGATGGTGGACACGTCGCACTTGATATACTGCATGGTATCGTAGATGGCCATACCCGCGGTCACGGAACCGCCGGGGCTGTTGATGTACATCTGGATATCCTTGTCGGGGTCCTGGGCCTCCAGATACAGCAGCTGGGCCACCACCAGGCTGGCGGTGGTATCATTGACCTCTTCGCCCAGGAAGATGATGCGGTCGTTCAGCAACCGGGAAAAGATGTCATAGGAACGCTCGCCCCGGTTGGTCTGCTCCACAACATAAGGGACTAAACTCATAGAAAAAACCTCCTGTACAAATAGATGAAACTCTACCCAATTATACCCGCCCGCGTGGTATCTCAAGCAGGGAACGCCGGATAATTATTCCGCGTCCTTCTTTTCCTCTTCCTGCTTGGCTTCTTCCTGGGACTCCTCCACCACGGGAGCCACGGCCACAGCGGCGTCGGCCACAGCCTTGATGGCCTTGCTGCGCAGGACCTGCTCACGGACGTCGGCCTCGGGCAGATACTTCTTGATGGTGTCCAGATCCATGCCGTACTTGTCGGCCACGGTCTTGAGCTCATCCTCGATCTCCTGGGCGGTGGCCTCCAGCTCCTCGGCCTTCACCAGGGCGGCCACGGCCAGATCCATGCGGACCTGCTGCAGGGCGGGCTCATGGGCCTGCTTCTTGAAGTCGTCCTCGGTGGTGTTGGTCATCTTCAGATACTGGTCAAAGGGGATGCCCTGGGCGGCCAGCTGCTGCTGGAAGTTCTCCATCATCTGCTGGGCCTGCACGTCTACCATCTCATCGGGGATGTCGGCCTGGATGCCGTCGGCCACCTTCTGCATCAGGGCGTCCTCAAAGGCGCGCTGGGCAGCGGCCTCGCGGTCCTCCACCAGCTTCTTGCGGGTGTCGGCCTTCAGCTCGTCCAGGGTGTCGAATTCGGACACATCCTTGGCGAACTCGTCGTCAATGGCGGGGACTTCCTTGTGCTTGACCTCGTTGACCTTCACGTGGAACACCACGGGCTTGCCGGCCAGCTCAGGGGTATAGTTCTCGGGGAAGGTGATGTCGATGTCCTTCTCCTCGCCGACCTTCATGCCCACCAGCTGATCCTCAAAGCCGGGGACGAAGCTGCCGGAGCCGATCTCCAGGTCGAAGTTCTCGCCCTTGCCGCCGTCGAAGGCCACGCCGTTGTCGAAGCCCTCGAAGTCGATGTCGGCGGTGTCGCCCTTCTGGATCTCGCGCTCCACGCTGACCAGACGGCTGTTGCGGTCGGCCATCTCGTTCAGGCGGTTGTCCACGTCCTCGTCGGTGACGTTGACCTCGGCCTTGGGGGCCTCCAGGCCCTTATACTGGCCCAGGGTCACCTCGGGATACACGGCCACGGTGCACTTGAACACCACGCCGTCCTTGCCGCAGGACTCCAGCTCCACCTCGGGATAGCCGACGACCTTCAGCTCCTGCTCCTTCACGGCGGCCTCATAGGCGTCGGGCAGCAGGATGTTCACTGCTTCTTCATAGAAGACCTCTGCGCCGTACATGCTCTCGATCATCTTGCGGGGAGCCTTGCCGGGGCGGAAGCCGGGAACGCTGATCTTGAACCGCTGCTGCAGGTAAGCCTTGTTGATGGCGGCCTCAAAGGCGGCGGCGTCTGCTTCGATGGTCAGTGCGACCTTGCTCTTGTCCAGTTTTTCACAGGATTTTACACTCATTTTGATTTTTCCTCCGTTCAGCATTAAATCGTATCAATGCAATTCTATATAATAGCAGAAAACAATTTCAATTTCCACACTTTTTTGCTCTAATCACAAATTTTTTTAGGATGAAAGCCCAAATAATCCCCGGAGACCATGTAAAACGCGGTTCCGCCCCGGTCTCCCTGCAGGGCCCGGCGGTGAGAAGCACCGTGGAGATGGCCGTAGCAGCACACCTTCACGCCGTATTCCCGCAGCAGCCGCAGGATCTCCGGGCACTGATACCCCTGGTACAGAGGCGGGTAGTGAAGAAAGCACAGCTTCTCGTGATCTCCCGCCGCCTTCAGGGACGTCTCCAGCCGTCCGATCTCCCGCAGCAGGACCTTTTCGTTGTGGGTGCCCTGGTTGTCCAGCTCATAGAACCAGCCCCGGGTACCGCACAGGGCCGTGTCCCCGTAGAACCGGCAATTGTTGTGGAGGATCTCCATGGTGGTCAGGCCGTTTTCGGCGAAAAAGCGCTCCATTTTGGCGGCGGTGTTCCACCAATAGTCGTGGTTGCCCTTGAGCAGGTACTTCTTCCCCGGCAGGGCGTCGATGAACCGGAAATCCTCCAGCGATTCCTCCAGGCTCATGCCCCAGGACAGGTCGCCGCACAGCACGGTGACGTCATCCTCCGTCAGCACGGAGAATCCCTCCCAGATGCGGGCCACATAGTCCTTCCAGCCGTCCCCGAAGATCTCCATGGGCTTGTCGGACCCCAGGGACAGATGCAGATCGCCAATGGCATACAGCGCCATACGGCACCTCCTTCCTTATTATAGTATATCGTTATATCAGCCGCCGCAGATTGTTCCAGAACAGGTCCTCCAGCAGCTGCCGGGGATAACCCCGGTCCGCCAGAGCCTGCCACAGGCGGGGCATGTCCTGGACGCCCTGCATTCCGGCGGCCAGGGTCCCGCAGCCATCCAGATCGCCGCCCAGGCACAGAGCTTTCTCCCCACCCAGCTCCAGAAAATGCTCCACATGGGCCACCAGCTCCTCCATGGTGCCCGCCGGACCCACAAACGGCCGGTACAGATTCAGCCCCACCACGCCGCCGCTGTCCCGGATGGCCCGGAACATGTCATCGGTAAGGTTGCGCCGGTGGGGGCACAGGGCCCGGCTGTTGGAGTGGGTGGCCACCACCGGCCCCCGGGCCAGGCGCACCACATCCCAGAAGCCGGGATCACTGATGTGGGACACGTCGGGATAAATATGAAACGCCTCCAGCTGCCGCAGGAAGTCGGCGCCAAGAGGGGAGAGGCCCCGATCCGTGTCCCGGCAGTTGGCGCCGGACAGGACATTGGGCCAGTTCCACACGGGGTTGAGAAACCGCACACCCCATTCCGCCGCCGTCTCCACCTGTCCCGGGTCGCAGCCTATGAGCTCGGCCCCCTCTATGGAGAGAATCGCCGCCATTTTCCCGTCTGCCGCGGCACAGTCCACCTCTGCGCCGGTGCGGCAGGGGACGATGACGTCCCGGTTCTGCTCCATCTCCTGTAAAAACCGCCGGTGAAGCAGGCGGCCCTCCCGGACCATGGTGCTGCCCCGGGGAACCTCCTCCGGGTCCTGATACAGGGCGAACACCTGGGCGAACCGCCCGAAGCTCGACGCCCGTTGCAGATCCAGATGACCATCGTTTTCCCGCAGCTGCGCTCCGGTCCGCAGGCACCGGTAAATGGTATCGCAATGCGCGTCAAAATAGGGAATATGTTCCATACGTCACCTCAGAATGCGTTCTCAATGTACTCTATGCGGCTGGCCTTTTGGGGATGCGGACCCTCGGTGTACACCTCCGCCACGTCGAAGCGGGCGGGGCAGTCCAGGTCCTTCACCATCAGATACCAGGCCGCCGTTTTCCGCAGCCGCTCCTGCTTTTTGAGGGTCACATACTCCCGGGGCAGGCCGCAGGACAGATTCGTCCGGGTCTTGACCTCCACGAAGCACAGCACGCCGTCCTTCCGGGCGATCAGGTCGATCTCCCCGAACCGGCAGTGAAATCCGTGAGCCAGCAGGGTGTAGCCCCGGCGGCGCAGGTAGTTGGCCACCTCCACCTCGCCCCAGGTGCCCTCGGCCCGGCTCATGACTGCCGCTCCTTCCACTTTTTCAGAAACGACTGCCGGTGCTCCGGGCAGGGACCGTATTGGTCCAGCATGGCGTAGTGCAGCTTCGTGCCGTAGCCCTTGTGCTGGGCAAACAGATACTGGGGATATTCCCGGTCCAGCACCTGCGTCACGTACCGGTCCCGGGTGACCTTGGCCAGGATGGACGCCGCCGCAATGGATACGCTGCGTCCGTCGCCGCCTACCACCGTCTCATGGGGGAGGTCGATGGAGGCGCACCGCCCGTGATCCCGGTTGCCGTCGATCAGAACGTAGTCCGGGCGGAGGGTCAGGGCCTCTATGGCCAGCGCCATGGCCCGGATCCGGGCGCTTAAAATGTCCGTGGCGTCGATCTCCGCCGCACTGACGGAGGCCACCGCCCAGGCCGCGGCCCGCTCGGTGATGAGGGTATACAGGGTCTCGCGCTTTTTCTCCGTCAGCTTCTTGGAGTCGTCCAAGCCCGGGATATCGCAGCCCGGCGGCAGGATCACCGCGCCCGCGCACACGGGACCCATCAGGGGTCCTGCACCGGCCTCGTCACAGCCGCACACAACGGCATAGCCCCGCTGCCGGGCCGCCTGCTCCAGGGATTCATCCGGCTTCATTGCGCATCCTCCACCGTCTCCAGGGTGAACCGGCCCAGCTTGCCGCCCCGGAACTCGTCCAGCAGCACCCGGGCCATGCGCTGGGTGTCCACCTGGGCCCCCCGCATAAGGAAGCCCCGCTTCCGCCCGGCCTTCTCCAGCAGGTCATATCCGCTGTCCTCCGGCTGCACGTCGATCTTGTACCGCTCCTCCAGCACCGGCGCATACCGCCGGCCCAGATAGTCCATGAGATAGCAGGCCAGTTCCTCCATGTCCACCACGTCGTCCTTGATGGCACCGGTGAAGGCCAGGCGCTTGCCCACCTCCGGGTCGTCAAACCGGGGCCACAGGATCCCCGGGGTGTCCAGCAGCTCCAGGGTGCTGTCCACCGGCACCCACTGCTTGCTGCGGGTGACGCCGGGCCGGTCCTCGGCCCGGGCGGTTTTGCGGCGGGCTACCTTATTAATAAAGGTGGACTTGCCCACGTTGGGGATCCCCAGCACCATGACCCGCACGGTGCGGCCCGCCTGGCCCCGCTGGGCCCAGGCGGCCAGCTTGTCCCGCAGCAGCTCCCGGACAGCGGCGGCAAACTGGGCGGTGCCTGCGCCGCCCTTGGCATTGGCCTCCAGCACAGCATAGCCCTTTTCCCGGAAATAAGCCGTCCAGCGCCGGGTCTCGCCGGGGTCCGCCTGGTCCACCCGGTTCAGGACCACCAGCCGGGGCTTGCCCGCCGTCAGCTCGTCCACATCCGGGTTCCGGCTGGACACAGGGATTCGGGCGTCCACGATTTCGCACACTGCATCCACATGTTTGATCTGCTCGGCGATCATCCGCCGGGTTTTGGTCATGTGACCGGGATACCATTGAATATTCATGACCAAATCACTCCGATCCGTTTAAAGTCCCGCTTCTCCGTCTCATAGTCCGGACCGGGGAAAATCAAAAAGGCCGCCTTGCCGATGACATACCGGGTGTCCACCGTGCCAAGGTCGCTGCTGCGGCTGTCGCTGGAGTGGTTTCGGTTGTCGCCCATGACGAAAATGGAGCCCTCCGGCACCGTCAGGGGAAATTCCGTCCCCTCCTCCACATAGGTGGGCTCGTTGATATAGTCCTCCTCCAGCAGCTCCCCGTCCACATAGACGGCGCCGGAGACAAAGTCGATGTCCACCGTCTGGCCCTCCGTGGCGATCACCCGCTTCACGATGGGCTCCTCCAGAAAGGTGTCCTTCCGCAGCACCACGATGTCGCCGTACCCATAGTCGTTGTCCAGCATGGCGTTCAGCACCAGCAGCCGGTCTCCGTCCTGCAGGGTGGGCACCATAGAGTGTCCATCCACGCCGATGAGCCGGATGACGAAGGTAAACAGCAGCACCACCGCCAGCACGGCGGGTTCCAGATACGCCCCCGGCTGCGGGGCAGCCAGCAGCTTTGCCAGTTCCTCCTGAATGCGCTCTGCAGAGATGCAGTCCAAGTGCGGTGCCAGCTGCCGCGCCGCCCGGGCTGTTGCAGCGTCCAGTGCAAAGCCGAACCTTGCGGCAAAGCGGTACAGCCGCAGGATACGCAGTGCATCCTCGGTAAACCGCTGCTGCGGCTCACCCACCGCCCGCAGCAGACCGTTTTGCAGGTCTTTTTGCCCGCCAAAGGGGTCTACCAGCCCCTCGGCTGCATTATACGCCATAGCGTTGATGGTAAAATCCCGCCGGGCAAGATCCTCCCGCACGTCCGGTACGAACCGCACTTCGTCCGGGTGACGGCCATCGGTATAGCTGCCCTCGGTGCGGAAGGTGGTAGTTTCGTACAGCTGCCCACCGTATTTGATGGTGACCGTGCCGTGCTGCAAACCGGTGGGGATGCACTGCTCTGTCCCGAACAGTTCCATTACCTGTTGCGGCAGGGCGCTGGTGCACAGGTCCCAGTCGTGGGCGGTGCGTCCCAAAAGGCTGTCCCGCACGCAGCCGCCTACGGCATAGGCTGCGTAGCCCGCCGCGTGCAGGGCGTCCAGCAGGGCAGCTGCCCCGGGGTCAAGTGTCAGCTTCATTCCTCGTTCTCCTCGTAATGCAGGGTGATGCGTTTGCCGTCAAAGCCGCATTCTGCCGCCGGGAAGATGCTTTGCGCCTGTGCAAGATGCTCCTCCGGGTCGGTGACCATGGGGGAATAGTGCACCAGCCACAGCCGCTTTGCCCCGGCTTTTACCGCCAGCGCTGCGCTTTGGCCAAAGGTGCTGTGCCCCCACTGCGCCGCCTGTTCCTGCTGCTCCGGCAGGGCATAGGTGGCATCGCAGAGCAGAAGGTCTGCCCCCTGCGCCGCCTGTTCCAGCGCCGGGCAGGGCGCACTGTCGCCGGAAAAGACGAACCGCAATCCCTTGCGGGGCGCGCCCAGCACCTCGGTGGGCTGCACCATACGCTCTGCCAGCGGCACAGCCTGTCCCCGCTGCAAAAGCCGCCACTGGGTCACCGGTACGCCCAGCGCCCGCGCCTTTTCCGGGTCGAACCTACCCGCCCGGGGCAACTCCAGCCGGTAGCCCAGACTGCGCACTCGGTGCTTTGTTGCCACCGGCAGCAGCGTTGCCCCGGCGGGCCATCCATCCGAAAGAGCATCCAGCGCCACAGGCTGCCCGGCGCGGCAGACCAGCGGCTTTACTGCGTAGGGCAGCGGCCCGGTCAGGGCATACACTGCCCGCCAGACCTCCAAAAGCCCCTCCGGCCCCAGCAGCACCAGCGGACGAGTGCGCCCCTGCGCCCCAAGGGTCTGCAAAAGCCCGGGCAGACCAAAGATATGATCCCCGTGATAGTGGGTCAGACAGATGGCGTCTGCGCGCATCAGGTTCACCCCGGCGCGGCGGGCGGCGGTCTGGGTGCCCTCGCCGCAGTCCAGCAGCAGGCTGTGCCCGCCGCACTCCGCCACTGCGGCGGTCAGGGCGCGCTCTGGCAGCGGCATGGTGGCAGCCGTGCCCAGCAGTGTAATGGTCAGCATAAGCAGTTCCTCCGTGGTTCTTCCCTGTTATCTTACCACAAACCCCGCTTGTGCACAATTCTTTCTGCTGCGGCATAAGCTGGGCAGAGCCTTGAAAAAGGAGGGCACAGCCTATGCAGCGTGACCGCAGAAAATGCTATTCCCCCGCCCGGCATCCGGTGCTTTTGCGCAGGGTGCTTTTGGTGCTGTGCATTCTGGCGGTGCTGTGGCTGGGGTACAGCTGCATGATGCCGCAGCTGCTTTTTTCTGCCCGGGGCACCATGATTTTTGTGCCAGACCCGCCGCTGCGGGGGTAGCGGGAAAAATTTTCATTTCATGAAGCACCAAACGCAAAAACAGGGCTGCTGCACAAAGTTTTGTGCAGCAGCCCTGTTTCCAATTTATAAACTTTCCAATACCTTTTTCCCGGTCAGCGGGTCGGGGATACCCAGCAGCGCCAGTATAATTGCCATGCGGATATACACGCCGTTATGCACCTGATCAAAATAAGCGGCGCGGGGATCGTTGTCCACGTCCGGCTTGATCTCGTCAATGCGGGGGAGCGGATGCAGCACCGGCATGGTGGGCGGTGCCACCTGCAGCAGCTTTTCGTCCAGCTCATAGCAGCCTTTCAACCGCAGGTAGTCCTCTTCGTTGAAAAAGCGCTCCTTCTGGATGCGGGTCATGTACAGCACGTCCAGCCCGGGCAACTCGGCTTCAAGGTCGGCGGTCTCTTTATAGTTCTGGTGCAGCGGGGTCAGGGTCTCGTCCTTGACGTACTGCGGGATGCGCAGCTCCTCCGGCGAGATGAACACGAACCGGTTGCCCTCGAACTGGCTCAGCGCGGCGGTGAGGGAGTGCACCGTCCGGCCGAACTTGAGGTCGCCGCAGAAGCCGATGGTCAAATGATCCAGCCGCCCCTTGCGCTGGCGGATGGTCATCAGATCGATCATGGTCTGGGAGGGGTGGGCGTGGCCGCCATCGCCTGCATTGATGACGGGCACCCGCGCATACATGGACGCCCGCAGCGGTGCGCCCTCCTTGGGGTGGCGCATGGCAATGACGTCTGCATAGTTGCTCACCACACGGGCGGTATCAGCCACCGTTTCGCCCTTGCTGGCGCTGGAAAGCTGCGCCCCGGCAAAGCCCAGCGTCTTGCCGCCCAGCCGCAGCATAGCGGACTCGAAGGAAAGGCGGGTGCGGGTGCTGGGCTCGTAGAACAAAGTGGCAAGAATGCGGCCATCGCACAGGTGGGCGTAGGGCGCGGGGTCAGCCTCCATCCGGTCGGCAAGGTCGAGCAGTGCCAGCTGCTCGGCCAGAGAAAAGCTGCCGGGCTCAATAAAATGTCTCACAGCCATTCTCCCTTCAGCACAAACTTTTCGCGCTCCGCGCCGGTGGAAACGAACTGGATCTCGTGCCCCAGCTGCTTTTCAAGGAACTCCACATAGGCCTTGGCTTCCTTGGGCAGCTCTGCCCAGCTGCGGCAGCCGGAGATATCCTTGTTCCAGCCGGGCAGCAGCGTGACCACCGGCTGCACACGGTCAAGGTCGGACAGGGTGTCGAAGCGGGGGACTTCCACGCCGTCCAGCTTGTAACCGGTGATGACCGGGATCTGCTTCATGCTGCTCAGCACGTCCAGCTTGGTCAGCGCGATCTTATCCGCGCCCTGACACTGCAGGCCGTATCGGCTGGCAACGCAGTCAAAGGGACCCACCCGGCGGGGACGGCCGGTGGCTGCGCCGTACTCGCCGCCGGCCTTGCGCAGCTTTTCGTTCCACGCCTCGCCCATTGCGTTCTCTGCCGCAAAGGGGCCAGCGCCCACACAGGTGGAGTAGGCCTTCAGCACACCCACCACATGGTCCAGCTTGCAGTTCGGGATGCCCGCACCCAGCGGCGCGTAGGCCGCCAGCGTGTTAGAGCTGGAAGTGAACGGGAAGATGCCGTAGTCGATATCCCGCATTGCGCCCAGCTGCGCTTCCAGCACGATGCGCTTGCCGCTGTCGTGCGCCTGCTGCAAGAAAGCGCCCACATCACAGATGAAGGGTGCAAAGTACGCCGCCTGCTGCCTGCACCAGTTCAGCAGGGCATCGTAGCTCATGGGCTCCTGATGATAGCAACCCGCCAGCTCCATGTTTTTAGCATCCAGGATCATGTGCAGACGGTTCTGGGTGCGCTCCTCGTCCAGATGCAAAAGGTCGCCCAGACGCAGGGTCTTTTTGCGGTACTTGTCGCTGTAAGCGTAAGCAATGCCGCGCCGGGTAGAGCCGAACGCGCTGCCCTTTTTGGCAAGGCGGTCCTCTTCCAGCCCGTCCTGTACCTTGTGCCACGGCATGGAGATGGTAGCCTTATCGGAGAGTTTCAGGTTCTCCGGCTCCACCTTCACCCCGCGCGCTTCAATGGCCTCCATCTCCCCGGCCAGATGCTCGAGGTCGATCACCATACCGGTGCCCAGCACGCAGGTCACCTCCGGGTGCAGGATGCCGGAGGGCAGCAGGTTCAGGATGAACTTGCCCTTCTCGGTCACAACGGTATGACCGGCATTGTTGCCGCCCTGATAGCGCGCAACGATATCGGCATTTTCGGCCAGCAGGTCGATGACGCGGCCCTTGCCCTCATCGCCCCAGTTGATTCCAGTAACAGCGGTCAGCATAAACTTCATTTACCTTCTTTTTCATTCTTGTTTCCTGTTCGCGGTGTCTATTATACGAGCGTGCAGAGAATATGTAAAAAGTATCCTGTGTATAGCAGCAATATGTTTTTTACATTGCAGAGGCTGCTGCCCGCATCCGGCACAGCCGCACCGTAAAAAGCGCTTGCAATTCCGGCGCGCCGTGCTATGATACAAGAAGAGCATAAAGCCGCTTCTGCCGCAGGCCGCGCCGGAAGCCCGACAGGAAAGAGAGGCTGCACCCATGTATGTGGACTGGGAATACTACAAAATCTTTTACTATGTGGCAAAGTATCAGAACTTTACCCGCGCGGCGCGGGTGCTGGGCAATAATCAGCCCAACATCACCCACGCCATGAACCGACTGGAAAGCCAGCTGAACTGCGTGCTGTTCATCCGCTCCAACCGGGGCGTCACCTTAACGCCGGAGGGAGAGCTACTGTATTCCCGCATTGCCTCGGCAGCGGTGCAGATACAGGATGCCGAGGAGGAACTGAGCGCCACCGCCACGCTGGAGCACGGTGCCATCAGCATCAGTACCACCGAGACCGCTTTAAACATCTACCTGTCGGAAAAGCTGCGCGCTTTCCACACCGAGTACCCGGGCATCCGGCTGCGCATCTCTAACCACTCCACTCCGCAGGCGGTGCAGGCGGTACGCAACGGCGAGGTGGATTTTGCCATCGTGACCACCCCCGCAGAGGTGGAAAACGGGCTGAAAATGGTAGAGCTGATGTCCTTTTACGAAGTCCTTGTGGGCGGCAGGACCTTTACGGCACTGGCCAGCCAGACCCTGAACCTGAAGGAACTGGCCGGTTATCCCCTGATCTGCCTGAACGAGGAGAGCATGACCCGCAGCTTTTACCGGCAGTTCTTTCTGGAGCACGACGCGGTGCTGAAACCGGACACTGAGGCCGCCACCACCGACCAGATGCTCACGCTGGTCAAAAGCGAGTTGGGCCTGGCCTTTATGCCGGAGCCCATGGCAGCACCCCTGCTGGCCAGCGGAGAGCTGGTGCAGCTGCACTTGCAGGAGATCATCCCCTCCCGCTCCATCTGCCTGGTCTACGACCACCACCGCCCGCTGAACACGGCGGCCCGGAAGTTCCAGCAGATGTTGACAAAAGCGGAGCCGGGCCATCCGGCAGCGCCGAAGCAGGCGGAGGGAGTCTCTTTCGTATCCCAATAAAATGATTTGTCGTTGTCCCATGCCGGAAAGCTTCCCTTTTGATATGGGAATTTGTTGCAGCGCTTTCAGGCAGCAGTGCTATTATAAAAGAATTTGCAGGATGGGTAAGACGTATCTTGGATATGGCTGCAATATTCGTTCTGTATTGGAGAAACTGCCGCCCTTTTATTTTACAGGTCAGATGGACCCGCCATTGGTCGCCGCAACTTCGCCATACCAGAAGGCACTGTCTTTCGGGATGCGCCGCCCGGAAGCGTAATCGACGTACACCAGACCAAAACGCTCTCTGTATCCGCTGTGCCACTCGTAGTTGTCCAACAGGCTCCAATGGAAGTACCCTCGCACGTCGGCACCGGCCTGAATGCCCTCGGAGAGTTTTTCCAGATAGCGCGCCAGAAAATCAATTCGCTCCACGTCATGCACCTTGCCGTCCCGATAGATTTTGTCGGTGCAGGATAAGCCGTTCTCCGCGATGAACATGGGCAGTCCATACCGCTCCTGGATGTAACGGGGACCCCAGTTCAGGCTTTCCGGCTCTACCGGCCAGTTCATGGCTGTGTGAGCGTATCCCGCAGGGCGCTCCACATAACAGGGGCCATTCGTTCCCATCTGTACAGGCGCGGCATTGTAGATGTTCAGCCCGAGCATATCCGGTCTGCCCAGAGACAGGGCGTCGTTGATGTATTGCGGCACAGCACCGATGCAGGCGGAAAGCTGCGGCCCACAGAGGTCCGGGCTGGGCCAGCGGCCAAGGCACAGAGGGTCGAGCGACATCGTGTGGGTGAAGGCCCAGTCCTCGTCCGGGCAGGCAAAGGTCAGAGCCCGGGCGGCGTCCACATCTGCTTTTGCCTCAGATACGGGGTAGCAGATGCGGCCTGTGGAGACGAAGCCCACTCTGTTTTCGGCGTCCGTATGGCGGAGCTCCTGCGCGGCAAGGCAGTGCGCATAGATGATATTCTGCCAGCAGGTGAACTGCCCTTCCAGCGGGAGTTTCAGCCCCGGCGCATGCTCACCTGTCCCATAGCCCATTTTCACGATACAGGCAGGCTCATTGAAGGTGAACCACTGGTGGACCCTGCCTTTGAAATGTTCTGCCATTTTTGCCGTGTAGACTGCAAACGCCCGGGCGGTGTCCTCATTCTGCCAGCCGCCCTTTTCTTCCAGCGCCTGCGGCAAATCCCAGTGATACAGCGTAATATACGGCTCGATGCCCGCTTCCAGCAAAGTATTCACAAGACCATCGTAATAGGCAAAGCCTTTTTCGTTCCAGTCCGTGCCGCCGGTGGGGGCGATGCGCGTCCACGCCACAGAGAAGCGATAGGCTTTCAGGTGCATCGACTTCAGCAGTTCGATGTCTTCCCGCCAGCGGTGATAGCTGTCGCAGGCGGTATCACCGGTCTCACCCCGATAGGTGCAGCCCGGTGTGTGGGAGAAAACATCCCAGATGCTCCGGCCTTTTCCATCCTCGACGGCACCGCCCTCGATTTGATAGGCTGCAGTCGCAGCGCCCCATACAAATTCTTTTGGAAATACTGCCATGTTCGTTCTCCTTTTATCTCGTCAGATACATGTGTACAGGAACTTGAGATCCTTACTGATTATAGTATACTCTTCTGTGTCTGCCGGTGCAAATAGCATTTTATTGGTGACCATTGTGGAAATACACATCAGGATACGCTATACTAAAACAGAGAACATGGAATTCATCTGGCGCAAAAAAGCCAAAGGAAAGGGAAAACAGAATGATAGACAAAATGCTCGTGCGCGGGGCAAAGGTACACAACCTGAAAAACATCGACGTGGACATCCCGCTGAACAAGATCGTGGGCATTGCGGGCGTGTCGGGGTCGGGTAAATCCTCGCTGGCGCTGGGGGTGCTGTATGCCGAAGGCTCCCGCCGGTATCTGGAGGCGCTGTCCACCTACACCCGCCGCCGCATGACGCAGGCGTCCAAGGCGAGCGTGGATGAGGTTCTGTATGTTCCCGCCGCGCTGGCGCTGCACCAGCGCCCCGGCGTGCCCGGCATCCGCAGCACATTCGGCACGGGCACAGAGCTTTTGAACAGCCTGCGTCTGATGTTCTCGCGTTTAGCCAGCCACCGCTGCCCGAACGGGCATTACATCCCGCCGACGCTGGCTGTTGCGGCGGGCAAGGAGCTGGTCTGCCCGGAGTGCGGTGCGTATTTCTATGCGCCGTCGGCGGAGGAGCTGGCTTTCAACTCTCAAGGTGCCTGCCAGAAGTGCGGCGGCACAGGCAGCGTCCGGACGGTGGACATCGCGTCGCTGGTGCCGGACGACTCGCTGACCATCGACGGCGGCGCAGTGGCCCCGTGGAACAGCCTGATGTGGTCGCTGATGACAGACGTCTGCCGGGAGATGGGCGTGAGGACGGATGTGCCGTTCCGCGACCTGACCGAACAGGAAAAGGACATCGTCTACCACGGTCCAGCAGAGAAAAAGCATATCTTCTACCACGCCAGGAACTCGAATCAGGCCGGCGAGCTGGACTTTACCTATTACAATGCCGTCTACACTGTAGAAAATGCTCTTGCAAAGGTCAAGGATGACAAGGGCATGAAGCGGGTGGAAAAGTTCCTGCGGGAAGATGTCTGCCCCGAGTGTCACGGCTCACGGCTCTCAGCGGCGGCGCGTGCGCCGAAGCTGCGGGGCATCTCGCTGGACGAAGCCTGCCAGATGACGCTGGAAGCCCTCGTGGAGTGGGTGAAGGGCGTGCCGGGCAGCCTGCCGGAAGAGATGCGCCCGATGGCGGAGAGCATCTGCGAGGCATTCGAAAGTACCGCCAAGCGGCTGATGGACTTAGGTCTGGGTTATCTGACGCTTGACCGCTCGGCCTCGACCCTTTCCACCGGTGAGCGCCAGCGGATGCAGCTGGCCCGGGCCGTCCGCAACCGCACCACCGGCGTGCTCTATGTGCTGGATGAGCCGTCCATCGGCCTGCATCCGTCGAACATCGTGGGCCTGACCGGTGTGATGCACGACCTCGTGGCCGATGGCAACTCGGTCATTCTGGTGGACCACGACACCCAGATCCTGAAAGAGGCCGACTGGGTGATCGAGATGGGGCCGGAAGCGGGAGTCAAGGGTGGACATGTCATTGCCGAAGGGACGATAGCTGATCTGGAGGCAAAGCCGGAGTCCCAGATCGGGCCGTTCCTCTCCGGAAAAGCTGAGACGAAATTGCGCCGGTGTGCCAGGGAAGGAGAAATGTTCGCAGAGGGGGCTATCCATCTCTCCACCGGCAGCATCCACACGGTCAAGCCTTTGGAGCTGGACATTCCCAAGGGGCGGCTCACCGTGGTAACGGGCGTGTCCGGCTCCGGAAAAACGACGATGGTGCTGGAAAGCCTCGTACCGGCGCTGGAAGCAAAGATAAACGGCAGCGCCCTCCCGGCACATATCCGGGAGATCCGCGCCGAGGGCATCGCGCACGTCAAGCTCATCGACGCGACGCCCATCGGCATCAATGTGCGCTCTACCGTGGCGACCTACGCGGGCGTCCACGACGAGCTGCGGAAGCTCTATGCCAGATCTCCGGACGCCAGGCAAAAGGGCTTCAAGGCCAGCGATTTTTCCTACAACACGGGCAGTCTGCGCTGCCCCGGCTGCGATGGCACCGGTGAGGTGAGCCTGGACGTGCAGTTCCTGCCGGATGTGAACATCGTCTGCCCCGACTGCCGGGGTTCCCGCTACGCGCGGGCAGCTTACGGCGTGAAGCTGACCAACGAGGCGGAGCAGACAGCCTCTTTGCCGCAGCTGATGGATATGGACGTCAACTCCGCCCTTGAGTTCTGCGGCGGGATAAAGACAGTGAGCCAGCGCCTGCAGACATTGCAGCAGCTGGGTCTGGGCTACCTGACGTTGGGCGAAGAGACGCCCAGCCTCTCCGGCGGCGAGGCCCAGCGCCTCAAGCTGGCCAGCGAGATCGGCCGCACCCAGACCGACTCGGTGTTCGTTTTCGATGAGCCCAGCATCGGCCTCCACCCGCTGGACGTGCAGGTGCTGCTGCGGGTGTTCCAAGCCCTGCTGGACAACGGCGCAACGGTCGTTGTCATCGAACACGACCTTGATGTCATCCGCAACGCGGACTATGTCATCGACATGGGGCCGGGCGGCGGCGAGAGCGGCGGCCGCGTCGTGGCAACAGGCACGCCGGAGGAGATCCGGGAAAATCCGGAGAGTATTACCGGAAGATATTTATAACAAAAAGGGGGCAGATGCTGCATGGCATCTGCCCCCTTCGTCAATATTCTTATTTGCTTTCCGGGACACCGCGCAGTTCGGCACGGAAGCGCTCGGGAAGATCTTCTTCCCGGATATTTTTGACGACTCCCGGAAGCTTTGCGGTTTCGCCTACGGGATAGACCATGATGCACTTCTGATGCTTCGCTGATGATCAAAACAAAAAGTTAATTCTCGGAAGAAATATCCTGACCGAAATATTTCTCGCCCAGCTCCTTGAGGGTGCCGTCAGCGCGCAGCTCGTCGATGGCGCTGTTGAGGGCGTCGAGGAAGGAAGAATCATCGCTCTTGACGATAGGGATCGCAACGTGAGAAGCATCTTCGGTCTGGGCGACCAGCTTGAAGTCGGCGTCCGGATGGACGTTCAGGTAGTCGTAGAAGGAGACGTTGGCGTTCAGGGTGGCGTCGATGCGGCCAGCGGTCAGCAGCTGGATGGTCTCTTCCAGCGTGTCGATGCCCTGCACGGTAGCGC
>OGLX01000274.1_pt1 | contig 39200 bp, 65 predicted proteins | sample 1572821 | NCBI WGS metagenome assembly OGLX01 (sample SAMEA2581908, study PRJEB24529) | metagenome | biome: Human gut stool | place: China | collected 2011 | reverse complement strand
AACACAGGCGACTGTAACACAGGCTACAGGAACACAGGCGACTGTAACACAGGCTACAGGAACACAGGCTACGGGAACACAGGCAACGATTCTAACGGTGTGTTTTGTACCGAGCCGGATATGAATATTAGAATATTCAATCGACCGTCCGGAATGAGCCTGCTAGATTTCTACAGAAGCAGATACTATGAAGCATTATGCAGTGCTCCGTTCATGCTGACAGAATGGATTCCATACACAGAAGAAGAAAAGAAAGCTGACCCAGAAAAAGAAATGATTTGTGGTTATCTGAAAGAATACACTATGAAAGAAGCATGGGCGAATTGGTGGGGAGAGATGTCGGAAGAGGCTAAAAAAATCGTACAAGATATTCCAAATTTTGATGCAAAGATATTCAAGGAAATTACAGGTATTGAGGTGTAGATGTGATTAAGATTGAAAAAACAGAAGTATTCGGATGGGAAGCAGCCATTAGAGGAATGAGGAATCCGATGAACAGTTGGGAGAAGAGTGATAGTGGATATTGTTGCGGCGACAAAAAATGTTCAGCGATTCCAGAGTGCAATATCAACTGTGATATTCCCCACTATATGATCGGTCCAAATGACCTCAAACTCATGATAAAACTTAGAAATGCCGGTACAGATCACCGCAAGTTCATGCGGATGATTACCGTGTATTTGGATATCACCGCTCCGCTGTACTGGTGGAAAGAGTTTGACACATACAAGGTCGGTACGGTTGCTAACTCTTGCTCCACTATGCACAAGATTCATGCTAAAAGATTTGAACGCGAAAATTTCAGTATAGAACACCTTGACAATTGCGACGAGCAGCATTGGATGGTTTGCATGGATAACATTATTTCTGCCATGAATGTTGCAAGAGATAAATATCTTGAAACTAAAGACAAGAAATATTGGTGGCAGATGATTCAGCTCCTGCCGAGCTCTTATAATCAGAAGCGGACAGTTATGCTGAACTATGAGGTTCTGGCGAACATTTATAAGTCTCGCTGCAACCACAAGCTTGACGAATGGCGTGAATTATGCAAATGGGTTGAAACGCTGCCGTATGCAAAGGGGTTGATTTACAATGACACCGAAAAAGAATGATTTAACACCGCAAAAGGCAATGAAATGGTTTGATGAGATCCGAAAAATCAGCATCAAGCGAGGTGGGCATGCTGCGACAAAGTACGAGATTCAGTACATGTTCAAGTATGCTGATAAGTTGATGCAGTACCAAGTACCGATGCCACCGGTAAACGTAGACGAGGAAGGACACTATTTTGAATGTCCGAGGTGCAATCAAGCGTTCCGGTCAGAGATGGTGGCAGATGATTTTGTGTTTTATCCTCAATGCGGGCAGCGGTTTAGAAGCAATGAAGTATAACAAAACATGCGTATACTGCTGAAAATGAAAGGAGTATGACAATGAATGAAAAAATCAAAGCCCTAGGATTTGATTTAGTGGACGAATCTCAATACAAAGTTACCTACAAGAAAGATTATGATGATTTTGTCCACATAGTCGAGATTGAAATATGGCATGACATAAACGTTTTTTCAATGGAAGATGGATTTACAGGTCTTCCTGTAGGACTGAATATCGAGGAAATGGAAGCGTTTTTAGAGAAAATGAAAGAAATGCGAGGCAGGTGAGCAGGAATGACGTATGAAGAAGCGATGGATATAGGTTTAGGCATCGTGGATCAGTTAAGATTTGGCAACACGGTAACGATCAGACCAACATCAGAAAACATCGAATTTTTGACACTGTGTGCGGAATCGGCAGGATTTCAGGAACCGAGAAAACCTAAAATCACGATTTACAACGCTTTTTGCCCGCAATGCGATTATTCATTCGGAGCAGAGGTTGCAATGGACGCAATCAAAAGACCATATTGGCACAGAAACTGTCCCGTGTGCGGGCAAACCATAGATTGGAGTGAGGCAGAATGACATATGAGGAAGCAATAGAAATCATTAGTAGAAATATTTGCTATAACATATTAGGGTGCATGGATGGCATTTGTAAACATACGGACGAAAAACCATGCGCTGTGCAAATGGCACTGGAAGCGCTGGAAAAGCAAATTCCGAAGAAGCCTCGCTTTGAGGGCGATGGATATTGGAGAGGGGAATTAGTTTACGACACATGGATTTGTCCGAACTGCGATACATACTACGAGGTGGGAACAGACACGCATAAATACTGTCCGAACTGCGGGCAAGCCATAGATTGGAGTGAGGAAGAATGAAGAAACAGAAGAAATGCGATAAGACATGTTCAAGCTGCATCCATGAATGGGCATGTCAAGCATGGACACATGGAACCATCCATGAAATGGATGCAACACACTGTGCTGTATACGAAACCGCAAAAGGAAGTTCCGCATACTTTATTGGATATTTAGAAACCAAAAAACAGTATGAAAAAGCCATTGAACTAATGGCAGAATATATTGTCAAGTTAGGAAGAGTAGATTATTTCCTTTGCGATGAAATCCCGAAGGATATTCATTTGAAGTATCAGCCGAAAAATGATGGAAATTATGAAAATAAACCATGCCAAAAATGCGTAGCAGAGTATTTCTTGAATAAGGCAGGTGAGCAGGAATGAGCTTTATTGCAAGAATTTGGGTCCGGGAACTTTTGGGATCCGTTCTGAGTGAGGAAGAATTGAATGAAGAAATAAAGAGAATCAACGCGATGGACGAAGAAGAGTTTTCAGAGTATGTAAAAACGCTGGGGTCGGATCCGATCAAGGAAGATGTCCATGCAGACATTTGTCAGATGCTGCATGAAACATACAAAGCAAAAAACGCTGATTACGGCGATTCTTTTGCACTGGTACGAAGAAAGTATCCAAACGCAATTTTAATCCGCCTAAACGACAAACTAAACCGCCTAGAGACGTTAATGAACGGAGGCAAACAGCACGTTGATGAATCCATCGACGATACATTGCTAGACCTTGCGAATTATTGTATTATGGAACTAGTTGAAAGGAAAATCGATGACTGAATTATCAAAAATCCAAGCGTTAGCAGACGAAGAACTGAAAGAAGCAAATGAGAAATATCCACTGTTTCATTCGGACCATGAAGCCTATGCGGTGATCCTAGAAGAGCTTGAAGAAACAGAAGAAAACGTAAAAGCAATGGGGTATTGCATTCAAGCTATGTGGGACTACGTGAAGAGAGATAAGAATCCAAGAAAAAGCGTTGAAAATCTGAAAAACTTTGCTCTAAAAACAGCTGCCGAAGCTATTCAAGTAGCAGCTATGTGCAACAAGTTTCTGATGACCAAAGATACTTACCTACACGGTTGGATAAAGTGCAAAGATCCGTCAGAACTGACGCCGGAAAATATTTGCCAGTTCTGCGCAGCTTCGCCCGATGAATGCGGAGAATATCCGGATATTTGCTACAAAGGAGTCATGAAGGAGTTAAAATGAATGTACCATGCTACGGATGCGAACGCAGGGAAATAGGCTGCCATTCGTCCTGCGATGATTACACGATTTTCACAGTAGAAAAAGAACGCAAAAAAGAGGCTGAATATAAGGCGAACCTAGCACGTGGTTTGGCTACTGCCTACAGCCGAGAACGATATCACCGATTATCCGGTAGAAAGGATTGATATGGGTAGAAAATATCGCAAAAAATGTGACAAAACGGAAAAACGGTTCTACAATGCGATAAATGACTTTATATCAGATTGCAAAAAAAAGGAAATAGAAACACGTTTTGTCGATGATGAACACGAACATTTAATATTTTTAGTAATCGAAAAAGATGGCGCTGCTGTTACGCTTTCATATCCGAAAAAACTCGTATATTACGAATACGACATAGAAGACATCACACAAGGATTTTGTGATATGATGCATATATTCGAAGCGCAATATGAGGAGAAAAATCATGGTAGAAAAATACTATAACTTCGACGTTGACCGGTTCCTATCAGACTATGACAAAAACGTCAGAATACTGGCGGAACTGATCGCCGAAAAAGAAGCTGCAGCCGATTCCGGCGGCATGGACTATTCCCATGTTCGCGGCAGCGGAATATCGGACCCGACAGTGCAAAAAGCGCAGCGAAGGGAAAAAATCGACTGGGAGATCAGAGAATACCAAGAATATCTGAACGCCTATAAAAATCTGACAGCTGCCTTAGATGCAGACGAACTGCTGATGATCCAGTACATCGCGCAGCAGAAGGGAACGAAGAACTTCGAATACCTCAAAAGCGCCCTAGGATACGACAGAACTGCAACCTATGACAGATTGAGCAAGTTGAGAAAAAAACTCCGTAAAATCGCCGATTACAAGGTAAATAATCTATAAGAAAAAAGCAAGGTGTTATGCCTTGCTTTTTTCTTTGTAGATACTTTATCAAGAAATGTTTCTACTCACAATACCATACAGCGTGACAGTCATTTATGATTTCAATAAAATCATAACAAGTTTCTACTCACAATGCCTTTCGACATGACATCTTGCAATACATAAAATATTGAACATGTTTCTACTCACAACGCTGCATGGTATGACACTATCACAATATCATTTTCAATAAATTTTGTCAATAGTTTTTGCTCGAAAATAAACATCTTCGATATTCTCTTCATATCCATCATCAATTAGTGACTGCTTCGCTAATTCAATAGCCTCATCTTCGCTTTCAGCGTCGATCGCATCACTAATATCTCCCCAACTCAAATCGTGTAATCCACCGTGATCTTTTACCATTTCCGGTGTTGCGTATTCAACATGATATTTTTTCATTTTCCCACCTAAAACCTTATTGCGTATCTATTCTCTATGATCTCTTTTGCTTTTGTCTCTTGCAGCAACTTCGGAAAATTCGCTTTCATCAGTGCTTCGAACAACTCCTGATACGTATTGATTCCCATTGCTTTTCCTTGATCTAACATGGATACCCAACCATTCATCTCAATTTTTTCGTGCATAAAATTGTAAATCATATTCATCCTGATGTCTTCGGCCCATGCAATTTGTTTTTCGGAACCTTGAAGCTCTGGCATGGATATTTCGACCAGAATATCCGGGGCATTGAGACCGAGAAATTCGTCCTCGGTAACACTTCCACCCAAACGTTTCTTTGTGATGTATTTGTATACATCACCGTTCTTCTGAGGTTGCGAGATTGTAATGTCCATAACGATCTTTCCGTTTTCTTGCATAATTTTCATCTTTTCGTCCTCCTGTTTTCGTAATTCTATCATCAATCACAGATAAAATCAACCATTTTTCCGCCTGCATCTATGGCATAGCCGTTGATACCATAGAACCATGTCAGACCGGCACAGGTGATAAATGCGCTGTCACCGTCGCCGTCGGTTTCGATGCTCAGATGGTGCATCGTCCATACATGGCTAGCTAATGCGATTGTAAAAACCATCAGAATTACCGTAATCGCGCTTAATACCTTTCTCATTTTGTACCTCCGTTCTCATGATCTGTCATGAATGATTTCTTCACAAATGATGCTTTCAACCCTGTTGATCTCATCTTGTGAAACCAGATTGCCTAAGCCTTTTATAACACCGAATTCATATTCAAACAAATCCCATACCCATACAGGATTCACTTCCCACTTTTTTGCAAGTGCTGCAACTGCTCTACTAGCAGTTATGTACAAACTTCTAATTTTCATTTTTCCCTCCGTTTCGCTCTTGCTCATCAGTGCCGGACTTGTACCGGCAGACGGGGCGGCTAGTGCCGCCGTTTATTTAATTCTTCTCATGTTTTGAACCTCCTAAATTCTAACCCCTAACAACATACAAGTTCGTTTTGCCTCACAAAACTTAACCCAATTCTCTTTACATGGGCTTTTAATTTGGTCAGCATACCGTCGGGTATGCTATGTTTTTGAGGGTTTTGGTCAACCCTCTTTTAATTTTCTAAGTGCGTCCCGGAAAACCTCCGTTGTGCTTTCGCCGTTGTGCTTTCGCCGTTCCACCAACGCGATTAGGTCGCTGTCGGTATCTTTTCGCAAGTTCACATGGTATTCTGCGTAGTTGGCTTTTTTCCAACGGGCTTTGGCTTCACTAGATGTCTTTCCCATTATCTGCCCTCACTCAATGCGTCCCACACATCAGCATACCACAATTCGCTAAGCATCAAATCTTCATCCTCTGCCTGCTCCTGCGAGAATTCTAATTCGTAGACGCGAAAAGTTCCGTTTGCGTCGTTTAAGTATGACGCTTTGTCATTTTCCGTTAAGAATTTCCATTCGCTTTCTGCGAACATAACAGCTTCTTTTTTTGTGTCGAAAATCTTTTCACTTCCGACACCTGCTTTGTCCCTGTACTCCTCAAAAACGTATTTCTTCATTTTCTTTCTCCTTTCGATCGGCTTTTGCCGTTCCGCTCTTTCGTTGTATCCACATCATAGCATACCGTCGGGTATGATGTCAACACCTTTTTTTAATTTTTTTCAAACTTTTTTCGGCAAAACCCGCAAACCGTTGAAAAATGCGGACTTTCCGCGGACGAAAAATCTATGGAAATGTGGTACAATAGTAGTGGGAAAACAGGTTTTTCATTGTTTTTTGACCTCCTTTCAACGCCCCCGCAATGGGGGCAACGGTTATTGCCGCCCCCTAGGCGGGCGGATGACATAGAACAGCGCAGCGTCACCGATCGGGGGAATGACGGCCGCAACAAACAACCCCGGAGCGCAGGACGCGTTACCGGATCCACGCAGCCGCGCGTAGATATCGGGAATCGGTGCAGCGGGAGATGCACATCAGACTGTAAATCTGACGCTTATAGCTTAGCAGGTTCGAATCCTGCATTCCCGACCAATATAGACGCGACATAGGGCATATATAGGAACGCCGGCCAGATGCATATGACGGCGCCGGAATCGGGGGAAACTATACAGGAACACCCCTAAACAGTAAACCAAAACTATATTTACACAGACAGCTCTATACAGGCTGTCTTTTTTCGTGCGTATAAATGTAGCGCAATTTCGGTTGAATACGGGGATGGACCGGGCTCGTATAGATGCTTCCCGCCCAAAAAGCCGACTGGCACACGCTTTCCATGTATCACTGGCACATCTTCATTTCTTCTCAACTATTCCCTAAATCATAGTTATCGGAATAGTTACAACATTTTACATTATGCCAGCAATCGTTGAAAATTCAATAATCGTAGGAGGTGGAAGAAATACCCTTATTCTTTCCCGCCGCTTGTTTTGCCCCTCGACCACTACATATAGTAGGGCAGGGGGTGCGGCAGGGTGCCCGATGGGGGTGAATCGTAAATGACCCCACTCGCGCGAGCGTGTCCCCTATACAGAGTACTTACACCTCACACCAACATCGTAGCGACCCCACTAGTCAAAAGCAGTGTAAGTACCGAAAAAATAATAGAATTATACACGAAAACGAATAAAAGTATCACGATTCCTCGGGCAAGTATCCGAAAATTGTGCATAAATATACAAAATGACTGAAAAGAGGTGCAAAATGGCTGATGAAAAGAGAAAGAGGGGCAGACCAAGGAACGATGAACTGGTTGTTCAACCGTTTGTTCCGCATGTAAGACCGCAGATCAAAGAGAAGAACAAGGCAGCGTATGCGAAGAAAGCGATTCGTAGAGCAGACCAGCTTTATAAGCAGTATGATCAAGCTAGACCGAACCCATTAAACCTAGAGGATAAAGACCTCACGAAAGAAGCGAAAGCGATGTGGGGCTATATTTACTCTATGAGGGATAATTTAGAACCGCTTCAAAAAAAGATATTTGAAAGCTGCGACGAGATATTGACTGCGTTCGAGGGATTTTGTGCATATATCCGAAAGCACAATTTCGTGAAAGAGTTTAAGAGACCGGACGGAGAAACAGGCGTAATGCCGATTGTGCCGAACGTTACAAACCTAGCGATGTGGCTGGGCATTTCTAGGAGGTCCATGCGGGACCACCTAGCGAATATGAGCCCATCGCAGGAGAGCGAATATAAATCTATGCTAGGAGATCTGTTAAGTGACGGGGCTCTAGTTGGCGCCTATAACACATCCAGTGCGATATTCACCTTAAAGAATTTATGCGATTGGGCGGATAAGCGAGAAGACAGGGTGGTAAAGGTTGAGGACACATCCAGTGTTGATGAGGCGAAGAAGAACCTTGAGGAACTCGGATATTCAAGACCAAGACTATTAGAGGCGAAAAATGAATGATGTTTTAAGGCTCTATAGAGACGTTTTAAGGACGGATTACTGCGCGTATGTAAAACACACCAATAACGGCTATAAAGTGAGCAAATTCCACCGTTTTTTGTGCGATACGGTGCAAGATTTTTTGGAAGAGGACACCGGGCATGCGTATGACATCTTAATTTTGTCTACACCCCCGCAGCATGGGAAGTCCGTAACAGTGACGGAGACGCTGCCAAGCTGGTATCTTGGTAGAAACCCCGAGAAGTCGGTGATTGAGATTTCCTACTCTGAAGATTTTGCACAGAAATTCGGCAGACGCAATTTGCAGAAGATAAAAGAATTCGGCGGTGAGGTTTTCGGAGTGAAAATCGGTTCACCTGCCAATGCGACAGAGTTTGAACTTGAAGGTCATAGAGGCGGCATGGTAAGCAGAGGACTTTTGTCCGGTGTAACTGGTCGGCGATGCGACCTCATGATTATCGATGACCCAGTAAAGACACAGCAAGAGGCGGATTCCGAAAGTTATCGTAATCGAGTATTTGATGAATGGCTTTCATCCTATAAGACAAGACTAGCTGCCGGTGCGAAAATCATTTTGATTATGACGCGCTGGCATGAGGATGACCTTGCCGGAAGACTGATTGAGACAGAGAAAAACGTCAAAGTAGTCAATATCCCCTTAGAAGCAGAACCGGATGATATTTTAGGCAGAAAAGTCGGAGATGCTTTGTGTCCGGAGATTGGAAAGGACAATGTTTGGCTTGCCGACTTCAAGAAGTCATATACCAGTTTAGGTGGTTCAAGGTCATGGAACGCATTATTCCAAGGGCATCCAACAGGGCTTGAGGGCAACATAATCAAGCGTGAGTGGTGGCAGTATTACGAGACCTTACCCCATATTGAAAAAATGGCGATGAGCGTTGATGCGGCGTTCAAAGACGGAGACGACAACGACTTTGTGGCAATTCAAGTGTGGGGAAAGACAAATGCTGACCTTTACTTGATTGACGCAGTGAAAAAACACCTTGATATGCCGTCCACGATACGAGAGATTACAAGGTTGAGGGGCATGTATCCTATGTGCAAGACAACCTACATCGAGGACAAGGCAAATGGTTCTGCGATTGTGAAGCATTTGAGGACGCATATGGGCGGGATAATCGCAGTCAATCCGGACGGCGGAAAAGTTTCTCGTGTCAATGCCGTAATTGGTACGATTGAGAGCGGAAACTGCTTTTTGCCGAAGAATAAACCATTTACCGGAGACTTTGTCGATGAATGCGCGGCGTTTCCGAACGGAAAGAACGACGACCAAGTAGACTGCATGTCGCAGATTCTAAATAAATTCATTTACTCTGACGCAAAAGTGATAAAAATTAAAGAAGAATCGTTTTTAGAGCGAAATTTCCCTGGACTAAAGCGTAAAAAAGGGAAAAGATTCGACAAAGGAGACAAAATTCATGTTATCTGACATTACAATTCTAATTTTAGCCGTACTGACGCCGATTTTGAGCGTCTTTTGCTTTATAAAGGGCTATAACATCGGTGCAAGAGAGACAAACAAGCCGGAAATCAAGCTGGAAACGCCAAAACAGAAGATTAAAAAGGCAAAAGAGAACAAAGAAGCAGAAAAAAAGAGGAAATATTACAGCACACTGTATGAAAATGTAAATAATTACGACGGTTCTTCCAAAGGGCAAAAGGAGTTATAAATGCAAGATAAAGTTTACACCAAAATATGGCAAAAGTACCAAAAATGCAAAGATTATCTTGATAAAAAAGGTCTTGTCAAGAAAACAGAGCGAAACTGGAACTTCTATATTGGCAATCAGTGGGTCGGATGTAATACCGGAGGTGAAGAGCTTCCGATTTTCAATTTTATCCTGCCGATTGTTCAGTACAAGGTTGCTGTCGTTTCGCAGAACTCCATGACGGCTAAATACTCTGATATTGAGAACAGAGGCGATTTACAGCCGATATACGAACTTCTGAACCAAAACTTCGCAAAGAACTGGGAAAAGTCCAAAATGGATTCCAAAACGTGGGATTTAATCAATGCAGCAGCAATTCAAGGAGACGCATATGCGTATTGGGGAAGTGACAGAACCGATATGCCGCCGAAGATTCTGCCGAACACGTCGATCTTGCTTGGAGATGAGAATATAACAGATCTTCAAGAGCAGCCGTTTATCATCATTCGTGAGAGATTAGAGGTTGAGGCTGTCAGAAAAATTGCAAAGGATAACGGTATTCCGAAAAAAGACATCGAACTGATTGTAGGAGACGACAATTCAAATGCAAACGATGGTGTTATATTGAATAACTATGAGGTTTCCAATAAGGTCACATCGCTTCTTTACATGACAAAAGAGAACGGGATTGTAAAAGTCGCACGTTCTACTGCACAGTGCATTTACGAACCGATGCATGCAATCCAAGGAGACGTTACCGGACTGCATTCGTACCCGATTTGTTCAATGATCTGGAGACCGATTCCTTATGACGCTAGAGGTGTTTCGGAAGTCGCTCAACTGATTCCAAACCAACTGGAGTTAAATAAAACAGCTGCAAGACGCGCAATCACAGTCAAGCTTTGTGCGTTCCCTAGAATTGCCTATGATTCTTCGACCGTTCAGAATCCGGAGGACTTAGACACAGTTGGAAAGCCGATTGAGGTCAGCGGCGGCGGTGCACAGTCTGTTTCCCAACAAGTTTCCTACCTCAACGCAACAAACATATCAAGCGATGCGAATAGTCTGCAAAACGATTTATTGCAAATCACAAAAGATCTTGCCGGTGCCAGTGATTACGCTATGGGTAATGTCAATCCGGAACAGGCATCAGGGCAAGCGATTATCGCAGTCAGAGACAGCGCACAGGTAACATTAAACGAAAATGTTGCTAGGTATAAACAGTTTGTTGAAGATGTGGCGCTCTTATGGTTTGATATGTGGGTTGCCTACCATCCGGAGGGAATCGAAGTGACCTCTACAAACGATATGGGCGAAGAAGTGCAGACTTTAATCGACCAACAGCAGTTGCAAGATCTGAAGCCTACGGTTAGGATTGACGTTTCACAGGATAACCAGTGGACGAAGCTTTCTAATCAGCAGTGGCTTGACAACATGTTTGACCGTCAGCAGTTATCTTTGCAGGAATATGCAGACCTCGCGCCGGACAATGGCCCGGTCCCTAAAGGGCAATTAAGGTCAATGCTTGCAAAGCGCGAAGCGATGATGCAGAAACAGCAAGCACAAAGCGGAGAAAACTTCGCAAGACAAGTGCTAGACTTAATGTCTCAAGGAATTCCGCAAGAGGACGCGATCGCACTCGTACAACAACAATTATTCAGTCAAGAAGCAGCCCAACAGGCTGTTTTTTAATATTCAAAAAGGAGAAATAGTATGGAATTTGAAACTTTAGTCTCTCAAGAAGAGGGATCAGGCGTAGAAGAGCCGGAAGTCGCCGAACCGGACAACGAAGTGGAAACTTTAGGCGAAGAAGAGCCGGAAGTCGCCGAACCGGTCAGAACAGAGCAGGATGCAGCGTTTGCACAGATGCGCAGACACAACGAAGAGCTTGCGCGGCAATTAGCCGAAGCACAGAGACAGTCCAAAGAGTATGAAGATGCTTTAGGGCTGTTTTTTGATGGTGAGGATAAGTCGCTGCAGGCGCAGGCTTACGCAACGCAAAGACCGCTTGAAGAAGTCCGAGCAGAGCAGCAGATGCATGAGCAGCTTGCTGAACTCCAAAACAGAAACGCAAATTTAGAGCAGCAGCTATTAGAGCAGCAGGCTCAAGCACAAATGGATGCGGATTTAGCCGAGATTCAGAAATCACACCCAGAAGTCAAGTCCATTGACGAGTTAGGACCGGAATATTTAGCGTTCCGATTCAATCCAATGGGCGAGATGGGCGCAGAGCAGGCATTTCAAATGATGATGGCATACAAGGGCAACACAACGCCCAAGAAACCTCCCATCATTGGGAACGTCTCAACAGCCGACAAGCCTCAAAGCGATTATTACACGCGTGAGGAAGTTGAAGCGATGTCTCCTGCGGAAGTGAAAGCGAATTATGACAAAATCCGCGAATCAATGAGCAAATGGTAAAGGAGAAATAACAAATGGCATATCAGAATTTTATTCCGACCGTATGGGCGGAATCCATTAACAGAGAGTTAGAAAGAGACACCGTTTTTGTAGACGATACAAACAGACAGTACGAGGGAGACGTAAAGCAAAAAGGCGACTCCGTAAGAATCCTTGGTGTAGGCAAGCCGACGATCACAACGCAGATTGGTAAGAAGATTAAACTTGGCGAAGCAGAAGAAGTTGCTGACCAGTCCATCACTCTGAATATCAACCAGGTTGCATACTTCAACTACAGAGTTGATGATATCGACAAGAGACAGGCTGTAGGTGGTGTTATGGAAGCATTGTCCAAAGAAACATCGGAAGGGCTCGCAAATGAGATGGATAAGTTCATCGCAAATATGTCCTTAAATAAACAGGCTGTAGTATTCAACTCTGCTGCAACGACTATCACAAAGGAAAACATCCTTGAAACAATCGACAGTATGCTTGTTAAATTACTGGAGAACGATGTCAAGAGAAATTCAAACATCACCCTGACGCTTCCGCCGAAGCATGTAATGCTTTTGAAGCAGGCGTATGTACACCTTGATACCGATAACTCCGCAATGCTGAAAAACGGCGTTGTAGGAAGATACAACGGTATCACGATCAAGGAATCCAACAACTGCGCGAAAGATTCTTCCGGAAACTACATGGTACAGCTGAAGACCAACAGAGCGATTGCTTTTGTAAATCCGATGACGCACATCGAGCCGTACAGACCGCAGGAACTCTTCTCTGATGCAGTTAAGGGATTCATTTTGTATGATGGAATCATCGCAAGACCGAAAGAACTGATCGTAGGCAAGTGGGTATAGGAGGTATAGACAATGGCAAAAACAAAAATCACATCTGACAAATTAACCCTTAACGAATGGGGAACTTTAACCTTTACAGCCGGTACGACCGATGGTTTTCAAGTGCCTGCAGTAAACGGTGACTGGAAAAGAGTTGTTTTAGTGCAGAATACGGACGCTTCTGCTGCCGTTACTGTTACTGTTAAACAGGGAAACGGCATTCAAGGAGTAAAAGACCTTGACGCATTCTCGGTTGCTGCAGGAAAGACAGCGGCAATCAGACTGGACGATGGCAGATACAAGAACGTATCCGGCGAGGACAAGGACTACATCTTAATTGTTCCGTCCTCGACAAAGGCGTCTATGTCCGTTATTGAGTTGCCGTAACTTAGTGGGGGGGCAGGAATGCCCCCTTTGTTTTTTAGGAGAAAGCTATGACGTGGGGAGAAATAAAAAAACAGATTCGAGACCTTGGCTTTGAGGACGATTCTGCAATGGAAGAGTATGCGTCTATTGTGAGAAACGCTACGAACCATGCAATCCGTGTAATCAATACGACGGTAGTCATGCCATTAAAGGCGTATTTCAAGGCAGAATTATCGACCGATGAAAAAGAATGGACGCTTCCGGTGATAACAGATATTACGGAAGATACAGAAGATGATTTCGAGATTCAGTTACCGATTATTGTTCAGCCTTTAATCAAACTTCTAGCATCGCATTATGTATGGCTTGACGATGATTTGACAAAAGCGACGTATTACTACAACGAGTATGACGATTTGATGAATCAGATCAAGCAAGCATGTTACTCGACGAGGAGAATCACCATCGGACAGGGGTTGAGATTATGAAACTAAAAATACCTGCACAGCCGTCATACAAGCATACATATTATGAAAATCTAAGAGGCGCTGATTTTTCGAGAGACCGTACAGAAGTAAACAGGCGCAGAAGTCCGGATATGGTCAATCTGATATCCGATAACGGCGGGAATCCGATTAAACGTACCGGATGGAGAAAAGTCACGACAATTCCGAACGCAGGGAAAATCGAAAAGATTATGCTGCACAAAGAAAAAGTCGGTTCTGTGAAGTATGTAATTGCAGCCAAGGGCATCTATGCGATTTATGATAAGAATGGTGTTGAAACGATTGTTACGTTAGTTTCATACGATAAATTAGATCGCGCGGACTTATTTCTTTTTGACGATACCGTATATTCGTTCTGTAATGCGAAGCTGTATAAATTCAAAGACCTAGCTGCAGAGGACGTTATAGCCGCAGGGACAGCAAAGATTCCGGATGCGTCCATATCAAGAAATCCGGACGGAACAGGCGGGGTGGCTCTTGAGGGCGTCAACCTTCTGACGCCGAAACGAACATTCTCGTTTTTAGGAAATAGTTCAGCAAAAGATTATTCCCTTGTGCCTCAGAAATTGGCTGACAGCGACTTTTACAAGTACATCGTAGCCGATTCTATCAAAGTCGAGGTTATGAATGCTGACGGAGAATTTGAGGTCAAAGCGAAAGACACAGACTACACTATTGGTGAGACAAAAGTATTAAAGGGCAGAGACGTACTTGGAAACACAGTGGACTTTACTGTATGCGCGCCTAAAATCACGTTTAAGGCTGTGCATGCACCGGTTATTGTAGGACAAGACAACGTCAAGATCACATTTGAGAATTTTGACGCAAAAGAAGACCACAAAGAGACTATCAACGGAGTTGAGACAGTCATACATAAAGGTCAGTACAAAGAAGCAAGAGTTGACCTATTAAAGACCTTTATCACAAAAGCCTACGGATATTCTACAACAGATAGAATTTTTGCTGTAGGCGGCGTGAATAAAAACAGGGTTTACTACACAGGCATCAAGGACCCTACTTATTGGCCAGACAACAATTACTTTGTAGCCGGTCAAGATGGCAATGACATTGTAGGGCTTCACACATACTCATCGTACCTAGCTGTTGTAAAAGGTGATGCCAACACAGAGACAACTGTATATTTGGCATACGGACAGACGTTAAACGGAGAGACGTTTTTTGCTGTCAAGCCGACAATGGGTGGAGAGGGCGGTATCGCGCCAAAGACATTTGCATCATTGGGTGACGACCCGCTATTCCTCACGCGGAACGGAATCTTTGCAATCACAAATGTGTTTGCAACGACTGACAACGTACTGAGAAACCGCTCATACTACGTTGACAAACAATTGATAGCGGAGAAGAACCTAGAGCAGGCTTGTGCTATCGTGTGGAAACGGTATTACATTTTGGCTGTCAATAATCACGCGTATGTGCTAGATGGGCGGCAAAGGGCAAATGATACAAACAATACAACAAATTATTCGTATGAGTGCTACTATTGGGATAACATACCCGCGACTTGTTTCCATGTTTACGAAAACGAGTTGTGGTTTGGTACCGCAGACGGTGTTCTTTGTAAATTCAATACAGACATCCAAGACAAGACCGCGTATTGCGACGATGGGGTGTTGAGCACAACAACATTAGGAGAAAAGATACTCACAGACGGGGTCGCTATTCCATGCAGATGGGCTACCACGCTAGACGATGATGGTATGCCGCAGTATTTCAAGACACTAAATAAAAAAGGAACTATGCTCACGTTGTTGCCATATGATAGAACATCAGCCGAGGTCACGCTGATTGCTGATGGAGAAAGAGAAAACAAGCTTGGAATATTCTATGCTGATATTTTTTCATGGGATCCGGTCGATTTTGAACGATTCACATTCAGCAGCAATGAAACAGCGCAGGACGATTTTTTCAATAAGAAAGTAAAGAAGTACAAGCGGCTTCAGATTGTGGTTGAAAACAACACGATTTATGAACCGTTTGGGATTCTAAAGATAACAAAGACCTACACAGTAGGCAATTTTAGTAAGAACAGGGGGTAGAGCATGGCACTATCTGACGTAAAAATACTTCAAAGCGAGCGGAACGCGACCTATGTCAAGTCCAATCCGGGGCGAAGATTAAACGGAACCGTAGAGCAGAACAAAGACGCTTTCGATAAATTCCCGCAGCTGAATATGGATAAGCACAATGCACTAGTCGATTTATTGATAACTCTTGGGCTTGACAGCATCGCAGATGATATTGCATCCCGTTACACAAAGGCAGAGACTGATGCGAAGATATCCGAAGAAACGAATGATTTAGTTGAGACTATCAGTTTCACAAAGGGAGACGGGAAATTCAAAATCACTACAAAGAGCGGAACTGTAACTGAAATTGATACCGACCTCGAAAAGATTCCCGCCAGTTTCGAGTTAATGGAAATTGACGGAAAAACATATCTTCGGATAACGAATCAAGACGGAACCTATACGCAAACCGATGTCACATCATTACTGAACGTATACACCTTTAATAACTCCGATACGATTTCCGTTACGGAAGACCCGAAATATTCTGTAATCATCAGTGTGAAACCGAACTCTATCACACTAGACCATTTGTCGCTTGCGGCAGTATCAACCTTAGAGGGATATGTTTCTGCGGCGGCAGGAAGCGCAAATTCAGCGGCAGGAAGCGCGACAGCGGCAGAGGCAAGCGCAAACAACGCAAGCACGTTTGAGCAGTCGGCTAAGGGCTATTCAGAATCTGCGTCGGCTTCAAAAGATGCGGCTTCTGCAAGTGCAACAAGCGCAGGGAACGCCGCAACGACAGCAAATCAAAGAGCAAACGCGGCAGACAATTCCGCTATTTTGGCGCAGTCCTATACAAAAGGCGGAACAGGAACAAGAGAAGGTGAAGATGTTGACAACGCCAAGTACTACATGGAACAGGCGAGAGAGGCATCAGGTGGAGATTATGCAACGACTTCTCAACTGAAAGCCGGACTTGACACAAAGGTAGACAAAGTCGATGGAATGGGATTGTCTGCGAATAATTATAACAATACGGACAAAGGAAAAGTAGATAATCTGCCTGACAACACCACAGACGCCCTGAAAAACAAGGTCGACAAAGTTGCAGGCAAAAATCTATCCAAGAATGACTATACAGACACAGACAAGAACAAAGTTTCAAAACTTCCGAACGACACAACGGCAGAATTGAATAAAAAAGCAAGGGTGCCGAGTGTCAATATTGGAACGATTCCAGTCGGCGGTACAAGTATTGCGTTTCAGAATACAGCCATTACAGAAAATTCAACCATTGATATTTATACGAATAAGTATAAGGTTACACCGGAAACTGTTTCTGTAACGAACGGAGAAGTATCAATGACGTTTGCCCCATTAGAAGAAGTATTAAAAGTAAAGATTGAGGTGAGATAGATGGATACATGGTTCAACGCAAGTGGCGGCGGAGGCGGTCAAAATATAACAATAGACGGTTCAGTATTAAAGGACATGAATCTTACAATCAAGAAATCTTGGTTGAATGTTGGAGAAATTCCGACTATAAACAATTACACTATATTAAATGCAAAAAGCAAATACTATGGAAAGCCTGTTGAGCTTGATGGGTATTTGTATGGATTTTTACATACTGGTTCATCAGGTGCAACTAAAGCATTACTTGTAAAATTTGATGAAAAAGGTCATGAAGTTGTATGTAATATGCCTTATGATACTGACGTAGTCAATTATTTTTGCAAATACAAAGGTAGTTTGTATACAATCTATATGTATCACAGTTCAAACCCATCAATTCCAAATGGAGAAATTTGGAAATTCAATCCAGATACAAAGTCATTTACAAAAGTAGCAACTGTTCCAACTGCGATATATAGTACCTATGGGGCGATAGAATATGCTGGTGATTTGCACTTTTTTGTTAGAGTCTATGAAGAAAACACTAACAAGTACTATCACTACAAATTTGATGGTTCCTCAATCACGCTTGTAACAAACAGATCCCCTTTTATCCATTCCAATGTTCTGTATGGCGTTAGAGAGGGTTATTTATACGCACTGAATTATCCAAATAATTTACAATCAGAAGAAACGCGGTTCTTTAAGCGATTTGATGGAACGTCTTGGAGTGATTATTCTACTGATTTTTTAAATAAAATCCCACTGTATGATGAATCGTTACAAAACATTCCTTTTTTAATAGATGATAACCACTTTATGTATCTTCCAAAATCGAGCGCACAATTTGCAGAGATAACATCAGGAAACACATATGATAATAGTATAATTGCACCTTACTATTCGTGTTCTGGAGCCCTTTTGATGTTTAAGGGAAAATTCACTCTTTTATCTGGGTATTCAAGAATACAGGATGGAGGAAATGGTTTATATAGCAACTTTTTTGTCAGAGAAAAAATACTATGTTTGGAGGGTTAAAAATGGAAAAAGATTTATACTATGTAATCGAGGACAACGGATATCACATTTATGACAGAAACGATTCACTGTTTCATGTTCACCAATACGAGCCGTTTATTCCTAACAAAAACATTTCCTATGAGGAAAACGCAAAGGCACAAATTGAAGAATTTATGAAACCGCCAGTTGGTGATGTTGACGTTATTTTGGACGAATTGGAGAAAGAGGTGGGGATCAATGGATAGCAGACAGACGGAGAGATTTGAAGCAATCAAAGAGGCTATTAGAGCTGGTAAGACAACACTCAACATTGTCGAACAGGTGGGCATCACTATTGAGGAAAAGCCGTCTATCGTCACACCAAGACCCGGATATAAATGGACTCCGCACCAAGCAAAAGCTGGTGGAGCCATAACGTGGGTTGAAGAAGCTGACCCTAACGCAGAGGGAACGGCAGATAAGCCGATTAGGTTCAAAGTTGGTATGGAAGTATACGAGAACTATTACTACACAGACGGCGTCAAGAGATATGTTTGCATCAAGGCAGGCATGCCGCCGGAACTGGCAGATGGTGAGTATTTCACTCAATTTTAGAATAACCCCGAAAACACAATTTGTTAAATCTTCTGACGATATGTGATGAACTAATCTATCACATCAGATTCAGATGCATCAAAATCTTTGTGTTTCGGGGTTATCTATATATAACACGTTTTTGGCATCAAAAGCTGACACGATTATAAAAAAATTTTAGAAAGGGATATAAGATGGCATCTAAAATTTACAACAGAAATAACATGAGTAAGTCGGAAGTCAGAAAAATGCAAAATGCACTGATAAACTCCGGATACAATGTCGGTAAGAGCGGTGCTGACGGCATATGGGGTAAAAACACATCTGCGGCACTTTCGGCTTATAAAAAAGCGACTGGAGGGTCAAACTCTTACGGAAATACTGTCGGAAACGAAACTTTTAGAAAGCTGTATAAAACAGGAAGTTCGGGCGGAACACCTTCGGGTGGTTCTCCATCAAGAGGAACGTCTTCGGGTGGATTTGGATTAGGAATTGTCGGTAATTTGGCTGGTGGCTTGGTCAATAATAAAAACAATGTAATTCAAGGATATTATAATGCATTATCAAGCGGAAGAATCAATCCTATTGGTTATGATAGTTTGAAACCAGATCAAAGCATACAAGACCAATGGGATGCGGCTTTGAATGGAATTCAGCGTTCCTACGATACGAGCATGGGTCAGCTTAGCAACGTATATAACCAAGGGGTGAACCAAGCGAACCAAGCGGCTAGTGATGCGGCAAGACAGCAGTACATTGCATATCGGCAGAATAAAAACAAACTCGCTGAACAGTTGTCTTCCGGAGGAATCACAGGCGGGGCAAGTGAAACAGCATTGAATAGCATCTTAAATGCCTATTCGTCCGGATTGGCGAGCAATGATGCGGCACTGCAAGAGGCACTTGCGAAGCTTGGAAGTCAGTACCAAGGAAACCTAGCTGACCTTATGTCTCAACTCCAAGCTAGACAATCTTCTATTGATGAGCGGTATGGTCAAATGCAGATGGAAGACTTGAAAAATCAACGTGAGCAGTTGCTTAACAACGAGTTATCTGCACTACAGACCTATTTGCAGCAACAGCAACAGAACAAGGTAAACGCGTGGAATAATAGGGTATCATCGAACATTCAAGCGAGGAATCCGAACTATGTGTGGACGGATTCTGACGGACGTCTGCACTACAATAACTCTTCTGCGGCTGCTGCGGCGGCAAAGGCAATGGGTTACACTGTTACGGATAATAGAAAGAATAACAAGAATAACAAGAGTAACAAGAGTAACAGAACGTATGGCACGACTAGTAAGAAACCTAGCAGCACGAGCAGCACAAACTATAGCAGGGTTTGGGGTTCTACTCCGAACAAGTCTAACAGCAGCAGTATTTTATCCGGAATATACAAACAAGCACAAAGTTTTGCAGGCAAAACAAAGAAGCGATAGAGGTTTTACATGGCAAAGAGAACTGATATTCCTCTGCCGATGGCGAATAGCCAAGCATCGAAATTCGGCAGTAAAATCAAGAAAAGCGATATAAAAGTCAAGAGAACCGATATTCCTCTGCCAAAGAAAAACAGCCAAGCATCGAAATTCGGGAAATCCGGACAAGACAAGAAGAAAAAAACCTTAAAGGAAAAGGTCAAACAGCAAGCTGACTGGCTTTGGCGCGACATTAAATCTGACTTTTTGCCGACCGCAGAACGACAAAAGGTGCAAGATCAGATTGCCAAAGAGAAGAAAGCAGAGTACAACAGAAAAGGCGGATTTAAGAATGATAAAGTCGGTCAATTCTATACTGGCTTGGGCGAGGGATTTGTCAATTCCTCGCTTCCTGGTACAGCATACAGCATCGTAAAGGGGAAAAAACTTAGCGATAAGATGGAAAAAGGCGGCAAAATTATCAAGCCGCCTACAAAGACCGCTGAAAAATCTAGGAAAATAGGAAACATCGCAGGCGAAATGCTTGGTTATGCTACTGGCTATGGGGCGGCTGAAAAAGCGACTACAAAGGCTGCAGGAAAAGTACTTGCTACTAAAGCAGGCAAAAAAGCAACCGAAAAAGCCGTTGCGAGCAAAGTCGGCAAGAAAATCGGCGAGGAAGCTACAAAACAGGTCTTAAAGAGTGCTACCAAGAACGCAATCGCAGATGCTACTGTTGGTACTGCGATGGATTTAGGCTTGGCAAGAGGCGAGGGCAAAAAAGGCAAAGAACTTGCCAAGGACATGGCGGTCAATGCCGGAATCAATGCTGTTACTGGCGGTGTCATGGAAGCAATTCCGGTGGTAAAAGCCTTAAAGGGCTCAAAGAAAGCTGTCAAGAAAGAACTTCCAAAAGTCGTAAAACAGGCTGTAAAGGACGAAGTCACACCAAAGGTAGAATTGCCTAAAACCGTAGCAAAACAGGCCGAAAACGTCAAAATCGATCCTAAAATGGAACTTCCAACAGCTAATAGCGTTAAAAATTCAGTTGAGATATCTGGGAAGACGCACAATGCCAAAAAAATAGAGCTAATCCCAAAATCGGCTGCCGACGTAGGTCCACAACCTACCGCAGTCGATTTAGAATCAACTCTTAATCAAAGTATATCAAATTCCCAAAATAATGTCAAGCTAAAAGACCTTGGTGCAGATGTAGCCAGACCGAACCAAGCGTTTAAGGACGCTGAAATTGCTCCGCCTATCAAACAGGCTGCCGAAGAAGTCAAGGTAACACCTTCCGGCAAAGAGACAAAGGTCGGGGGCTTTGACGTTGTAGGGAAACAAAACCTTGGAATTGTCAATCCGGACATCAAAACTGTTCAAGAAGCGATGGAAAACGCAAGCGGGAAGTTTGATAAATTCTACAAAGCTACTGTAAACCAACAGCACGAGATTGACAGGCTTTCCAAGGCATCCGGAGACAGACGCGCGGCAGATGCGGTTCAAGCGACAAGAAGCGCAAGCGGAACTGCGGAATATATATTCTCTAACCATCTTGTAGACCCTAAAGGAAATGTTATTGATGATCGGTCTTTCAGAGAAGTCTTCGAGCCAATATCGAAAAAATCGAAAGAATTCAACGAATATGCACAGCATCTTAATAATTTAGCTAGATGGGAACAAGGAAAGCCGCTTGATGTTAATGTGACGCCTGACATGTCAAAGAAAAGAATATCCGAGATCATTAAAGATAATCCGGAATTTCCACAACTAAACGACAATAAAAATTCGTTTTGGAGGAAATTCACCCATGCTTGGCTTGTTGATACAGGAAGAATGAACGAACAGGCATGGAAAGCCATGAACGACATGTATCCAAACTATGTTCCTGCTTTTATGAAAGACAAGGGCGTTAGAGTAGGCGGAAGCAAGTTCGCCGTTGATGCCGGAACAAAGGGTGCCAAAGCTGGTACAACGCTTGACAGAGTGCCGATTGAAGATGCAATGATGGAACAGGTTCAGCAGCTTGTGAAATCAACACGAAAAAATGACATGTATCTTAGCGTTATTGACACGCTGCGGAAAGACCCCGAAAATCTCAAAAGATTTGGTATCGTTAAGAGCAAAACTTCACCAATCAGCGGAACGGATATTGATGAGTTTTTGTCATTAGCAGACCAAGAAGCGTTGAAAGAAGTAAACTCCAAAGTATACACCATATCCGCAATGGAAAACGGTCAAAAAGTCACAGCCTACATCAACAAGGACCTAGCGGAGGCTTTTGGAAAACTTGATAATGTCATTGGTTCGCCGCAAATGCAGATGTTTGCAAACATCGGAAAGTCCCTTACGAACCCATTAAAAGCCGGTATTACAGGATATAACCCATTGTTCGCCGTATCGAATGCCGCAAGAGATATTCCTACAGCTTTGATTCAATCTGAATATGGAATGCTCAAAACGACAAAGAATATGTTCAGAGGCATCAAGGAAATGGCAACAAACGGCGATATGTGGCAAAGATACCTTGCTTTAGGCGGTAAGTCCTCCGGATATATCAAGGCGCATAAGGGTTTTGAAAAGAATTTGTCTTTGAGCAAAAATCCTATTAGGAATATATGGGAGGGCATGAAAACAGTCCTTGGCTCCGTCGGTGAAGCAACAGAATCCATACCTAGATTTGCAGAGTTTATGTCCTCTATGGAAGCGCATGGAGATGCAGCAAGGGCATTGACAGAATCAGCGGAAGTGACAGTAAACTTCTCGAGAGCGGGAGAGGTCACAAAATTCCTTGACGCATGGACGCTTTACCTCAATGCGGCAGTACAAGGTATTGACAAGTTTGTTAGAACAGCCAAGGCACATCCAGTCAGAACAGCGGCGAGGAGCCTTGAAGTCGTTGGCGTTCCGTATGCGCTTTTAATGGTAAATAACTGGTCAAACCCGCATTATCAAGACCTTAACGACAGAACCAAACAGAACTACTTCTGCATTCCAAACCTTGCAGGGGAGATTGATGAGAGCGGAAATGCAAAGACATTTATCAAAATCCCGCTCAATAGAGAATACGGGTCAATATTTGCATCATCAATGGACGTTATCGCGGGATATTTGAGCGGAGAAGCCAACCCTTGGAACGGATACGCGGAAACACTAAAAACAAACTTTCTTCCTCCGAATCCGCTTACAGACAATGTTCTTTCTCCGCTTGTCCTAAACTTGCCGCAGAACAAGGACTTTGCGGGGCGTTCTATCGTTCCGAAAAATCTTGAAAATGTTTCGCCGCAGCTGCAATATGACTACTCGACAAGCGGACTTGCAAAGGGGATTTCTAATGTGGCAAATAACCTCGGAATACCATCAGACACTTTAAAAAGTCCGATGAAAGTCGATTATCTGCTTGACAGTTTCGGAGGGTATTTAGGGCAAGTAGGTCAAGCGGTAACTGACCCGCAGCTGCAGGGTATAGGAGAAAGAATCAAAGGTGCTACAATAGACCCATTTGTCAACAGGTTCACCGCAGACCCTAGATTCTCATCGGGCGTTGTTTCCGATTTCTACGATAACAAGGAAAATGCGGAACGTGCCGCGAATGACGAAAAAATCTTGACTGGCGGCAAAGGTCAAGCGTATGTCGAAAATAAGACATACAGTGCTATTCAACAGGAATTATCCGACTTGTCTAAGCAAGAACGCGAGATTTTGTCTAGCGGTCTATCGAAAGCAGAAAAGGATCGTCAAATCAAAGCAATCAGAGAACAGAAGAATGAGATAGCCCGCAGCGCAAGCCAAAGGGTGCAATCGGCTGTTTCTGCGTATCAAGATAATCCGGAATATGAAACGCAAATGAATACACAGCAGAAGCAAAGCTATGAAAAGAAATTCAAGAAACTTGGCATCAGCAAAGAAGATTATGCAGAGGCAAAGAGCATCGTGCAAGGCTACGACAGCAACGTTGCCAAGGCGTATGCACTCTTGGAAAGCGGAAAATCTCCGGAATTAGCAAAGGCTATGACATCTCAAAGTGCGATTGATGATGCAACAGAATTAAAGAAACGCGGTGTTACGTTGGACGATGTAAATACTGCAAAAACCATCGTAAAGGACAGTGGGTACAAGAAGTCTATCGGTCAAGCATATGCTTTACTCGATAATGGTCAATCTGTGGATGTGGCATCAGTTATGACATCAGAACGAGCCGTTCAGCGTGCAACTTGGCTAAAGCAATCGGGCGTTACACCTGATCAATTAGACCAAGTGGCAGAAGTCATAGACGCAAACGGAAACGGAAGCTACAGCAAAGACGAAATTGTGTCCTTTTTTAATCAAAACAGCGGATTCAGTACTGCGCAGAAGAGGGCAATATTTTTGGCGCTTAGTACGGCGAAACACAGTCCGTACTAGAAAGGAGAAGATATGTACAAACCAAGGTTAAAAGCACCCGCACCGAATAACGTGTTGTGGACGAGGAAAAATCCGTTCCACAGCGCAGGGTACGGACTGCCAAACTGCACAGCGTATGCTTGGGGCAGATGGTATGAAATTATCGGCAAAGCACCGAAGCTTTCTCTTGGCAATGCGGGAAACTGGTATAAGAACATCAAGGACGGCTACGATCGCGGCGATACGCCACGACTTGGAGCCGTTATTTGTTGGTCGAAAGTCGGTGGTGAGGCGCAGGGCAAAGGGCATGTTGCTATTGTCGAGGATATCAAGTCTGACGGTTCCATTGTAATTGGCGAGAGCGGTTACAAGAAGTTCCGGTTCCGCACAATGACCTTAAAACCGCCGTACACATACTTTACCGGATACAAGCTGCAAGGGTTCATTTATTGTCCGAAAGTCGCAGAAAGGACCTATAGAGTGCTTTCTACGGTAAATATCAGACAAAAGGCATCGCTTACAGCACCCAAAGCAGGAAAGCTGAAAAAAAGCGAGTATGTAACCGGAATTCCGCAAGGGACGTGGCTAAAAACCGATAAGGGCTACGCAAGAATCAAGGGAATCAGAGAGTATATAAAGGAGATTTAGTTATGGATACAGCACATTTTCTTGGCATGTTAGTTGTCGCATTGGGCAGCCTGTTCGGTTTTTTTTGGGCGTTGGCGCGACCGTTAATAAGTGGCGTGACGGAATTGACAAAAAGCATCACATCATTAAACGAATCAGTAAAGGGACTGAAAGACGATATGCAGAAGATCAAGGACGACCTCAAGGAAGAGACAGAGCATGCCAGTCTGTCCCGTAAGCGCTTATGGGATCACAACGATGAACAGGATAGAAAAATTGAAAACCACGAAAAACGTATCTATCACATGGAGTTAAAGAACGGAGTGAGCCATGAAGAAAAGAACTAAGTTTGTTATAGCGGCGATGGTCAATATCATTTGGTACACCGTCGTTGTTTTGGTGCTGTCTTATAAGGATAAGACGGTTCCTGATGCGCTGACCGTTGCATGGTTTGGCGCATGGACGATTGAATTGGCGTTATTGGCTGGTATTAAGGTAAAGGGAAAGGATGAGTAACATGGTAAACTGGACGGAAGTAATTATTAGCTTATGCACACTGATTATCACAGGTGTTTTAATTCCGCTTGTGACAACAAAATGGAAAGCTGCAAAGGCTGAAATGAGCAAAGAAAAGCAGGAAACAATCATGTACTGGACGGAAGTTTCAGTTAGATGGGCGAAACAGTGGATGCAGTCTGAAACAGGTGAGAAGAAAAAAGCAGAGGTCCTACAGTTTGTTTCCAATAAGCTGCAAGAACTGAAAATCAATGTATCTGCCGACGAATTAGACAAAATTATTGAAGCTGTCTACGAACAGGTAAAGAAAGAGATAAAAGAATAGGAGAAAACATGCGGGTATGTGGCTTCACAAAGCCGGAACTCGACTTCTTTCGTGAAAATTGCAATTTTGTCAATTTAGAGATTGAAGTATTTGAGATGCGGTCAAGAGGGATTCCCTTAGAAGCAATAGCTGAAGCACTCAACATATCAGCAGACACAGCAAGGAAATATTCTCAACGTGTAAACAGGAAAATAGGGAAAGTATTGTAAGGGGTCGATTCTGACCCCTTCTTTTTTTATGCCTTTTTTGTACCTTTTTCGTAAATTGTCTCATGGGCGTATGCGTGTCAGAATAAAAGAAAAAAGGAGAAAATCATGTTCAACACACAGGGCATTCAATATGTCAATGGAATAGAGAGCGCAAACGCTTATAGAATTTTCCCGAACCAACAAGTCATACTGATGGATTCTACAAGACCTAGATTCTATTTGAAAACTTCAGACGCTTCCGGATTTTCTACGGTAAAGGCTTTTGATTTTGTGGAAGTGCAAGAACCGAAAGCTGATGTTGTAAATCATGCGGAATTAGACGAATTAAAGGCGCAGATTATGGAATTATCCGAAACAATCAAAAAGTCTCTCACAGATAAGGGGGTAGAGTGATGAATCCTATTTTACAAATGACACAAATCGCACCGGCAATCGGTCAAATAAAACAAATCATGCAGACTGCAAAAGACCCGATGTCTGCGCTGAGTCAAATGAGCGACCCAAGAATCAAAGATGTTATGGATATGGTAAACGGTAAAAACCCACAAGAGGTTTTTTATCAGAAATGCAACGAAATGGGCATAAACCCCGATATGATTCTTGGCATGCTTCGATAAAATTGCAATTTTATAAATAAAAGAAAAGGAGTATTATCATGGAAAATTATTCTTTAGCTGACATCAGCGCGGTTACCGGCAAGGATACAAACGTACTCGGTGGCGGCGGCTCCGGATTGTGGATCTTCGCTTTGCTGATTCTTCTGCTCATCGGTGGCGGCGGGTTTGGTTTCGGCGGGGCAAAAGGCTCTCCGGTCACAGAGGCAGGACTTTGCAACGCTATGAACTTCAACAACCTTGACAACTCAGTCGGCAGATTGAATGACAGCTTACAGTCTGATTACATGGGTGTTCAGAATGGACTTTCCAATCTTGGCTATGAAACGCTTCGCAACTTCGGCACGACACAAAATCAGATTGCGCAATGTTGCTGCGAGACGCAGAGAGCGATTGACGGCGTAAACTACAATGGTGCAATCAATACTGCGGCAATCAATGCAAACACGACAGAACAGACACAGAAAATCTTAGATGCCATCACTGGAAACAGAATTGCTGATATGCAGAACCAAATCAATCAGCTTCAGCTTCAGACTGCATTATGCGGCATTCCGAAAACGAATCCGTATGGTTATTACATGGCACCGATCGCCTATGGGTGCAATGGAATGACCGGGACGACTTTAGTATAACGATAGGTTAAAGAATCGGCGGGGTTTCCCCGCCGTTGTCTTGGAAAGGAATGAAAATGTTAAAAGCAAACATCACAACTGCGACAGCAGTAACAGCCGGAACGGATATTCCGCTGAATCTCATCTTCAATACGAATTGCAACACAGCAATGACGAATAACCGCATCAACTTAAACAAATGCGGCGCGTATGATATTGACGCGATGTTTAATATTACTGGTGTAGCTGCCGGAAACATCACTTTGCAGATGTATAACAACGGCGTTGCTATTCCTGATGCGGCAGCAGGAGCGACATCGGCAGCGGCAACGGACCTTATCACACTCAACGTTACGGATATTGTGCGGGCTGTAAGAAACAACATCGGAACAGAGGTTGCGTTGTCGTTCAGACTGTCTGCGTCAGCCACAGTCAATAACGCAATCGTGACGGTAGAAAGGATTCAGTAATGGAATACATGGAATTGATTAGTCTTATTTCGCGCAAAGAAGAGCCGAAATGGGATAGGGTTCACCATGCGATCAATAACGGAATGGAACGATTGAAAAGATATGACCCTGCGTGCTATGAAAGTATCATGGACGAAATTGGCGCAGTTGCATACCATATTTGCGATGAAAAGGCAAAAGAGATCGTCAGAAGCATGCGTCCGTATGGCGAAAAATGGTCGATGGAAACAATCGCTTCATTTGTAAGCGCAAAAAGAAGCGATTTTGATTGCGTTTCATGGTACATGGTGATGAATATGTGCTACAACGATTATCACGACACAGCGGCTATGGTGGGTATGTCTGAAGACACAGAATTCTATTACAGCATGTCGGATAACTTCATCAATGACGTTGATGGGAAGAAATACAAAGTAGCGAAGTATTTTCTTGACGCATAAACGAATCTGCTATATAATAGGTATATAAAACACGCGCTTTTCACGTATACACACACTTCACAGAAAAAACCACCGTTTGTTGGTGGTTTTTCTGTTTTATAAAAAATGCTAAGCAAAAAGTGTCACACCAAGTGTCACACCAAATACCACTAAACAGCACCTTTTTTGCCTTAAAATTTGAAATTATTTACAAAAATAAGTCAAGAAAAAACCCTTGGAAACATTGAAATTCCAAGGGTTTTGTTATGGTGGACGATGAGGGGATCGAACCCTTGACCTCTGCGTTGCGAACGCGGTAAGAAATGGCTATTTTTCAACGGTTTAACCCTTTAGTGTCACACCAAGCGTCACACACTCATTTTTTTTGCTGCATCCACAATAGCAGAGTTGTCCGTATGTGTATATATGTTTGCTGTCAGCCTAATGTCCGAATGTCCCATTAAGTATTGCGCAACTCTTATATCCACTCCTTTTTTGCATAGGTTTGAACAATAGGTGTGACGCAAGCAGTATGGAACAAAATCATCCGCCAAAGGGTGCGGTTGAATAAGTTCATTCCGAAAAACCTTACACCCCATTGAGATGTTCATTTCGCGGCGTAGAGCATTTAGCGCACATTTAAGGCTTGATTTTGTATACTTGTTACCTTTGGTGTCAGTTGCAACGTAATTGAATTTAGGCGTGTTTTTTATTCGATTGTATAAAACATCCGGAAGAGGGACCTTTCTGTCAGCATTTCCGCTTTTTGTTCCCCTTATATGCAATACGTTGTACTTCTCTCCGTTTTCTGTAATTGCCACAATATCTTTTCCCATAATGTTGATTGCTTCTGACGTTCTACAGCTGCAATAATACATTAACATGAACACCAAAAACCTGTCACTTTCCTCACACACTTTTAGAAAATGGTATTCTTCACTTTCTGTGAGCGCACGACGGTTCTTTTTTGTTCCTTTTGGTTTCTGTAAATCTAGCGTTGGATCGTCAGCAATCAGTTTGTTTGTTTTTGCTTTTGAAAAAATAAACCTAAGCATTTGATAAATATCGGATATGTAGGCTTTCGAGTAACCTTGCAAAGAATTCATCACATTTTGCACGTCAAAAGGTTTTATTGATTTTAGTGTCCTGCTTCCAATTTTCGTAAAAATGACAGAATTCATTTTTTCCAAATAGGTTTTTCTTGTAGCATCAGCTTGGTTGGTCTTGTATGTTTCCACGCACTTCAATGCCCAATCTTTTACCGAAGTATTCCCCGATATGACAACGCTGCCTTCCTCCAAATCCCGCAGTTTATTCGCCATCTTCATAATGGCTTCTTTTTCAGTTTTTCCTCTGACAGTGTACCGTTTACCCTCAAAGGTAAATGTTTTTCTTATGTATTCCATATCACCAACACCTTGAACAAGCTGTATATCCTTGCGCTTTTGCATCAGATTTGCTCATAGAATAGCAGCTTTGTCTTAAATACTGGCAACCATATCGGTGATATTTTGAACCTGTTCTTGTGACGTACACTGTTTGACTAACGGGCTTTGATACAGTTTTGGTTGATTTTTTTACAATTCTTTTGCTTGTGATTATATCAGATCTCCACAAACTAGGCTTTCCGCCTAGCACAGTCCCATTCTCTTCATCAAAATATAAGGCTTGAACCTTGTAATAGTATCGTTTATTCTTTTTAATGTTTTTATCAAACGTTAGTACGCTTTCATCTTCAAAATATTTTAACTCGTATGGTCCGTTTTTTGAGGTTGACCTATATATGTAATATACATTTGCTCCTTCGATCTCGTCCCAAAGAAGCCATATACAGTCTTGATCTTCGTCCGTAAATGTAGTAAGTTCCGGTCTGCCCAAATCATTAACAGGGAAATGCTTATCAGTCCATACAATTTTTGCAGATTTAGAATCACTTGGATCACTAAAACTTGTGGTGCTCACCCCTTGGACTTGGTAATAATACCTTTTTCCATATTCTACGTTTGAATCAAAATAGGAATTGCTAGTTGCTGTGTCTATAAATTCATAGTCATACTTGTTAGTTTCAGAACGATATACGTTGTATATTTCGGCGCCATAAATATTAGTCCATTCAATGTAAACGCAGTTTCCGTCCGATTCTATGTATGTTATGTTTGGTTTTTCCAGCCCATATCCATAAGCTGGAGTTGTCATTGATATCGTTATGAAAACAGATAAAATAAATGATAAAGCCTTTTTCATTATTCACACCTCCATACTAAATTAAATGTCTAATAGCTTCAATCTCTCCGATTGGCATGTCGCTGTCGAAGTCGTTATGAGCAATGTGTGCGATCTCGTGTCTGATTGTACGTATTTGAGCATCTTCCGATAGATTCTCGTTTATTACAATAGTGTAATAATTTTCGCCATCCTCATACCTGCAAAGGACGGCACCGCGAAAATCGCAGTCGAATGGTCTAAATACGATTTTCACATTTTCCTCCAATACATCACCTCATTTCAAGTCTTTTAATAAGTTATAAAAAGCGTCCAAGCGCTCTTTAGACATTCCCTTTGCCACGTCAAAGATTGCCCGTAGTTCTTTGTTCTTCTGAAGTTCTCTTGCGATCTGTTCCGTCTCATCGTCATAATAGCTATATTTAGATGCACCGCTATCTACACCGGTAAGAATATAATCAGTAGATACACCGAAGTATTCTGATAATCTCATTAACATTTTAGGATTTGGCATCGAGTTCCGCCATTTGTTCGCATTGCCTCTTGTAATTTCGTTATCGGATTCCATTTGACCAACCGTAACCCCTTTTTGTTTGCATAAATCTTTCAATCGTTCATATGTGTCCATTACTTCCTCCAAAAAATGCGTATTTTTTTACGCAAAAAGTATTGACTTCCGTATAATTCTATGGTAAAGTAAAGACGTAGCGTAAAAAAATACGGAAAACAAAAATGCTTCGTAAAAAATTATTTAGTGTGGTTACTTGAATAATAGAATAAATTACGAAAATTGTCAATGGCTTTTCGTAAAGTTTTACGCAAAATAATGCAGAGGTGAGAAATGGACGAAACGGAGTTTTTCAAAATTTTAGGAATGACAAGAGAAGAATGGCTTTCATATAAAGAGCGGAAAGCTAAAAAGAAATCCATTCAGAAAAAAATCTTGCAGATCATGAAGCCGATAACGGCGGCAATGTGGATTTTCATAGGAATAGTTGCACTATTGCGATTAGTCTACCGATAAGAAAGGAGAACAATAACACCATGAAAAGCATGTTGAAAACAGCCCAAGAAGAACAAGAAGCTGCTCAAAAAGCATTTGAACGGCGAAGAGCGATAATCAGATATACGCTTTCGCTGTCAAGCCTTGCGGTATCAGTAACAGCGCTGATTATAGCGCTACGCTTACAATAAGCGAAATTATGGAAACAATGTTTCATGTTATCACCTCAAAAGCATTATAGCAAAAAATTACGAAAGGAGAAATGATGATTTACGAAAACATTAGGTATTACGCCAAAAAGCGCGGCATTTCGATTTCAGAGTTGGAACGTCAATCTGGTCTTGCAAGAGGTCATATTGGAAAATGGGAATCAAAAAGCGAACCAACTATTTCAACCCTGCAAAAGGTCGCTGACGTTTTAGGCGTAACAGTCAACACGCTGTTGAAAGAGAGGAAATAATGGACAGACAAGAACTGATAAGACAAATGAAGATGTCTACAAAGACCTTGTTTATCACTCGGCAGGAGTTGGCAGAGGTCATGGGGTACAAAGACCCACACTGCGTAGACAAGTATCTGAATGATCTCGAGCAAGTCGGAAAGCGGTATTTCATACCGGACGTTGCATCGGTTCTGAAATCAAGGGCGACAGTATGAAAAAAAGGAGGTAAAGAATGAAAGATAAATTAGCTGCGTATGCGAAAGATTATGCAAAGCTGTACGATGAATGCAACGGCTTATGTGGAATTAACGAGGACTATGTGCATCTTAGTCGAAAATATTTTGAAAAAATGTTTCCGGAATACGAAACAATAGACAGGGATGATAGCGAATATCCCATAGAAGAATTTACGGTCTATAACGGAGTAAAATTCTTCTGCTTAGTCAAGGGGCAGGAACATGAAGAAGCATAGGAGAACAGGCGGCGGCATCTTAGGTGCCATATACAAAATCAAAAAGCCTTTAGGCGGTATCTTGGTAACAGCTGCAATCATAACTATGCTGGGATTTGCCGGACATGATGACCTAGAGGAAGCACAGTCTAAGTCACATGTAACTCACCAAGTCGAGTTAAAACGTGAGTTAAAACAAGAACCTAAACAAGAGTGGAAAACACTCGGAGAATTCAAAATCACAGCATATTGTAGCTGTGTCCGTTGCTGTTCGATATGGGCAAAGAACCGTCCGTTAGACGAAAACGGAAAAGAGATTGTCTATACAGCAAGCGGAGAGAGAGCCGAAGCGGGCAAGACAATCGCTGTTGATACTTCCGTTATCCCATTCGGTACAGAGGTCAAAATCGGAGACACTGTTTATACAGCACAAGATACTGGTTCAGCCGTCAAGGGAAACGTCATAGACATTTACTTTGACAGCCACGAAGATGCTGTGAGACATGGTGTCAAACGCTTAGAAGTAGAGGTGAGAAATGAATAAAAAAAGGAACGCCCACGAGGGGCAATTCCAAAATAACCAAGAAAACTATAACAGACAATCACTAGAAAGTCAAGCTATGACACTGATTAAGTCTGCTAACGAGCAGAATCCAGTGACGCGTAAAAAACTGGCAAGGCACTTAGATGTTGACGACAGGACAGCAAGGCTTGTGATTGAGGTTCTTAGACACAACGGCGAACGTATCATAGCACATGAAAAGGGCGGCTATTTCTACGCAGAGAACGAAAAACAGTACCGCAGATGGCGCGACAGCATTACTGCTAGAATTCGTAACATGAACCACATGTTGCAGAAAATGGACGGTGACAGAAAATGATATGGAGATCAGATAGTCCCGCTTCTGATGCAGAGCGATGGGAATACGAAAAAGCCCACGCATACGATAACAGACCAATCTGCTCTGAATGCGGCGAGCATATCCGGAGTGAGTACGGATACTGGTTCGGAAAGAAGTTAATTTGCCAAGACTGCTTAGACAGCAACAAGGAAAGGATGGATACATACGATGATTAAAGCGAAAAACGGAATCGTTAAACTTAGAGGAAACGCAGTCGATTTGTTCGGCGAGTTAGGACTCATAACTAAAGCGCTCAGATACGAACTTAAGGAAGAGGTAACGGAGGAAAACTTTGATGCCATATTGCAAACGATCTGCGATTACACAAAATATACAGACGAACAGCTCCTAAGTAAACGCAGAAAAGTTACTTCAAATAATAATTAAAAACTTTGTCGAGGAGAATGAACATGAATAAACTAATAAAAATTCAAAAGGAACTGAAAGCCCCAAAAGGTCAGTTTAATAAATTCGGCAATTACAAATATAGAAGCTGCGAAGACATTCTCGAAGCGGTAAAGCCGCTTTGCGCCGAAGAGGGTGTGCAGCTGACTATCTCTGATGAGATCGTAATGATTGGAGATAGATACTATGTAAAAGCAACGGCAACAGTAACCGACGGTTCCGAAGCTGCTTCGGTTACAGCGTACGCTAGAGAAGAAGAGACAAAAAAGGGAATGGATTCTTCGCAGATCACCGGGGCAACGTCGTCCTACGCTAGAAAATATGCCTTAAACGGGCTGTTCTGCATTGACGATACAAAGGACGCTGATACGGACGAATTTACCGAAAAGACAAGAGGGTCTGAAAAGAAGAAATCTTCTCCAAAATCGAACGAACTGACCTATCGCGAAAAGCTGATTATCTACTTAAAGGAAAGCGGTTTATCATTTGCAGAAGTTGCAAAAGATTACGGCTTGAACGGCTCAACGACAGAAGAACGTTTCGCGGAGGTTCTGAAAGATTTGGAGGGTAAATAATGCAGGACGTAACAAAGGATAGAGATAAATACATCGGCGGCAGCGACATCGCGGCGATTCTGAATATCTCTAAATTCAAGACCCGTTGGCAGCTTCTGAAAGAAAAAGCCGGAGTTGAGGAATCGTCTTTTGCCGGAAACGTCTATACGGAATACGGTAATGTGCTAGAACCGCAAATCCGATCCTATATCAATGACCAATGCTCAACGAAATTCGTCGAGGGGAAAATCATAAACGGCTATCTTAGATACCACGCTGATGGCGTGGACTATGACAAGGGAATGGTTCTTGAAATAAAGACCACTTCCACAATCCATGAGGATGTCAAAGATTACGACTATTACCTTTGCCAGCTGCTTATGGGAATTGAAATGTACGGCTATGAGAACGGAATTTTGGCGGTGTATGAGAGACCGGAAGACTTCAACGAAGAATTCAATTCAGATAGGCTTACGGTTTACGACATTAAAAAATCTGACTATTCCGCATACATAGAACACATCAAAGAAGAGGTTGAACGCTTCCGTGCAGACTGGATGAGACTGATGGAAAATCCATTCACGACCGAAGAAGAATTCCAACCGAAAGAGATCGTTGAGATTGCAGATAAGGTCCTCATTTTAGAATCGCAGATCGAAATCTACAAGCAGATTGAAAAAGAGTACAAGGACGCAAAGGCAAGCCTCAAGGCAGGCATGGAAAAGCACAACATCAAAACGTGGACGACGCCAAGCGGAACAAAGATAACGCTTGTTCCGGACGGAGAGCAGACCACAGAGAAAAAATTCAACGAAAAGCAATTCAAGGAAGAACACCCTAAACTTTACAAAAAGTATTGCGAGGAAGTAACCAAGAAAGGCAAGGCGGGACATGTGAGAATCACCGCAGGGAAAAAGTGAACGGATTCGATTTAATGAACGAACTTCAAACCAAAACACAGCAGCTTGACACGTCAATCAAAATGCTTCGAAAGACAGGTACGGCATATGCAGAAGCGGAGCGAGACTATAAGGTTTTGCTTCGGCAAGAGTGCCTGAAACTTCGCGATGATGGTATGGCAATCGGAATGATTGACAAGACCGCTTATGGTATTCCTGCGGTAGCAGAAGCAAGATTTAAGCGAGATATTGCAGAAGCCACCTATAAGGCAAACCAAGAGGCGATCAATTCGATCAAGTTGCAAATCAGAATTATTGACGGTCAGATTTCAAGAGAATGGGGGCACTCAAATGGCTAAATCAATTTTGCAAGACACAAAAGAATGCTTTGTGTGCCGGACTACACAAGATTTACAGCTGCATCATGTGTTATACGGAACATCAAACCGAAGACAGGCTGATAAGTACGGTTTAACCGTATGGCTTTGTCTCCGGCATCACACAGGAGATCGGGGCGCACATTTTGATAAGGGATTAGATCTGAAGCTAAAAGAAATGGCGCAGGCTAAATTTGAAGAAACACACACAAGAGAAGAATTTATTAGAATTTTCGGGAGGAACTATCTATGAATAGCGTTGTACTTATAGGACGCCTGACAAGAGACCCTGAAGTCAGGTACACGGCAGGAACACAAATGGCAGTTTGCACTTTTACGGTTGCAATTGACAGACCTGTGAAAGCAGGCAGTGAAAAACAGACAGATTTTCCAAGGGTCACCTGCTTTGGAAAGCAGGCTGAAAATTGCGAAAGATTTCTTGCAAAGGGTCGGTTGGTCGGTGTGCAGGGAAGAATCCAGACAGGCAGCTATACCAACAAAGACGGTGCTACAGTATACACTACAGATGTTGTGGCTGATCGTGTGGAATTCCTCGAATGGGGCGAAAAGACTGGCGAGGTTACAAAGGCTTCAGCGTCGGTACCGGAAGGATTTGAGGCACTGGACGAGGATGTACCATTTTAGAGGTGAGATATGAACGTAGGACACAGTGAGGAAGAATATCATACAGTAAGAGATCCGAGGAAAAGAACGCTAATCATCTACGGAAAACTGGCAGGACTGAACGATTACACAAAGGCTTGCAGAACAAATAAATTCGTCGGAGCGCAGATGAAAAATAAAACGGAAACGTTGATTCTGACATATATCCGTAAGCAGAAAATCGGACGGTTCAGCGGGAAAGTGAAGTTAAACTTTCGGTGGTACGAGCCGAACCGCAAAAGGGATTTAGACAACATCTGCTTTGCGAAAAAATTCATTCTGGATGCGCTTGTATCTGCCGGAACGATTGAGGCGGACGGTTGGCGATGCGTAATCGGCTTCACTGATGAATTCTTCGTTGATGCGGGGAATCCGAGAATCGAGGTAGATGTGATCGAATGGGATACATAGTTTTAGACAGAGCATTATTCAATCACTGGATATGGGAAAAGTACGGTAAAGAGTGGGTGGACTTAATTCAGTTAGCCAACTACGAAGACAAAACAAGGCTCTACCACAACGAGGTAATTGTTGTGAAGCGCGGAGTTGTAGAAATGAATATTTCGAGCCTTGCCGCAAGATGGGGTTGGTCATGGCACAAGACGGAAAGCTTTATCAAGCTGCTAAGTGAGCAGAACATGGTAAGCGTCAAAAAGCCGAATCGTAGAGATATTTTTATAGAAATTATCAACTACGACAAGTACCAATTAAGTCCACAAAAAACAGCGAAAACAGAGCGAACAAAAAGCGAATCCGAAAACGTTGAAAAATACAGCGTTTCAGAGAATGGAAAAAATAAACAATCCGAAAAAAGCGCGGTCAAAAAGCGGTCAAAAAGCGGTCAAAAAGCAAACATACCAATAAAGGAAATAAAAGAAATAAATAAAATAAACCAAGACGCGCGCGCGCGCGAGGGTAACCCCGAAACGGATTGGTTTTTTGTCCAAGCTTCGCCGGAATTGTCGGAAGCAGTGAACCGCTGGATTGCCTATAAGCACGAACGCAGACAGCCGTACAAGCCGATTGGATTGAATACGCTTCTACGGAAAATCTCCGAGAAAGCGAAAGAACATGGCGATGCTGCCGTTATCGAGATTATCGACCAGTCCATAGCAAGCCAATACCAAGGCATTGTATGGGACAAAATCAAGCGGCAGACACGCATCGAGGAAATGAAAAGCACTTATGACACCCTAGAAAGGTGGGCGAATACATGACAAAAGGCGAATTTATAAGCCTTGTGGCAGTGATAAAGAATTTTTATCCAAGGGATAATATTCTACCGACGAACGAAGCCTTAGATTGCTGGTATAGCGCGATTGGAGATATCGACTACAAGGACGCAAAAATAGCGGTTATGCGACACGTTCAGACGAATAAATTCCCGCCGACGGTAGCCGATATAAGGCAGCAGACAATCAAGATATCCGGAAAAGATGCGACATTCGATTGGTCAGACGGATGGCATAAAGTCAAACGGGCGGTTAGTCTGTATGGGATGTATGATGAACCTGGGGCGATGGATTTTTTCGATGAGAACACCAAAAACGCAGTTAAGCGCATGGGGTGGGAATCAATCTGTATGAGCGAAAACGAAGAAGTATGCAGAGCGCAGTTCCGGATGGTTTATGAACAGGTGACAAGGGTCTCGAGGGAAGAATCAATGCTTCCAAAGTCTTTGCGACTGCCGATGTACATACAGTTAGGCGAAACCGGAACAATAGAATTTGTCAAAGACGATTTCATGGAGATGGAAAGGATGTTGAAACAATGAGCAGATACCTAAACGGAAACAATGCCTGTACGTTCAATCTGGACGATAGCTGCACATGCGAGTATGAATGCTCGGTGTGCAGATTCTTCAAAAGAGAAACAGGCGCAGAAAAGCCGGAAGACCCAAAATGCAAATGGCTGGAAGACGAGGTTTGTTGTAACGGAGATTGTCCGATGGTAGGAGATTTTCCGCATGATGCTTGTATAGTTTGTAAATGGTGGGAGAATGAAACGTTATAAATTCAAGTGCCGGCGTGACTGGAACACATATTTAACCTACTTCGATTTTTACGCCGTACAAAGCATTGCAGACAGTCAGACTATTTACATAATGGACGGTGAAGAGTTTGCAATACTACGGCATAAAGACGGAGCTAGATGGAAGATTGAAGAAACGCCGAAGATTGCCGAAAAGATACCGTTTCGGGAAATCAGAGACGAGATATTGGCGATTTACGAAGATATCAAAGACCTAAACAGGATGCAGGTCAATTACGGAGGTAAACAATGAAAATTAAAGGAATGGATAAAGACATGAAATGCCGAGGCTTCCAGTTTGAAATCGGCAAAGAGTACAAAATAGAACATGACGGAAAGCCGTTGGAATTGTGCAGTGATACGGTTTTCCACTATTGCGACAGTCTGCAACAAGTACACGAACACTATTCTTGCAATGAAAAGGAACTGAACAGATTTTTTGAAATCGAGGTTTTAGGCGAAGAAGTGACAGACGGAAAGAAATGCGGAAGTGACCATATTAAGATTGTTCGTGAGATTACGGGCAATGAATTAGCTACTATGAAAGGCATGGTAAATGGAAATACTGGACTATTCAACACAGGCGACTGTAACACAGGCTACAGGAACACAGGCGACTGTAACACAGGCT
>OGLX01000265.1_pt1 | contig 40029 bp, 33 predicted proteins | sample 1572821 | NCBI WGS metagenome assembly OGLX01 (sample SAMEA2581908, study PRJEB24529) | metagenome | biome: Human gut stool | place: China | collected 2011 | reverse complement strand
CAAGAACCGGCCTCCATTTCTCAGAGATTATTTTCAAGGAAGTCTTCCACAGAATCCCGTTTTTATATTACCTTTGCATAAAACAACTCACAGATATAACCTATGGATATAACCAGCGCAGAGTTCGTCGTAAGTAACTCACGGGCCGACATGTGCCCTCAGACTCATCTTCCGGAATATGCCTTCATCGGGCGCTCCAACGTGGGAAAATCCTCGGTGATCAACCGGCTGGTGGGCCGAAAGAATCTGGCCTATGTGGGCGCCTCGCCGGGAAAGACCACCCACATCAACTATTTCCTCATCGACCAGAAGGCGTATCTGGTGGACCTGCCGGGATACGGCTATGCCCGCGTATCGAAAAGCCAGCGGGGCGAATTCTCGAAGCTGATTACCGACTACGTGCTCCGGCGCGAGCAAATGGTTTTCCTGTTCGTGCTGCTCGACTCGCGTCACGAGCCGCAGAAGATCGACTTGCGTTTCATCGAGATGCTCGGCCGCGCGGGCGTTCCGTTCGGACTGGTTTTCACCAAGACCGACAAGCTTTCTGCCGACCGGCTCGCGTCGAACGTGGCGCGCTACCGACGGGTGCTGCTCGAGTCTTGGGAGGAACTGCCTCCGGTTTTTCTGACGTCGTCCGAGAAAAAAAGGGGCCGTGCGGAAATTCTCGATTTTATCGGCCGCTGCCTGCGGCCGGCCTCGGACCGGTAGGCGTCGGAGTGCCGGAGAAAGCGCTGCTGCGGTCCGTGTCCTTGCCGCATTTTTGTGAATAAAATGACGATTCGTCCCTTATTTTCGCTAAATTTGAAGTACATTTGCATCCAAATGAATCAACCCTTCTGATCATGGCCATTCACAAACTCAAGATCTTCTCCTGCCGGAGCTCGCGCTATCTGGCCGAGAAGATCGCAGCCAATTTCGGCGTAAATCTCGGTAACTCACAGGTCTTGGAGTTCAGCGACGGAGAGTTTCAGCCTGCCTACGACGAAAGTATCCGCGGGTGCACCGTCTTTATCGTACAGTCGACTTTCCCGCCTGCGGACAATCTGATGGAGCTGCTGTTGATGATCGATGCGGCCCACCGTGCGTCGGCTCACCGGGTGATTGCCGTCATGCCCTATTTCGGATGGGCCCGTCAGGACCGTAAGGACCGGCCCCGCGTCTCGATAGGAGCCAAGCTGGTGGCCAATCTGCTGCGAGCGGCGGGCGTCGACCGGATCATGACGATGGATTTGCACGCCGATCAGATTCAAGGGTTTTTCGACATTCCGGTCGATCATTTGTATGCGAGCGGCATTTTCGTTCCCTATATGAAGAATCTGCAGATGGAGAATCTGTCGATCGCCGCGCCCGACATGGGCGGAGCCAAGCGTGCCCATGCCTATTCGCAGCACCTGAACGCTCCGATGATTATCAGCCACAAGCAGCGCGAGAAAGCCAACGTCGTGGGCAAGATCACGGCGATCGGCGATGTGGAGGACCGCAATATCATCATCATGGACGACATGATCGACACGGCGGGCACGATCACCAAGGCTGCCGATATGTTCATGGAGATGGGCGCGCGAAGCGTCCGCGCTGCCGTGACTCATCCCGTGCTTTCGGGTCCGGCTTACGACCGGATCAACAAGAGCGCGCTGTCGGAAGTGATCGTGACCGATACCATACCGCTGAAGCAAAGCGAGGACCTGTCGAAATTCACCGTACTTTCGGTGGCCGACTTGTTTGCCGATGTGATCGAGCGCGTGCACGATTACAAGGAGATCAGCTCGAAATTCATCTTCTGAGACGAGCTTTCGGCACGAGTTTGACAAACCGGTATGAAATTCAAGCAAAAAGGCGCCGAAAGCGCTTTTTTGCTTAATATGACCGTTCGTACGTAAGAATGCCCGTTCCCCTCTCCGAATATGGCGGTGGGACTCCCGGCTTCAGAGAGCGTCGGGAATTCTCTTTTTTCGGATAATTGCCTTTGTCGGATGTGCGCGGCGGGGAGGGTGGGGCTGTTGCCCGGATTTCATTTCGACCCGTTTCCCGTTTGCGTGAGCTGCCGTATTCGATTTCGGATGAAATTTGGTGCGCTTCCCCTGTCCGGGCGTATGATCCGGCTGAGCCGCACCGCGTGCTATGCCGCCGATATTTCCGAGAGGTGGCGCTGCGACCGTTTCCGTATTTGTGGACGGAGTGTTTTTGGAACGATTGACGGGGCTGTTCGCGTACGGTATATCCGGCAAGAGCTGTTCTTTATTATGTTTTCCGGTGCGAATCTCTTGTGGGAAAGCTGTGACATGTTGCTCCAAGGCATTATTTTCATTGATTTTTAGCCCGGAAATTTGGTCGTTTACAAACTTTGACCTACTTTTGCGTTCGGTTCTTTCGGAAGAAAGCCGAAGCCCGGAGAGGTGGGTGAGTGGCTGAAACCAGTAGTTTGCTAAACTGCCGAGCTGGGCAACTGGCTCCACGGGTTCGAATCCCGTCCTCTCCGCCATGTGGTAATGTATCAGATTAGGGCATAGGATTGCAACTAACTGAGAATCATTACAAGGACTTAAAGAAAAACATAAAAAGAAGACGACTTTCGGGTCGTCTTTTGTATTTTTGCGCCCGCAAATCGGCTGAAAATCGGCCGAGGGTTCCGGATAGGAACCTTCATGTATCAGATTAGGGCACGAAAAAAATGACTTGCAAATTTTGCGGAGGAACTTGTATCAAAAAGGCTATCAAGAGAATGGGAAACAACGCTATAAATGCAAACACTGCCACAGGAAACAACAGGCGGATTATTCTTACCAAGCCTATATACCGGAATTAAACCGGACAATCTCGGAATATATCAAAGAGGGAGTCGGGATCAGAGGCATCGCAAGGTTACTGGAAATATCGACGACTACTCTCATTAGAAGAATCATTTCCATCTCCAAAGATATAACTGCTCCGCATGTAACAGCCAATGCAGAGTATGAAGTCGATGAGATCAAAACCTTTGTCGGCCGTAAAAAAGATCATATCTGGGTGACCTATGCCTTGAACTGCGCTGACAAATCTGTCGTCTGTTTCTCTGTCGGCCCTCGTACCAATGAGACGCTGAGTAAGGTTACCGACAAACTGGCCAATGCCAGATTGATCTATACGGATAAACTCCGGCAATATAAGACTCTCATCTCACCGGAAATCCACAGAACATCCCACCGCGGCACCAACCACATCGAACGTCATAATTTGACCATTCGTACACATATCAAGCGTCTGACCCGCCGTACGATCTGCTTCAGCCGGAAAGCAATCATGCTTTATGCGGTGTTAAAGATTTATTTCTGGGGATAAGATTCCCTACGACATGCAGAAACAATCAAGTTTTATTGAGTTAGGCGCAAATTGCAATATAAACAAACAACGGACATTCCATTTGTATTAATGCAGAATAGTAAATCCAGCCAGTAAATTGATTGTAAATATTTAATATACAAATAATTGCATTCAGAAATGACGCGACAATTTTGACAATTGAAATATTCTTACCTGCCAAAATCTTAATTGAAAAACGTCAGTACAATGACTGTTTTTGTGTCAAATTTGTCAATACAATTAAAAATAATCCTAATAATTAGAGCAGAAATATTACGGAGCCGTTAAACGACATGCAGTACGGGTATTTAATGCAAGTCTAATTCCCACTATCTTATTAATCTATTAATTAGATAAATAAGGCCTAATTTTAAAACAACTCTTGGGGACTCATCTTCAAAAATTCGTCGTAAGGAATTCCTCCTGTTCCAACAAGCAACACTTTGTCCGGTTGAAATTTCTCTGCAAATACACTCATCCCCTCATTGTCTGCATGAGCTCCGCTTTTCACCTCCAAACCGATAACTTTACCACCTTTTTCAAGAACAAAATCTACTTCGAAATTACCTTCACGCCAGTAATACAGATTATATCTGTCAGATATGGAGTGATTCATTAAATGCGCTCCCACTGAAGACTCCACCAGTCGTCCCCATAATTTCGGATTGACTACTGTGTCCTCAAAAGTTTCATCGCTTTGTGAAGTCAGCAGTGCATTATTGTAGACCTGAAACTTGGGACTCGACGATCGTTGCCGAATCACATTTCCGGCATACTTTTCCAAACCACCCAAGAGGCCGCAGTCAGACAGCAATTTAAGATAATTTGCCAACGTTGTCGTGTTACCGGCATCTTGTAGCTGGCCAATAATTTTAGTGAAAGAGAGAATCTGACCAGAAAATAAACAACCGAGTTCAAACAATCTCTTTAACAATGCCGGTTTATCCACGCGAGTCAACATCAGAATATCTTTTGAGATGCTTGTTTCGATCAAAGCATCCTTCATATAGTTTTTCCAACGTTCTTCGTCATTAATAAGCGAGGCAGAACCCGGATATCCCCCGAAATAAACATATTGCTCAATCGACCACTGGAACGCGGCCTGCATTTCAGCAAAAGACCAATGACCGAGATAAAACGTTTCGAAACGTCCTGCCAATGACTCTGTGAGTCCTTTCTGAATTAATAATCGGGAAGATCCCAGTAAAATTACTTTGATATTGATATTTTCTCGCGTATCCTTATCCCATTGCTGCTTGACGATCTCACTCCAATTTTCAATCTTCTGAATCTCATCGACCACTAGCAGATATTCTGGCACATTTGCAGCCTTCATTCTAAACCTAGCTGTCTCCCAAACCTGAGTCAACCAAACCGAGTTAGTTGCCGACACGGCATCCGCAGATTCATACACATAAGGTAATGAAAGTTTCTGCAGCAATTGATTTACCATCGTGGTTTTACCCACCTGACGAGGCCCAAGGATTACCTGTATGAACTTTCGTGGTTCTTCGATCCTTACTTGAATCTCCTTTATATAAGGACGTTCGTACATAACAAAACAAATTACTCAATAGCTTGCGCAAATTTACTCAATACTTTTGTGATTACAAAATATAGACCAATGTTTGAATTTAGGTGATCGCAAAAATGGAATTAAAATATTGATTAGGGGATAGCAAAAATGGAATGCAAATATTGCGGAGGCACATGCGTAAAAGACGGAACGCAGAGCAACGGCAGGCAACGCTACAAATGCAAACATTGCCATAGGAAACAACAGGCACTATATAGTTACAACGCCTACCAGAAAGGAATCAACGATGAGATCGTAACATTGACCAAAGAGGGAGTCGGCATACGAAGTACAGCACGGATTCTGAATATCTCTCCCACGACACTACTTAACAGAATTGTACAGATTGCCCATACAATCTCTCGTCCTCCGGTCATCAATCAAAGAACCTATGAAGTGGATGAAATAAAGAGTTTTGTACGAAGAAAGTCCGAACACATCAGGATAGCATATGCCCTGGACAGAAAATCCAAACAAGTCGTTAGTTACAATATCGGTCGACGGACAAACGCCACCCTGAACGTAGTTCTCGAAACCCTTCGTCTATCCGATGCCAAACAGGTTTATACCGATAGGTTAAGAAACTACCGTTCTCTGATCGAGACAAAGATCCATCGGACATCATTATACGGGACCAATCATATCGAACGACATAACTTAACAATCCGGACTCATCTGAAACGCCTTGCCCGTACAACCATCTGTTTCAGCAGGAGTGCTGTTATTCTGTCGGCAATCTTGAAAATTTATTTCTGGGGGTAAAAGCATATTGATATTTTCATTATTTATACACATTATCCGATCCGAACCAACTACTTATTGTATTTTGAGCATCGGTGCTCATTGGAGTAATCGAATAAAGGGCTAGCCTCTTTTTAGGGCGTGAACAACACACATACAATAAGTTGCGCGATCTGTCATAACGATTGATATTATGCCTGTTGTTACTAAACACTTCATTGTCACTGAAATTTCTCCATGCACTATCATCGACAATAACTAAAACGTTGTCAAACTCAGTACCTTTCACACCATGTTTAGTTGAATATATCGTATTTTTCTCAATATAATTAAACCAATTTGTCACTTCTTGAAAAGGCAATGATTTGATAGTAAAATATATTTTTCTATTTTCCTCCATTTCGGGACTTTCAATATTAGCTAGGAAAAAAGTATAATCTTGCAGCTGGAATATCTGTACAGGATTCTCTAATAGAAAATCCAATACTTCTTCAATGGTTTTAGTCCGCCTAAATTCAGTTAATTTCTCAATATATTCTTGAACAATTTTTTTGTCACTATGCTTCTGTATCTTAAAACCATTCGATTTCAGTCGATCAAATAATGTTGAATAGTTTTTGTCACTATAACTTTTACAAACATCTTCAATTTCAAATAAAAGCAAAGAAAATAAATCTCCTCGTTCAAAGAAACGATCCCGGTTCGGGAAAGCATTTAATAGATTTTCATATCCTCCTTGAATCGCAATTTTCCGATGAGTTAAGTATAAAACTTTGGATTTATTATCATCAAATTCCCATCCGTCCCGTTTCAATTTTTCCATTAAAATAGTTTCAGACGGATAATTTTCATTTCCATAATAAAATGATATCTCTCCTTCTGCATTATGTCCGGAAGGATATTGCACCAATTCAGGACGAATATGATTAAGTAGCTCTATAACTTTCTTAGAACAACGGAAGTTGTCAGATTTAGTAATCAACTTTATATCTGGAAAGTCTGTTAAATCAATTTTACCAATTCCTCTATCATATATTTTTTGCATAGAGTCGCCAAAAAAACCAATTACGACTTTATCTTTAAAACGTGAATAAATATCTTTTAAAAGAATATCCACAACTTGCGGAAATGTATCTTGGTATTCATCTACGAATATATAGGGATATTCATTAACAGTGAACAATGCTAATTTCTTACTGTTATCAAAAAGAATTTTTGACAGTATAATAATATCGTCATGCCACAATTGTCCCATTAAATAATCACGTTTATACTGATTATATTCAATTTTTCTTATATTTTTTAATGATTCCCTTAAATCTGGAATCTTTTTCCCTTCCGGCAAACTATCATTATATTCAAGTAGTGCTGATTTTAACTCTTCTGTATAACCACCAATTATTGACCATAAAAAATTATGTATAGTTCCGACATTGACTAGTGGATTATTGTCAATTCGTTCTATTATTTCATTTGCAGCAACATTAGTATAAGTAATGCAAGCTATTTTCCTATTGCGTTTCGCTAAGTCTTGACTTTCATGATCAATGATGTATTTAATACTTTCGACTAATGACCATGTTTTTCCAGAACCAGCTCCAGCCTCTAGAATAAAACTCTGTTTTTCAGCAATAGACTGCTTAATATTTTGTAAAGAATTATCCATTCCTCTAATCTTAATTTTCTGCTAACCACTCTAATCCTTCCTCTATATATCTGGGAATAACATACTTCTCCATTAAGAGAATATCCATAGCAATTCCTGATTTTTTACTATTAAAGTTGTCTGATCTTGTAATATTGTAAGCTTGGTCAATAATTTCATCTTTAGTTAAGTTTTCAAATAATTCATGAAGAACAAGACCGTCCGAATATTTTTCCAAATTTTCTGCATTAGCCAAGAAAAAGGCTTCTTCAAAACTTCTACCACATAATCCCTCTTTATCTGGAATTTGATATGCGACTCTAAATAATCCTTGAGATTTGTCATTTTCCGAACACGTAAGCAAATCTGTGATATTGTTTCTTTGAGGAATCCATTTTTTCAAAACAGCATTACTTGTGATTGCATTATCATTCATTACGGGACATGCTGAATGATAGCCGTCTGGACTACAAGAATCAATGTCGGTAATAATTAAAGTCTTTACATTTATAAACGATATTAATTCTTTGAATAAATGAGCACAAGCTCCTCCAACCTCCAATAAAGAAATATACTCGCTAGATAATATTGGGTCTTTTTTTATCAACTGAGGTAATATGATTTTTTCTGTTATTCCCTCAACCATAATTATTTTATCGGCAAAAAATAAATTACAGGTTCCTAAATTCATGTATTTCTCTAAGAATCTCATACATGGAAGTCTTTTAGCGTTCTCATCTGCTTGTGCATTCTGATTAGCAATAAAAACCTCAATGTTTTTTACATCAACACAGTACTTTTCTTTTATTTCAAAATAACGTATACATTTAAACTCACAATCTGATAGTATTTGAGATGAGTGAGTCGTAATTACAACTTGGACATTCCATTTTTTCTGTCGAATAAACTCTTTGATTTTGCGAATAAATACCATTTGCATCTGAGGATGCAGATGAGCTTCGGGTTCTTCAATAAAAAGAATATGAGACAAACTTCTGGGGGTACGTTCCTCAAATAATTGGCAAAAAATAGAAATTTGGAGAGTGATATAAATAAGATTGCTATAACCTAAACCATTATAAGATTCAGGAACATTTCTCCCTGCCATATCATAGAGGAAACGACTACTATTTTTAAGTATAGTTTTAGCGTCAAATAACGCTTTTGTTATAATCTTAGAGTCGTCTTCTTTAATTCCAAATTTTTTAAGATCTTCTATGATTGGCCCATAAATTAACGGATGGTCATCTTGCTCCATTTTTTGGGCTAAATCACTTAACCTTTCTTCTAAATTCTTTATATTTTCTTCATTGACTTTTGATATATCAAGAAAGCTACTCATGCACTTCGCAATACGCCCCTTTTTATCATAAGATTGATCGTCAAGATCCCTTTGAGCGCATATCAAACTTAATATAAATGCATTCTCAATTTGTCGAGGATTAATACTTCTAGGAATAATATCTGGATTTTCTTTATCAAAAGCAAAATATGCCTTGGTGTAAAAATCGCTATATATATTTTCAACAATTTGTGTAATCTGAATATCTTTATTTTGTATACGCTGATCACGTAAAGTTGATAGAAATTTTTCTCCTTCGATTATACAATACCTGCAACTAACACTAATATCTCGCCTTGAATCATCCAAGTTCAGATTTAATTCAGAAAAGCCACCAAGACTATCATCGTCTTGTTCTCCGTACTCTATGTAAATATTTAATATTATTGATGGAATTTTTGTCTTAGCTTCCTGCAATTTAATTTTACTTTCATCTTCTTTTTCTTCACCTTGGGCATGTAACTTTAAATATTCTTCATATAAATTTAACGCATCATTATAATCGGATAAAACCGAGAAAGAAAAATCATCAAACGTAAATCCGGGATTATTAGGTCCTAAAAATTTATTAAACACCTCAGAAAGAGATGTTTTTCCACTATTATTACGCCCGACGATAAGTGTTACGGAATCATCTAAATCTATTGTAACATTTTTTAACTTACGGAAGTTTGCAACTTCGGCTTTCTTGATTTGCATATGAATCAGATTATTGAAGATACCATATACTAATTTACATATTTTCTAAAGATAATCCCTGCAATTCGACCTTGTATTTGGCCAATTCTTTGACCGAATGTGCTTTCGATTGAAGGATGTTCATGTCTATCTTCTTGGGATTGCGTTTTACTTCGGCGACGATGGCCGTTTTATCCAAGTCGTTTATGGCAATAACATCGATCTCGTTTTCGCCCTTGTTATCCCAGTAACTGCCGATGCTGGTTATTCGTTCCTCTTCGGCGATTTTCGTCCGGAAATATTTCTCCAGAACCAAACCGCTATATTGTTCGTAGCCCCGATCGATAACTTCCCGCAGCAAGTCGTATTTACCCATTTCGATTAATGCTTGGTTCGGAAATATAAACCGAAACCAGAACCGAAGGTAGTTGTCGTTCAAACTCCAGCGGTTTTTCCGACTCTCTGGCTTCGAAAACATAGGTCTGTTTTTGGTAATCAAAGAGTATTCTCTCTCCAGATTCGCAAGGTAAGCTCCGGTATTTTTACCGATAACAGAGTCTATTTCTCTTTGAGTATTCTTTCCGGAAGCGATCAGTTGGAGTATTGAAAAATATGTCCCATACTCTTTCCCGAATTCCGATACGAGCAGGTCTTTCCCTTCGCCGATAAACGGCGAGTCGGGACTCGTCACCATATCCAACATTTTGCTTTTCTTTGTCGCTCCTGCCTCCATCAACAGGTCGATGTATTTAGGAACTCCCCCCGTAAGCATATAAAGACAAAGCAGATCTTCGGGAATATATGTGGGGTTATAATCATTCAGGATTTCCTTAATGACACTGACAGCAAAAGGCTGAAGCGTGATTTTGGAGGTAAGGCGGCCGAACAGAGGTTCCTTCCGGTTCTCGAAAATTTTCATCATCATCGAGTAGATAGAGCTGGAAACAATAAAATTGATTTATCACTATAAAATCGGGATAAGCGCGAAAGGATGCAAATAGTTATGTTTAAGTGGTTTAAGTTTTTATTTCGCAGGTATGAAATGCGAAAAACCGCATAAAAAAGCAGGTTTAGGGTGGATTTAGGTTACCTAATCGTTACCTGACCGCCTTGCGGTATTTTTGATTTATCATACTGTTTTTCAGTATTTTGCACTGATTTTCTCCGCAACAAATAACTCTAACTAACGTATTATTGCTAAAAGTTTTAGAGTTATGAAGCGCAGCACCTTTAAAGTCCTTTTCTATCTGAAAAGGCAGAGCGAGAAAAACGGGAAGGCCCCCATTATGGGCCGCATCACCATCAACGGTACGGTATCGCAGTTCAGTTGCAAACTCGCCGTACCCCCTAAATTATGGGACACTGAGGGCAATAAAGCCGCAGGCAAAAGCGTCGAGGCCCGTCAAATCAACGAGAAACTCGACAACATTCGCACCAATATCGGCAAACAGTACCAGCGTATCTGCGACCGGGATTCGTATGTTACCGCAGAGAAAGTCAAGAACGCATGGTTAGGCTTCGGGGACGAACACCGCCTGTTGTTGCAAACCTTCGACGAGTATTTACAGGAGTTCGCAGGTAAGCGCGTAGGCAAAGACCGCAGCGCGGGGTCGCTGGCGGAATACCGTACCCGGCGCGCCCGCCTGGCCGCTTTCCTGCAATACGAATACGGACTGAGTGATATTCCGTTCCGGGAGTTGAAACGGGAGTTTGCCGAAAAGTTCATCGTTTACCTTTCGACCGTCCGGGGACTTCGTTCCACCACGATTTACCACACCCTTAAGAAACTGCACGCGATGGTCTATTTAGCCGTCAGCAAAGGCTGGATAAGCGTACATCCCTTTCCGGACGTGTGGGTGGTTCCCCAATCCCGCGAACGGCGCTTTTTGGACGAGAACGAGATACGGCAGGTCATGGACGTACACTTACCCAATTATAAGACAGCCATCGTGCGGGACATCTTCGTATTCTGCACCTTTACGGGTTTGGCCTATGCCGACGTGAAGAAACTGACCTACGACGACCTGCATACGGACGGTAACGGCGATATGTGGATCATCGACAAGCGGCAGAAAACGGGCACGCAGTTCCGGGTTCAGTTGTTGCCCGTGGCAAAACAGCTTGTCGAGAAATATCGCCGCCTCGCACTTCCGGACGGGGCGGTCTTTCCCGTTCCTGCTTATAACTCATTCCGGGTATCGTTGCAGGCGATAGCGCGCCGCGCCGGACTTTCGTTCGTCCCGTCCTCGCATGTCGGGCGGCACTCGTTCGCTACTTCGGTCTGTCTTTCGCAGGGCGTACCCATCGAAACGGTATCGAAGATGTTAGGCCACAAGCATATCACCACCACGCAGATTTATGCCAAGATCACCTACGATAAGATAAAGCGGGATATGGCGAATTTACAGGCAAGGATCGGAGATAAGTTCAGGATAGCGTAACTCGATAAAAGTCCGATTACTATGAACGAACATATAGAGGATACCGGATCAATCGTGATCATCGAGGACGATTACGGAAATTGTACCATAACGGTCCGTCTGGTCGATGGTAACGTATGGATGACACAGTATGAGATCGCGCGGTTGTTCGGCGTTTACGAGGCTACCGTCCGCAACAACCTGCGGGCACTGTTCAAGAGCCGCCTTGTGTCGGAGTGCGACGTAACCCACCCCTCGTGGAACGGGCAGAGCGGCTTTAGTACGCTTTATAGCCTCGAAGCGGTTATTTATATGAGTTTCCGCACCGGGACTTACAGGGCCAAAGCTTTCCGCAAATGGGTAACGCATACCCTGGGCGCATACCATAGGACAGGCAAGTCCCAAGAGCCGTCCGTGATTCTCGTGTACGGTTCCGGACTACAATTTCACGGACAGGAGATGAGCTAATTGGCTACGAACAATCATTGACACAACAAATCCGGGCTATTTTACACCCGGATTTGTTGTGTCAATGAATTATCTACATGTTATTTTGCCAGCCGCTGCTCTTGCAGCCACCTGTCGAGCAAATCGGCCAGTTCGTCATTATTCAGATCCTGCATCAGAAAATGCGTATTGCCACGGATACCGATTTCGGGTAATTCCACCAATGTCGCATTGCCTCCGTGCCGGTTGATCGTTTCCACGAATTTGCGTGCCATCTGAAGGCGCACGCGCCAGTTTTCGTCGCCGAGATTTTTAGAGGGCGTTTCGGGGATATAGTCGCCGAAATAGAGAACGACAGGGATTTCCGTGAGCCGCTCGAACTGTTCCATCGGAACGGGTGTTCCCGCTACGCCTCCCGTCAGCCCGTCGATACGTTCCGGCACTTCGCCTTCGGGGAATACGAAGCCGCCCGGCTCATAGGACACGACTGCTTTGACCTCCGGGTTCTGCATGGCAGACATCCAACCGGGAAAACCGCCTGCCGAGTGGGTGACGAGAATATGGTCGCCGATACGTTCGGCCAATGCGCCGAGGGCAGGTATATCCCGTTTGTGGTCACTCAGATCGGGCGTCATTTCACGGAAGAATTGCGAGAGCGATGCGGAGTCTTTCGGGAACTGCACGCCCTCGTTGTAGTTCGGCCAAATACCGATGCGCCATATATTGAACCAGAACATCTCATCGGCTACGGACTTGACCGTCGTTGTCGCGGATGTGCGTCCGGCACGCCCCCTGCCCGGAAGGTCCACCACATAGCTGCTCCAGCCACGGCGCAGCATCAGCGTGGAGAATCCGTCCCGTCCGTCTGGTGTCATCTGCCAGCAAACGCCCGAACCGCCGTAGCCGTGCACATAGACCAGCGGAAGCGGCTTGCTTTTGGCAGGAATCTGATAATCCACAAAAGCATGGTCGGCACGGTAGCTTTGTCCGGTTTCTTCCTGTTCCGCCCATCCGACGAATTTACTGTTATCGTATGTTCCCGGTCGCTGTATGGTTGTGCCTCCTACCGAGAAGTGACCTTGCTTGACTATTGCAACAGGTTCTTGCGCTCCGGCTATTGCTGTAACTGACAGCAACAATACCGATAAGATTATCTTCTTCATTTCTTTTCCGTTAATTGGTTCAACACTCCGCGAAGCGATTCCGAGTAGGTTTTGCCAAGATTCGTTTCAACGATGTTCAGCAATGCCGAGAGTTGTCCGACAGTGATGCCAAGATGCAGACAAATAGACATGTGGCCGTAAGCCATCGGTTCCACGCCGCCCACACCGGCAAGGATGGAGACAGTAGCGAGTTCGCGTTCCCGCCAAGTCAGCAGGTCGCGCCCAAAAAGGTCGGCGAAAAGATGTTCTTTCAGAAAACGCTCAATAGTAGGGGCGAATACGGCATATCCGACTTTCGGGGTATCGGCCGGCGTACCCGATATTTCAGCAAGCACGTCGCGTCCCCGCTCATAGCGGCTTCTATTGTCCTTGATTGCAGATGCTTCCCGACCGACCGGGTCATTTATTCCGTCTGCCTTCCGTTCGTCCACTACCTGCATGAAAGTCTGAATCGCCCGCAGGCTGCGCGGGAATCCGCAATAGGCATAGGCATGAATCAATACCTCCTTTATCTCATTGATAGTCATACCGGCTTCCAATGCCTGCGTAAGAGCCGATTTCAGGTGTTCCAAATCGCCTTTACCCGTATAGGATGCCACTGCAACGATAGCCTGCTCGCGGGCAGTCAGCACCTCGTTCGCTTCGGCATAGCGGCTTTCCGCCTCAGTCGTGGCTTTACGGTACTCTTCATCACTTACCGGTTCAAGCCATACTGCCACGTTGGCTTGAGGATTGGCGGTAACGGCTATATGGGCGAACCAACTGTCCGGTGCGGCCCCATGCCAATGCACAACATCCGGCGCTATTTCCACGATGTCGCCCGGAAACAACCGACGGGCAGGCTCTCCTTTTTCCTGATAGTAACCGATGCCTGCGGTTGCTATCAACAACTGGCCGGCTTTGTGCGAGTGCCAACTGTTGCGGCAACCAGGTTCGAAGGTTACATTTGCCATCGGGACGTTCAACTCTTTCTTTTCAGTCAAAGGTGCAAGCCATACTTCGCCGGTAAAGTTCGGATTCGGGGATAATTTGTCGCCAAGCGGATAAGGTTGCCGGAAGGTTTCTGCACTCTGTGCATAAACTGCAACGGATGATATAGACAACATGGTTGTGAAAAATAAATTCTTGATTTTCATATTTGTTTCCTGTTTGATTATTCACCTAAAGTTCTCGTGAAAGCAAGCGTGGATAGCTGCCATCTCCCGTTTTCCATAACATATACTTCCGTTACAATAAACGGAAAGCGCACGGCTTTGCCGCCGACTACCGAGTTCAGATGAATCCGGCTGTAAACGGTTGCCGTTCCGGCCGCGAACTTCACTTGTACATCGTGTATCTCGGCTTTCTTGTACCAAATACCGCCCGTACGGATGGTTTCCAATTCCTGTTGCTTGCCCCAATAACCGCCCATGTGAACGAATTGCGAGTTTTCGTGAAACAGTTCTGCCAGCTTCTCTACGTTCTTCCCTGCCATCCAATCCCATTTGCTGTTAGACAAATCGACTATCGCCTGTTCTTCGGCTGTAAATATTCTCTGATTCTCTTGTGCTTTTGCTCCGACCGTTAAGGCCAAAAACATAAATACCATAATGACTACTGATTTCATATCTTTCCGATGTTAAGTTCCTACTACTCGCAAAAATAGTGGGAAGCCCGAAACCGGTCGATACAAAAAAATCGGTAAAAACTGCGATTTTTACCGATTATGCAAGAATTGAAAAAGGCTATTCTATTCCCTGTAATCAGTAGGTTTCATACCCAGATGCTGCTGCACGTAGCGGCTGAAATAGGCAGGCGATGAAAAACCGAACATATCGGAAATCTGTACGAACGAAAGCGACTTGTTACGAAGTTGACGTGAAATATCGAGTATCGTGTAACGGTTGATCCAATAGTTGGCGGCATATCCGCTTACCTTTTTCGACACTTCCGACAGATATTTGGAGGTGACGCACAGGCGGTCGGCATAATAGGTCACTTCCCGGTGTTCGCGATACGTTCCTTCTTCCAGCATCTTAAGGAAGCGGCTCATAATGGAAGCGTTCTGCGTTGTTACGTCACCCTCGCCGTAAAGATGCGAATGAAAGTCGAAAAAGTCGAGAATCGCCGCTTGTATTGAGTTTATAAGCATTTCGCGGTAGAAATGGTGATCCTCGTTTTTGAGCCGGAATTCCACCGTTTCGAAATCACGGCGACAGATTTCCTGCTGTTCGTGTGTCAGGCGCATGACAGGATTCAGGAAAAGGGCCAACTGTCCTTTCATGCCGTAATTGCTCTGCGGCGTACACAACTCGATAAAACCGGCTTCCACATAGATTACCTTAATCCGGAAATCGTCCGACGTTCGGATTTTCTCCATCAGCTTTCCCTTGCGCACAATCATCAGATCGCCGGCATGTAATTCGAACTCTTTCCCGTTGAACAAAAAACAGCATGTTCCGTCCAAACATAGGGCATGTGCCAGATAATTCTCCAAGATATCCGTACCTATTCCGACAAGCGTATCGGCAATAATTATGTTGCTCTGTTCTTTCATCTTAGTATGAACCGGTTCCCGGAGATAAAGATAATCAATATAAGCGAAAGACTGTCACATCATTCCAGAACACCTATCTCTTTCAACCACTCCTCAATACCTTTCGTATTTTTTCCGACTGCGCCGAATCCTTTCAGGTGTTCGGCGGCAGGAGTCAGCCCGACAATTCGTGCCAGCGTCTCATCGCGGTAGGTGGCAGCATAGGTGCAGAACGGCACGACGGTTCTCCCGCGGAAGTCATAGCTCTCCGCAAACGTATTGATAATCATCGGGGCCGTCCACCACCAGACTGGACAGCCGATGAATACGGTGTCGTATTGGTCCCAGTTATCCACTTTGGATTTGATGGCAGGCCGAGCATCGGCTTCCTTTTCGGCTTTCGCTACCTCGGTACAAGGGGTGTATTCGGCGGGATACGGCTTTTCGGGTTCGATGCGGAACAACGTACCACCGGTAAGCGAAGCGATATGTTCGGCAACGTGCTGCGTATTACCTCCCCAACTAAAGTAAACGATAAGCGTTTTTGTCGTCCCTCCGTTCGTAGCGACAGCCTGAGCATTTATCCCCGCACAAAACAGCAGGGAAGCAAGCAGTATCACAAGTTTTGTTTTCATATCCGTTCCGATAATCAAAGGTTTTTACCGAAAAATTCTGTCAGCTTACCCACTGCCTGATTCACATATTCCGGTACATAGTAGGTTTTGATATGCGTCGCACCAGGGATAAGGAACAGTTCTTTGTTCTGCGTTCCGGTCGCCTTGCTGTAACATTGTTCGGTCATGTAAAACGTATCGGCATTGCTTCCGGCAATCATCAGCAGCGGTTGGTCGATCAGATACATTCCCTCGCTGGCATCGAACGCCATCAGGTCGATCAGGCTGCTTTTGGTATAGCGAAACGTGGAGTTGGGATGCGCATGGCTTTGCAGATAATATTCGTAGCCATCGCGGTAGAGGTCGAAAGGCAATGCGGCCGCCTGTTCCGGCGTCACGCCGCTCATGTCGCCCACATATTCAATCTCGCCGCCTTCGGCTTCTTGTTGGCGGGCAGTGCAAGCGTCGGAGAGTCTTTCCTGCACGCTATTTATCTGTGAGTCGAGAAACCCGTTGCGGCGCACCAGCCCTGTGTTGAACATGCTAAGCGTAGCGACGGCTTGGAAACGTTTGTCGGTCTGCGCGGCTTTCAGCGTATAGCCGCCACCGCCACAGATACCGAGAATACCCACCCGCTGCGGGTCCACGCCCGGATATTGCAGCAGGATGTCGGCAGCCCGGCGGATATCCTCGATGCGGTTGGCCGGCTTATCCGTATTGCGCGGCTCTCCTTCGCTGGCTCCCTGATAGGCGGCATCGAAAGCAAGGCAGATATAGCCTTTTTCCGCCATGCGCTGGCTGTAAAGTCCTGCCACCTGCTCCTTCACTCCGCCGTTGGGGTGCGCCACCACGAGGGCGGGATAACGTTTCGCCGGATCGTAGCCCGCAGGAGTATAGACGTTGGCGGCGATTTTCAGACCGTTCAGATCATAAGTGATAGGATGAATATTGACTTTTCCGGTCGTATTTTCCGTGAGCGCGCCGGCATAGACCATGCCCCACGGGTTGGCGTTGTGGCTCTCGAAATTCGACATATCTGTCACCGCGAATGCTTTGTTCTCTTTCATAGTTTCCTGTGCGTTTATTGTGCCGGACAGCAGGCTCGCCATACACAGCACGCTGATACATACTTTTTTCATTATTTTCTTTCGTTTTTTGGTTTATCTATAATGGGTGAACCTCCGAACACTTCGCTCATTTCCATCGTATCGAGTTCGGCGTCGATAGCCCGTCCCTCCCCCGCAGACAAGTGTACGTCCGCTGCGCCGATGTTCTCTTTCAGGCGGCAGAGGCAGCGCGTTCCGGGAATGGGAACGATCCACGGACGTTTATTTATCATCCATGCCAGCGAAATTTGCGAGGCGGTGGCACGGTGTTCGTCCGCCAAACGTTCGAGCAGGGCGAACAGCGGACGGTTCTTCACGAAACTTTCCCTACGGTATTGCGGCATCGAAGCACGGTAGTCGGTTGCCGGATCGAAAGTCGTTTCGGCTGTATAACGGTTGCTCAACAATCCGTTGGCAAGCGGCGAGAATGCGACGAAACCCACGCCCAGCTCTTCGAGTACGGGAAACAACGTTTCGTGCCGGCGGGCCATCATCGAGTAGCGGTTTTGTATCGCTGTTACGGGACAGACACGGTGGGCGCGGCACAGGTATTCTTCGGTCACTTCCGAAATGCCCCAGTGCAGGATTTTTCCTTCCCGGATAAGGTCTGCCATTACTTCCGCCACTGTCTCAGGTTCGATAGTCGGATCAATACGGTGCTGGTAATAAAGGTCGATACGGTCGGTGTGCAAACGGCGGAGAGATCCTTCGACTGCACGGCGGACGGTCTCCGGCCGTGAATCAGGGATCACGGCGTGCGTGCCGTCCGCTTCGGGACGGTCGAACGATATGCCGAATTTAGTGGCGATGACAACACGGTCGCGGAACGGACGCAGAGCCTCGCCTAGCAACTCTTCGTTATCGTGCGGTCGGTCGGCCGTGCCATACGCCTCGGCGGTATCGAAGAAGGTATAGCCCATCTCCACCGCATCGACCAGCAGTTCAGTCATTTCCCTTTTATCGGCGGGAGCGCCGTAGGCGTGGCTCATGCCCATGCAGCCCAGCCCGACGGCCGACACCCTCAGTCCGCTCAATCCCAATATTCTGTATTCCATATTTTCTATTATTTACGAAACGGTTGCCATTTAAGATAGGTCGCTGAACGCCAAAACCATTCCAGCGGGCCGTATTTGAAATAAGTGAGCCATATTTTACTGAATACGACTTGTACTATATAAAATGCTATTCCAAAACAAAATAATTCGGTAGCATGCCAACGGCCGAATATGGAACCGAAACCCCAAAGCGAGAATATGATGGAGCCTACAATGCCCTGTGCTTCGTAATTTGTAAGTCCCATGCGACCGTAAGGAGTCAATAAGTTCAGGCATTTCCCTATTCCTTTCATGTGATACAGAATAACAAATCCCATTGTTATGGCTGCCGATAAAAGAACCATATTCACATCGTTCAACGTCATGCGGAAAAGCGCTGTCGCAGAGGGGGTAATACCTTGCATGAAAGAGGCTTGTTCTTGCGGTAGGAATCCGTTTATTCGACCGATAACCCACGCTCCGGCAGCAAATAATAAGAACAGTAGAATGTTACGGCGAGTGTGCAGGTGTACTGTTTCAAAAAAGCGGATACGCCCGACGACGAGTCCCAAAATAAATAGGGCAAAAGTCAGATAACCACGACCACCCCAATTGAACTGGTAACGTAATGTCCGCATTCGGCCATCTGTAAGATTGCTTTTGATCGTGTTGGTAAGTGACGGAGTTTCCTGTGCGACGTCAGCCATTTGGCGCGGACGTTCGGCATGCACACGTTCCGTTTCGGGAGCATTGGCAACTACGGTAGTTTCCCGAGGAGCCGTGATCTTATCGTAACTGAAAGATATCCAACGAGGAGCACCTATCAGAATTAGGGATGCGATTATTACAAGTACCTTGGTTTTAAGTGGATATAATAATACCAACACCAATCCGAATAGTGCATAAAATGACAGAATATCTCCCGAATAAAATGTGCTTCCGACTACGCCTATCAAAAAGAGTATTATCATACGCCAGATAAAACGCCGTCTGAAATCCACTCCTTTTTTCGCACCCCGGTCCATCTGGATGAAAAAGCTCATACCGAACAGAAATGCGAAAATATTTATAAAACGTCCCATAAGTACGCTGCGTGTCAGCCAGCCGATCCACCCGTCTAAAACAGGGAAAGCAGGTTCGGTTGGCGTAAATGCACCGAAGTTAAAAATGCTGTAATGTTGCTGCATGTGTACCAGTACCACGCCGAGCAAGGCGAATCCTCGCAGGGCATCGATTACGGTAATACGATTGTCTTTTACTGTTTGATTCCGTTCCATTATAGCTAATGTGAATTTCAATTGTTTCTTTTTAATCACGCTGCAAAGTTATAGAGAAGTCATAAGGCCAGCTTTACAATAAATTCGGTTGCAACTACACTTATTCCGGTTTTTGCGTCGTCCGATCCGGGACGATCGAAACCCAATCCCATTTTACCGGAAAAATGGTAATTCAAACCGTATTTTTTATCCTGGCAACATATGTGAATATACTTACCTTTACATAACTGTAAAACATTTATAATTAACGTATGGACACAGTAAAATTGAACAATGGCGTCGAAATGCCTCAGATGGGTTACGGCGTCTATCAAGTATCGCCCGCCGAATGCGAGCGTTGCGTTGCGGATGCACTGAGCGTCGGCTATCGTATGATCGATACGGCACAGGCCTACCATAACGAAGAAGGCGTAGGCAACGCCGTGCGCAAAAGCGGTATCGACCGCAAGGAGATTTTCCTCGTATCAAAAGTGTGGATATCGAACTACGGATATGACAAAGCGAAAGCTTCCATCGACGAGAGCCTTCGTAAATTGCAGACCGACTACATCGACCTGATGCTGCTGCACCAACCGTTCTGCGACCGTTACGGGGCATACCGCGCATTGGAAGAGGCTTACAAAAAGGGTAAACTGCGTGCTATCGGCGTTTCGAATTTCTATCCCGACCACTTCATCGACCTGGCCAGCAACATGGAGATCGTGCCGGCTGTGAATCAGGTCGAGACGCACGTGTTCGACCAGCAGGTCGAGCCGCAACGGATCATGGAGGAGTTCGGTACGCGCATCATGTCGTGGGGACCGTTCGCCGAAGGACGCAACGGGTTCTTTACGAATCCGCTGTTGGCTGAAATCGGCGACAAGTACGGCAAAAGCGTAGCCCAGGTTGCCCTGCGCTGGCTTATCCAGCGTGGTGTGATCATCATTCCCAAATCGACCCACATCGAACGGATGCGGCAGAATATCGACATCTTCGACTTCGCGCTCTCCGACGAAGATATGGCAGCCATAGCCACACTCGATACGGGAAAAAGTCTTTTCTTCGACCACCACGATGCGGAAACGACCCGTATGTTCATGGGATGGAAATAAATGCGAAATAGTATGAAAAAGAACTTAGGAAATAAAACGGTACTGGCTCCGCTGCCGGTACTGATCGTGGCAACATACGACGAACAAGGTACGCCCAATGCTATGAATGTGGCATGGGGCGGTCAGTGCGGTTATCATCACGTTGCATTGAACCTCTCGCTCAATCATAAGACGACCGAAAACCTGAAACACGCGAAGGCGTTCACATTGAGCATCGCTACCGTCGATACTCTGGTAATCTCCGATTATTTCGGCCTCGTGTCGGGACATAAGGAGAACAAGATCGAGAAGGCTGGTGTGCATGTTACCCGCAGCGAATTTGTCGATGCCCCTGTTATCGACGAATATCCCCTGACGCTCGAATGTAAGGTTCTCGAGATGCAGGAAGCACTGGGCGAAATGCACGTCGTGGGCGAGGTGGTCAATATGCAGGCCGACGAGTCGATACTGGATGAACAGGGCAAGGTGGATTTGGGAAAATTACGCCCGATCTCTTACGATTCAGCAACCCATTCCTATCGCGTACTCGGCGATATTGTCGGTAAGGCGTTTAAGGATGGAAATAAGCTGCTGAGATGATTAATATCAAAATTTTAGATATTTTGTCAATCTTATCGAATGCATCTTTCATGGCAAAATAAAAACCGGGGCGCAAGAGTATTTACTTTCGTTGCGTCCCGGTTCGATTATATCCGGCCCGTTCGTGGGGTTAGAACGGGTCTTCAGTAGGTCTGTAATTCTTATATAGGGCTTCGCGCATCCCTGTTTCGGGATATAGAAACACCCGTCCGCTGATAACGGTGTAGGGTATCTGCCTCGTGTCGCGCAGGGTTTGAAGCGTTCGCGGCGAGATATGCAGGTAATCGCATACTTCGTTCCCCGTCAGGTAGCGTTCGCCCAACACCGAGGGACGGTAGTTGTCCATCGCCTTTTGCAACGCCCGTTCCGCTTCCCTTATCCGCGAGAAAGCCGTTTTCACTTCCTCGCTGTCATTATTTAAATAGTCCAGCATGGCGATTAGGTTCAACGGTTTTCGATTGCAGATACCCGGCTACGTCGCTTTCCCGGTAGAAGAACTTGCCGCCTATGTTGGTGTAAGGCAAAATCCTTTTGTCCCGGTAGCTTTGCAGGGTGCGTTTTGTAACGTTCAGCAGTCGGCACACGTCCGCGCTGTCGATTCAGCCGTCCGAGGTCTGCGGATCGAACTTCTGCCGTACCTGCCCCGCAAGGGCGGACAGTTCTTTCAGCCTGTCGAGGATGTTTATTCATGTTTTCTCCCCGATGCAAATCACTTTTTCCATCTTTTCAATTCGTGTTTTCGGTGAATAATCGTTTTTTTACATGGATAGGTCGTTACTCACTCGTCCCTTATCCGGTGCACCCTGTTTGTCATCATACCGTTTTGCTTTGTGGCCGCTTTACTGCGGCCGGGTTATGTTTTTGCCCGCAATATATATCCGTTACGGGTAGATTGTCCCGTTTTAGCGTCCGATGTCACTGATAGTCACCGATAGTCCGCTCCTGTCCGGTTTCCCGTTGCGGAGCATTGCCGCCTTCCATACCCTTAACGCCGGCAGTCTGCGGAATGTTTCAGAGCTGCGGACAGGTGGCTGCTTGTGGCATTGGTTGGCTTCGATTGGCGCTGGTCGGAACAACCCCACATGTCGGAAAGTATGTGGAAGGCAACAGCACTCCCCGGCCTATATTATATCTGGTACGGCATTTTCAATCACAACCACCTGACAGAGGTGTAATACGCCGCAACCTACGGCAAAGCCGTTCAGAAAATAACAGCGTAAGGATAAATGCGTTATCTTGGCAACCGAACGTAAAATCATACCGCTCATGAACACCTGTTTTTCTCCGTGCCGGGGCATCGCATACCGCCCCCGCTGAACTGCGATCCGGCAGTTTCCCGACCGTCCGCCCCGTACCGTTTGGGGCGGTTCTGCCCTGCCCGTAAGGGCGACCGCTATCCCGCCATGCAGCCGGAACATCCCCGCCTATCCAACCCTTCCCGCCTACTGAACCTCTCCGCACATCCGCCCGTGCCATAGCGTGAGCGCCGATGCTCTGCGTCCCGCCTTTGCCGTCCCCCGCACCTGCCGACTCCGCGCGTCAGGGCTTCGGGGACAGCTTCGGCGTGCCGCGTTCGGGCCTGAAGCCCCGGCATCGGACGCTCCCGAACGCAAAGGGAGCGAGGTTGTGTTCTCGTGCCACAAAAACCGCCCGAAGCGTTTTTTGCGACCACTCGAACAACCTCGCCCTGCGGGGCTGTCCCGCCCGACGCGCTCCCTACGGTCGCACGCCGGAACATCCCCCGCTCCCGTCGGTCGCAGGGGATTCGGGACTCACGGCATCCAAGATGCCGCCGGCCGGCTCCCTTACGGTCGCCCGGCCGGAAAACGAACGCTCTGCCATAAGCCAAAGGAAGGAGGGGCGAACTATGGCGGATAACAAAACAGGCAACCGGAACAAAGGCGGCAGGCCGCGCAAAGAGGACTACCAGCGGAAGGGATTTACCGTCCGCTTCCGGGTCACCGAACCGGAATACCTCGACGTGAAACGAAGGGCCGAAGAGTGCAAAATGACAGTATCCGAATATGCACGCCATGCGGTAGCGACGGGGAAAATCCGTACTCCGATAAGCCCCGAACGACTGCGTTTGGTGGCGGAACTGACCCGCGAAAGGAATAACCTGAACCAGATAGCACGGGTGCAGAACGCTGCCGGAGCGTCGGCGATGGCCGACGAACTTGACAGGATCATCCGCTTTTATTCGGAAACGATTGACAAACTCAAACGGGAACGGTAATGATAGCCAAAATCGTAACGGGTAAGTCGTTCGGCGGGGCCGTGCGATACCTGACTCAGAAAAGCGGCTACGCCCGTATGCTCGACAGCGACGGAATAGATACCCGGAGTATAAGGGATATGATCGGCAGTTTCAATTTCCAGCAGAAAGCACGAAAGGAGATCGAAAAGGTCGTAGGGCACATATCGCTCTCTTTTCACCCGAAGGATGCGCCGAGGCTCACGGACGAGTTTATGACCGAACTCGCACGGGAATATATGGAGCGCATGGGCATTACCGATACGCAGTATATGATCGTGCGGCATACCGACACGGACCATCCCCACCTGCATATTCTTTATAATCGGGTGAAGTACGATGCAAAGTTGGTTCCGGACAGCAACGAACGCCACCGTAGTACGAAGATATGCAAGGCCATGAAGCGAAAATACGGGCTGACGTTCTCCGAGGGCAAGGAAAACGTAAAGACCGAGAAACTGCATGACCCTGATAAAGTGAAATACACCGTTTACGGGGTGGTTAAAACCGCGCTGGAGGGTTGCACCTCTTTTACGGAGCTGGCCGAACGGTTGAAGGGGAAAGGCGTAACGGCGGCATTCGTACACCGGGGCGGCGATCCCGCAAAGGAGATACAGGGAATGACATTTACCATGAACGGGATTATGTTCAAAGCCTCGCAGGTGGATCGGAAGTTCAGCTACGCCAATTTGTGCAAGACTATCGAGCGAAACAAGGAAGAACGGGAAAGGCTGCAAACCGAACAACAGCGGCGGCAGGCCGAAGCCGAGAGGATAAGTGCATGGGCCCAGCGTCAGCGGCAGGAGATCAGGGAGTACCTGCAACAGATACGGCAAAAACAACAAACCCGGCAGCTTGCACCGGAGCCGGAACCCATCACCGAAATACAGGGTATGAAACTCTCACCCGAACAGCAAAAGCAGTTATATTCGTCGCAGGGACTGACACACAGTTACGAAAAGAACGGATACCGCAATACGTCCCTGTTCCGGGTAAACCGTACACCCGGACGGGATATACTCACCGAGGAACTGTTATCCCAAGAGAAGATAAAGCGTAATCCGGCCGTTTACGGGGTACGGCTTACCGATAAACAAGTGCAGGATATTAAGGACGGGGAATATGTCTATCTGGAAAATATGCAGGAGGACGACGGAACGCTGTTTTCGGGGTATCTGGTCATGCCCGATGACATGAAACAGGGATGGATATACCAATCCCCGCCCGACAGGATAGTGAAAGAGGATAAGTTTTATATCCGTGAAATGGATAAACTCTTGGCCGATCAGGGGTATGTCGTGCGGGCCAAGGTTCGGTTCTGGGGACCGGAGCAACCCGAATCGCGGCAATATTTCTGGAAAGAAAGTACCGGTTTTTACGACTGTTCCCATGACGATCCGAGAAAACCGAAACCCAAACAATCGCGTGAGGAAGAATTGCACGTACCGTCCGTTACGCCAAAAAAGAAACAGGGAGGACCTAAACTGTAACGGAGAAAAGAGGAATAAGGCCCATTCCAACCGGAGGCAAAGATACGGACAGGGGATATAAGATACAAGGCTATACGGAGCGCCCTTACGGGCGGCCTTGTATCTTATATCCTCCTGTCCCTGTGCTGGTCGCTACCGATTGGAACGGGTCAGGGTGCGGACTGCGCGGCGGTCGTTCCGACCGCCGGGGAGAGGTATCGGAGAGGTGGGGCGTTGCGGCGTGAGGGTGCAAAAACAGCTCTGGAAACCCCGAAAAAACGAAATTTTATTTGCTTTTTACAGATAATTCAACTATCTTTACCTCAGTTATTTGAGGTGGTGAACATCGGCGCAACATGCGGAAAATAGAACCGTCGCCAAGTCGTTACCTTATCCCATTATAAACCGTGCAAATTCTTAAAAACCAATCTAATGCACGGATTTAGTGCTAAATAAAATTGATTTTTGCGTTGCCTTTATACTGATCCCACAAGTTCTGAATCTCGCTGAATATGGACGGATTCACATTAGCTAACTCCTGAAATTCGTCGATGATAAGCGTATAATGTTCTTTTGTGCTAAAAATCAAAAGTTGTTCGAACAGATCCCTAAACCGGGTAATCGTTCCGAATATTTGTATTCCCAGTACCTCCGCCGCATCTTTCTGAAATTGTTGGCATAGAAGCGGCTCGCTGGTGCGAGATACGAATAAGTAGAGATATTTTGTCCCCTTTACGGATTCCAGCAACAACGAGGTCTTCCCGATGCGGCGGCGCCCAATCATTACTGTAAAACACGCACTTTGTTTCGATTGTTCCCAGGTACGTCTGAGTATTTCCAGTTCCTGTGTTCGGTTATAAAATTTCATATTCGATTGCTTGTAATACACATTAAATTAATGCCCATTACAAATATAGAATAAAAAATCGGCTTCACACCACCAATTTGAAATTTATTTAACGCCGATTAAAATAACGAACATTACTATATGTTAAACACAAAAGGAATACGAAAGTTTAGGTTATAAAGTTTCCTACTTAGAAAATCACCATAAGGCATCAAGTGCAATTCTATATTAATATGGCTGATATTGGGGGATTATCAACACCTGAACGCCCCAGCCATAGCATCCTGCTCCAACTTGGGAATACCATATTTCGTAACGAGTTTTCTCCAGCCTGAAACAGTACGCTTAACCTCTGCAAGTATTGATTCCGCGCGGGTCGGTTCCAGCCCGAAATACGGCGTGATGCTCATCGCCAGATCGAAATCCAGTGAATTATCGTTCTCCGAGATATTGAGCTTCAATCCCGTGCCGTACTCGTCAGGGTTCATATCATAGGCCGGTGATAATCGCCAACCCTGCGGCGTAAGCAGGAAACCGTGATTCCGCAGATGGTCGTCGCAGTTCGAAACCGCGATATTGAACACAATCCTACGCCAGAGGGAGGGGTTCCTTGTTCCGGTCCGTATCATCACAGTTACAGTCGCCAACTATTGTGTTGATCGAGCCGAAAAAACACCTCGGGTCAGAACATAACGTTCTATTACGTATTTATGGATTGATACGGCAAGAAAGCATAATCTTTGAAAAACAAATTTTCTGAACTTGCATATCCACAGCAAAATACGTATATTTGTTAGTAAAAAATTTCTATTTATGATTAGAATAATCCATCTTTCAGATTTCCATCTCAACCCGCAGCATTTATCCGACTGGAATGAATATATATGCGACGCTTTATCTGCCTTGATAAACCGAGAAAAAGAAGAACTAGAACGTACATTTATTGTATGCACTGGTGATTTATTAGATAAAGGAGGATGTCATTATAATAACATTAACGATGCATTTAACCTTTTTAAATCACAAGTTCTTGATGCGATTGTTAATCATACGGGAATTACATTAGACCATTTTATAATAATTCCGGGTAATCACGATATTGAAAGGGATGCAGATAAAAAATTTGAAAATTCTGGATTAAGAGTTGAATTTCAATCTAAAGGTGCAATAGAAATTAATAAATATGCAAAACAATATATAGACACTTCTGACAGACAGGGAGCTCGTCGTATCGTAAAATATAAAGAGTTTGAGAGCCAATTATATTCTGCTTTCCCTAATATAATGCCTTCATTTTTGGGTTCTACATTTAAATACACCATCAATGGTGAGACGATAGGATTTGCGGGGTTTAATTCAGTATGGAATGCTTATGATGATGATGATAATAAAGATGGGTTGGTAATTGGAGAACCACAATATAATAAATGCATTAATGATTTAAATGACTGTCGAATTAAAATTGCTCTAATGCATCACCCATTGGATTGGATGAAGTATGAAAAAGACACTATCGGGAAATGGTTGTATAAAGATTTCAACCTTTTGCTTATAGGGCATGTCCATGATGGAGATACATCAATGGAAACAAAGCTTGCAGGTTCCCTATTCACTAACATCGCGCCATCATGTACAAGTGATATTCGAGAGAGTAAAGGCACTTTTGCTAATGGCGTTTCAATTATTGACTATGATTACGACAATAGGATTATAGATTGCTCTTATTACATCTATAGTCTTAAAGATAAATCATATATATTGAATACATCATTGGCTGAAAATGGGAAATGCCATTTTGTAATACCGAATCCTAGTTCTTCAAACTTGCAAGATATTACAGATAATGCATTAAGCTACATTAGAACAACCATCTTACCCCTTATTGACAGCAATATTATACCACAGAAAGCTAATGTAATAAAATCCCTAAAAGACGCTTTTGTAATGCCTCCAATAAAGAAACATGGAGTATTAGAGGAGGATACGCTACAAATAGACCTCAATTATATTCTTAAAAACAAAGCCAATCAAGCATTTTTTGGTCCTCATGAAAGTGGCAAAACCATATTACTATATAGAATATTATTGGAGTTTGTTGAAAACTATAACCAACACAACCTAATTCCCATTTACATTGACTTTGAAGATATGGGGAATAAGGATATAGAAACTATTATCAAAAACTTCACCGACCTCAATTCCAAACAAGTTAAAGAATTGTTGTCTGCACAGCAAATAATACTACTGATTGACAACTATAATCCAACGGTAGATAATACATATAAGACGCAACGATTATACAATTGGATAAAAGATAATAATACCCGAATTATCGTTTCCGTAAAAAACGATTTAATTGCAACTCCACCAATATCATTTATACAAGGGAACAATCAAATAGCTTTCGAATGGTTTTATATAGAGCATCTTAAATCTTCTCATGTAAAAGAATTAATGATGAAATGGTCTCCAGAAGACGAACTTTTCGATAGGAATTCTAAGTTAGAAAAGATGGTGACGAAATTTAGTTCATATTCCTTACCATGTACTGCAATGTCTGTATCACTATATTTATGGAGTACAGAAAGTGCTGGCCGAGAACCAATTAATCAAGCGGTACTTCTTGATATATATATTGAAATAATATTGGAAAAATTAAACAAGGAGAATGTCTATAGGAACACATTTGATTATGAGAATAAAACGATGTTATTAGCTCGAATAGCTAAAGAGATGTCCGAGCAAGAGCGTTATGAAGTTGATTATAGTGATTATTTAAAATGTATCGAGACGTATTTAAAAGATGTAGGTTTTACTTCCTTTCAGGCAGACCGGCTCGGTAATTATTTTATCGCCCAAAAAGTTTTTGTTCGCACCGGTAATATTGTCAAATTTGCACATTCGTGTTTTTATCATTTCTTCATAGCCAAAAGAATGCTTAACGATGAAGGATTTAAAAAGCACGTATTGGAAAGCGAATTCTATTATAAATATCACCGGGCTATTGATTACTATACAGGTTTAAGACGCAATGATGAAGATACATTACAATTAATACATACGCGATTTGTTGATTTTTTTAAGCCCGTAGAGCCTATTTATGATGAAATAAATATTGATGAATGCTTCACAAACATTATCAAAAATAGACCTGCATATGTACCTGTAGCTACTGCCGTAAATGTAGAAAAGGTAAAAGCTCTTAAACCAACACAGGAAAAAGTAGAGCAACAGCTAAATAATTACTGCGATGATAGACTTAGTAAAATTTCTGACGATTTTTCGAAATTTCAGAGAATATCTCCTGACCAGTTAATTATTATGATGTCCAATATTCTTCGTAATTCTGAAGGCGTCGAAAATGTTGGGTTAAAGCAAGAGGTATACAATTCAATCATTAAAAATATATTGGTATGGGCAATAATAATAAAGGATGGTCTTGCAAGTTATGCAAATACTCATGACGGAAAATTACCTATTCAATTTGAGAGTATTAGAAATGTAGAGGCTTATTTTAGATTTATGCCTCTTATTATGCAACTCAACCTTAATACAGAATTAGGAACGAGTAAATTAAACTCTATTTTCAAAGCCAAAATAGTTAATGACAGAAAATCTACTGCATCTGATGTGGAAAAATTTATGTCTGTTGCTATGTATTGGGATAATCATGGAGAGGAATATGACAAAGAAATAAAATCTTTAATTAGGAATATTGGCAGAAATTCTGTCCAAGATTATTTATTAGTCAAGTTATTGAATTATTTTAACAATCACACCAAGAAAGGTAGTGATGAAGAAAGACTATATATAAATTTAATATCAGACTTGAGAATAAAAAATGATAAACTGCCTAAACGATTAAAAGATAAAATCATAAAACTTTTGGTTTCCGAAAAAAAGGTTAAAAGTTAAGAAAAGAATACAATGGTCGTCTGGCTATTCATAGCATCGTAAATGAATCCTGCTTAACTGTCAATACCTAAACGCTTTCTCCATAACATCCTGCTCAAACTTGGAAATACCGTATTTAGTAGCGAGTTTTCTCCAACCGGAAACAGCACGTTTAACCTCTGCGAGTATCGTTTCTGCACGAGCGGGTTCCAATCCGAAATACGGCGTGATACTCATAGCCAGATCGAAATCCAATGAATTGTCATTCTCCGAAATGTTGAGCTTCAGTCCCGTGCCGTACTCGTCAGGGTTTATATCGTAAGCAGGTGATAATCGCCATCCCTGTGGCGTAAGCAGGAAACCGTGATTCCGCAGATGGTCGTCGCAGTTCGAAACGGCGATATTGAACACGATCCTGCGCCAGAGCTGTTCCAGGTTCCGGTCCGTATCGTCACAGTTGGCGATGATCCATTCGGCCAGTTCGAGGTAGCTGGCTCCCTCCGTATGGCTCGCACCGTCCGTATAACCGAGCAACGTCATAGCCGAGGCAAAGTGTATCCGTCGGCCCCTATCGGTCCGGTCGAAACGCTCGGTCATAAAACTGTGGTGCCGGCTTCCAAACCGCTGCGCACGGCATTCGGACATCTCGATACCGCACGAGCGGGCCATCTCGGCCGTGACCATCTCCCATGCCCCGGAATCTTTCGTATCTCCGGCACTCGGAAACTTGACGATCCACAGGTGTCCGTTCTCATCCACCACATTAGCTTTCGGCCTTGCCCCGCCCAATGACGAACCGGGTGCGACGAGCATATCGATCCATCGCGTATGCTCCGGCGTATCGACAATATCTTCCCGCTCTATTTGCAGGCTGGCGTGTTCCAGTTCCCGGATCGATGCCCAGGGTGGCGTAGCCAGCGACCGGTCGTTGTCCATAAAATCCCCTTCTTTCGAGAACTTGAAGCGCAGGGCCCCCATGCGATTGCCGTCATACACGCCCATCAGGTAATCCGCCTCGGTAAGCGTGCGCGGTTTTCGGTCCTGCAACCGGGCGTTGATGGCTTCCCGCCTGCGCATAAGCGTACGCCCCCAGCGGTCCGGTGCGGAGTCGAGGAACAATCCAAAATTGCTCTTATCCGAAGGTTGGTATTGCTTCCCGGTAAATGTCGACAGGTCCGGATCCAACGCACGGAAACGAGGATGGGTTAGCCATGCGGGATCATTTTCATAGGAAAAGACCTCTTTACCCCGGATCGTTTCGCTGTGAAGCACACCCATATAGACCGGCTCCGCATCCTCGGGCCAGTCCATATATACGTATATATCGCGCTGCGTTACCATGTTTACCGTTTCTTAGAAACCCTTTCCCCGACCACGAGTTTAGCATCCTGAAGGGCACGCCCCAGTTCATCGTCTTTAGCTACGAGGAGCAAATCTTTTTCCAGTCCGAGAATAGCCAGCACCCGGAAATAGTATCCCATCGCAACTCCCTCCTCACCCCGCTCGATCTTGGTCAGGGTATTGCGGGAGATTCCGGCACGCTCGGCCACCTGCTCCGAAGATAACTCCCGGCGCAGGCGTGCCAGCTTTATATTTTCGCCCAGAGCCGTAAGCGTTTTCCGCTGGCTCGGCAATAATGCCCGTTTCATACAATAACATTAACGATTATGTGCAAATATAAGTATTATTGCGCAGAATAATTCGCATTATACAGATTTATTTTACAGACTACTCCCGAATACCTTTTTCGTACGGGTTCCAGTAACAACGAAGGCCGATATGGCAACGTTCCGCTGTTATCGTGAAGTAAGCTATGAGATTATGATTCTACCAGCTACTCATGAGTAGGAATTATTCGGAGAACCTTTCCGTTTTTCTCAAACGCTCTGCCCACGGCTACTATCGACCATTCCGTTAGCCCTAATGCGTTTATGACTTCTACTGAACCAGTATACTTCCAGTCGAAATTCTCATCAGTTACTTATACACAGACTTTAACTAGGCAAGCAACCTTGTTCTTTTCCATCAAAACAAAGTCACACCTTTTTTGATGTTATCAAAAGATTTAAGTTGTGACAGGGGTTATATATGTATGTATACATATATAACCCCTGTCCAAAACATAAAAGTTAAAAGTCGAAAAATGAATTTTTATACCGAATCCTTTCAGTCATTCTCTTTTATCGCTAAATAAAAAGTTTCTATCAGCCAAATACAACCAATTACACGACAAGGAAACATAACCTTTGAGAAGACTAGTTTTCTGAATTTGCATATCCACAGCAAAATACGTACATTTGTACCGTTAGCAGGTTCTTAACAGACGGTTTCGGACAGTAGATCATAAGGTTAGTATCCAAATCGTTACCTGACAAGAGAAAGAATATAGCAAGTATCTGATTACAGGATATTTCGGAGAGTTAGGTTCATTTCCCGTCCTCTCCGCCAAGAAATTGAATGGAATTCAGGAATGCCCGCATAATCGTCGATTATGCGGGCGTTTTTTCTTTGGGCGGTTGCAAGAGCATGAACATACATGCAATTAGCAGTGAAAAATTGGTGTCGTATGCCATGAACTGGACGGTGACTTGGACTGGCGAAGCGGGTGCGCATGCAAAGAATCCGACGGTTAGGGATGATGCGGGAACGAATCGAGTGAATCCGATGCGAAAAACCATTGCGTTTCTGTCGCTCGACGGGGGGCTGATATAAGAGAGAATTGCGAGTGGCCTTCCATCATCCGTCCGCAATATCCGGGGCGTGCGAAACCGTATGATCGGACCGGACGGGAATACGCTCGTTCCGTTTGGTTATATGTTTTTTCACTGTCTTTTCGGGGCGCGAATGTGCGGCCCGGACGCCGTCGGGGGGGGGCCGACGGACAGAAAGGAACGCTTCTGTCCCGTGACGGATCATTCCGCTCCGGTCTGCCAACCGCCGCCCAACGCTTTGTAGAGCCCTACCAGAGCAAGGTGCTCGTCTCGCACGGCGTTGCTCAGTCCGATCTGGGCGTCGAAATAGCGCCGTTGGGCATCCAGTACGTCGATATAGTTGATACTGCCGGCACGGTATTGCAGGTGGGCCAGCCGAACATACTCGCGGGCTGCGTCGCACAAAGCGCCTTTCAGGGCGGCCGCTTCGCGGACATGTCGGTAGGTGGCGACCGCGTCGGCCGCCTCGCGGAAGACCTCGAGCACTTTCTGTTCGTACTCCAGACGCGCCTCGTCGTAAGCTGCCATGGCGGCGCGGTATTTCGCCTGCTTGCGGCCGAATCCGAAAACGGGGGCGGCGAGATTGCCCGCCACATACGAGAAAGGCGAATGGAGAAAGTTCTCCAAAGCGTCATTCTCCCATCCTCCCGTCAACGAAATGGTAAGCAGGGGGAAACGGTCGGCATAGGCTATGCCGACAGCGGCCATGGCTGCCCGTAGCCGCTGCTCCGACTCCTGTACGTCCGGCCTTCGCTGCAACAGCGCCGAGGGGAGCCCGGCCGGCAGACTGTCGGGCATAAGGGCCTGCGTATTCATCCGGCTGCGCACGATCTCCCAGCCCGGATATTCGCCCATAAGCAGCGAAATGCCGTTCTCGGCGAGTTTGATGCGATTTTCCAGTTCGGGAATGAGCGCTGCGGTCGTAGCGTATTCCACCTGTGCCTGCTGGTAGACCATTTCGGAAGTCAGCCCTCCCTCGAAGCGCAACCGGGCCTGTTCCACGCCTTCGCTGCGTGTGGCCAATGTACGTCGCACGACGGCCAGTTCGTTATCCATGGCGATCAGCTGGAAATAGGCCGTGGCTACTTCGGCCACCAAGGACATGCGCATCGCTCGTTGGGCTCCGACCGAAGCCAGATATTCCGCATTCCCCTGCCGCCGCGCCCAGCGCAATTTTCCCCACAGGTCGAGTTCCCACTCCGCCGTCAGTTTGGCGCCCAGCTCCGGGTCGCGGACAGGCGACTCGCCCGAGTAGTCGTTCGTTTCGTACTTTGCGTAGACCGGAGCGCTGAACACGGGCAGTTGTTCGGCTTTGCTCACCCTGTAAAGTTGCCGCATTCGCTCCACGTTGGCCGCCGCTCCGAGCAGGTCCTTATTGTGAGAAAGCGTCCGCTCGATGATCCTGCGCAATAGCGTATCGCCGTAAAACTGCCACCATTTCGTATCGGCGACCGAGAGCGTATCCGGTCCGACATCCGCCATCCGTTCCGGAAGATTCAGCTCCGGGGCTTTGCACTGGCGCACGGCGGAACACGAGGACAGCCATGCGACGGCACCGAGAAGGCAGAAAAATGCAAGCGGGTTCCGTTTCATCGTTTCAGTTTTGCTTTGATCCGGTAAATCCATACGAAGAAGAAGGGGACGAAGACGATGCCGACGGTAATGGCGACCAGCATGCCGAAGAAAACGCCCGTCCCGATGCCCTGCCGGCTGGCCGATCCCGGACCGGAAGCGAAAACCAGCGGCAGCAGCCCGAGGATGAAAGCCAGCGAGGTCATGACAATCGGGCGGAAACGCAGATGCGCTGCCGTCAAGGCGGCCGTCACCGTATCTTGTCCCTTTTCGACCGCTTCCTTGGCGAATTCCACGATCAGAATCGCGTTTTTGGCTACCAGCCCCACGAGCATTACCAGACCGATTTGAAAATAGACGTTATTCTCGAGGCCGCACAGCCAGATGCCCATGTAAGCCCCGATACCGGCTACCGGCAGCGAAAGCAGGACGGCTACCGGAATCCACCAGCTCTCGTACTGTGCGGCAAGGAACAGAAAAACGAACAGGAAAGCCAGCGCCAGCACGAAACCTGTTTTCCCGCCTTCGTGTTTCTCCTGATAGGAGAGACCGCTCCATTCCACCCCGACCGATGGAGGAAGGTGTTCGTGGACGACTTCCTCCAATGCCTTCATGGCCTGACCCGAACTGTACCCGTGGGCCGCCTCGCCCGTGACGGTGGCCGAGTTGAACATGTTGAAGCGTTTGATCGTGCCGGGTCCGGTGGTGTAATCGGTCGTTCCGAGCGATGTGACAGGAATCATCGTTCCGTTCGAGCCGCGTACGAAGAAAAGGTTCAGGTTGTCCCGATAGGCGCGGTAGGGCGCCTCGGCCTGAATATAAACCCGGTAAATGCGGTTGAACATATTGAAGTCGTTGACATAAATGGAACCGGTGAACGCTTTCATCGTAGAAAAAACGTCGGAAAGAGTGACGCCCTGCATCTGCGCCTTGTCGCGGTCCACGTCGAAATACAGTTGCGGAATGTCTCCCTGCATGGACGATGCCAGTCCGGTAAGCTCCGGGCGTTGCCCGGCATAGTGCATCAGCGTATCGACCGCGCGCTGCAGCTCTTCGTAGGTCATGCTGCCGCGGGCTTCGAGCACCATTTCGAAACCGCCCGAAGAACCCAAACCGGGGATGACCGCGGGAGTCGAGAGGTAGACTTTGCTCTCGGGATATCTTGACAGTTCGGTCCGCACGCGGTTCATCACCTCGTCGATTCTCTCCGACTGCCGTTCGTTCCATGGCTTGAGAATGACCGTCAGCAGGCTGCGGGCCTGATTGGTCCCTACGCGGGCGCTGGAACCCGTGACGTTCAGCACGTACTGTACGTCCGGTTCCGCCGTCAGGAAAGCCATGGCCCGGTCCGTCACCTCCCGGGTGCGTTCGATGGTTGCCCCTTCGGGCAATTCCAGTTCCACGGTGAAGTAACCCTGATCTTCCTGCGGCATGAAACTGCTGGGCACGAGTCGGTTCATCATCCAGATGCCGACCATGATGATTCCGAAAGCGGTAAACATACGCCGCGAGTGTTTCAGCGACGCGCGGATCATACGACCGTAGAAGCGGTTGCCTGTGGCCAGTCCGAAATTAATCCGCCGGAAGAAACGGTTTTTGCGGCCGGAGCCCGGTTTCAGGAAAAGCGAACACATGACAGGGCTGAGCGTCAACGCCACGATCGTGGAGATCACTACCGATACGGCGATCGTGATCGTGAATTGGCGGTAGAGCTGTCCCGTGATCCCGGACAGGAAGCTTACCGGCACGAAAACGGCGCAGAGTACCAGCGACATGGCGATGAGCGCCCCTCCCAGATTCTTCATCGCTTTTTTTGTCGCTTCGCGCGCGGGAAGGTGCTCTTCGTGCATGATGCGGTCCACGTTCTCCACCACCACGATGGCGTCGTCCACCACGATGCCGATGGCCAGAATCAATCCCAGCAGCGTCAGCATATTCAGCGAGAACCCGAAAAGCATCATCACGCCGAAGGTGCCGATCAGAGAGATCGGCACGGCCACAACGGGAATGATCGTTGCGCGCCAGCTTTGCAGAGAGAGGTAAACGACCAGAATCACCAGCAACAGGGCCTCGAACAACGTGCGGTAAACGTGATGGATCGACTCCGAAATATACGTGGTCATGTCGAACGGGATGTTGTAGGAGATGCCCTCGGGAAAACTCAGGCTGATCTCTTCCATCGTCTCCCGGACCGATTCGGCGACCTGCATGGCGTTCGCTCCCGGCAGCATGTTGATGTTCAGTACGGCGGCGTTCCCGCCGTTTATGCCGCTCTCGGTATTGTAGGACGAGGCTTCGAGCGAGATACGCGCTACGTCGCGCAACCGGATGATCGAGCCGTCCGGATTCGCCCGGATTACGATCTCCTCGAACTGACTGACCGACGAAAGACGGCCTTGAGCGGTGATGGGGATCGTGATGTCCACGCCTTCCATCGGCGCCTGTCCCAGCACGCCGGCGGCTGACTCCCTGTTCTGGTCTTTTAGGGCCGCTTGCAGATCGCTGACGGTGAGCCCGAGGTTGGCCAGTTTATCGGGCTGCACCCATATCTGCATGGCGTAATAGCGGCTGCCGACGTTCGATACGCTGCCCACGCCCGGAATCCGGCGCAACATGTCCAATACGTTCAGTGTGGCGTAATTGCTCAGGTAAATCTCGTCGAATTTCGGGTCGGACGAGAGCAGGGTAATGGTCATCAGCTTGCTGGATGCCTGCTTTTCCACCGAAATGCCGTTCTGTACCACTTCGGCTGGCAGACGCGATTCGGCCTGTTTCAGTCTGTTCTGGATATCGACGGCCGCCAAGTCCGGATCGGTGGATATATCGAAAGTGACCGTGGCGGAGAAACTGCCCGAGTTGGAGCTGGAAGACTCCATATAGATCATGCCGGGCGTACCGTTGAGTTCCTGCTCGATGGGAGTGGCCACGGCCTGAGTGACGGTCTGTGCGTTCGCTCCCGGATAGGAGGCCGAGACCTTCACTACCGGCGGCACGATTTGCGGATACTGATCTACGGGCAACAGTACGAGACCCACGATCCCGACGATGACGATAACGGTGGACAGAACCGTGGAGAACACGGGACGATCGATAAAGAAATCCAGTTTCATAGGCTATTCTTCCTTTTCGGTTTCTTTCCGGACGGCTTCCCTTGCGGGTTGTACCTTCATCCCATGCGAGAGTTTGTGATATCCTTCCGTGACGATGTCCTCGCCCTGAACCAGTCCCCGCTCGATTACGATGCTGTTGCCCAATTCGGGCCCTGTTTCCACGAAACGCTTCTCCACGATACTGTCCGGGCGCACGACGAAAAGATAGGCGCCGCCCTTCTCGATCACGAGCGCCTTGGACGGTACTACGACGGCGTTCTCGCGGACGTCGAGCAACAGCTTGACTTTGGTGAACTGTCCGGGCAGCAGGACGTGTTCCGGATTGGGCATTTCGGCCCGGACGGAGAAAGTGCCCGTCCTCGGGTCGACCTGAGGGTCCGCGAAATCGACGAGGCCGCGGAACGGGTATTGCGAATCGTCGGCCAACGTAACGGTGATATAAGGGTCCCATTTGCGGGTGGAGTCCTTGTGACCGAGGTTGACGTTGCGCGCCTTGCTGCGCAGGTAGTCAAGCGCCGTCATACTGAAATCCACGCGGACCGTGTCGCTTTTGACGACGGTGGCCAGCAGTGACTGTCCTCCCGGACCGACCAATGTGCCGATATCCGCGCTGCGTTCGGATATATAGCCCGAAATGGGCGATCGTACGGTCGTGTAGCCCAGCGTCATCTCGGCTTGCGTGAGATCGGCTTCGCTGACTTTGACGTCCGCCGCAGCGCTTTCGTAAGCGGCGATCGCATTGTCGAGATCGAGCTGGCTGGCGGCATTTTGCTCGTAAAGAGGCCGGATGCGGTTCAGGTCGCGCTCGGCTTTCAATGCCTGCGCACGGGCTTTGTTCAACTGAGCCCGCGCCCGGTTCGCCCGGGCGCGATAAAGTTTCGGATCGATGACAAAGAGGGTCTGTCCTTTGTTGACATGCGTTCCTTCGGCGAAAAGCATCTGCTCGAGATAGCCTTCCACACGGGCGTGGACTTCGACGAACTGCTGTGCCCGGATCCGTCCCACATATTCCCCGTATATGTTCACGTTGCCCGTAGTCACCGGTTCGACCGCGACGATCGGGTAAACGGGTTGCTGCGTCTGCGGACGTAACAACCAAATAAGCAGGGCCGCAACGGCAGCCAGTGCGGCAACCGCAACGATCCACTGCCGGCGGGTGAGCTGAATTCGGATGCGCGACAACCTGCGGACGGTCTCTTTCAGCTTTTGTGGCTCGGGAGAAAATTTAACTTTCTGCATACGCGATGTTTTCTATCGTCCGGGGGAGTAGGAATCCGAAAGACTGAACAATACCCCCCTGAACATATGACCATATTTTTCCGATGCCTGCGATAAGGAAATGCCGCGCGGAACGGATAAGCGGGCGACGGGCGCGTGTCCTGAAAAACCGTCCGGGATTCCGGGACGCGGCGTCCAATGCCGGGAGAACGTACTGCGACGACCGAAGGAACATTCGCAATTCGCAACACGACCCTATTACCCGTGAATTCCGATACTCGCTGCATACGTTGACGTCGCAAAAATAGATGTGTATAATAACTTCTGCAAACGGAGAAATATTGCTTCCCCCGTCAGAAAACGGATTTTTTTATGCGTATTGTTCTGTAAGGAAGGTCGTTTCGGGGTGCGACAAGATAATCGGGAAAAGTTACGACGAGATACGCGTATGAGGACTGATGCGGCAAGGGGCGTTTATGCGAGGCGGGGAAACCTGCCTGTTCTGGGGGGTAAAATCTGGTTGATATTGTATTGTTTGCGGCGTTCTTTCGTGCAGATGACCGTGTGCCGCTACGGAGCGTATTGCCGTCGATGGAAAGTCGTGCGGTCGTCGATTAAGTCCGGAGGTTTGTCCGGATATCCGGAGTCGACGTACAGCGGACCGGGGCTTCGGGGACTGCACCTCCGCGACGGAAGATCTGCGAACGGCCGGCGTACATTCTTTATCCGAAAATGGGAACCGTACAGGTTATTACGGGAACGGGAATTGTACGTCGCAGCGGAGAAAGTCGAAAATACTTTTATGAGAGGAACATGCCAAGGGAACTTGTTCTTTTGACCATGTTTCGACAGTCCTGAAAAAGCGGAAGGACCTTCCGCCGGCTTGCTGCAGTACAAAACGGCATGCACGGGTTTGCAAGATTCTTTGAAAATGGAGCGAGGTTTCGGATGCGGCTTCCCGTATGAACCGATCAATGTGTTTGTTGCAAACCCGATTGTATGTCTCTATGTATCGGCCTGCGGATACCCGGGTTGAAAAATGTCCGATGTGTCACGCTTTTTGCATGTCTCCAATCGTCTGAGGACACGACTATATCTTTTTAATACAATAATTGTTAATGGAAACAAGTATCTGCATCGGGAAAAGAGGCTTATTGTCGGTATTCGTATGCCTTTTCGCCTCCGCGTTTTTATCGGTCTCCTGCGCTGAAAACGACACGGAAAGCTCCCCTTACGGGGAGACCGCGTCCCTGACCGTTACGCTGAACCGGCAGGCGGCCGGCTCCAAGGCTGTCGTTCCGTCGGACGGCGCGGGAGCCGAAGACCTGAAAAAAGCCGAAAATAATGTTGTCTCTCCTGATATAGCTGTATTCTTTCCAACCTTAAC
>OGLX01000260.1_pt1 | contig 40545 bp, 39 predicted proteins | sample 1572821 | NCBI WGS metagenome assembly OGLX01 (sample SAMEA2581908, study PRJEB24529) | metagenome | biome: Human gut stool | place: China | collected 2011 | reverse complement strand
ACCACCGGCTTTCCCTTTCCCTGATGGAAGAATGCGGTTATGATGCCGCCTTTATGTTCAAGTATTCCGAGCGTCCGGGTACGTATGCCAGCAAGCATTTGCCGGATGATGTGCCGGAAGAGGTGAAGATCCGCCGTCTGAATGAAATTATCGCTTTGCAGAACCGCCTTTCTGCCGAAGCCAATGCCCGCTGCGTGGGTAAAACCTACGAAGTATTGGTGGAGGGAGTGTCCAAGCGTTCGCGCGACCAGCTCTTCGGACGTACCGAGCAGAACCGGGTAGTGGTTTTCGATAGGGGTACGCATCGCGTGGGCGATTTTGTGAATGTGAAAATCACGGAAAGCAGTTCGGCAACGCTGAAAGGAGAAGAAGTGTGATTTTGCGGTAATATTGCCGGTAATTTTACCGGTAATATTACCGCAAGTGATATATATAATATATATAAATATAATAATACCAGTCAGTATAAATACTGATCGGTTTGAAGCGTAAAAAACGCAATTTTACTATCCTGCAAGGTCCGTTTCCGGAATACCGCGGGTTTGCTTCCGAAATACCGTGAGTTTACTCCCGAAATGCCGTGTGTTTGTCATGAAAACGCCCGGCATTTGTGTTTGAAATGCCTGGCATTTCAGGAGCAAACTCACGGCATTTTTTTTTAAAATAATTCACTTTTCAAAAACAAACTACAGGTTATTCATTTTTAGATATTTCGATTGACGCTATCTTTATTGTTAAATGGATTTTTTATTATTGATGCTCTGTTTTTTTACTTGATATTTCTAACCTGTATAGTTGTTGTTTTTATCCTATTCTTTTTATTTTCTTGTTTATTTCCCGTTGGGTCTATAATGGGAAGGGTTTATATTTGACATTATATTTTCATATTATTGTCATATTTTTGGTAAAAAAGGACTTTTTTACTGTATGCTATGCAGATTTTGTTCCGGGTCTTTATTTATGTGTATTTTATTTTATAATTTTATGCACTTATTTTAAAAAAACAGAAAACAGTTCAATAAAAACAATTGTAAGATATTTAATATTTTTCAGTATGACAATTAAAAGTGCAATCGGATTTCTATCCTTGTTTATCGTTCTTCAGGCTTGTGAAAGTAAATTTGCTGAATTGCCGCAGGGTAATCAGGCTGCGGAAGCCACATTTACATCTGTCATAGATGACAGGGTGATGTCGAGAGCGGTCAATGCTTCATGGGAAGCGAATGATGTGATCGGTCTTTTTATGCTCGACAATGCCGATAAAAGTGTCCTTAAAACCAATGCGGCGTATGTCACTGCACGGGGTGACGGCAATTTCGTGGGAAAAGCGGGCAATGCCGTTTATTATCCGGAAGACGGAACGGCGGTGGATTTCATTGCTTATTATCCGTATGATGAGCAAGTGACGGACCATACCCAGTATGTCCTTGACGTGACAGACCAGAGCCGTCAGCAGGATATAGACCTGATGGCAGCTGTTAACCTGACAGGCAGAACTGCGACCTCCCCTACCGGCAATCTTCAATTCCGCCATTTGCTGGCAAAACTGGTGCTGAATCTGAGCAGTGCCGACGGCAGTTCGCTAACGGGAATCAAAGCAACGGTGCAGCCACTGATAAGCAAGGCTACCATAGACCTTTCGAAAGAGAGTGATAACATTGAATTGGGAAATGAAAAAAAAGCTGTTTCCATGTGCGTCAATAAAGAGTGTACGCAGGCGGATGCTGTGCTGATACCGCAATCCTTTGAAGGAAAACTGAAAATTACATTATCCGTCAACGGGAAAGATAAGGAGATTGAAACAAATATAGCGGGAAATATTGAGGCAGGAGCAAGGTATACGCTTAATTTGAGAATCAGTAATACAGGGGGAAATACAACGGTAGACCCTGAAGCGCCTAAGTATGCCAAGTGGTTTGAGACACCGGTTATAACGAAAGCACAGATGGAAAATCATGATTTGATGTATGTTACTCATAATACGGAGCAAAAATATAAGGGTACTGCCCGACCGGATATGGAAGGACAGATGATACGTAATTATAGTATGCTGTATGATAAAAAGATGAAGATGGCACATTGGGTGGCTTATCCTTTGCATCGGTGCTATACTGAGAAAAATGTAGAGCGAAAGGATAACTGGGTTTCTGATCCTCTTGTGAGGGAGAATGAATTTCAAGCTGTGGTTTCAAAATCCTATGGTGGGAAGATTTATAGAAGAGGACATCAAATACCGAGTAATGACCGTGTAGCTACCATGGAGATGAATAATCAGACATTTTATTTTACCAATCAGACTCCGCAAAGACAAGACAAATTTAACGGAGCTATTTGGATGAATTTGGAACATAGAATTAATAGTTGGTCTACGGCTTCGGATACAGTTTATGTTGTGACCGGTGCAGTACCGCCTTCAGATGATGCTACTTGGATAAAAGAAAAATCTATAAAGGATAATGATGGCAAGGATATTCCTATTCCGTCCTATTATTTTAAGGCTGTGGCGCGTAAGATAGGCGGCAAGTATCATACGATTGCTTTCTGGATGCAACATAGGGACTATACAGATTCTCAATCCTATATGAAATATGCGGTTTCCGTCAGTGACTTGGAAAAGAATACCGGATTTGAGTTCTTCCCGGGACTTGATGAGAGCACAAAGAGCCAATTGGATTTATCCAAATGGCAATAATCCTACTGTACAAAGGTACTCAATTAAGACAACATAAAAACAAAACCAATCTCAAAAACAAATCATTATGAGAGTCAGTAATTTATTGATTATGGGCGCATTGTCAGCCCTTGTTTTTACGGGATGTACTAACAATGATGACAATAGTGAATGGTTGGACAGTAACAGCGTTACTTTCAATTCCCGCATTGACGGCCTGCAGACCAAAGCTTCCAAAGACGTTTGGAGCAATGGTGATGAGGTAGGTATCTTTATGACGACGCAAACTGCTGAATTTGCCAACAAGAAATATGTTGCATCGGACGGCGGTACGCTTACGGCTGCTCCGGGACAGACATTGAGGTATCCGGAAGAAGGAACGGCAAGTTTCATTGCTTATTATCCTTATTCCGCCTCCGTTTAATCCTGTATTACACTGCATGTTCCCAGTGCCTTCGATACCTCAAGGATATCAATATAGGATCCGTCGGTTGCATCCAGCACGACCATCTGTTGAGGATCTTCATATGTAACTTCATCAAATTCATATACTTCAACCTGCGATATGATCCATGCCGGCACATATTCAAATTCACCGACCTGTGCTCCCGGTTTCAGACAATAGGTAAGCTGCATACGATTAAATTCGATCGACTTGTACTGTGTATTATACTTTGCATAATATTCAGAAACAGATGAATCCGCCCGCTTCATCAGTTCTTTAAAAGAAAGCAGTTCTGTTTCCTCTGCCTCACCTTCGACAGACAGATTATTCGTCCAGACAGCTCCGATCACTCCATTATCATCCACCGCAATCTTACAGTAATCTGTAGGTATATCCACACCTGCTTCCTGCTGCACCATATTGTCAACATTCAATGCCTGTAAGCCCTCTCCAAGAGACTGATCCTTTATCATCCGGTTAAATGTAAAATAATACCCATCAATATCACGCTCTATAAGCGTTGATAAAGCATCATCATAGGTCCATGCCAGTGCGGAGGACTCTCCAAGTGTCATATCATTACAGTCGATCTTCTTCAGAAATTCTTCTGCTATCTCCAATGCTTCCTCTTCTGAATATTTACACTGGTTTTTATCGTTCAGTGCCTCCTCTGCACCTTCGGAACCATATTTTATACTGTCATTTAATGACACATAGCCGCCATGATCGATCATCTCCGTTCCATCCTCTGTTCCGTCTGCAGGTCTATATACCATGGCATCCTCCTTCAATGATAAATTATAGCTTAAAATCGTATCATCCGGTGTCCTCAGAACAAATTCATATTGACCACATGTTCCAAGGTACTTTGTTGCAGAATAATCTCCGGCAGCCGGATAATCTTCCGGTGCTTTTTCCAGCTCATCCTGAAGCTCTGTAAGCGTATCATTTATCTCCTTAATACGTTCCGCATCGGTTCCCAGCTCTTTTTTCAGTTGTTCATAGGATGCGATCTGTTCTTCTATATCTGCCTTTGTCTGATTGTCCTCATCATAAGCATAGATTCCTTTGCTCTTATCAAATATCGCTTCCGCTATTTTTTTAAGTGCCTCTCCTGCGGTATCATTCTTTGTTAACTTCTCAGTATACATGATTGATGTATCAGGAACCGAGATCTCATCCACCTTCAATGTGATCTCACTCAAACCCGAATTCCCTACTGCTATACTGTCATCATATGACTTTGGAATATCGTACTTATCCTGAATACTTCCGCTGTCCTTTTTTCCGCCGGATCCATCGATATCATAGTCGATATCTTTTTTCCCGCATCCGGTAAATACCGCCGCCATCATCATTGTTCCAAACATCAGCCAGGCGGTTCCTCTTCTCCTGATCTGTTTTCTCATCTTCCTTCCTCCTCATATCGTAAATATATTTTATTTCTTTCCCGAGCCCGGTCACTTCTCTGCACTATCTGAAGTATCCGTATCTTCTCCAATTTTTGTATTTTTTCTCCAAATTATCTTACGACTTTCTAATTAAAACACAGGGAAAAATCATTTTCGCATCATAGCTGTATATTTTCTGAATAATTAAAACTGCTCATGTACTGCTTATTACAATGAAACAGTACATGAGCATATCTTTTATATTAATATTTTTATTCTTCAGAAGATGTATCTTCGGCAGAAGTGTCCTCAGCGGATGTATCTTCAGAAGATGTATCTGTGTCTGTATCCGTATCGTCTACGTCTTCTGTATCGGAATCGTCTTTGTCATCATATGTATAATATGTGCCAAGTGACTTGGCCAGTTCCAGAAGATCGATCACTGATCCGTCTCTTGCATCGACTACAACCATCTGTGTCGGGCTGTCCTTATCTGTATAATCCTGATATTCCTCATACTGGGATAATATCCATGCCGGAATATATTCAAAGGTTCCTTCTTTGTCTCCTGCTTTCAGGAAATAGGTCAGCTCCATACCGTTAAATTCAATCTTCTTGTAATGAGATGTGTACTTGCTGTAATATTCAGGAACGGTTTCATTCATTTTATCTAACAGATCCTTATAGGAAAGAATCTGTGTTGCCTGTGGTTCTCCATCTGCTTCCAGATATTCGCTCCAGCTTGCACTATTGATACCCTTGGAATCAATGCTGATGGAACATTCCTCCTTTGGAATATCAATGGATGCATTGTCCTGCTGGATGTTATCGACATTCCATGCATTTACTGTTGCGGTTGGCTGGTTATTGATCGCTCTTGAATATGTGAATGTATATCCATCCACATCTGTTGACTGGTTGTCACCATTATCATCATAATAAACCCAGCAAAGTGCTGATGTATTCTTTAAGGTAACATCCGTACATCCGACTTTTGCAAGGAAATCATCTGCCATCTGTCTTGCTTCATCTTCTGAAAATGTACACTGATTTGTATTTGCATCTACAGAATCTGACTCATCTCCACCATACTGCATGTAATCGTCCATGGAAGTTGAATAACATCCACTTGCTCCATCCTTTGGACGATATTTTAAGAAATCATCCGCAAGATACAGGGAATATCCGGTTGTACCATTTTCCTCGCTCGGAGTGGATACCGTAAACCTTGTATCTCCGATCGAACCAATAAAAGTATCTCCTGTATAATCGCCTGCTGCAGGATATTCATCCGGTGCAGTCGCAAGCTCATCCTTCAGATCATTGATCCAGGAATCATAATAAGATGCCATGTCACTGTCACCTTTTTTCTTTTCGGCTTCATACATATCGATCTCAGTCTGAATATCTTCTTTGGTACGCTTATCATAATCATATTCATAGATACCCTTATCTTTGTCCAGAACTGCCTCTACTGTTTCTTTTTTACTATCATTTGTTGTTTCCTTCTTCTTAAACGATGCAACATACAGATCTCCTGTATCCGGTACGATCACTTCTTCTGCATCGATTGCAATCTTCTGAATACCGGAATCTCCTGTTGCGATCTCGGTATCACAGCTTTCAGGTATTCCATATTTACCCTGCAGGCTGCCACTGTCCGCATTGCTTCCAGAACCACCATTTCCTTCTACATCATAATCAATATTCTTCTTGCCACAACCGGTAACTGCTGTGCTGACTGCCAGCATACCAACTAACAGGCAGGCTGCCATTTTTTTACGATATACGCGAAATCTTTCTTTATTATTCTTTGTTTTGTTCTGCATATAAGAACCTCCTCTTTTCTTCTCTCATTTATTATAGCTTCTGGATCCGATCCAGTAAATGACATATTATTTTGCGCCATGTTCCGCGACCGATTACTCTTCAGTCGTATCACCGGTTGTATCTGCATCACCCTCTGTGGAATCTCCTTCACTGCCTGTGGAATCTCCGGAAGTGTTGGTATCATCATCTATAGTAGATATCGATGAACTGCCGTCATCAGATACATCTCTTGCGGTTGTATCTGTTTCATAACTCTGATATGTGCCAAGTGCCTTGGACAGTTCCATCAGATCGATCACCGTACCATCTGTAGCATCAAGGACAACCATCTGGGTTGGATATGTCTCATTTGTGGAATCGGTCATATCCTCATACTGTGTCAATATCCATGCAGGTACATATTTGAATGTTCCTTCTTCATCTGTCTTCTCCAGATAATATCCAAGCTTCATAGAATTAAACTCTACTTTTTTATATCTGGTTGGATATGTGGTATAGTATTCTGCAATATTCTTATTTGCTTTTTCTAACAGCTCCTTAAATGATAAGAGTTCATTTGACTCTGTTTTTCCGGTTGTTTCCAGATAGGATACCCAGCTTGCAGATATAATACCATTAGAATCAACATATACCGTACAGGTTTCGGCGGGAATGCTTACCGATCCATCATCCTGCGTAATATTATCAACATTCCAGGCTGCCGGAACATCTGTTGTCTGATTATTGATCGCTCTGCTGTATGTAAATACATACCCATCAACATCGACAGCCTCGGTATTCCCGTCTGTTCTATAGTAATACCAGTAAAGATCCTGTGTGTCAGTCAGGGATGCATCTGAAATACCGACCTTGCCGATAAAATCGTCTGCAATGGACTGTGCCTCTTCCTTTGTAAATGTACATACATTTGAGGCTGACACATCTACATCTGACAGATCATCCCCGCTATCCGGAGTTGAATAATATACTCCGTTCATTCCATCTTTTGGACGGTAGGTGATCAGCGAATCCTTCAGACCTACGGAACCACTTCCTCCTTCCTGATCATCCATATACATAATGTATTTTCTTCCGTTGATTTCTCCGATAAAGGCACTACCGGAATAATCATCAGCCGCCGGATATTCATCCGGTGCATTCTGAAGCTGATCTTTCAGGTCGGAGATCATGGAATCAAACCAGGATGCACTGGAATTATCTCCATTTGCTGCAGAAGCCTTCTTTTCCTTTTCATACTCATCGATCTGGTCCTGAATATCTGCTTTTGTCATATTGTTATAATCATATGTATAAATACCTTTGTCTTTTTCAAGGACAGCTTCTACGATCTGTTTTCTGGTATCATTTGATGATTCTTTTCTTTTTACATATACAGTCGGAAGATCTACCGTATCCGGCACTGTTACCTCATCTGCTTCTATTGCAAGTTTGCTGATCCCGCTGCTTCCAGCGTCCAGTGTAGTATCACAGGATTCCGGTATTCCGTACTTACCCTGAAGGCTTCCACTGTCCGAGCTGCCTCCATTTCCTGATTCACCGTCTACACTGTAATCTATATTCTTCTTTCCACAGCCTGTAAGTACAGTTCCTGCTGCCAGAACTCCTGCAATGGCAAGTGCTGCCATCTTTTTATAGTATATTTTTCTGCTTACCTGTGTTGTCTTATTACTTGCTGTTTCTTTTCTTATTTCCTTCAAAATAATTACCTCCTGCTGTGATCCTACATTTTAACAAACAACATTAATATGTATATTTTTTCAGTGCTGTAAAAATATTAACACAAACCATCGATTTTGTTCATTAATACGGGTCTATTTTTTTATTAAACTTTCTTAAGCTTTCTTTTCATTTTTCCCGACATATTAAATGTACATGATCACTACATATTTTATGCAATATAGTTGCATCCTTTTTGCATCCTTTTTCTACAATTTCTTGTATTTCTATATTGCATTTTTTCTTTTTATGTTATAGTATGTGCGGTGAGAAAGAATAAAGAGGTGTCATTCTAATGAATATTACCATGTTAAAAAGTAAGATCCACAGAGCCGTTGTTACACAGGCTGAACTGAATTATGTCGGCAGTATTACCGTAGATTCAGAGCTTTTGAAGAAAGCCGGGATCCTTGAATATGAAATGGTGCAGATTGTTGATATTGAAAATGGAAATCGTTTTGAGACATACACGATTGCCGGAGAACCGGGATCCGGTGTTATGTGTTTAAATGGTGCCGCTGCCAGACAGGTTCAGGTAGGCGACCATATCATTCTGATGTGTTATGCTTCTATGACACCTGAAGAAGCCAAAGAATACCGACCAACGGTAGTCTTTGTAAACGAAGACAATTCCATCTCCCGTATCACCAGCTATGAAAAGCATGGCGAGATAGGATAAATACCTGAAAACGAGGTGTATAATTACCCTTGGTATTTTGAGTTAGTTGCATAATTTATTATACCCAAAATAGCTATAGGCATGAACCCATAGCTATTTTTCTTTTTAGGGGAGTTTTTTACAGTCCCTTTTATTAATAATAAGATTCGTTAACGTCTGAAATGGCTCTTTTTCATTTCATTCCTGTTTTGTGTCCGGAGCATTCTTTTCGTCCGATGATATATATTGTCCATATGTATCCGGCATATATGTCTGTGCATTTGCAGCATGTCCATTCGGATAATAGCCCTGATTCTCTGCAGCATATCCGTTCGGATAATAGCCCTGATTCTCTGCAGCATATCCATTCGGATAATAGCCCTGATTCTCTGCAACATATCCATTTGGATAATAGCCCCAGTTATCTGTATCATATCCATTTGGATAATAGCTTTGCATGCTTACATCATAATTATCTGATACTGTGTCATCGGCAGCTGTCTGAGGATTCTTTGCATCTGTCTTTTTCTTCTGTTTTTCCTGCCTTTTTGCCGCTTTTTTCGCTGTTTTTTTAGCCAGACGCTCTTCTCTGTGTTTCATCCTGTATCTATGCCAAGCCAGTATATACAGCACCCACAAAAGCAGTAATACCGCAATAGCAATGCCTGCATATAACTGCCACTGGCGATAAGCAACCGCGTACCGATAACCTAATGTACTGTCCATGGTCAGCAGCCGGTCACCGGAAACCTGTACAGTCAGAAATATACTGTAACCGATCACACCAGCCGCAGCAAGCGTAATGACCACCTGAATGATTGTATATACGATCATGACTGCTTCCTCCTTTTTCGCCCCTTGACAAATACAATAATATAAAGGATCAATAATACCAGTACCAGACCACCAAGTATCACATATTCAAATACACGTTTTACTGTTTTTACAGCTTCAAAGGTCACCACAGCTCTGTATACTGACTGATTTCCTACTGCATCCTCTGCGATCAGCTCCAACGTATTTTCTCCATTTGCAAGTGACACTTTTTTATGGAAATAGCTTTGTGTCAGTTCGACTGTTTCGCCATTCAAGGTCAGGGAAGCTCCTGCTTCCGTATAACCATTCAGATAAATGGTATTTTCGGTTACTACCTTTCCATCAACATCCTCGGATATGGACAACTGCGGTGGTACGGTATCCACATAGATCTCTTTGGAATATTCTACAGCATTGCCTGCCGGATCCATAATAACAAAGGTCACCGTATTATCTCCATCCTTTAAGTTCACCCGATACATACCATTTTCTTTTTCATCCGTAAGTATCCGCTCATCTCCCAGATATGCATCAAATGTATTCTTATCCTGCATCGTGACCGTTGCCTGAATGAAGCTGCTCTTTGTTCTGTCTGCATCTGTATCAAAGACTACATCAGCATCAGCCTTTACTGCAGTATCTGCCGACACAAGCTCATACCTGCAGTTCTCATCTGTTCTTATCACTGCCAGATAAACCTTAGAAGCATCACCTGTAAAATCATCATAATAGAAATCCGTGGTTCCCTGCTCCTCTTCTCTGATCAGATTATGCGCCTCATCATAAACCCGTACCGAATAAGCTTCCTCATTAGAAGCTTTCCATGAAATATAATATCCATCATTATATGTTCCACCCTTTACCCCGGAAACCTTCTCTGCATCCTCCGGATTCTGATAGCTGATAAATGCATCACTATAGGCACGCTGATACACACCGTCTACGGATACACGAATATAAAAATGATATTCTCCGCTTGGAAGCTGATCCAGATCAAATGTAAACGATCCGGATTTTTCCATATTATCACTATATACGCAGGTTCCGTCAAAGCCCTCTGAATCAGTATCTGCAAACACCTCCACATAAAGCTCATCCGGGCAGTCTGTGATCTTATAGTTTACCTTGACACTTCCGGTTCCTTTTTCTGATATTTCAAATTTACTGATGACCAGCGAATCCGGAACCTCACCTATCGTTACGTCCACCACACCAAGATTTTCTCCGGTTACCGCAGCCTTCCATGTACCTTCTTCTCCTTTTCCGACATGTATGATTGCTTCGCCATTTGCCTCATAAACCTGATCCGGCGTTTTTTTCTTGCTATATACTTTACCGGATGGTGAAGTCAGCACAATCGTTCCAGGCTGTTCATAATTTTCCCAGGTTACATAAAAGACCGCCTTACTGTAACCTTCCGGCATATCAATCTCGACTTCTGTCTGTGCTGCCCACACCTGTATCGGAAGCCAGACGATCATCCCTATAAATAATAATACGCCTGTCCACAGCCTCCACATTGTTTTCCTTACTCTCTTCATGTTAAACTGCCCCCTTAATTAGATGATGTGCTGATCTTATCCCACAGGAACAGACCTCCATCTTCATCATACCATATAGATTTTTCCTGTTGTTTTCCGTTATTCGCCTTATAATTTAATGTTACCTTAGCTTTACTGAACTCTCTGTCCCAATCGATCGTGAGCTTGCAGTCACCCTTTGCATGGACATCCACCGGCGCCATATCTACATTTCCATTTACTCCAATCTTAATATATCGATCAGTGAAGTTTCCTCCAAGATTTGCTGCTGCACTTCCTTTTACCTCGCAGCCAAAACCGGAAATTCCAAGCTCGAGTGCCGCTGATATATCAAGTCCATCCTTGTTGATCTTGGCTCCTGCCTTTGCTTTTTCAGCACCAAGCAATGACATTTCTGCTGAAACAGCAAACTCCGGCTCGCTGAAATTGATCTCAACCTGTCCCTTTGCATTTCCGATCTCGCCCCATTGCCTGAACTTTTTCATCCACTGATTTCCGGTATTCTCGTCGCCAAAGCATCCGAACAGATCCGCCTCTGCCTCAACAGTTCCGATCAGCTTAATATCCTTGTCATATAACGTCTGATCGATTCCGGCATTTAGGATCTTCTTTGTCTCTTCAGATACGAGAGAATCATATAGGCCGATCAGTAATGTGCTCATACCCTGTAATTCTCCGCCTACCTTATTGATCTCCATTATCTCGCAGACTCTTGGTCCCGGTCGCAGATTCGCATCAAGCTTAACTGTATCCGGAATCCAGTAATAGGATGACAGATATCCATCAAAGCCGGAAATTCCGGTATTACCAAATGCACCTATTGATGTTGAAAAATCAATCTTACCGCCAATTTTCCAGTATTCATGCTCCGGATCCAGCGAATTCAGCTTGACCGACATTTCATTTATTCCAAATATTCCAAAGCTGATCTTATCATCCGGAGACAAAGTCAGTTCTCCACCAAATTCCAGCCCATCTGCTGTAACTGCTACTGAAGCCGAAATATCAAAGCCCTTAAAGAAATCGGAAACGCCAAATTTCTTTAAGCTGGCTCTTTCCTGTGGTTTTTCTGTCTTTTTATATTTGTTGGCACCGGTTTCATGCTTTAGTGACTTGATTCCTGATTTTATCATTTTATCCACCCGAATCGAATCAATGTCGATCTGCAAGCGGTTACTGTATAATTTTACTCCCGCTGCCTTAATATCCATGATAAATGGGATCGATATATTCATGTTTGAAAGGTTCTGATCAAAGGACGTCTTCTCCTCATCTATCGTTGCATAAAAGCCTGACTCTGCAACAATATAATCCCTGCCATTCATGACAAGATCCGCAAATCTGCTGCTTTTTTCCTGCATTTCTGTATAACTGACATAAAGCTTGCCATCACCCTGAATTGTACCGGAATCTCCTACCTTTATCGTCTTGCCGGACACAAGCTCCAACTCCGGATCCATATCTGCCACGATCATCTCCATATCACCTGAGCAATGCATAAAACCATTGATCATAACATTACCACTGGCTGCCAGCCTGTCATCTGCCACCTGTCCGATCGAATCTGCTGTGATCGTCATATCTCCTATTCTTACAGACTCTGAGGTTCCTGCCTTAAATACCTTGAAGGCAGCACTTCCTGTTACAACTCTTCCATCGGTTGTTCTTACCTTTACATCGTAAATGCCTGCGGTGAGTTCTCCGGTCAGTACGCCAGTCAGACTTGTTCTATCTGTTACCTGTATATCCGTCAAAGCTGTATTTCCGATAAATACACTTTCAATATCAGCAAATCCACCTCCATTTACGGTAACGGTTATACCTGCCTTTGCATCCTTTTCCGATGCATTCCCCGGTGTGACGGATGATATGCCAAGTGTATTCTCGTCTACCTTCCGGATCAGATCATCCTGCCCCAGATCTTCCGGTCTGTTTTCTTCATTTATATAATAATCCTTGGTCTCTGATGCATTATATTCTGCAATATCAACCGTCAGAAATCTTGGATCTGCTTCCGGATTTCTGGTCACAGTATATTCAATGCTGTAATTATTGACAATATATTTCTGCAGATACAGATAAATATCCGACAGCTCCGTGGATGCCTCTGCCTTTACAAATTTTCCACCTGTGTATTCTGCGATCGCCTGCATATAGGCATCATCACACTCACCAAATCCAACCGTATATACACTGATGCCAAGCTCTACCGCGCGATCAACTGCCGCCTGCATATCCTCCTCCGAACCGCCGTCCTGTCCATCGGACATCAGGATCACAGCCCGGCTTCCATTCGCGCTTTCCAGATTATCCAGTGCAAGATTTAAACCAGCCGAAATATTGGTTCCACCACCACTTGATATATTATTAATAGAATTCTTCAGGGTTCCGCTTTTTGATGTCAGGGTCTGTTCCAGATATGCTTCATTATCATAGGAAATGATCATCATCTTTTCTGCTGTTATATGATCGACTGCTTCTGCCGCTGCCTGTTTTGCATTTTCAAGCGCTGCTCCCTCCATGCTTCCACTCTTATCCATGACAATACCGATGCTTGCTCCTTCACTCTCCGCACCACTATGTAAGGTAAAATCTGTTATCTCATACTGTGTATCGATCACTGAAAAGTCTTCCTTTGTAAACTGGTCTGCCAGCTCTTCCTTGGAATCCTTTGTTCCGTTAATATTGATATAAGCACGGATAGCAGGATAATCCGTTGTATCGATCCGGCTGATATGAATACTGATCCTGTCATATTTCAAAGTCGTTGATACATAAGAGTTAAATGACCCATTAATGGTATCCTCTGACACCGGCACAACCTGTGCACTCTGTTTGTCCACCAGATCAGTCACGGCTGCATTCAGTTCCGGATTGTATGCATCATTGGATATCTGATTATACTGAGTAACAACCTCATCGATTGAATCCTTCAAAGAGGATTTATCACTGATTGCTGCACTATTATCAATTATCTGATGCAGATGTTCATTGGCAGTATCCCGGTCATCCATTGCAAGGTACAGCTTCGACAGCTGCAGTTCATAAAATCCGGTATCATCGCCATGTCGTGGTATCTGTACCAGAATATAATTTGCCGCACGCTTGATTGGAACATTACATGCTTCCTTGTAACTTTCATCTGCCTCTTCTAATAATTCATTGATCTCATCCGCATGCTTTCCTTCATAGCCCTCTTCATCAATCAGCTTCTGTGCTTTTTTCTTCGTACGTTCTGCCTGTTTCACCAGCTTTCTGATCTCCTCATCCTTCATATCAAAGGAAGCCTCTGTATAGTTTTTATCCATGTTGTTACGATAAACCTCTTCGGCGATCACATCCGTATAAATAACCGTATTCTCCGGACTTTTAAATTGTCGGTTCAATTCCGATGCTTTTTCCTTCGCCTTATCATAATCCTGTTGATAAACATAAAAGCTGACCTCCCTGCGAAGGATCTCCTCTGTTTCTCCATAGGTATGTTTCAGGTCCTTGATATCATCCTCTGTAAGCTCCGAAACAGCCACTCCATGGATCTTGTTGTCAAGCTCATACGCCTTTTCATATTTGCGCTTTTCTTTTCTGGTGAAATGCCGTTCATCCACATACTCTTCTAAAGCAGAAAAAAACTCCTGTCCTGCCGTCTTCTTTTCCTGTACATCATCGGATCCGCTTTTATATGCAGCTTCCTCCACCGCACCTTGCTTTTCCAGATCCGAAAGATATGCTTCATAATCCGTATATGCCTCTGTTCCACCATCTGTCATACCAAGCTTTTCGGAGCAATAAGTATCAAGCTTCGTCAGGCAGGTTTTGCCAGCCTTGCTGATTCCTTTTCGTTCCAGCAGCTCCTGGGTTTTGAAGTACCCATTGATATAATCACCATTCATCGTATCACAGGCTGCACCAAGCACCTCTTTTTCCTCCGAACTGCCTGATATATCATTCAGGATCCGGACTGCCTGGTCTGAATTGCCATCCATTATATAGCAATATGCCATATAGATACCCTGCTCATTTGTATCTGTATCATCGAAATAACTGCGTACGCCAAGAAAGGTAGTCCCGGCAAAAGCCAGAACTACCCCTATCGTGAGCAGCCATTCCGGGACATTTCTCTTTGTCTTAAAGATGAAATGTCCGCATATATCAACGGCTGTAAAAAACAGAAAGATAATTGCTATCTTCAGCAAAATATTTAATCCCAAATTTTGCCCTCCCTTAAATATCTGAATCGGATCTGTTTTAAATGAAGACCATTTTTACCGACATTCAGACGCATAACTGAAAATCTGGTATGCAGATCAAATTCCTTTTTGATAATCATGTCTTCCCCATTTGTTCCATGGAATGTGAAACTGAGGATCGGTATATTGGTATAATACAACGTACATGGCATTTGGGCAAGTTCTGAAAGATCGGAGCTTCCGATCAGTTCAATCTCATAAATTCCTTTTTTCTGTACATCAAACGGAAGAACATAATTTACACCGGCTTTCGACTCCTTGGTATCAAGTCGTAATTCATAGTCGCCATCTAATCTGACAAATTCAACCTCTGACAGATCAACATCATCCGGTTCCGCCGGACGATTGATGATCGATACCTCTGTCGGGCAGCCCATTGCTCTTCGCATTGCTTCTGTATCGAGTACAAAGCCACAGATGTTCGCTGCATTTCTCTGAAGCTCCGCACGCTTCAGTCGTCCATCTACGAGTGCTGCGGCTGTATTATCTCCGCTGGCATTTGTTGATCCATCCGGACATACCATATAGATATCATTCTGCGCACGTGCCATTGCCGCAAAATTAATCTTATCCGGCTCCTGTCCACGCTCATTGATGGATGCCCACCAGTCAGTCATGACAATACCTTTAAATCCCCATTCTTCTCTGAGGATTGTCGTACAGAGATCATAATTTCCGGCTGTCCATACTCCGTTTACCGGTCCGTATGTCGTCATGATCGCATCGCAGACACCGCTTCTTACGATCATCTCAAAGCCTTTCAGATAGATCTCCCGAAGTGCACGTTCTGATACAACAGGATCTGCAAAATGTCGTCTCATCTCCTGATTATTTGCACAGAAATGCTTCGCTGCCCCTGTTACACCTGCTGCATGCAGACCTTCTAACATCGCACCGGCAAAGCATCCTGTCACATATGGGTCTTCCGAGAAATATTCAAAGTTTCTTCCATTTAACGGATGACGGTGAATATTCATACCGGGTCCCAGTAAACAGTCAACCTTCTGTGCGATCATCTCATAACCGGTACAGGTGTAAAGCTCTTTTACAAGCTCTGTATTAAATGTACATCCAATGATCGTTCCATTTGGCAGGCTGAATGCTTTCACGCCACAATCTAACCGCATACCGGACGGTCCATCACTGCAGCATACAGAAGGGATTCCATGACGGTTGATCAGTGACTTGGATACACCGCCAAACGCTGCTGCCGTTCCCGGTGTTACAAGTGAACTTCCCATGCCTTCTCCTCGAATGATACAAGTAAGGTCATCGTCTGTCAATTCTGATATAAATTTATCCATTCCGATCGAACCATCTGCCACATCGGATAATGTATGCGTCCCCATCGTCTGACGGATCTCCTGCGGAAGATGATCCTGTCTTCTCTGCTTCTCGTTTGATGCATGATGTGGTGCTGCTTCCATCATGACCTGATATCCGTTCTCTGTCTCTGCTGCCTTCATTCTGTCAAACGCTTCTACCGGAGCAAGTGCAGAGCAAAGCTGTTCGATCACAAGACCATCTGCAAGCTCAAACGCGCCTGCACATTCTGCACTTCTGACATTTTCGCCGGCAAATACATGATATGTGCCTGCTTCTAATACAAATGCATAAGCATGTCCTGTAATACCGGAGTCGTCATAGGATGCAAAGCGGCTGTATGGAACAGTGATCTCTACTTCTTCGGATTCACCCGGTGCAAGCTCCTTTGTCTTTGCAAATCCGACAAGAACCTTATCTGCTTTTCCAAGCTTACCCTGCGGAGCTTCCGCATAGATCTGAACAACATCTTTTCCTTTCTTTAAACCGACATTTGAAACAGTTACATGAAGTGTAAACTGCTGTTTCTCCGGCTCATTTGCAAATACAACGACTGACTTTTCAAATGTTGTATAGGACAGGCCATATCCAAACGGATATCTGACGCTATCCTTTGCGAAAGTCTCAAAATAACGATATCCGACATAGATATCTTCACTGTAATAATTCTTATCCGGATCACCAAAATATGGTGTAGAAGGATAATCAGCAACTTTATATGCGATCGTATCTGTCAGATGACCGGATGGTGAAACTGCTCCTGTTAATACATCTGCTGTTCCAAGTCCGCCGACCATGCCGCCCTGCCATACATACATAACAGCTTCCGGCTGATAACGGTCTGTAAAACTCATATCGAGCAGACCACCGACATTTAATAAAACGATCATCTTATCAAAGTTCTTTCTTACTTTTGTGAGCAGGTCTTCTTCCACATCTGTAAGCTGATAAGAACCCTTGGTATCACTTGCATCTTTATCCTCGCCTGCTGTACGTCCGATGATCACGATAGCTGTCTCTGATCTCTTACCGGCTGCTTCCACAACCTCATCGGTCAGCTCCATTTCTTCCTGACACCATGGTTCATTTCCCCAGCCTTCGCCTTCGTTAAATGGATGTGTCTCTTCCCAGTCCTGATAGATCCTGATCAGCTCCTCATCCAGAATGACCTGACCACTCTCACGCAGACCATCTACGATTCCATAGACCTTTGATACATTTACCATTCCGCCTGAACCGGTTCCGCTCTTATAATAGTGGTTCTGGATTCTTCCAAATACTGCCACCTTCTCATCTTTTACAAGTGGAAGTGCCTGATCTTTATTCTCAAGCAGAACACAGCCTTCTGCTACTGTCTGTCTTGCAAGTGCTACATACTGATTCCAATCCAATACTACCTGATTCTTCATATCCATCATACTCCTTTTCCTGATTTTATCCGTTTGTTTTATCTACCTTATGCAGCTGTTTTCCGGCTCTCTGCATATGTATTTTCTGTCTCATTCTTTTTGACAGAAATTATGATTTCGTTCTTCAATTTATGAATGTATGATAGTATGAATTCTATTTTTACAATATAAAAAATACGATATTCTCATCATTTTCCCGACTATTTTAAGATCGAAAAAAACTGTTATTTGAATTACTCAAACAACAGTCTTTTTCTGTATTTTATTTGACCCATTCTTACAATACATGCCATGTTTCTTTGCAATTGGTATTGTTTTATCTTTGATTTCTTCAATTGTATAACACATCATACATACCTCCCTCTCAAAATGTACAAGCAAGTAATTTTATGTTTATTATACCACAAGAATCCCGCCTGGCATACGCCAAACGGGATTCTTATATTTTTCTGTATAACTGACACTTACTGTTTATTCTTTCTGCTCTTTGCAAATACACAGCCTGCTCCAAGGGAAGATACCAGAACGCCTGCGATCAGAAGTGAACGAACCGAGAGTCCTGTCGCTCCCTGAATGACCAGAAGTTCTTCTGCATTGTCACTGTTGAACCCTGTTAGATGTAATAATTTTGAACTTATGTAAAAAATAATTCCTGTTACTGCAACTCCAAGTACAGTAGAAAGTGCGGATACAGCCGTCCGTCTGCTGCAGCCATTTAACAACAGCAGGCTGACCGCTGTTCCTGTTAATATGGTCAGGATTGAGACAATCACAGGAGGAAATCCGTGGTAGATCGCCTGAACCATAAACAGTACTACCAGAAGAAGTGTAAAAACGACACCTGCTAATGCACGTAAGCCTTTTCCTTTTCCCACAAACAACATTACCGCGGCAAATACCACCACAATGATGCCAAGTGGCAGGCACCTGTCATAATTGAATACTGTGTAGTAGGGAGCTGCTCCCCATCCAGAATCAGAACTGTAAGCTCCTGTTCCCCAAGATATCTGGAATGATCATATGGATCTGTCTCCAGCCGCTCATTATCGACAGATACTACCCGCCCTCTTACGAATGTCCTGCTGTCGTTATTGTACATTGTATAGCTGTTGATCCGATCCCAGTCAAATGAACCTGCCGCCAGAAGAAAGGCTGCTCCAATCAGGAAAACCGCGATATATACTGCATTTCTTCTCACAAATAAAACAAGATGCCCACCTGCTTTTTCATCCGTTTTCCCTGTCGTTTTGTCTTTTCTCTCTGTCTCTTTCATCTCCGGCTGCCTGCTCCTTATACATATGAAGCGGACTCACCTGCTCCTTGAGGTGGTCTCACTTCATTTCTGTATTTATTATAAATATGCCTGCCTGTGCCTGCTATCACACTTCCGTAAAGATTGCAAGGGTTGTATATTTCTTTTGTAAAATTCACGAAAAAACAGGCAGTCTCGTTATAAGACTGCCTGCCTGATAATTATTTTTATATTGTATTGTTTTCTATATCTCATATATCACATAGGATATACCTGTATCTTCATGAGAAAATCAGTTCTCCAATAACTGTTTCTGCTGATGACTTACTCTATCTGGAAAAGCCATCATAAAAAGATTCAATCAAAGCACAGTCCATGATAAGAACATAGAACACATTTCCATAGTAACGGCTTTCTACAATTCTTCCATGATCAAGAACAGGGCGGTAGGATCCATCTTTTTTCGCAAAATGGAATCTTACATAATCATTATTTCCACTGGTCTTTGCATCAATCTGTTTCCAGATACTGGTCTCCACAGAATCCCGTTCATCCGGGTGAATAAGATTCCTGAATCGCTGCCCGGTATAATCCAGAAAATCATCGAAATCCTTGCAGCCTGCAAACTCAATCAATTCACGATTTGCAAATAAAATACGATCATCCTCCGGATCAGCTATATATATCAGGAAAGCTCCCGGAAGATTTTTTGACACATCCTGAAGTGCAAACCCAAGCTGACTTCTGTGCTGTATCTTATAATCACTGCGATAAGGACTGCAACTATGCTTCCCATGTAGTTTTACCGCATAAAGTGCCATATCTGCGCATCTGATAAGCTCCAAAACATCGTCACAGTCCTTCGGATATTCTGCGTACCCAAGAGAAATATAAAAAGGATGCTCTTCACCATTATATGTTATATACCTTGGCTTAAGGGTAAAACTCTCTATTATACTCTTTGCCTCTTCCTCTGTTGTTCCGATCAAGATAACAGAAAACTCATCGCCGCCATTTCTGCATAGAATGGCATTTACACCAAAATTATCTTTCATGTCCTGTGCAAGACTTTTCAGTGCGGTATCACCAACGACGTGTCCATACATGTCATTTATAAATTTAAAATCATCAATATCCATCTGTGCGCCCACACAATGAATACAATGACCGTCCTGTATCACCTTTTCAAGCTGCTCATCAAAACCTTTGCGGTTCAAAAGACCGGTTAACGGATCTGTTATCGCCATTTTTTTTAATATCTCACGATGTCTCTCAACCACAAGAACGATCACCGTTAATCCCGTTAAAAGCAAAATAATACAAATTCCAAAAACGAGCTGCGGAAGTATGTTCCATCCGTGGTTCCAACCATCAGTTGGCATTACCTCTAAGCCAAATGTGCTGCCACAAAATTCAAACTCAAATGTAATCGGCTCCTTCAAAATATTACCTGATGCCGATACCACCTCTGTATCATCCGACAAAGGAGAAACTGTCTTTGTCAGACAGTAATCATAACCAAATTGGGTAAGTGACTGAACCGATTTCTCAAATACCTCCGGAATACGGATAATTACAATAGTGAGTCCCCAGAACGCAGAGGTTCCATCCGGGCACTCCAGATATACGGGATTTCTGATTGCAATGCCCCGGCCTCCTTGTTTTAAGTCAAACGGACCCTGCATAGTAACTATATTTTTATCTCTCCCGTAACGGCATATCTCTCCACGACTTTCATCGTGGATCAAATCTATCTTTCCCGCTTCATTTCCCGCCTCCGGATATATATCTGTAACAACACCATTAGGTGCAATCTGTATGCTCTGAACAAAATCTGTCATCAGATTTCCTGCAACTTTTTGAAAATTATCAATTTTTCCATTTTCACTGAGTACTATTTCCTCAAGTGTATCTGTAATCGCAACGCCACGGTTCATATCATTCTGCAACCGTTCTGCATAGGTTGTGGCATTAAGTTCTGTGACAGCCCGCATATGTTTTAAATTTGTTCTGTATGAATGATATAAAACTGCTGCCAAGGCCAGACAACCTGCCAGGAAAATGAGAACCGGCAATATGAGTTTTTTGTTATGGATTTTCTGTGAATGCATAGCTTGTCATCTCTCCTTGTTCTAAATCCAACTAAACAAATTCCTGTAAATTGCACATATTCTATCGCATTCTTTTATTTTTGACAAGCCACCCATTGTGGTATATTCCTTTTTTTGTAAAATGGGATTATAATACAGGAGCGAAAAGAGGTAATCAATATGCAGGATCCTGTCTATCATTGTGGTATATCTGGTGATGCCCTGCGCCATAATAAATTCATTTGAAATTGGCTTTACAAAAGAAAAACTGCAGGGACTATTATTTTCCGCTGTTCTTGCAACCATTATACATATTCTTCTATTGATTTTTATAAATATCGGAAGGAAACTCTGGCATTGGAATACAGTTGAATGTGCCACTGTCATGTATTCCAACTCGGGAAATATGATAATCCCACTTGTAAATGCTATGCTGGGTACCGACTATGTACTGTATTCATGTGCATTTATGTCTGTACAGCTGGTATTTCTCTGGACACACTGCAGCACCATGCTCGCCGAAAAGCCACATATGGAATGGAAAAAGATAATAACCAATATAAATGTAATAGCCATAATAGCCGGACTCCTACTCTTTTTCTGTCAGATAAAACTGCCATCTGTCATACTCACACCGGTAAAAGACATAGGAAATATGCTTGCACCTCTCAGCATGATAGTAACTGGCATGCTGATGGCTGATTCGCCGATCCGCGACAGCCTGAAAAACGCAAAACTATACATTTTCTCTGCCATCAGGCTCGTCATCTGGCCTGCTGTTTTACTGCTTATAATGTATGTAAGTCATGTATATGCCCTTATTCCAGAAGGAAGAACTTTACTCCTCATAGTATTCCTTGCCTCCATCACACCATCCGCTTCAACAATCACCCAGATGGCTCAGGTATATAACAAAGATGCTGCATACTCCGGTCTTTTAAATGTATTTACTACCTTGTTCTGTATCATAACCATGCCTTTGGCTGTCATATTGTTTTCACGGCTTGTGATATAATGGAGTTGCTCAAAAACCAATTAACCACGCCCCGACCATCATCTCTTTAGTCTTTCCATACGCCGGACATTCACCATATTTAATATAATCACTATAAAATGCAAAATTATAAATATCTATTAGCAATTCTGCATCCGTAATATCTGCTTTTCTATATTCAATCTTCATAAACAATACCTCTCCAAATCTCGATTTTTCTTTCCCGTATTAATTGCTATATGTTTTCACTTGAATAATTAAGCATTTTTCCAAACAAAAATTTATGAAATCTTATACATATCATTCTTGTAGAACATTATTAAATCGCTTTTTTCAGAATTTCTTAGAACGACAAGGACATTAAACACATCTGGGAATGGCGAAATCATCCCCATACATGCCATGCCAAAATTCAATCCATTTAATACTCTAAATTCAGCAGGACTAATTACAAATAATATAAATGGAACTAACCCAAGAACAAATGGCAACAGGCACATCAATATAAACCGATCTCGCCTCAATGGATATGATGCTAATGCAACAAATGTTGCCTTTCCTTTTATTCTGCCTATTGTTACATCTGCTTCCTTAGGATAAACAATTCCATGTAACCACTCATGAATTATTAACAGTAAAAAACCGAAAGCAAATCCGACCAGAATAAATATTGGCGAGATTACAACGGTCTTGCATATTATCGTTTTACAAAGCATAGCAATAAAAAGGATAACACATAAAATTACAGCAATTGGCACTGCTTTTTTCATCAGTTCACCAACACTCTGCGGTGTTTCTATCTTTACTGCACCATCCAGCAAATTTCCTGTTTGATATTTATTTATATCGTTTATTGACCACACAATTTTTATCATATTAAATCCCTTTATTCATTACCTCCTGAACTTTTATCAGAAAAGCCGCTAGAAGTTTTCTTCTCCATCACATAGTTTTTAAGTGTAATTCCCATCCCCTGATAATTTATATGGACATACAGCCTAGCCAGATAGCCAGATTGATCAATATCTCCAAATCCAACAACCTCATCATCCTCCACTGCAACCACTGTTTTATGATTTAAAAAAGAGTGGTTCCATTCTTGTAAATCTACGCTACCGATTGCCCATGCATTTAACTGTTCTATAATCCTTTACATTTACGCTATGTACCGTATTATAGAACAATTGCGCCATCTGCTCACAGTCAGTTGACTTGTATTCTCTAAGTTCCATCTTTTATCCTCATAAACTGGAATTTGCGCATTTCTATGAGCGAAATGCGAATGGGCACCGCATCGGTAACTCCCGATTTTTTAACTGTAACAAACTATCGTAATACATTCGATCTTGAATAAATGTAAAACAGCTCTTGTGTATATTTATAGCCTTCTTCCATCTGCTCAAAAGAACTATCAAATTCGTCAAAGCCACTCTCATCCATCTCATGTGCAGGGCTTTCAACATATTTCCACATTTTTCCATCAAGAGCATCCTCATCAAGAACTTTTACCATAAGAGCAACCGGGTATACATCTTCGTCTATGCATACATTATATCGCTTGCAATTTTTAAATCCATAGCAAGCATAATTTTCTGGATTTCCCCAAATCGCTATCGTGTCAAAGCCCAGCTTTCTTGCTGCCTCCAGTGAATGTTCAAGAAGCTTTCTTCCATAGCCCTTCCTTTGATAGTCTGGATGAATTGTAAATGGTCCAAAAGATAAGATTTCTTTTTCTGTCCCATCCATAGCGACAAGCTTTGCCTTCACATAAATAATATGACCAATTATTTTCCCATCCTCTTCTAATACAAAATCTAATTCTGGAATGAAATCTTCACTATTTCGAACCAAATGAGCAAAATAATGTTCATTGCATCCCGGTACAGATAAGTTCCAAAATGTCTTCTTTATCATTTCCTCTACGACTCTATAATCATCTGTTTTTTCATTTCTTATAATCATTTCACTTTCTCTCCTTATACGGCAATTTTCTCCAAACTCAAAAAGGCATCCGTTAACCAAATGACAGATGCCCATGTTTTAATTTAACTACTTAAGATATCCCTCTCCACCCATTAGCATTGTCATTTCCTCAATCCTTTCAAGCGGAAATGGTGGATTACCAATAGGTTTCATTGCAATTGACATTAGCTTCATTGGATTATCATCTGCCGCAATTCTGTTAGAACTTAAAACTCCGCACATCTTGCATCGGTGAATAATCGCCCATTCACCCTTATTTTTTACCCATACTGATACTGGTTCCATATGACCACCGCAATCGGACTCTCGGTCTCCCGGTTCAATATCAACATGTAAACTATACAGACAATTCGGGCAATGATTTCTATGGTCACTTCCTGCCCCTTCTGGAACTACAGTTCTTCCACAATTTTTACAAACAAATGTTTCGTTGCAAGGATGCGTTTTATAATATCCCTTTTCGTATTGCTTGCGCTTGTTTTCTCTATTCATTGTTGGATCCTCCATCTTGATTTTTTGAGGATTCATATTCACGTATTATTCCTTGAATTCTTTTTTCTGAAAGAAAAAACATTTTGCCAAGTTCTGCGATAGTTTCACCCGAATTGAATCTACTTACTATCTCCTTGTTTCGCTTTGCAATCCTGTTTTTAGCACCGTTCTTTTCACCCCAGCCCATTGCTTTCTCACTCCTGCGCGGGATATATAAAACTTTGCCATCAACATATTTTTGAATTTCTCTAATCAAGTCTTCTGGCAAGACTTCATCTGCATTAACATAGCTCATATGCGTCCTCCTAATTGTCACCTTAGGATGCAATGGCTATAGCATTTAATTTTTTTTGCAATAGCCACTGCTATCGCACAATTACCTTATAATTCTTCATAAAACACTCTTTGAACCTTTCTGGTTGTTTTTTGTTCAGAATACCATACGCAAACTATAACAACAACCTCTAATTCGTTTTAAATCGAAATCAATCCCTCAATATAGCACGTTAGTAAAAATCAAATTCATGCATGCTTTCAGACTCTCTACAAGCCTGGAATTTGCAAGTGTCTATAATTTACAAATCATAATATATTCTTCATCATTTTCATCAATAATTTCAAATCCTATCTTCCTATACATACGGACAGCATAATTCATCTTTTGAACTGATAATGATGCTTGTTTATATCCTTCTAATTTTAGTTTTGTTAGCATCTGTTTCATTAATTCTGTTCCGATACCATAGTTTCTATACTCTTTAAGAAGTGAAATTGCAAAAGACGGTGTTTCATTATCTATATGACCATAATCATTCATAATCCGAACCCATACGGCACCAACAATTTTATCCCCAACTTGAGCAACCAAACATAAGTCTCCCTTATTCTTACCAAAGTCTTTTACATATACTTGCAAATCTGGTTGGTTAATAATATCTTTGGGCGGTGCAGAAACTCCTTCGGGAATAAAAATCGCCTCGTACAAAAAAGTATCTAATACCTTATTTCCATCTTGTTTTAATTCTCTTATTGAATAATTCATATAAACCTCCGATTTATTTTTATTTATAAATCAGTTGTCATTCCACACATAATGATTCCTCCGCTAAATATCGAATTGTGCAAAAGCCCAAGGGACTTTAATGCCCCTTATGCTTTTCTCTTTTCTTTTGCTGTTTCAACTCAAACATTCGGTGTTCTTCCGCCTCTTTTTTCTTGCGGTTTCTCTCTTTACGCTCCTGATTGTTCTGTTCCTGTTGTAATTTTAATGCCTGCTGCGATTTTGTACCGATGCCTGTTTCCATCGTCTGCTTTTTTGCTTCTCGTTGCATACGCTTTGGATTTCTTTTTATATCCTTTACAACAGTTTCAACAGCCGGACTGAATTTCAAACTAAAATAGTATTTTTGAATATATTCCTGCACTTCGTAATCCTTTGGTTCTGCACCAAATGTTACCTTCGCCACAGATAGTTTACCATCTTCAATACGTTCAAATACACCTACCCAAAATGGTTCTTCAAAATATACCGTCAGTTTTCCACTTGCTTTGTCCATAAGAATCCCTCCTAAAATGAATTGAACAAAGAATGGACAACCCGGAGGGGCAGGTTACTTACCCTATTTGCATAGGACGGCTGGGCTACCTACCAGCTCTAGTACATTTTTAATGTACATTGCGTTTTTATCTTTGTATTTATAATCAAGCCATATGGCACGATTAACTTATTCGGTCAATTCCGATTTACCAGTTACTTCTTATAGTTCCAACGAATCTGCATTCAACAAAAAATCATACACATTCATGATTAAAATACCTTGATCATTATAAAATGGTTTTGGCGTATCAGATGTAATTACAATCTTCTTAAATGAATCATTTATTTTCAAAAAAGGACGAATCTCTTGTTCCATTTTTGCTTCGGTCTCCAACATATACGCGGACTGGATATAATATTTTTTAGAACCCTTATTACAGATAAAATCGACTTCCAGTTGCTTTTTTACCAGTTTTGCATCTTTCCCCTTTTCAACAACAGTCAGATTACCAACATCCACATGAAAACCTCTCATTCTTAATTCATTGTAAATGACATTCTCCATAGAATGTGTCACTTCCAGTTGCCTGTAATGAATTCTTGAATTTCTAAGTCCCATATCCATAAAATAGTACTTCATTGGCGTACTGATATAGGACTTTCCCTTAATATCATATCTGCTCGCCTCTTCAATTAAAAAAGCATCCTCCAAATATTCAATATATTTCGTAATCGTTGTTGCTGTAATCTTCGAATTATTTACACTTTTAAATGTTTTCTGAAGTTTGTTAGGATTTGTCAACGCACCAATTGCAGATGCCAAAACATCAAGCAGCGATTCCATTTCTCCAACATTTCTGATTTTGTTTCGTTTTACAATATCACTGATATATGTTTCCTGAAACAGATTATCCAATAGATTCATTTTTTGCTCATCCGTTTCAGCTAATACCACCAACGGAATACCGCCATAAGTAATATATTCGTTCCATCCATCATATTTATTTCCATCATAGCAACTCATAAATTCCGAAAAGCTCAAAGGGTACATATGCACCTCATCCCCTCTGCCGCCAAATTCAGTAGCTATATCTCTGGATAAAAACTTTGCATTACTTCCCGTTACAAATACATCGCAATTCTTCTTATCCGCTAAACCGTTAAGCACACTCACAAACTCATCCAGTAACTGCACTTCATCTAAAAGAAAGTAGTATTTTTCATTATCTTGAAGTTGTTCCTTTGCCCAAGGGTAAAAGATTTTCGGATCTCGATATTCTATATTATCGAATAAATCAAACGCCATTTCAATGATGTGTTTTTCATCCACTCCATTTTCAAGCAAATGATTTTTAAACAGCGTTCGCAATAAATATGATTTTCCACATCTTCTTATTCCTGTTACAATTTTAATCAGACCATTTCCTTCACGATTTATAAGTTGTTCTAAATAGTAATCTCTTTTAATTTCTTTTACCATGACATTTTCTCCCAAAAGATATTTCGGTTATTGTATCCCTAAATATCTTCTATTATACCCAATAACATAATACTATGCAATCATCTAAAAGATATTTTGGTTAATATATACCCAAACATCTTCTAGATTCTTTCCGTATTCATATATAATATAAACACCAAAAACGGCAGGCCGTCTGTTATATGACCACCTGCCTGTTACCTGCTCTAATACTATTTTCTGTGTATCATCAGTCAATCAAACTGGAAGTTGTCTGTCTATACATAATCTGATATTTCAAATACACATTCAGAAGCTCCATTGACAATTGTATCAACAATAGTAACTGTTACACTCTTTTCAAAAACCTCAGAGAACAATCGCATATACCAACCAGCAGAACATTCACAATACTTTTTATTCATATTCTCAACTTTTTTAGGTATATTACAATAACATTTTTTGTATACAGCAATAATCTTTCCTTCAAAAATATGTAAGTTCCTTCCGCCAATATCTGCTTCATTCAGAAGATTCAAAAATTCTGCTATATCGTTAGATTTAGCGTATAATTTTTTTGCTATTTTTATAGCATTGGTTGACAAGCAGCACCCACCACATTTTCGCATAGTATCAGTCATATATATCTTCATACTCTCAGTAGTATTTAAAAGCTCATTAATATATCTTGCCTGCTTAAGCGGTGTTGCATTTTCATCAATAATTCCAATCTCCGAACAAACCGCAAATGCATTTTCAGAATCCATATTATCTACTATTCTTTTGGCCTTATTCATATCATATCCTCGCAAGAATTTAACTAATTATTCTAAAATCTACTGTTCTTTTGATTTCACCGGCATCCAAATTTCGCAATAATAATTCTCATCCTGATTTCCTTTCGGATAATCACAAGGTGCGGTGTAGTATTCTATATTATACATTCCTGCAATTTCATAATCACCATTCCCAGGAAGCCATTCCTTAAAAATCTCTGTATTCACTTTTTGTAACGCTTCCGGCATAGATCCTTTACATGGAAATACTGCCCATGTATTTTCAGGAATAACTACCGTTTCAAATTCTTCCGGTATGTCTTTTGAAGGAATATAATCATCAGCAATCATGTACTTGAAGAATCCTTCCGGTGCTCCATCATCTAAACAGATTCCATACATACCACAAATATACTTACCGTTTCCCTTTTCATAATGCTCTGTCCAAAATTGTGGGCATTCTTTATACCCTTCTTCATTTTTAATAATTTTGGCACTTCCGACAACAGTAAATGCCGGTTTTTTAACAATTTTACATTCCATTTCAAATCCACCTTTCATAGATACATGTATTTTTAGAGGAAGGTAGTTTTTGAGTTCACCGTCTCCGGACTTCGCCTGTGCAGGCGTAATACCGTGAAATCTGGTGAAGGCTTTCGTAAAGCTGTCTGGAGAATCATAGCCATATTTCATTGCTACATCTATAACCTTAACACCATCTGTTTGCAAATCTCTGCCGGCAAGTGATAATCTTCTATTTCTTATATATTCGGATACCGTAATTCCACAAAGAATCGAAAACCCTTTTTGAAAATAAAATGGCGAAAGATTAATCTTTGCAGCAATTTTTTCCAGAGTAAGTTCATCTGTAAGATGTCCTTCAATATATTTGATTGATGAAGTGATATCTTCCAACCAGCTCATGCTTATTTACTCCTTCCTACAAAACACATCTTATCTCCAAAGCATATTTTTGTCCCGACATATTTTGCTCTCTTTTGTCCAATTACACAACTATCGCAGATATAATCACAAGGCATTCCTTTACATAAACAATTAGTAAAAATCAAATTCGTCTCTCGGTTAAACACACCAGCTTACTGAAAGTTTCTTTTTCTTGATAAATGGGGATTAGTTTTCCTTTTTTCCAATCAGCAATAACCACCTATGGTCAAAGCATATTTGTCCCTCCTTGATATAGGGATTAAAACCTGTTTTATCTCCACCATTCAAATCGTATTCCATTTTATCAATAATATCTTTTTGAATATCCCCTGGTGTACTTGTCAAATCCATCCAACTTTGTAGATTTACAGGAACAAGTGTTGTTTCTTCAAGCTGAAGCTCAAAAGCATCCTCAAACAATGCTTCAAATTCTTCTCTGCTAAGTATTCTTGTATGTGAGTTATCACGCATCGTTTCAATAGCGTCATTAGTTTCACGCAATTCTTCTGTAGTCGCTACCATATCCCAAATAACAAGTTTTCCACCTTTTTTCAAAACTCGTTGCATCTCCCGAAAAGGCTTTTCAGGCTCAACAAAATGGTGCAATGAAAGTCTTGTAATCACAAGGTCAAATGTTTCATCTTCAAAAGGTAAGCATTCCGCATTCCCCGATACAAATGATATGTTCTGAATACCTTCTTGCTTTGCCAGTTTTTTTCCCTGCTCCAACATTGCTTCTGTCAAATCCAAACAAGTAATGTCCTTAACATAAGGAGCCACTGCTCTTCCACATATACAGGTTCCAGCAGCAACCTCCAATGCATGTTCATTGCCCTTTGCCTGAATACTACGAATCAAATAATCGGTATATTCTGCCTTAGACATATGATATGAAGCAAATTTCTCTGCTTGTGTACCAAATGATTTTTTCACTTCATTATAGTTATTCATAAACTTTTACCTCGCTGTAAACTTCAAAGTTTCATGTGTTCGACAAACTTGAATTTGAAAACCACAATTTTATAAGTGGTTATTAACCCTCACAGGGTTTTAATAAAATCCTCCAAAAGCCTTGAAAATAAAGGATTTATCGCAAAATGCTCACCTTAACTTATTATACGATTTCACACTGTTTTATTCTTCCCTTGGAAGCTGATAAGGGTAAACACAAGGGCAAGAAAATCTGATAACAAGATATAACAGAATGTGGCAATCGGAGAACTGTGACGTATGTGCGAATATATTATACTGGAGGATTTATTATATGGACAAGTACATTTTTGATAAAAGCAACGGTTTGTGGTATGAATTGCAGGGTGATTATTATATCCCTTGTCTGATACTTGCCGAAGAAGAAACACAGCCTATCGGCTTATGGGGACAACGCCACAAGCAGTATCTGAAAGAGCATAGGCACATTGTTTACACCACGATGCTGATTGATGGGACACTTAACCGCTATCTTGCAGATATTAACCAACAGGCGGAGCAAATGTTCCACAGATTGATTGAGGAAATGGTTCAAAAGCAGGGTGTGACAGAACAGTTAAAAGCAGAACAGCCTATGGAATGGATAGGATTGATGAATAACATACAAGCTTATGCAAGAGAAATTGTGAATAATGAAATAATTTTTTCATAGGATTAACGATACGAGGGCGAAGATGCTTCTACACATCTTCGCCCTTGGTTTTTTTATAGTCAATTTTTATTTCGCTTTGCGCAATACCAATAAAAATCGATGAATTTTTCCTTCAATACAACCGTTTTGCTCTAAAATTTGTTGTGCATACAGTAATCTGTTCTTGCAATTATCTACAGAGAAATTAGGAAATTCCCACTCTATAATATGCGCAAACCAAACAAGTGCACCTATATCAAAAAATTTGATTGGTCTGAAGCATTCCTGTGCATCCAAAATGTCAAAACCTACATCACAAAAACGTTTTTTAACTATATCAAGATACTGTTCTGGAAATGGAAGTTCAGTTTTTCCTAAGAGAAGCTCCACCAATTCACGGTCATTTTCAGCCCCAACCTGTTCAGTGATAAAAATTCCTCCACATTTCAAAACACGATGTATTTCTTTGGCATTAAAATCACCGTGACGATTAATGACAATATCAAATTCATAATCACCAAATGGCAACATATCCTTTCCATCACCTGCACGAAAATCAATACCGAGAGGGAGCAAGGTTTCTCTGCATAGCTGAATATTTGGGGGATAGGCTTCGGTTGCACTTGTCTTTACATAAGGATGGCGGAGAGATAACAAGAATTCACCACCACCAGTATCTATATCCAGCAGTTTCATTTCTGGGTTTAAGTAATCCAGTATGATGTGTTGATAATTCCAAGGCAAGTCCGTTTCTTCCGTATATCTTCCCTCAATGTGAGAAAAATCCCATCCATGGATATGTGCAACACTTTCTTCTTTTTTCCAAATGTCTATCAATTCTTTTTCTTTCATCGTAACTACTCCTATTTTGAATATTTTTGTTTTGTACATCAATTATAGGTGCAGCCAACTGACAACATCATAAAATAAGCTCGATACAATCTGTTGCCAGATTTACAACTGCACCGAGTAGTTACCTCGAATAAATCTCATTGTGTGAGTTCACCGCCTTTCGAATTGCCTTGTATCAGTGTATCACTTTTTGAACAAAAAAGAAAGTATCCTTAAAATGATATATTTCAAAACATAATTCTTGCCATTGGTTTTCAGTCAAATTTGTCTATGTAAGACCGCAAGGCAGGTTGCCCTGCGGTGTTGATTTCCTATGTCGTGATTATCTGTCCCTGTCTTGGGATTTCTTTCTCTGCTTCGGCTGAGCGTTCTGTTTGCCCTCTTCCTGAAGCTGTCTGAGCCTGTTACGCACACTTTGTCTTTCGGGCGGTCTGTGCTGTTTCTCGGCAGGTTTCCGTCCGTTCTTGACTGCCTGCTCCCATTCTGCAAGATCTTGGTTATACTGTGTCACAATAGCCTCTGCTTTGCGGTAAGTTTTCATAAACGCCTGTACATCAGGATAACCGTCATCTTTTAGAATATCGGGGATTTTATCCAGTTTTTCAGCAAGTTCGGTTTCAGTCTGCTGTATCTGCTTTTCCAGAGCCTTACGATCCTTGCCCTTGAAGATACCCGTTGTTTCTGCAAGCTGCTGTCGCAGATTCGGAAGTGTGACCTCCTGTATCTTCTTGATTGCTTTCGCCTGTTTCTGTACCTTTAGCATAAGGGTCTGCATTGTGCGGAACTCGTCCATATCCATATTGAGGACTGGCTTGGGTGGCATATCCTTTTCACGGATGATGGCTTGCAGAAATTCCTTTGCCTTGCCTACGATACCTCGGAACAGGTTTGGAAGCCAACCGTTTTCACGGATGGACTGACCGGCTTTGCCGTGGATTTCGGTCTGCTTGATTTCCAGTATCTTTGCTTCTTCAATGCCCGATACAAGAGCCAAATCCGCTGTTCTGTTCCATTCCTGCCTTGCGGTGTTATCTGCTTCGATTTCGGTAGCCTTGGGATTATTCTTACCTATCTTTTTTGTGGGGAGATACACGCTGTTCTTATCAAACACTTTCAATCGCTGTTCGGGATCTGAAATGTGGGAATTGATAAGCTCCGTGTAAACCTCTTTTGCTTCTGCTATGAACGCTTCTGTTTTGAAACGCTCGTCTTTGGTTGTGAATAAATGGCTTTCGTAAACTTCCCCCTTTTTGATAACGGTACAGCTTTTTCGGACTTGACCGTTCTCGTCTGTGATTTCTTTCTTGGTTCGTACCCTTTTTCCTGTTTCGTCATAAAATACGCTTCTGGTGGCAATCTTGATGTCAGGTTCGGGAAGCAGTTTCCTTTCACTGAATATGAGGTGGATGTGGTAATTGGTCTTGCGTTTGTTATGATGCAGAGCCGATACACATTCCACTCCGTACTGCTGTCTGAATTTGTTCGTAAATTCTTCAAGCACCTGCTGCGGGTCAAAGGTGGTGTAAATCTCTGGCAGGGCAATGATTAACTCCCTTGCTTCAATACCCTTTCCTGTTGTTCCGCTTCGTAGGAACTCCTGCTGGCTTTCCCTGGCGAGATTGTTCCAAAAGGTATTGTCGGCGGTACGATAGGTGGCATAAAGGTTTTCCTGTTTGGCGTGGCTCGTGATATATGAGATTCTTCCCTTGACATTGGGCAGCTTCGACATCTGAATGAACGAATGTCTTGCCAAGCTTTTGCTCCTTTCTTCGCTGAGAATACCGTACTCATTACGCAACCGACTTGTCGGGTGCGGCTGTCACAGCTATCGGTGATTGGTGGGACAGCAATGGAAATTGCGGTGCAATTTCCTCTGTATCATAGCTGAGGTGATGGTGTCCAAAGCTGTGATACAGGCTCCCCGCAGGGGCGAAATACCCAGAGTACAAATCGCAGATTTGTGCGAGGGGTGTATTTCGCTCTCAAACGCCGAGGGCTTTGGAGAACGGTCATTCCACTTTTCGTACATCATTGGGATTTAGTAAATTCCTGCCCTGATTGACCGTCATAAAACGCTCCAGTGTATCCCTGCGGATAATGGTCTTACGTCCGACTTTCAGAACAGGCAGTTTGCCCCAGTCCACCAGTTTTCGCATTGTGTTCCTACCGATACCTGTACATTCTGCTGCTTCCTCGATAGTTAAACCCATTTTAATTGCTGTCATTATACATCCCTCCTTTCAAAATACTCATTTTGCAACCCCGCGATTATCATTATACTTATTTTGCTATTTCTTGTCAACTTATTTTACAACCCATTAAGATTGTTTTTTAACTTTTATCGAGAAAGTAGTTGCAAAATAGGTTTTGATATGCTATACTTGTATTCGTCAGGAGGTGAAAACCTTGAAAAAAGAAATTACATTCACCGCAAAACAGGTTGGTGAACGAGTGAAAGAACGTCGAACAGAATTGAATCTTACAATGCCGGAACTCGGCAAGCGTATCGGAGTGAACAAGTCAACGATACAGAGATACGAAGCAGACGGCGTAGACCCAAAGAGAACAATGATTATCAATGGACTTGCAGAAGCACTGCTTACCACTCCTGAATGGCTCACAGGTCTTTCAGAAGATAAGGAATATGACAGCAGAACGCTTTGTGAAAAGGACTTGGAAGAACATATCAAGAAGTACATTGATATAGTGTCTACGGTTGTGAATGGCGAACCGCACCAACAGCTCCTTACCACATTTCTCGGAAAGATGATTGATTTGTATTCCGTTCTCTGCTACCACTTCTCCGACGCTATGGCAGAGGTTGACCGTGTGGCAGAAGATGAAGGACTGAAACAGTCTCTCCGCAGATATGCGATTGAATCGGGAGCGATTACAGAGCGAGTTTACCATAAAGAAATGGAAGCACCGATTGAGGATATGAAACGATTCTTAGACGGAATTTTACATATCTACGATGAAGGACGCACCGCTGTAAAGATGAGTGACCTTTTCGGGATAGTAGCGGAAGCCGAAGCAAGGCTTGCCGAAAAAGAATAATTCCGTGGCTCTTTGACAATGAAAAAAGCCGATTAAGAACAATCGGCGGATGTGACATTATTTACTTTACGCACACCATACGTCACAGTTCCGATTGCCACGGATAGAAAGGAGACTATTTATCAATGGCAAAAGGATCTGTAAGAAAAAAGGGCAAGAAATGGTACTACCGCTTCTATGTAGAAGATGAAAGCGGAAAAATGGTACAGCGTGAATTTGCAGGCACAGAAAGCAAATCTGAAACAGAGAGTCTGCTCCGCAAGGCAATGGAGGACTACGAAGCGAAGAAGTTCGTGGCAAAGCCTGAGAACACCATTGTGGGTATGCTGCTTGATATGTGGGTGGAGGAAGAACTGAAACCCGGCAATCTGAGCAACGGTACAGTAATGGCATATATGGGAACAGTGAACAGGATAAAGAAATATCCTATCGGCGACAGAAAGCTGAAAACGGTCACTGCGGAACATTTACAGGCATTTATGGACTTCCTTACTTTCGGAGGACAAAACCCTGATGGAACGATAGCAAAGGCACTCAGCAAAGGGTATCTGAGGTTATTCTCAGCAGTATTGCAGGGAGCATTCCGATTTGCGGTATTCCCGAAGAAACTGATTTCCTTTAACCCTATGCAGTATGTGGTATGGAGGGGAAAGAAAGAGGAATACGAACTGTTTGCAGACGAGGACGGCGAAGTTGACAATGCACCTACCATTGACCATCATCAGTTTTTAATGTTGGAGGACTTTCTGAAAAAGAAAGACAATCCTGCATTGCTCCCGATGCAGATAGCCTATTACACAGGACTTCGTATCGGAGAAGCGTGTGCTCTGACTTGGCAGGATATCAACCTTGACGGACAGTACCTCACAGTGCGACGCAGTATGCGATACAACGGGCAAAGGCACAAGACAGAGATAGGTGCTACCAAACGCAAGAAAGTCCGCACCGTGGACTTCTGCGACACTCTGGCAGATATTCTCAGAAAGGCAAAGACGGAACAGCACAAGAACCGCTTCAAGTATGGCGAACTCTATCACCTCAATTACTACAAAGAGGTAAAAGAAAAAGGCCGTACTTACTATGAAGTCTACAGCCTGCCAAGAACGGAGGAAGTACCTGACGGATACAAGGAAATATCCTTTGTCTGCCTGAGACCTGACGGAGCATACGAGTCACCGAGTACGGTTGGTGTTATGACAAGGTCGGCAAAAAAGAAACTGGAAGGGTTTGAAGATTTCCATTTTCATATGCTGAGACACACATTCACCAGCAATCTGCTCTCCAACGGTGCAGCACCAAAGGATGTGCAGGAACTGCTCGGACACGCTGACGTAAGTACCACAATGAACATTTACGCTCACTCTAAGAGGGAAGCGAAACGAACTTCCGCAAGACTGCTTGATAAGGTGGTCGGGGAAACCTAAACAAAAAGTTTCCCTTGTTTCGGCTCATAAGGGCAAAAACAAGGGAAAATACATAAGGAACGAGTATTAAAATGCCGATTTTCCTTGAAAATACAAGGGTTTCGGAGGATTGATTAGATAAAACAGAATTTGACTTGCCTATTTTCTTAAAATCTCATGTGGAGCTTCTATTTCATTTGCCAAGGTATGCTCTGTTAATTCTGACATCAATTTCAATTTTTTATTAATCAATGGTCGCATACAATTAGGAACATGTTCCTGATGCGCTCTGTGGATTGCTACACATTCCTTACAGTTTCCGTGATAACGACAGGCTTTCAGGCAAGGACAGTGATCTTTGTCTTTATACTCCTTACGAAATTCCGCTGCAAATTCTTCTTGCAGTCTCAGTCCCTCGACACGGTTTCCCTTATGAAATTCTACCATTGCATCCAGTTCTTTCTGGTTCCCTTCAATCTTCATGTTATTATAGCGCCTCCATTTCAACTATTCCTCATTTTCTGATAAATTCTGATTTTTCAAACTCTTTATATTGGTAATACAGAAATCGCCCATATTATCTAACCTAACAATTTCTATTTTAGCAAATAAAATGTTCAAAATTCAAACCACTTTTGATATGATTGTTAATCATATTCCTTTCGCATTGACCAAATAATTCTTTTGCCTTATCAATAACTTCCGTAACATCATCACTTTCAAATATTACCTCTTTTTCTTTGTTTAACAACTGCGTTGACATCCACACATATGGCGGCAATTTTTTCTTAAGCGCATTATAAACAACTAATGTCGCTTTGACATCCTCTAAACTATCGTGAGCCAACTCATCAAAATTATAACCATAATAATTGTTCCATTCTTCATATATCTTAGCAAATTCTATCATTGGATCGTATATTATAGTACCATGTTTAAACCTAATTCCTGCATTAGCTAAAAATGCATAGTCAAAATCAACATTATAGGCTATCAGCTCGACACAGCCATCAAATACAGCTTATCTTACAGAAATATTAGTTATTACTCTTTTGTAATTTTCTTTTATTATATGCATCTTCATCAATAGCTCCAGAAGCCAACATTCTTTCTGACCATAACTGAAGTGTTTCAACATTTACCGATATTTTTTCTAATTCCTCCTGAATATATATGAAATCATCTAATTCGTCGTTATCAATTATACCATCAGCTGTAATCTCAATGAGGCGCTCCTGCTTCTTGTTCATCTTATTAAGAGAAGCTACCGTTTCAAGTATAATCTGAGGGAGCTCTTTCATTTTAATCTCTGGAACATATTGCTGTCCAATTGGACACTGATTTGAGCAATAATAATTACACAATTCCGGTGATTTATACTTATCAGCCATTATGAGTACTTCTTCCGGATGTGGCAGCACCTTCTCACTGTCTATTTTTTCAATTCTCTCTGGAGGCACGCACTCTAAAAGTTCACTTGCCTTTTCTCAGCAAAGTCCTAGCTCCTCTCTTTTTAACTGATATACATTCTTATTCTCTTTAATTGATGCTCTTCCCATTCCTTATTCCCTCACTTAAAATCTTACTGTATCTTTGCTATAATTCCTTCTTCTGTTATAGTTTGCAGACATTCCATAGGCACATCTGAATGCATTATCTTCCTCTACATGACCACTTGGGAAAGTCGTACCAGAATAATTCTTGCCCACTTTATCCAAGGCCAGTACATTTCCTTTATTATCACTAATCATGCACATGTTCATGAATACTACTTTTTCTATCATCTGTTACTCCATTTAATATAGCTTATCAACTTCTTTTTCATATGCTGCTTCTGTATCTCTGTCAAACAGAACAAAATATATTTCTTCTATTTGCTTTGGAAATTCCTGCTCAAATCTTGCCACAACATTTACAGCAATGTGTGCTGCCAGTTTAACAGGAAAACCATAAACACCTGTTGATATAGATGGAAACGCTATTCTTTTTTTACCTTTTTCCATTGCAAGTTTAAGCGAATGATAATAACAGCTGGCAAGCAACTGCTCCTCATTATTCTTTCCGCCTCTCCATATAGGTCCGACTGTATGTATAACATAATCACATGGCAGATTATAGCCTTTGGTAATCTTTGCTTCTCCTGTTTCACATCCATGAAGCATCCTACATTCTTTTAAAAGATCAGGACCTGCTACCCTGTGAATTGCTCCATCAACACCGCCACCACCTAAGAGACTGTTATTTGCTGCATTTACTATAACGTCAACATAATCTATTTTTGTTATATCACCTAGAACAGTTTTAATCATCGTAATTTCTCCCAAATATTTTCTTTAAATAATTTCCCATTATACCGTCAATTGTACCACCGCCAATATCGCCTTCAATTACTCTTTTTCTTCCATCCTTATAAGTAATCTGCAAGGTATATCCATATCCGTCGCAAACTTGTGCTTCCATAATATTCTTTTTCCATAATGGTGCACCAAATAACTTTTGATATTTATTGTATAATCTTAATACATTCTCTTTTTTTGTTACGCATATGTCTTTGTATGTGTAACGATTAGATTCTCCTTGATATGTATATTCAATCCACCTACCATCCGGATATATCTCATACACATATCTTCTTTTCATATCTATTGTTCCTAACCCGAAATCTTCTACCTTAAAGCGTATTTTCTTAATATACATTCTCTGAATCACACTTAGGACATTTCACTATCATTTATCTGCTTCTTCCTTACTATATTGACAATTCCTTCTTCAGCTACTTCCCAAACTTCAATATCTTCTAATAAATGTCCGTAGATACGGCAATAGTACTCCGCAAAACTCTCACCTATCCTAAAACCAATATAGTTATTATATCAGATTTGTTACAATATGTCCTTTTAATTAGATGTTTTGTTACACTTAAAATTTTAGGTATGTAACATCCATATATTCATCAGAAATTTTGTTACCACAGTAACAAAAAAAATGGCTTGTTACTACACCTTAACAAGTCATTTTCAATCTGATTAATATATAAAAAGATATATTTTTACATGGTGCCATAATATAAGCTAAGAAATCTCCTTGCATGATTCAATTCTGTTTTCTCACACATAATCACATTTTCAATACATATGAATATTCTCTTATTCTTAATGAGTTTCACTTAAAATTTAAATATCCAAGCTACGTTAAACACAAATTTCCACAACTCCTTGACGAATAAAGATGTATCAATTAATATGAAATCAGGGTAGTTATAATATTCTTATACAAACCTTTGCAGAGACTCCGTGGGAAGAGTTTCTGTTTTTTGTACATAGGTGTATACAATATACATGATGATACTTTTAAATCACTTTCCCTTTTCCAACTCTTTGAAAAAAGCCTTTGCATTATCCAAATCATTCTTATCCGGATGTCCTTTTGATATGCCTCCAATAAGTTTGAATGGTCCAAATGTGTCAAATCCCTTACAAGAAAATTCTCCCACAATTCTTCCATGCTTTTCTTTAACAATTTTCTTTATGGAATCAAAGACTGGCTTTCCTCCATAAGTGCATATAAGAAAGACATCCTTATTCTCTGGAAGATTCACTTCTGCAAAGTTAATTACGGACTGATGCATCTTGCCAAAATAAATACCAGAAGCAAAACCTATAAGATCATACCCTGATAAGTCCTTTTCAGTAATCTTAGTTGCATCAACTACATCAATATCATTTTCAGCTGCTATTGCACATACCAGCTCTTTTGTATTATTGTGATGAACCGACGCGTATATAATAACTGTTTTCATATCTGCTTCACTCCATTATTTCTTAGTTCAAAATCCAATCTCATCTGGTACCACAGGACATTTCCATGAGTAGATTTATCAGTTATACCCTCATCAAACATAAGCCAGAAATGATTCCCAAAATATTTTATTCTTTGCTCAAATTCTTCTTTAGTTGCTGCCTCTAAGACAGGAAAACATACAGATTCAACCGATGCAATATCGTCTAAATCAGCCATTGTTGCATATCTTATATTCA
>OGLX01000252.1_pt1 | contig 41606 bp, 38 predicted proteins | sample 1572821 | NCBI WGS metagenome assembly OGLX01 (sample SAMEA2581908, study PRJEB24529) | metagenome | biome: Human gut stool | place: China | collected 2011 | reverse complement strand
AACAATTCTTCCGATCGAACTGAAAGTGTGCTCCAACAGTTGGGAGTCACTTATTTCAATGAGCTTAAGAAAGGACCGGGACATGCCCGCCAATGCGGATTAAACCAAGCAAAAGGAACATACCATATCTGTATTGACACCGATACCATGTACCCGAACAATTACATCAAGACACATGTAAAAAAACTAATGCAACCAAACGTAGTCTGCACGTTCAGCCTTTGGAGCTTTATTCCTGATGAGCAACACTCTAAATGGGGATTATGGTGGTATGAATCATTAAGAGACTTTTACCTGCGCATTCAAGCCATACAGCGTCCGGAACTTTGTGTACGCGGCATGACATTCGCATTCAAAACAGAATTAGGCAAGCAGTTAGGATTCCGCACAGATATCATTCGTGGTGAAGACGGCTCACTGGCTTTAGCGATGAAACCTTACGGAAAACTCGTCTTTATCCATTCTTCAAAAGCACGGGTTATAACCGGATATGGAACAGTAGGAGCAGATGGAGGACTGTTTAAAAGCTTCAAAGTGCGTTTTATCAAAGGATTAAAAGGTATTGGAGGATTATTCACCAGAAAGAAAAAATATAAAGATAAAGACAATAATTTAATCAAATAAGCAAATGAAAATAATAAGAAAAATTATTCTAGTTGTTATTTGTGTAATATTAGTTGACTATATATACCAGTATAATCAATTTCAAAAGTATAATCAGGCTCCATTAATTATCAAGACTCCGGAAGGTAGTAACCAACCCTATCACCCATCAGTAATATACATTCCGGAAGGATGGAATGGATATAAATACTGGATGGCGGAAACTCCATATCCCTTAGGTGAGGATGGTGATTGGAAAGGATTGCCTCCATATAGAGAACGATGGGAAAATCCATGTGTGCATGTATCTAAAGACGGAATACATTGGAACGATTTTGAGGACTCTCAAAATCCAATAGATGATTTAGACGAAAACAATATTATAAATAAAGATTATTTTTCAGACCCACATTTAGTCTTTTATAAAGATACTTTAGAGTGCTGGTACCGCATCAGCCATCAAAAAAATAATGCTACTTATATATTACGCAAATATACTCTCAATGGAAAAGACTGGTCTCCCCGAGAGGTGATGATAAATCTACAAGATACCTCTATCATAAAAAATGAAACAGGTAATATGGTTATAAGCCCTGCGATACATAAAGGTACTAATGGATATGTAATGTGGTATGTGAACAGTATAGAAAAGCCAAGAGAAATCTGTAGAAGTTTTTCTACAGATGGGAAAAAGTGGAGCAAAAAAGAAACATGTCATCTACCTGACAATTCTGTTACCCCTTGGCATATTGATTTAGCATATATAGACAAAATATATTATCTAGTTATATATGATTATGATACTAATAACCTAGTATTATACTCCAGTTCCGACGGCTTATCATTTAACAACAAAAAATATATATTATCCAAAGCTCCAATGCTGGGTTCTTTTTATTCCTATGGTTTATATCGAAGTTCACTTATTAAGGACAATGAAAAATATAAGCTATATTTTAGTGCTTTTGAGAAAAAAACTGCTATAGGACTAATGGAAGGAAATTCAATAAGTACATTACATGCTACTTCTGCAGAGGGAAATTTTATATCTTTCTGCAAATTTCCAATTGTATATTTGAGGAATAAAAAACAGTCGCTAAAGGAATTATTTCAATAGCATAGTTGAAAACAAACAATATAATTATGATTGGCGGCACCTTAAGCGTATTTAAAAGTATTTGCAGACAAAATAGTGAGATAGAAATATGAATATAAAATTTTTTGACGCTGCAAGCAAAAATTGCTGGTGTAATTTTTAGGTTTATAATATTTATTTATTCATATTCATGTATTTCTTGTAATAGGAGATGCATATAAAATGCCGAAATACTACGTTTTTAGAATCAATTATGAAGAGTCATGGCAGCCACTTGTTAGATCCGCTATTGATAAAGGTGAACTTCGTCAAGGATGGGGAATGCAGCAGGGAACAGACAGCTTGAGGGTTGATCAAGATGAATCTGCGTTTTTGAAAGCATGGGATAAAATATGGCCAGGTAGTGAGATATCGTATTGTAAACGAAAATATAGTTCACTTAGCAAAATGTTGGATTTTAACAATGGTGATATTATTGTTGTCCCTAAAGCACCAGATTGGCGACAATTTTTAATCCTTACTGTAAATGGATCATATCGGTTTGATGATGATTTAAATTCTAAATTTAACAATGGTGATGATTTCCGCCATATTATTCCTGTGGAATATAAAAAAACTGTTGGTTATGACTATTCTGATGATAGCCGGAAAATAGTCAAAAAATTTGGTGCTTATCGATCTCCAATCAACAGTGTATATGATAAAAAATTTCAAAATGCAATTAATACGTTATTGCAAGATTCTAATAAGAATTTAACAACATCCCAAGATGAACTAGCAGCATTAGGGTTGGAGGATTCTCAACCCTTTAAAGACTTAAAAAAATGGATTCCCAATACAATTAATAATTGGGGAGCAGATAAATTAGAAAAGTTAATTCAATCGTTGTTCGAAAAAAATGGTTTTACACTCATCAAAAGAAATCGGCATAATAACAAAGGTGGCGATATTGATTTAGTGTTTGCTATGCCATCTGTTCCACTTTTAGATGGTATTTTAGAAGATACACCTTTTCCTCAAGTCTGGATTCAAGCTAAAAACAAACGAGGCCATGATGCTAATGCAATAGATGGAATTAAACAACTGATAGAACAGAAAAGGACTGATAATTTATCAGCTATTTGCATATTGATTAATACAACAGACTGTTTTGACAAGGAAGCCAAAATGATGGCTGAATCACATGATATTATTCTTATTAATGGGACACAGTTTGCAAGATTGATTTTAAAATATGGTATTGAAGATTGTCTTGCTTGAGCAATTTGATTAATACTTTTGTGAGCAATCTTATGTTTAAAATTTTATAGGGAACATTTTGTTATGTTTATGATTATTTCTCCACATCCACTGTCACACCCGATTTGAATTCTACGGTACAGCTATCCTCAAACACCGTAATGGTTTTAATTAGCTGCCGGACGAGGTAATCATCAAACTGGGTGATGGCAGTGGATGTTGTTTTTAGGAATGTAGCCATATTTTCTATACGGCTGCGGATTTCATCCTGATTGGCATTTTTCGCCAGCGCTTGCTGTTTTTGTTCGCGCAGGTGGTAGATTTCTTCGGCAACATCGTCGTAACCAGCCTTGAAACTTGCCAGTTTTACAAGCTGTGTTTGCAGTTCTTCCAGGCGGGTATCGATAGCTGCTAGCGTTTTATCATTGTTATGGCTGAGAACGGTTTCAATATTATGCTGCAGCATGGTAAGAAAATCCTTCTTCTCGCATAGCACCTGATTGATGGCCGTTAGGCAGACCTGCTCGAGTGCAGATTCAGATATGGTGCGGGCATCGCATTTATCAGTATGGTCTACTCGATTGACACAGCGCCAGACGATGGATTTCTTTCCTCGATTGTTCCAGTGTATCCGGCGGAATATCTCGCCACATTTACCGCAGCGTATCCGCTGGGGAAAACAATGGTTGCTGCTGTAGGTCAATTTCCTGCCGTTTTTCAAGTGAATAGAACTTCGCCGTACCATTTCTTCCTGCACCTGCAGAAATATGTCGCGGGGGATAATGGCTTCATGGTTATCTTTTACATAATACTGTGGCATGATGCCAGTATTCTTGACGCGCTTTTTGGTAAGGAAATCCACCGTATAGGTTTTCTGCAAGAGGGCATCACCCATATATTTTTCATTCTGTAAAATCTGTCTGATATTACTGTCCCGCCATTTGGTGTGGCCGGCACCGTTTTTCAACCCGTCCGCTGTCAAGTTGCGGGCGATTTTTAGCATACTGGCACCTTCAAGGTATTCCCGGTAAATGCGTTTTACAATTTCTGCTTCCTCCGGAACTACGACCATGCGTTTATTTTCATCCTTGGCATACCCGAGAAAATGATTGCAGTTGATTTGTACTTCGCCCCGTTGGTAGCGGTACTGCAGGCCCAGCTTCACATTCTGGCTGAGAGACTGGCTTTCCTGTTGGGCTAGGGATGCCATAATAGTAAGCAGCACTTCGCCTTTAGAGTCCATCGTATTAATATTTTCTTTTTCGAAAAAGACGGGAATGTGTTTGTCCTTTAACTGCCGGATATATTTCAGGCAGTCCAGCGTGTTCCGGGCAAACCGGCTGATGGATTTGGTAATAATCATATCAATCGTACCTGCCATGCAATCTTCGATCATGCGGTTGAATTCATCCCGCTTTTTAGTATTGGTACCGGATATCCCATCATCAGCATAGATTCCAGCCAGTTTCCAATCTGGGTGATTGTGGATGTAGGTGGTGTAGTGTTCAATTTGTGTTTCATAACTGGTGGCCTGCTCGTCACTGTCGGTAGAAACCCGGCAATAAGCAGCCACACGGCATTTTGGCTTTTCTTCAGTATGGTTTCGGTGTAGATATGTTCGTGCCTGAATGATTGTGACATTCCGCGTCTGTAATTCCATGTATGGATTCCTCACTTTCTATTAAACTGTATGCATATTCGGCTTGCTGAAACGGATCAGTATAGGTCTGCGTTTTTTATGCAAGGGAGAAGGTGGTGGGGTATAGGACCGGGGATACCTTTTTAGGTTCCCGGATACGTCCCAGCTTTTTGGCCCGGCTGGTGATTTCCTTTTGTGCAGCAGTAAACGTATCGGCATCAATAATGGCCGGATAATAATCATCCCCGATATAGTGCGTCGTTTGCAGGATATGGCGGATGCCACTGTGGGAAACGTGAATTGTTGCTTCTTTCGCTGCCGTAGTCAGTGCAGCTCCGGCAAGATAGGTTTGGAACAGCACTCGTATTTTTTTTGCTTCCTCCACATCCACTATTGCTTTGCCATTTTTAATCCGGTACCCAAACGGTGTATGGCTCATCACTTATACCAGCCTTTCCCGTAGCGTAATGCCGCATTTTAACTTAAAGCCGATTTCTGTTCGAGAGTAGACCAGAATTTGTTCTACAAATTGCTGGAATATTGCCCCATCAAAGCCCGTTAGCATTTTCGCCTTACAAGTATACTGTAGTAATTTTCTCGTTTCGTGTACTGTTTTATTATCGTCACTCAAAAAATCCACAAGGGAATCCTTTTGATGCTGCCATTGTTCAGCTTCCTGCAGCAGTTCGTTATTTCCTTTCTGGTACATCGCAGGCTCTAGATATTTTTTCGCCAGCAGGTACGCCAGTGTTTTTTGATGCTCGGCATTTTCCGCCAGCTTTGTGTCTAGATCTTGAATGACGGTGATGCTGTCGTCCGAATGGAGGGTACGCAAACTAGCAAGAAGCGGTTTTAAAACAAAGGCATGACCAAAGATGAGCTTATTCATCATCGTAACAAAAGCATATTCCAGTGCCGTTTCTTTGATGTATTTTAACGAACATTTTGTGGCATCTGCTACATGGGTGGCGCAGCACCAAGCTACATAGGAATTGCGACCGCCTTGGATCCGCCGTTTGAAGGTGGCGCCACATTGTTGGCATCGAATGATACCGGAAAATGGATAACGGTTCTGATACTTTTTATTCTGTGGCAGCGCACCTTTTTCTTTGCCACGCTGTCGGATGACCTGCTGGGCCGCTTCAAACATGTCTTTGGTGATGATAGCTTCGTGGTGGTGTTTCACCCGGTATTTATCTTTCTCACCATGGTTATGATGACGATTAAAATGTGAATCGGTATAGGTTTTCTGGAAAATAGCATCCCCAGTGTAATTCTCATTTTTCAATATGCCACGAATGGTTGTTGAAGTCCAATGGGTACCGCGTTTAGCCGGAATTTCCTTTGCATTTAATTCCTTGGCAATGGCATCCGTGCCAATACCGGCGAGTGTTTGATCAAACATAGCTTTTACAATCGTAGCCTGTTCAGGCTGCAGCACCAATTTTCCCTCTATTACATCATACCCATATGGGGCGTAAGCAAGTTTAAAGGTGCCATTTTGGAAACGACGCTGTATGGACCAGGTGCTGTTTTCGGCAATCGATACCGATTCATTTTCCGCTAGGCCGCTTAGAATCGATAGCATGAGCTCGCTTTCCATCGATCCGGTATTTAGGTTTTCCTTTTCAAAATAAATATAAACGGTAAGCTCCAGTAATTTACGTACCAGTTCCAGACAATCGGTGGTATTGCGGGCAAATCGGCTGATAGACTTTGTCACAATGAAGTCTATTTTTTTATGCTCGCAATCGTCTATCAGGTGGAGTAGGGCTGGGCGCTTTTCTTTTTTCGTGCCGGTAATACCTTCATCATAATAAATACCGGCAAACTCCCAGTCCGGATTTGCCGTAATGTAGGCTTCATAGTGCTTTCGTTGTGTGGCAAGGCTGACTAATTGCTCCTCACTATCAGTGGATACCCGGCAGTAGGCCGCTACCCGCAGCTTATGTTTTGGTGTAGGAAATACAAGCTGGCCTCCGATTTTTGTCACCGTTTTCATGGATTTTCACCTCCTTGTAGTGTGACATAGTACCTCTATATGCCGGATATATCAAGGAATAGAGGGCAATATAGCCGCTAATACCGGTGAAAATGTTTTTCGGTTTACTGCCGTTATTTTGGAAAATTCATTAGCAGAAAGCAGGCCTTTATGGAATAGGGACTGCAGTATGTGTTGGGCACGGACATAATCGACTTCGTGCTGCAGTTGTTCCTGTGATATTGACCTTGCTTCGGCTTGTAGCTTATTTGCTTCGAGTGTATGGTTGCTTAGTTGTTCGTTCATGGCAAATCATCTCCTTACAGATAGGCCATGAAATAGGGGAAAGTAAACCTATTTTGTTAGCCCTTATATCTGTAGTCGATGAAATAAGCTGCTATTCGAACCCAAGACATAAAAAAAAGACCTGCCAGAGTGATGAGACTCCAGCAGGTCCATGGTATATATTCTTATTTTATTTTCGCAGCTGCTTCAATGCTTCCTGCAGCCGATCCGGTATGGGAAGTCCCATCCGTGCGGCATTTTCCACAATGGAAAGTCCCTCGTTGGACAGATAGAACAAGATGGTGGCAGTCCGCAAGGCGCTGCCGGAACCGAGCATTGTCTCATCCAGCGTATGGGCCACACCGACGAGTACAAAAAGAAGCACCTTCCGGCAGATGCCTATAAAGCCGATCTCGCTGGATAGCCGCCGCTCCCGGCAGGCGCATAGCACACCGGTAATATAGTCCAGGCAGACAAACGTCAGCAGGGCATAGAGCAGATTGTCAAAGCCGCCGATGAACCAGCCCAGCCAGGCACCGACAGCCGCACACCCGATTCGTATTTCATTCCATGTCATTCTCATCACCCCGCCAGGGTAGCCTTGATTTCCAGATACTGGTCCCCGTATTTCACATTATCGATAAACTGGATGTTGTACTTCTGCCCGCGGAACTTAATGTTCCATTTTTCCGAGATATCCGAGCGGTACCGGATAACAAACGACACATCCTTTTCCAGATGAACGGCTGCGGCGAAGAAATACTGCCCGCCGTGGATATTGGTTACCTTGGCCCAGGTACTGCCCTTGCTGACCAGCGTGGTATCATACCCGCCCTGCCCATCAGAGACATTCTCCTCCACCATAAACTCAATCCGCTGCTTCATTTCCCCGATATCCATCAGAACACCTCATCCCGATAGGAAAACAGCATGGCCCTCATGAGCTTGATCATGGCATCGAAGTCCGCCGTATCCCGGTTCTCATACAGATAGGCCACGCCATACAGGATAGCTGTCTTGATGTCCTCCGGCAGTGTCGTGTAGTCACTTAGCGGATGGCGCAGTACATTTTCTACCGTCGTCGTGGAGGACTGAATCAGACTGTCGATCAAAGCATCCTCCACATCATTATCAATACGCAGGTATAATTTAGCTTCGTCCCGTGTTACTGCCATGCTGCCACCTTCCTTCTGTTATTTGCTGGCCTGTTTGAGCGTCTTGATGGCTTCCGGCAATACGATCTTGGCATCGACGCGCTGAGAGCCGAGAAAGCCGACCTGACCGGTAACCGCGTATAATTCGTTCAAACGCTTAAAGGTGCGGCCCTGCCGATCGGCAATCCAGTAGTAGGAGAAGTCACCGAACAGCACCGTCTTGGCATCAGCTGCCATCTGCGGCATATACCGGCTGGTGACGACAGGGCAGTTCAGAATCTTATCCGGCACATCGGCACTGACGGAAGGCTGCCAGATATACTGGCCCTGCGTATCCTTCAGCTTCCGAATGGCTTTGACAGTGCTTTCATGCAGCAGCAATGTAGCCGACTTGCGGTATGGTTCGCGGAGCGAATAGTACAACTCAATCAAATCGTCAAAGGTAATCGCCGTAGCAGAGGCGGCAGTCGAGCCATCCGAAGCACCGGCGGCATCAACGAGGATGCCGGACGGACGATCCGTTCCGGTGCCGGTGAGGAAGGCTTCTTCTTCGGCATTGCCCAGCCTTCTGGCGAACTCCTGCGCCATGTATCCTTCCAGGTCGAAGGCAGAATCGTTCAACAGTTCTTCGGATACCTTGACGAGCGTACCCAGCTTATGCGCCCCGATGGACACCTGGCCGAAGGTGGTGTTGCTTTCGGTGTAGGCGGCTTCTTCATCCGTCCATGCAGCGGTTCCTTCGCTGGCAACGACCGGAATCTTATGGTCGCCGCTTGCAGTCTGGATCACATGGGCAAGGGAGCGCAGCACATTTTCTTCTGCCAGCATCTGGATCAGCGTCCGTTCAAATTCGTCCGGTACCAGGTAGCCGCCCTGAGGATCGGCCCCTTCCTTTAAGGTGTTGCGGATTTCCGCACGGGACTTGCCGCGCATGCTGTCCCAAAAGGCGGGAGCATAGGCGTCGCTGAACCTGCCATGCTTCGTTGTATCCTGCTTGGCAGGCTGGTTGACGATAGCACTCGAGGTCGGCTTGCTTAACTCGAGATCAATGGCAGCCTGTGTCTTCAGTCGGTCGATTTCCTTGCCCAGCGCCATGACATCGGCTTCCATCTTATCGTAGGTGGCAGCATCTTCGGTGGAAAGCGTGTCACCGGCTGCCTGTTTTTCATCCAGGAATGCCTTGGCCTGCTCCCAGATATTAGCACGTTTTTCCTGCAGTTCTAATAGTTTACTCATATTGGTACCTCCATTTAATGTGTTAAGAGCGACAGCCGCTGCTGCAGCGACGCTACGGATATAGTTGTTTTGTTTGCTGCCGGTGTTGGCTTGGTCTGCTTGGCGATGGCCTTATTGAGTAACGCATTGGTGACCTGCCGCCGGGAAAAAGAATAACTTCCCATACTGGCAGCATCATGCATTTGTTTACTATCACTATCAGTCAAAATGCTGTCGGCAAAGCCGAGTTCGATTGCTTTTCCTGCATTCATCCAGGTCTCGGCATCCATTAGATGGGATAGCTGGGTGCGGGAAAGGCCGGTCTTTAATTCATAGGCATTAATAATGGATTCCTTGACCTCGGATAACATGGAAATGGCCCGTTCCATTTCATCGGTGTCGCCCATGGCGATCGTGAACGGATTGTGAATCATCATCAGTGCAGTCGGTGCCATATTGACGGTTGTGCCTGCCATGGCAATCACGGAGGCTGCCGAAGCCGCGATTCCGTCGATATTGACATGAACCTGCCCGGCATAATCCATCAGCATGGCATAGATCTGGCTGGCTGCTACGCAGTCGCCGCCGGGCGAATTCAGCCACAAGGTGACATTGCCCTGTCCGGATGCCAGCTCGTTTTTAAACAGCTTCGGCGTTATCTCGTCATCGAACCAGCTTTCCTCGGCAATGGTACCGTCAATGGTAAGGATGCGTCCGGTATCGTCATCGGTATTCCAGTTCCAAAACTTCTTCATGGGGTTTTTCCCTCGCTTTCGGTATAAAATTTTCCAGCCTTGTCCAGCGGCAGCATATTACCGTTGACCAGATACGTATCGCCGCCCTGCTCGGCAGGAATACGGTTCACATCCTCAAGTTCCCGGATGTCGTTGGTGGAGAGCCAGCCGTTCTGCCTGCCGATGGCATACCCGTTCATGCGGCTCTGGTAGTCGCCGCGCAGCAGACCGTCCACATTAAATTTTGTAAAGATTTGTGCGCGTTCCGATGGCAATACCAACTGCTGGTTCATGGCCTGTTCCCAGCGGACGCACCAAGGATTGAGGGTATATTTGACAAATTCCAGCGACTGCTGCTCGATATTGGAGAAGGTGGACTTTTCCAGATCCCCGACCATATGCGGCGGCACCCGGAAGATACGGGCGATTTCGTCGATCTGGAACTTCCGCGTTTCGAGGAACTGCGCCTGATCCGGCGGGATGGATAACTGCTGGAAGGTCATGCCTTCCTCCAGCACGGCTACATTGTGCCGGTTCGTGCCGGAAAATTGGGCATGCCAGCTTTCCCGCAGTTTGACCGGATCCTTCACGATGCCCGGATGTTCTAAGATGCCGCCCGGTGTAGCACCGTTGGCAAAGAATAACGCACCGTACTGCTCGGCTGCCAGTGACATGCCGATGGCGTTCTTGGCCATGGCAATTGGACTGTAACCGATAAGTCCGTCAAACCCGAGACCCGGAACATGCAGCACCTCATCCTGCGACAGGACAATCTGCTGGCAGCGGTTATTTGCGCCGAACTCGTCCGAGTCTTTGGAGTAGGTGTAAATAAGCTGACCGTTCGCGGCCCGGCTGACATCCATCTTGCTGGGCAGCAGCGGGTACAGTGCAATCGGCTGCCCGGTGCCGTTCCGGATAATCTGTGCATAGGCATTGCCCCATAACAGCAGATGGCTCATGAGCGTTTCCCGGAAGATAAAGCTCGTCATTTCCGGATTGGGAGCATCATGGAGAAGGTTGTACAACGGATGATTGATGGCCTTTTCCTTGCCGCCATCCGGTGTATAACGGTATAGATTAAGCGGCAGTCCGGCGATAGCCTCAGACAGTACTCGGACGCAGGCATAAACTGCTGTTGTCTGCATAGCCGTCCGTTCCGTCACCACGTTGCCGGAGGAGGTCGGACCGAACAGAAACGTAAAGGCCGTAGACAGGTAGTTTTTCGGTTTATCGCGTGACTTTTTGCCCCATATACGTTGGAATATACTCATAAAATCAATAACCCCCTTTGGTCATATACACTTTCGCTGTTGTCGTTGCCGCAGCGGATGGCACGGTCGAGTGCCATGACCGTAGCCACGACACCGTCGATCTTTTCGGTGGATTTCTCCTTGTCCGGCTTGATATTGCCAGCCGGATCGGATTTGATGAAGATATTATCCATCATCCAGCGCAGTACTGGATGGCCGCCGTGGGCGATCTTTTTTTCCAGCGTCAGCTTCATCAGTTCCTTGGTGGGAGGACTCATATCTTTGAACCCTTGTCCGAACGGGACGACGGTAAATCCCATTCCCTCGAGATTTTGTACCATCTGCACCGCGCCCCAGCGGTCGAAAGCGATCTCGCGGATGTTGTACTGTTCGCCCATCGTTTCGATAAACTTTTCGATGTAGCCGTAGTGGACGACGTTTCCTTCCGTTGTGTGCAGGAATCCCTGTTTTTGCCATACATCATAAGGAACATGATCCCGCCGGACACGAAGCGATACATTTTCTTCCGGTATCCAGAAATAGGGAAGCACGACATAGTTGTCTGCTTCATCCTGCGGCGGAAACACCAGCACAAAAGCTGTAATATCCGTTGTGGAGGATAAGTCCAGTCCGCCGTAGCAGACGCGTCCTTTTAATTCGTCCGGCTGTACGGGGAAGGCACAGGCATCCCACTTGTCCATCGGCATCCAGCGGATTGCCTGCTTGACCCATTGGTTCAGGCGCAGTTGTCTAAATGCATTCTCCTCGGCGGGGTTCTGTCTGGCGGATTCACAGGCCGCCTCGACCTTGTCCATGCCGACCGTAATGCCGAGCGAGGGATTGGCTTTCTTCCACACCTTGACATCCGTCCAGTCGTCGGTATCCTTGGCCCCGTATATCACCGGATAGAAGGTGGCATCAATCTTCCGGCCTGCGATAATATCCAGTGCCTTTTGATGGGTTTCATAGCAAATGGAATGGGTGTCCGTTCCGGCTGTCGTAATAAGGAAATACAACGGCTGCGTCCGGGCATCGCCGGAGCCTTTAGTCATGACATCAAACAGTTTTCGGTTCGGCTGCGTGTGCAGCTCATCGAAAATCACGCCGCTTACATTAAAGCCATGCTTGCTATAGGCATCAGCAGACAAGACCTGATAAAAACTGTGCGTGGGAAGGTAGATGATCCGTTTCTGCGAAGCCAAGAGTTTTACCCGCTTGGATAAGGCCGGACACATCCGTACCATATCCGCTGCCACTTCAAAGACGATGGATGCCTGCTGGCGGTCGGCGGCACAGCCATACACTTCGGCACGTTGCTCCCCGTCACCGCAGCATAAAAGCAAGGCTACCGCTGCCGCCAGTTCCGACTTGCCCTGCTTCTTGGGAATCTCGATGTAGGCGGTATTGAACTGCCGGTAGCCGTTCGGCTTTAAGATGCCGAACACATCACGGATAATCTGCTCCTGCCAGTCGATTAGTTCAAACGGCTTCCCAGCCCAGGTTCCCTTGGTGTGGCAGAGACATTCGATAAAAGACACGGCATAGTCCGCCATGGTCTTGTTGTATTTGGAATCTTTGGCCTTGAATTTCGTGGATCGGTAGCGTTTCAACGTTCGCAAACAGCATCACCTCCTTTGCGGCAACAAAAAAGACCGCCGAGGTTGGCAGTCTTGGTGTACAAATTATGATATTGTGTGATTATTTCTTTCTGATTTTAAGGCAGCGGTCTATGCCGTACAGCACGTTCAATGTGCTGCCGTTGTCCCAATGCACCAGCAGGCTGCCGGTGTCATCCACACCGACAACCGTTCCTTTTGTGCCATTCGGTGGAGCCTGGGCATCATCCATTTGCAGCAGTACAATCCGCGTTCCGTCAGGATATGCACTGCGCAGTTGCTCCAATCGTTCCTTATTCGGATATTTCATCATTATGTTCCTTTCTGCCGTTTTTAAAGGCCGAGGAACCGGAAAGGTGCTGCAGGAGCAGCTTCCGTTCGTCCTTGTATTTCGTACCGATAAAGCCAAGGCGAAGCAGAAAGCAGCGGAAGTCGTATTTCTCGTTGATTGATGGGTGTTCCGTTGCCAGCACCCGTTTCTGCTTCTTTGCCAGATGGCAGAGCGCCGTAATGAAATGGGTGCAGGCTTTGACCGTATCGGCATCCAGGCAGCCGGTGAACCAAGGGAATAACACTTTATCTCCCGTTACCTGCATGCGCAGCACATCGATTTGAAAAACTTTTAGCATAAGATTGCTCTTGGCCTGGATCAGTTTCTTTAGGTTTTCCAGTGCCGTATCGGTGAAGAAGGAGCGCGGCATGGCAATCACCAAGTCGTCTATATTCTCCTGCTTAGACGCCGAATCGTCAGGTTCTTTCACTATTGGTTCGGCTGGTTCTGCATGGAATCCCATGCTGTCGAGTTTTTCAAGCAAATCCTCGATTTCCTTTCTGTCAATCATGTCATCAAAATTAAGATTGCCGTCGCGGTCAACAGTAAAACAATCAATTTCGTAGGCATAGCTGGGAATCCCCTGATACATTTTAGCGGCTCCGGTAATGGTGCTGATGGCATCGGCCAGTTCCTTGCGTGTTTTTCCTTGTGCATGGTACAAAATTTTCATGGTAGTAAACCCCTTTCGTTTTTTATCATGTACATATATCACTCTAACCGGCAATTATAGCAAGGGGTTTGTACCATAAATTACACGTACTATTCTTGTACTGTCGCCATTTTGCCGAGCAGCTTTCCGGTCAGCCACAGGCCGCCATCAATCAGCGTCGGCAGAAAGCATTGGTCGCGGAACTTGTTCCAACCGGTTTCCTTGTCAGCGGATGCCTGCAACGCAGCGGTGTAGGCATCCGCTACTTCCTTGGCTGCCGGAAGCACCGTCGTATTCAGCCAGGAAATGGTGGCGTTCTTGACATCCTCCTGCACCGAGTCCAGAATGTGTTCCTTGAGTTCGTTTTTAATCGTTTCAATATCCATATTAGTATCTCCCTTCAAAATCTGTTATACCGCGGGCAATGGCCCGGGCGAAATCATCCGCGTTATTTGTGAGCAGCGCGGCATCATCCTCGTTATCAATAAAAGCTGTTTCCACCAGAACGGCGGGCATCGTGGTGTCCTTCAGCACGATGAGGTTGGGCCGTTCCTTCAGACCACGATCCACTGTGCCGAGGCTCTGCACAATCTGCGACTGAATGCAGGCGGCAAGCTGCGGGGACGAACCGCTGTTGTTGGCATAGATAAGCGTTTCTGTACCGCTGGCGCAGCCGCTGTCGGCATTGCAATGCAAACTGACGAATACATCAGCAGGCCATGTATTTGCTGTATCCACCACACAGGGCAGATCCGGTGTTTCCCCAGCCAGATTATCACTTTGCAGGAGCTGCACCTCGCAGCCTGCCGTCTCCAAATATGTTTGGACGAGACTGCCAATCGTAGCAGCCACATCACATTCCCGCAGTCCGGTATTGGGGTTCACCGCGCCGCTGTCCCGTTCCCGGTCATGCCCGGGGTTGATAAATACACGCATTATGTTGCCGCCATTTCAGTATAGGTATACGTTTTCCCGTTCCGTGTCACGGTTACCCGTTCGTCCGAGCCGACCTGCTCAATGTAACGTTTCACGATCACATCACAGAACTTTTCATCCAGCTCCACCATATAGCAGCGTCGCTTCGTCTGTTCGCAGGCCAGCAGCGTTGAGCCGCTGCCGCCAAATGGATCCAGCACGGTGCAGCCGGTCATACTGGAATTTAAAATAGGATAAGCCAACAGCGGGATCGGCTTCATCGTTGGATGGTCCGCATTTTTCCTAGGCTTGTCAAACTCCCATATAGTGGATTCCTTCCGTCCGGTGTACCATTCGTGCTTTCCTTTCTTCTTCCAACCATAAAGCACCGGCTCGTGCTGCCACTGGTAGGGAGAGCGTCCCAGCACCAGCGACTGCTTCTTCCAGATGCAGCAGCCGGACAAATAAAAACCGGCATCCGAGAAGGCTTTTCTAAAGTTAAGTCCCTCGGTGTCGGCGTGGAATACATAGATGCTGGCATCGTCTGCCATGACGGTGTGCATGCAGGTGAACGCATCATATAAGAATTGGTAGAATTTGTCGTCCTGCAGATGGTCATTCTTGATTTTTCCGGCCCGGCCTTCGTAGTTGACATTATATGGCGGATCGGTGACCACCAGATTGACCGGTGTTCCCTGCAGCAATCGCTGGTATGTTTCCGGCTGGGTGCTGTCGCCGCAGAGCAGGCGATGGATTCCCAACTGCCACATATCACCTGCCTTGGAAAATACCGGCTTTTTGAGTTCGGCATCCACATCAAAGTCATCATCGTGTACACCATCCTTTATATCGTCCTTGAACAGGTCGTCCAGTTCCGCCGGATCAAACCCGGTAAGCGATACATCAAAGTCGCTGCCCTGCAGGTCGGTAATGAGTAGGGCTAATTTATCCGTATCCCAATCGCCGCTGATTTTATTAAGGGCGATGTTTAGGGCTTTTTCCTTTTCGGTGTCCATGTCGATGACGACGCAGTCAATTTCCGAGATGCCCTCCTGCTGGAGCACCTTCAGGCGCTGGTGCCCGCCGACCACGTTGCCGGTGCGCTTGTTCCAGATAACCGGTTCGACATAGCCGAACTCGTCCAGCGAGCGTTTCAATTTTTCATATTCCGGATCGCCCGGCTGCAAATCCTTTCTCGGATTATAGGCTGCCGGGATAAGGTCTTGTATGTTCTTTTTGATCAATTCCATAATTATTTTCCTTTCCGTGCCTGCAACAGGTGTTCCATCATCGTATCCTGCGGACTTCCTACAAATGCTGTGGTACAGTTCTGCTTGACGATATCGAAAATCTCGTACCAGAGCAGGTTCGCCTGTTTTTGAAATGATTGGCTCATCTGCACAAACGGACTGGTAATGGCACCGCCGGTCGTGGGGTGCTTGCCGAGCAGTCCATACGTGCTGATGGCTTCCTCGCACTGGATATACCGGGCAAATGCCTGGGCATAGGCTTCCAGCAGCCGGGGATTGACGAGCCGTTCGCAGCCGCGGTCCTTCAGCCATTGCCAGGTCTGGCGAAACAGGTCGTCGGCACCGAGCGGCTTGCCGTCCCGCTGCCGGGCAGACAAATAGTCACTGGGATTCGGCATATCCTCGCCGGTGAGATCTGCGGCATCGTTTAACTCGGCACCTTCTAAGGCAGGCGTCGGCAGGTCGATAATGGTGGCTGCTTTTCCCTTGTCGATTTTATCGGCCAGCGCCTCCGGCTTGTCTCCGGCGCGGATCCGTCTGCCGCCGCGATTGGTTCCGTCCTTGGCCATGGCTGTTCAACTCCTTTCCCATGCGGTAAATCCCCCGTTTGAACTGCAATTTTTGTGCGTGTGACCCCAGCACCGGTCTAGCATTTGGGTGCGCCAGAGATTTTGACCGCCCCTCCTGGCAGAGCGTAGTCATTCGTAGTGGTATTCCTTTCTGGCATGATGCCAGCGGTCGTCCATCTCGGCGGTGATCTTTGAGTGGCACGGCTTGCATAATGCCATAAGGTTATCCTCGTCATGGGTGCCACCGCGGGAGAGGGGACGGATATGGTGCACCTCTGTTGCCGGAGTGGTCTTGTGGTTCTTCAGACACATCTCGCATAAGGGGTGTTTTCCGATGTACCGGTCCCGGATGCGCTTCCATGCTCTGCCGTATCGTTTCTTGACAACAGGACTGCGCTCGTACGCGTCATAACGTTTGTCCATTAATTTTTGGTGCTGCTCGCAGTACCGGTTCACGGTCAGCTCCCTGCAGCCGGGGTAGGCGCACGGCTTTTTGGGTTTCCAAGGCAAAGCACTCATCTCCAGACATAGCAAAAGCCTTCAAAGGATTGCTCCCTCGAAGGCTTCTCTTACACTTTTATGCTATTAGTATATCACACGTTAAGCAGGTACATGCGTCCGCGATATTACTCATGCTGCTAAAATAATTGGGAATGGTTGCCCAAACGATACAAAAGAAGAACAAGTACATCATCTCTTGTTTCATAAACGAGAAGCCAATCTGGATCAATATGGCATTCCCGGCAACCTTTGTATGTTCCACCTAAATCATGGTCTCTATATTTTTCATCCAATTGTTTTCCTTGGGCCAATTGCTCAATGACAGAGAACAGCACATCTATATCTTTGTTCTGCTTCTTTGCCAATTTCAAATCTTTCTTAAATTGAGTGGTGAATTTTACTTCGTACTTCATTTTTCAAGGGCCACACGCAAATCTGTCATATTGGTATACCCTTTTACTTTTTTATCAATGGCGATTCGTTTGCCTTCTTCAATGGCAGATCTAGTTGTTGCATTAGGAACGTCAAGAGTGAGACGGAAGGGAATGCCATTTTCTCGTATCGTTGTTTTTAAGAATATGTTTACCGCCGTCGTCATATTCATTCCCAGAGCATTGAATATTTTCTCAGCCTGATTTTTGACTTCCTTATCCGTCCGGATATTCAAATTTGTATTTACCATATTCAACACCTCCATTTCTGTCTTGAATATAGCATTATTTTTGGCTGATGTCAACACAATGTCAATATAATAAACACATAGCAAAAGCCTTTAAAGGATCGCTCCCTCGAAGGCCTCTCTCACACTTTCATGCTATTAGTATACCACGTCAAATGAATAAATGCGTCCGCGATTTTGGACATCATGTCTTTCCAAATAAGAGAATAGCAAACTTAGCTAATGCACGATTCTTCCTTTTGTAGGCAGACGACCGTTCGATGTGGAAATGATCAGCGATGGCATAGACAGCGCTCGTTTGTGCATCCTCATCAGCATAGAAGGTTTGCAGTACATATTGCTCGTCACTGCTTAGTTTCTCCCATGCGGGCTGAAACCATGCCATGTACTCCAACGCCTGCCGGTAACGTTCCTTCAGGATGTCGATGTCTGCCAGACCGGAGATGATATGATCTTCTACGGCATGCGGGTTGCTGGAGTGCGGCATCCCATCGAAACCGGACGGATGCAGGCTGGTCATGGCAGCATATGCCTGCTTGATATCCTCGCTGGTATTTTCGATGATGAACTGCATGCTGTCGTAATCCCGGATGGCATCAATAGCACCGCTTCGTTTATTCAGATACTTCCAGATAACACTCATAGGCTGCCTCCTTGCAAGCTGGCCCGGACTGCATCAATCAGTGCAGCCTGGGTTTTGTTTTTTTCTTTCAATGATTTCATAATGGTTTCATCTATGGTTCCGGCAGTCAGAATGTGATGAATGACGACCGTATCCGTTTGTCCTTGCCGCCAGAGTCTGGCATTCGTTTGTTGGTATAATTCCAAGCTCCAGGTTAGTCCAAACCAGACGAGAGTGGATCCGCCTTGTTGCAGGTTTAGACCATGTCCGGCAGAGGCGGGGTGGAGAATAGCAACAGGAATAACACCAGCGTTCCAATCTGTTATATCTTGTGAAGTCTTGATTTCTCGTACCGTAAACCGTTGCTGAATCCGTATCAGATCATGCTTGAACCAATACGCAATCAATACGGGTTTGCCATTGGCACCTTCAAGAATATCCTCCAGGGCATCGAGCTTTCGGTCATGAATGGGAATGATTCGTTTTTCCTCATCGTAGACGGCACCATTTGCCATCTGGCATAGCTTGTTTGATAAGGCAGCCGCGTTTACGGCATCAATTTCTTTCCCATCTAGTGAAAGCACAAGCTGGGAACACAAGGTATCATACATGTTTCGTTCCCGCTTCGAGAGTTGTACACTGATTTCATTTCGTACTAATGCTGGCATAGTCAAATACTCCTTGCTTTTCATGGAAATGGTGATGTCTGCGATACGCCGATAGATTTCTTCTTCCGCACCGGGTTTTGGTTTGTAAGAAAAGATCATCTGCTGATTCCGCTTATCCGGTTGGAAGAATTCACTCCGGTAGTGGGTGATAAAGCGACCAAGCCGCTGTCCCATATCCAACAGGCGAAACTCTGCCCAAAGATCCATCAGGCCGTTTGAAGAAGGTGTACCGGTTAGTCCTACGATTCGTTTTACCTTGGGACGAACTCTTAACAAGCTCCGAAACCGTTTTGCTTGATACGATTTAAAAGAGGAAAGCTCATCGATTACCAGCATATCGTAATGAAAGGGGATGCCGGAATCTTCTATCAACCAAGGCACATTCTCACGATTGATAATATGGATATTGACCTGCTGCAAGAGTGCGGCTTTTCGTTCCGTAGCCGTACCAATAGCAACGGCATACGTTACATCATGCAGATGGTCCCATTTCTGGATTTCTGCTGGCCAAGTATCTCGTGCTACACGCAGGGGTGCAATCACTAATACGCGATGGACGTCAAAACTGTCATAGATTAATTGCTCTATGGCGGTTAAGGTAATGACGCTTTTTCCCAATCCCATATCCAGCAAAATGGCAGCCGCTGGATTTTTTAGGATGAAGTTTGTGGCATAGGTTTGATAATTATGGGGCTTGTATTGCATCCAGTATTCCTCCTATCTGCGTACTATTGTCGATGCAGTATACCGGAAAGCCAAGTGCTTCTAACTGGCGCTTCCGATGTACCTGCAGCGGTCGCATTTTCTTTCCTGGTGCTTTAAGCTCCACAAAGGCAATGCGTCCATTGGGCAGCAGCACCAATCTATCCGGCATCCCGTCATATCCGGGGGAGACGAATTTGGGACAGATGCCGTCTTTATGTTTTACGGCCTGTACAAGCTGCTGTTCGATTATTTTTTCTCGCATGATTTCCTCCGTCAGAGTGTTTAGTATCGACTTTTCATCAAGATGTGTGACACCCCCGACACCTGGTTACTATAACTTCCTATAGGGGTTAATTTTTAAGGGCCTATAGAGACTTTAGGGTAGGAGGTGTCGGAGGTGTCACGCTTTAGTTTAAAATGGCTTTTTCTGTCAGCCGTATTCCGCGAACAAACCGGCCTTGGCGATTTCTGAACCGTACGATTCCGGCTTGTTCAATGGCAGTATAAAAATCGGCAGAATTTCGCACATAATCACCGGTAACATTACAAAAGTTTCGATACGCAGTATAAAAATCACCGGATTTTTCCTGATAGGCTTTACCAAGCTCACAGCACTCATCCAGGAAATGGCCGAGCCAGTCGTTGTTTTCACGATACGAGCCGATGGCTTCCCGCACACAAGCTGGTGTGGTAAGCTGAAAATTTTTTTGAATGATCTTCTGTGCCCCTTCAATGATCCAAGTCAGGACATACTCGCCTGCATTTTTCAGCAGGTAGTCTGCATAATTTTTGATATCGTTGTTTCCTTCAATGCGAGCGTTAAAGGGTATCACAATGAGCCTGCGCCAGGTACCGGGATCATTGGCACCGACGCGGGGTAGGTGATTGGTATAGAGCACCAAGGTATGGCTGGGAATAAACTGGAAGGGATCTTTATACTTTTTTTCCGCAAAAACTGCATCCGTCGAACATAATTGCTTGATGATGGACGTGTTGAGCCGCATGCCTTCATCAAGCTCGGCGGCAATAAGCAGCCGTTTTCCTTTAGCCTCGGCCATTTCCGGCTTTACATTCCGGCGACAGCCGACAGTTAATGTATCCGCCGATATGTTGCCGCTATAGGTGCCAAGTACACGGGAGATAACATTCCAGAAGGTGGATTTCCCATTGCGGCCTTCACCGTAAGCGATGATCAGCGCTTCTACGTATACTTTTCCGATAGCAGCCAGTCCCACGATTTGCTGGACATACTCAATAAGCTCTGCATCTTTGCAAAAGAAGGTATTGATAGCAGAACGCCACAAATCTTTTCCATTGTCACCGGGCGAAACCTCTGTTACCTTGGTGATTTTATCTGTTGCTGTTGACGGATGTATGCCACATAATCCATCGGGCAGATAATATGTGCCTAGTGGGGTGTTCAGTAAAAACTCATTATTGTCGAGCTCTGTCGGTTTACATTGCAGCATGGGTTTTGCCGCCTGCAGGCAGGAGTTTAAATACTTGGTATCGCGACGCTTAATGACGAACGTTTTATATTCCTTTGCGATCGCATATTGGGTAAAGGCTGCCAGTTGTGCTGCATCGAACAGCTTCTTTGCCTTAGCTGCACCGGAGCCGACTAACACATCAGACCCACCGGATTGCTTCAGCTTTTGCCAGGCAGCACGTTCCGCAGTTTCCGCTTCTTGTAGCTGCCTATCGGTTAACTCCTGCACTACAGCGAGAGCCTGTTCGTCGGATTCGTTCCAGCATACTCCGTCGTAGTGCAAAAAGTCGGTAGCCGTTGTAAATTGGAGCGTATCGGCATATTCCCGTGCCAGCACCACGGCTTGACCGACATCGGAGTAGTCACCGGGCATTAAGACAAATTCATTTTTAAAATCCTGATTGTAATCCTCTGGTGGAATATAGCCATCCTGTTGTTGTACCTTACCGGCAAATCGTATGGCGCTTTGCCAGATGGTGTTTAATTCTTCCTTGGAAAGCGGGGGACTGCACTTCGCGGCTTCTGCTATAAATAATTGATGTGCTTCCTTCTGAGTGCACTAGATGGGACGGTAGTACTCGTAGTAGAAATTCTTCGTCACCGGGACGAACTGGTGGGTACTGGGTATGTAGACCTTGTACTCGCGGTTTGGGCTTTGATTTGCTTGGTTTTTCATTAGATTTCCTCCTGTGATTTGAATTGCGTGAGCAATCGCAGGGAGGAAATTTGTTGTCTGATGTAAAATTTACCAGCACATTATTGAATTTTGAGTTAATGTGCTGGTAAACTGAATAAGTGTGATTTGATATGAATTATCCGAGAAATTATTTCATCAAACACGCCGTTCTAAAAGCAACAAAAAACGCTCCTGCGATTTCTCACAGGGGCATCTAATAGTTTGTTAAGTTAGCCTACTATGGTTAGTAAAGATATTAGCGTTAGTTATGTTAGTAAATCTGGTGGAGGAAAATCAATGACAAAGAACGAAAATCAGCGGCTCTGCGGCGGGATTTTTTTCACCCTTCTGCTGCAGGCAAGAAAGCCGCGAAAAGGAGTCAGAGAGCATTATAGAGGTGATAGCGGCGGGTTGTCTGATCCGGAAATGCTGGTTGCCTTATTAAAGGTTGTTATTCCCGACTATAAAGAGCCGACAGTCACAACAAAAGCCACTTTCAAAGGAAACACTTCGGATTATAAGTCGTGTAAAATATCCAAAAGCGTATACTTGCCGTTTGATGATTCAGCTGTGGTTTCAGCATTTGATAGTCGTGTTAAAACAGAATACCGTAGTGCTCTTGCAGCGATGTCCGATTTTATTGCAGGCTTTATTGACTCAGGTACAAGCGTAAAGAAGGATGAACGACTTGTAAAAGCTCTTCTTGAAATAATAGACGTCGATCTTAGCATCAACGATACCCAGGTATTTTATATAGGAGAGAGTGGACAAGGCATAGTGAAAGCAAATCTCCGAAAAATGAACGACTTCTGCTTGCAGTCATTTCTGCTGGGAGTGTGGCATTTTATTATCGCAAACAGAAATGACAATAAGGCAGGAAAAGCGACTTTTGACCTATTATGTCCGCCAAGAGATGGGGCTGAGCGAAAGTATGAGGGAAAGTTAGGAGATGCCATTACCAGGGCAATCAATGTCACGCAAATAGCTGATGCTGGAGATATAGACCGAGAAACCGTGGAAACCGCCGCTGGAGAAGCAGCAAGCAAAGTTTCATCAGAAGATTCAGAAACTTCTGATCCGCAGCCAATTGACGCTGACCCTAAGCGGATAACCGTCAATAATTATGGGACGGTCCAAAACCAGAAATTTATTTCAATTGAAACTATGAATGGAGATATAAATCTATGAGCAAACGCGGTGTGGGTAATGTGGATAATCACGCCAACGTCGGTAACCAGACAATTATCAACATTCAAAATATGACGGGTAACATCGGAACACCCGACAAAAAGAGTGAGTCGGTTAATACTGTAGCTTTAGGTGCATTTGACCAGCAAGTCAACGATTTAGATGGGATAATGAAAGGAATTGTTGACACGCTCGGAAAGGATGCGACGAGACAGGCTTCGAAAGATGAGTGGCAAGAGTTCTATCTTGCTCTTCAAGATACGGTTCGATATGGTCGGGCACAAAGCGACGCCACCGGCGAACTAAAGACATTTGTTAATAATATCACCAGTTTATATAAAGACTGGGAGGAAATCATGATTCGGCGCAGCGACAATCTGCCAGTAGATAACGCTGCTGATGTGTTTGGCAGAATAATAAAAGAAACTGACAGCTACCTGTTTTTTAGGAATGTCTTAAACGAACCCACTGAGCTGAACGCAGCAAAATCCAAACCTAACTTCGAGCTTTACCTCAAAAAGGCCAAAGAGAAGTACAGCACGATTAAAACACTTCTTTACAGCGACCAGCCGAAGCCGTTTTATGATTTTTATGTTTGTAATGACATTGAACGCAGGATTCCTGTACCAAGTAAATTTGGAAGTTCGTACCGAATTGCCACAATTGGAAATGTTACTGTCAAGTCGCTTACGGAGTGTTCTCTGTTTGTTATTCTTGCTGGAACCGGAGGCCTTGGCAAATCAATGATGATGCGCCATTTGCTATTAAACTCTATAGAGAATTATACAGAAATGCTAATCATTCCTGTGTTCATTCCCCTTAAAGATTTTGATGAAAACGTCGAAAGTCTTTTCGACTATGTGTTTTCAAAAATAACAAGTCTATGCGGGAGCATTACAGAAGAGCAGTTCGATGAGGTGCTTGAGAAGGGCAAATGCCTACTACTGTTTGATGGGCTTGACGAAATAGGCTCAACATATGCGAAGCAGTTTGAACGAGAATTGGAGACTTTTACAGATATATATCCCGAAAATTGTTTCGTGATTTCGTCCCGTCCCTATCAGACTTTTATTTCGTATTCCCGGTTTACTGTGCTGCAGCTGAAACCATTTTCAAAACAACAGGCACTAATGCTCATCGACAACTTGGAGTTCAGACCAGATGAGCCTATTATTAAGGAAAAGTTCCGCACCGCCCTTAATGAAAGCTTGTACAGCACACATTACACATTTATCCAGAATCCTTTGCTGCTGACCATAATGCTGCTGACTTTCGAGCAGTACGCTGAGGTCCCTTCAAAGATGCACCTGTTCTACAGAGAGGCATTTGCCGCACTGTCCGTAAAACACGACGCGAGCAAGGGCGCGTATAAACGCACTTTGAAAACGGGGCTTACGGCGGATAAGTTTGCTGACTACTTTGCAGAACTCTGTTCCCGTTCCTATCACGATGAAAAATTTGAAATGACCGAAGATGAGTTTTCCAAATATTACAACGTCTTGAAAGAGCGAGAAAAGGCGAATGATAGAACCACAACGGCCAGTGATTATCTTTACGACCTTTGCTCGAATATGTGTCTCATGTACTTTGAGAGTGGCAAGTACCACTTTACTCATCGCTCTTTTCAGGAATATTTTTGTGCCTTGTATTTTTCAAAGCAGAAAGACAAAAACCTTGAAAGCATCGGTGACTTTTTTGAAAATAGACATAGCAGAATGTATGGCGATAAAACATTCAATATGCTGTATGATATGATTCCTGATAAAGTTGAAGAGTACATATTTCTTCCGTATCTGACTAGCCTTTATGAGCGTTGCGATAATGAAGAAGGATACTGGACTTTCCTAGAAACGTTATATCCCAGCCTTTGTTATGAAAAAGGTGAAACTGATGATTTTATCTCCAATGACCCTCAGTCGTACATTTATAACTTTATAAAACAGCTTAATTGGTACGGAAGTGTTGATTGCAACAACTTCCCGCATTATGATTCATTAGTTACGGCTGAATACGTCCATGTAACCGATGAAGACGAAAGCGACAAACTCATTAACAAAGAAGATGTGGGTTGGGATTACGAACATGAATATGGAACCCCCGATACCGTTGGCTGGTCATATGAGTTTGAGGTGAAGTCTGTTCGTAAAGACCCGATAGAGTATGCAGAATTGTTGAAATGTCTCGATAATGAGAGTTTTAGACTGAAGGAAGAGTATGACCAGATGCGTGAATACCTTGAGAAATTACGGGACAAGCAGACACCATCAGGAGACAGCCTTTTTGATTTATTCAACTGAATGGATGGAGGTTTTCATATTATGGACAGCAGTAAATACAAGAGAGTTATAGACTATGGCGATACTAGAGGACAAACGGTTATCAATATAAGCACTATGAACGGGAATATCATTGGCGGGACATCAAATGAGTGTAAGTCCACGGCGAAAGATTTTTACCGTGACCTGTTTATTTATCTTGAATCAAAACGCGTATTATTTAACCCCGGTGCAGTAGAACAGAGAGAACATTGTATTTCATCTGTGCTTGAAATGAAACAGACACTAACAGTCAGTATACGAGGCAAGCGGCTTACCGATATAGAGTTGCAGCCGATACGGGAAATGCTTGATGCTTGTAACAATTACCTTGATAAAGTCGGAACTTCTGATGGACACGACTTTATCATCTTTGCCGCTCAAGGTTGTGAATGGTTTGATAATTCTCCTAATGGGGCTTTGGGAAGTATGCGTATCAAATTTCGTTCAGCCATAAAAAGCGTCGAAAGGGATTATGCTATAAAATATGGAAAAGAAATTAGATAGCTTGCCTGAGATTGAACAATAAATCAAGCTAATTCCTATCAATTCAATATAATTCATTTTAATATTCATAAAATATGTTATACTATAATGCAGTTTGCAAAGGTAATCCAAGAGGAGGAACAATTAATGTCTAACGAACCCGAAAAATGGTCAAGCCTTGAGGAGATAGCCGAACATCTCGGCGTAAGCAAGGATACAATCCGAATTTGGATTAAAAAAGGTGTAATACCGTTTCGTCGTATTGGCAAACAATACAAGTTTAAAATATCTGAAGTGGATGAGTGGGTAGATAGCGGAAAAAGTGCAGAAATTGAGTAAATAAAAGAAAACCATTGTAAGCGAGGGGAAAATGTATGCAAATTCTCGACAACGTGAATAATACCGTCAAGGATGATTTGGCGGCGACAGTGTCGAAAGGTGATAAACTTTCGATAGCTGCTGCCTGTTTTTCTATATATGCCTATCAAGCTCTTAAAAAGCAGCTTGATGGAATCGACGAGTTGCGCTTCGTATTCACCTCGCCGACGTTCCTGCAGGAAAAAGCACCAAAAGAAAAGCGGGAGTTTTATATTCCCCGACTGGATCGTGAGCGTTCTCTTTACGGAACGGAATTCGAAGTCAAGCTCCGCAACGAACTGAATCAGAAGGCAATTGCCAGAGAGTGCGCCGATTGGATTCGTAAAAAAGTCAGTTTCCGCTCCAATGTAACCGGTGGAGCAATGGGCGGTTTTTTAAGTGTGGTTAAGCCGGACGAAACGATAGCATATGCACCGATAAATTCGTTCACGACCTCGGATCTGGGGTGTGAACGCGGTAACAACATAATGAGTCTGGTCAACCGTATTGATGCCCCTCTTGCTGGCGAATACGTTAAAATGTTTGAGCAGATTTGGAACGATAAAAACCTTTTACAGGATGTAACCGAGCAAGTCGTTGATGGCATTACAGCGGCTTATAATGAGAATTCTCCCGAATTTGTTTATTTTGTGGCTATCTACAATATTTTCAGCGAGTTTCTGGAAGATGTCAGCGAGGACGTATTACCGAACGAGGCGACGGGCTTTAAGGAAACAAAAATCTGGAACAAGCTGTATGCTTTCCAGAAGGACGCTGTTCTTGCGATTATCAATAAGCTAGAGAAGTTCAATGGTTGTATCCTCGCCGACAGCGTTGGATTGGGAAAGACGTTCACCGCTCTCGCAGTTATTAAGTATTACGAACTCCGTAACCGCAATGTTCTTGTGCTTGCTCCGAAAAAACTTGGCGACAACTGGAATACATACCGGGAGAACTACCTGAATAACCCGATAGCTGAAGACCGCTTACGATACGATGTACTTTACCATACAGATTTGTCACGGGACCACGGTATGTCAGGGCATATTGACCTCGCCAAGCTTAATTGGAGCAATTATGACCTTGTTGTTATTGATGAGAGTCACAACTTCCGTAATGGCGGCGATTACTCAGGACGTGGTGGTGACAAGCGCGAAAACCGTTACCTGCAGTTATTAAACAAAGTTATCCGCAAAGGCATTAAAACAAAGGTGCTTATGCTTTCTGCGACGCCTGTCAACAATGGCTTTTCTGATCTGCGGCATCAGTTGGAACTCGCATATGAAGGCGATCCTGCGCTGATTAACGATAAACTTGACACAGCAAAGCCGATTGACACGATCTTCCGCAACGCTCAGACCGCATTCAATAAATGGAGTAAACTCGACCCGGAAGACCGCACGACTGAAAACCTTCTGCGTTCTTTGGATTTCGATTTCTTTACAATGCTCGACAGCGTAACGATAGCCCGTTCGCGTAAACACATAGAAAAGTATTACAATACTGCGGAAATAGGTAAATTCCCAGAGCGGATGAAGCCACTTGCTCTCCGCCCCAGGCTGACCGATCTTCCGTCGGCTATTGATTATGACGAGATTTACGAGCAACTTATGAAGCTGAACCTCGCCATTTATATTCCGACAGACTTCCTTCTTGACAGCAAACGGGCAAAGTATGTAGATCCGAGTGTAAATATCGACCGTGCCGGCCGAGAAAATGGCATCCGCCGCTTAATGTGCATAAACCTTCTTAAACGTCTTGAGAGTTCTGTCCATTCTTTCCGTATCACACTTGAGCGCGTAAGGGCACTGATTGACGGTACAATTACCGACATTGATAATTATGCAGGTGGGAACAGCAAGATCATTAACACGCAGGAATTGAGCGATACCGAGTTTGATGTTGACGACACCAATACTAGTTTCTTTGAAAATACGGGAAAGAAACTTGATATTGATCTTGCCGATATGGACTATGTCTCTTGGCGAGAAAAATTGCAAGAGGACTCAGAAACCCTCGAATTACTCACCCTGATAATTAGGGACATCACGCCTGAACATGACAGTAAGCTCCAAAAATTGCTTGAAATCATCTCCGATAAAATTCTACACCCGTTCAATGCGAACAATAAAAAGGTGCTGATCTTTTCGGCGTTTTCTGATACTGTGGATTATCTTTACGATGAAGTTGCTCCATTTGTTAAGGAGCAGTTCGGTGTTGACACGGCCATGATAACCGGTACAACTTCCGGAAAGACGACCGTGAAGTTGCAGCGCACGGATATGAACACGATTCTGACGCTGTTTTCGCCGATTTCAAAGGACAAGGCCCTTCTGATGCCCAACAACCCTGCCGAGATTGACATTCTCATTGCGACGGATTGTATTTCCGAGGGGCAGAACCTGCAGGACTCCGACTTCTGCGTCAATTACGACATCCATTGGAATCCTGTTCGCATTATTCAGAGGTTCGGGCGCGTAGACCGTATCGGAAGCCGAAACGAAAAGATTCAGCTTGTGAACTTCTGGCCTAATATCGGCCTCGATAAATACCTTGAACTAAAGGGACGCGTGGAAACTCGTATGAAGGCCTCGGTTATGACATCAACAGGCGATGACAACCCGATTGACCCCGAGGAGCGTGGTGACCTCGAATACCGTAAGGCGCAACTTGAAAAGCTGCAAAATGAAGTGGTAGACATTGAAGAAATGCAAAACGGCGTATCTATTATGGATTTGGGACTGAATGAATTTAGACTCGACCTGCTCGAATACGTTAAACATCACGACAACCTTGATAAAGTCCCGTTCGGACTTCATGCTGTTACTAAAGGTAATGACGACACACCCAACGGGACGATATTTATTCTAAAGAACCGCAACGCGAGCATCAATCCACAGAACAGAAATCAGCTGCATCCATTCTATATGGTTTACGTCCGCGACGGTTCGGTCATCCACATCGACCACCTACAGCCAAAGAAGCTGCTTGACGCATTCCGGCAGTTGTGCAAGGGAAAATCGACGCCGGATTATGACCTTTGCCGACAGTTTAACGCTGAGACGAAAGACGGCAGCAATATGCGACATTACTCCGATCTTTTATACTTTGCGGTTAAATCTATTGTAGATCTCAATGAGGGCGACTCCATCGACGGATTTCTTTCCGGAAAATCAATCTCACTCGCTGCAAACACGATTGACGGGCTGGACGATTTTGAACTTGTCTGCTTTCTGACAGTAAAGTGAGGTGGCATTGATGCTGGGATTGCCAAAATCAACGGAGATAAACAAGCCGCTTCCAAAAAAAGCGGTATTTGATAAATTTAAACCTAGTCCTGCCGACCGCAAGCTGTTTGACGAGCAGATTAACCGAATGGCAATCGTTGCGGAAATATCGCCGCAGACGGTGAGAATCGCAGCAGGCACGGACATTGCGGCGGTATACGTCATACTGGTGACGCTGAAAGTCCCCGAGTGTGATAAAAAGAACATCGCGCTTCTGTCAAAACTGATAGACCAGCGCATGGTGTTTGCCCTGGAATATGAGGACACGGTTTGTCTTGCAGTTTACCGCGCGGAACGGGTACTTATATCGGAAGGCAAACTGATTGATGCGTGTAAGCTATCCTTGAGCGGCCTTGATATCGGGACGGTATGGGAGAATATCATTGCCGAGATCAGCGGAATTGACCTCTCTGACGGAAAAAACCTTGACGAAACCATCGCCGCGAACGAACGCTGCGAGAAGCTGATAAAACAGATCACTGCTCTTGAGAAAAAGGCGCTGAACGAACGGCAACCCCGCCGCAAATGGGAATATGCTGAGGAGATTAAACGGTTAAAAGCCGAAATGGAGGGAATGGGATGAACGACGACCCTATAAAGGGCTTCGATATAAGCAAAATGGATGTGTCTTCGCTTATGAAGAACATTGACTATTCAGCTGTGATGCCAAAGTTTACACCGCCACCGATGCCGGAGATCATTCCGTATGGTAAACTTCAGCTTGAGGAGCAACAGGCACTTAGAGAGCGCATTGAGGACTACCAAGCGGATAGTCTTAAAGCGCTCCGTGCTATTGAGCAAAACACTGCGAATTTAAATACGCTTGTAGACCTCATCAGCAAGAGTAACGAACAGCAAGACGAACTGATATCGATCATCGCTGAGGTTCTCACCATCGCTAAGGCGAAGGACAAAAAAGAAGCTGAATCAATCTACAAAAAAGTAATGGGCAGAATTACACAAACCGTAAAGGACGGCGAGACCCTTGCTAAGGTGGTTGGTTACGCAACAACGGTGTATGAACTGGCAAAACCGATTATTGCGAATTTGAATATTTAAGGAGGACAACCCAAATGAATAATGCCGAAAAACTAACAATGCATACGCCGTCCCTTGCCGATGGCAATTTCGCCGCCCTTGCGGCTATGTTCCCCAACGCCATAACGGAGACGATTGATGAAAACGGCGCGGTTGTCCGTGCGATTGACGCGGACGTACTGGCGCAGGAGATAAACACCCGTGTAGTAAGTGGCAAAGAGGAACGTTATCAGTTCACATGGCCGGACAAGCGTAAGTCTATCCTACTTGCCAACGCGCCGATTGCGGCAGCTTTGCGCCCGTGCCGCGAGGAAAGCGTGGATTTTGACATGACCGAGAACCTTTATATAGAAGGCGACAACCTTGATGTGTTGAAGTTGTTGCGTGAAACTTACCTTAACCGCGTAAAAATGATATACATCGACCCGCCGTATAATACTTCGAACGACTTTATCTACAACGACGATTTTTCTGAGGATACCGATGCGTTTTTGAGCCGTGATGGGCAGTTTGATGAACAAGGCAACCGTCTTGTGAAGAACCTTGACAGCAACGGGCGGTTTCACACCGACTGGTTGAATATGATATACCCGCGTCTGCGTGTAGCAAGAGATTTGCTGACGGATGATGGAGTCATATTTATTAGCATAAGTGAAGAAGAAGTTCATGCTATGAAAACAATTTGCAATGAGGTTTTGGGTCAAAGCAATTTTAGAAATACGATTTTTACCCGTAGATATGATAAGAATTTAAACAGACAATTTATGGAGCAAGGACTTTTTTCCATGAATACTGGCTTAGAATATATTTTGATGTATTCTAAGACTCCTGCAACTAAATTCAATCCTGTTTTCCGTGAAGCAAGTGAAGAAAGAGCCGCCACTGGGTACTGGAAAGGCTTTTGGAACGATGCAGACAGACCAACTATGCGATATGATATTCTGGGAGTAATTCCGGAAAGCGGTCAATGGAAGTGGAAATGTGAAGTTGCAAATGAAGCTGTTGAAAATTACATTGAGTATGTAAAACATTATCAGCCAACTATGACGTTGGAAGAATATTGGGAACATACAGGCAAAACCAAGAAGTTTATTCGCAGAAATCCAAATGGAAATGGAAAAAATAAAGGAGTAGAGCATTGGGTTGCACCTGCTGATGGAATATTGCGAAACACCAATTGGTCTGATTTATTAGCATCAAAACCAACTGGTGTGGACGTTCCATTTGATAGTCCCAAAAATACTGAAGTCCTTTCTGAATTAATCAAGTTATCTAATGTTGAAGATGATGGGCTGGTTCTCGACTTTTTTTCTGGTTCCGCTACGACCGCGCATGCTGTAATGCAGCTTAACGCCGAGGACGGCGGCAAACGCAAATTTATTATGGTGCAATTGCCAGAAGTCTGCCCGCAGGACGGCGAAGCGGCAAAAACGGGTTATAAAACGATATGTGAAATCGGCAAGGAGCGCATCCGCCGAGCTGGTAAGAAAATCAAGGAAGAAGCCGGATTAACGGCACAGGGGCTTGACATCGGCTTCCGAGTTTTAAAGCTCGACAGCAGCAACATGAAAGACGTGTACTACACACCGGAAGAGTATGCGCAGATGAACTTTGCCCTCGATGGCTTTATAGACAATATCAAAGAGGACCGCACGGATGAGGATTTGCTGTTTCAGGTTATGCTCGACCTCGGCATTCCGCTTTCTGCAAAAATTACGCAGGGCGGCAAGACATTCACCGTGGACGGCAACTACTTGATTGCATGTTTCGACAAAGTTGACACAGCTCTGATTACGGAAATTGCCAAGAAACAGCCTTACTACGCAGTATTCCGAGACAGCAGCTTTACCAGCGACAGCGCGCTCGTCAACTTCGAGCAGGTGTTCAACACCTACAGCCCGAAAACAATAAGGAGGGTGCTGTAAATGAAGTTTCAATTTAAGATACAGCCTTTCCAAACCGAAGCAGCCAAGAGCATCGTTCATGTATTTGCGGGGCAGCAGAATCATGGAGAAAGCAAATACCGACTTGACCTTGGTAAATGCAAGGGGCAAGTCGAGCGTAAATACGAACAGGGTAACTTGTTCGGGGAGACCGAAGAACAAAAGCGAAAAAGGCTTTCGGATAAATACTATAACACACGCGAGGAATTAACAGCCGAAGAAACTGAAATACTAGAAGCCGCTTATAAAAACGCCGATGTGGAACTCACGCCTCAACAATTGCTGAAGAATATCCGCGAGGTGCAGACAGCGAATAACATCAAATACTCGACAGAGCTTGCCGCCGGGCTTGGTACGGTGTCGCTCGATGTGGAAATGGAAACCGGCACTGGTAAGACCTATTGCTATATCAAAACGATGTTTGAACTTCACAAAGCATACGGATGGAGTAAGTTCATTGTAGTTGTGCCGAGCATTGCTATCCGTGAGGGCGTTAAGAAGTCGTTTGAAATCACGCAGGAACACTTTATGCAGCAGTACGGTATCAAGGCCCGGTTCTTTGTTTACAATTCTTCGAACCTGCATCAGTTAGACGAATTCTCGCAGAATAGCGGAATCAACGTGATGATTATCAACACTCAGGCGTTTAATACCACGATGAATGAGGAAAAGAACGTCGAGGGCCGAAGCGGAAACGAGGCAGCACGTATTATCTACACCAAGCGCGACGAGTTCGGCTCCCGCCGCCCGATTGATGTAATCAAGGCAAACCGCCCGATTATCATTATGGATGAGCCGCAGAAAATGGGTGGTGCGGCGACGCAGAACGCCCTTAAGAAAAACTTCGCTCCGCTGTTTTCGTTGAACTACTCGGCTACCCACAAGACATCACACAATCTTGTATATGTTCTTGATGCACTTGACGCTTTCAAGAAAAAGCTGGTCAAGAAAATCGAGGTCAAGGGCTTCGAATTGAAAAACCTTGGTGGCACGAACCGATATCTGTATCTTGCCGCTATCGTAATAGACCGAAAAAAACCGCCCCGCGCTCGACTGGAGTTCGAAGTGAAATATCAGAACGGCATCAAGCGCGAAACTCACATGCTGGATGTCGGAGACAGTCTGTACGTCGAGTCAAAGGAACTTGAGGAATACAAGGGCATTTCCATTGCGGAGATTGACCCTGTCCGATCTATGGTCACATTCTCCAACGGAGAGGTGTTGGCAACGGGCGAAGCAAGCGGAAACGTCAACGAGGACGACATGCGCCGTATCCAGATTAGAGAGACAATCATCTCCCACTTTGAAAAGGAAGAAAAGCTGTTTGAGCAGGGTATCAAGTGCCTTTCTCTCTTCTTTATCGACGAAGTAGCGAAGTATCGCCAGTATAGTGAGGACGGCGAAGAAATTCTTGGCGAATATGGGCGTATTTTCGAAGAAGAGTATAACGCCGTGCTGAACGAGCGTTTGACGCTTTTTCCAACGGCGTATCAAGCTTATTTACGTGGAATTGAGACCTCAGCGACTCATCGAGGCTACTTTTCCATAGATAAGAAAGGGCATGCGGTCAACAGCAAAACCGCTCGCGGCAGCGAGTTTTCCGATGACATTTCCGCATATGATTTGATCCTCAAAAACAAGGAACAGTTGCTTTCTTTTGATGAACCGACAAGATTCATCTTTAGCCATTCTGCCTTGCGAGAGGGATGGGATAACCCAAACGTATTTCAAATATGCACATTGAAGCATTCTGACAACGCCACGGCAAAGCGGCAGGAAGTTGGACGCGGCTTGCGGCTTTGCGTAAACAGTTCTGGCGAGCGGCAGGACGTTGACGTGTGCGGAGAAACCCTTGTCCACGGTGTGAATTTACTGACCGTCGTAGCGAGCGAAAGCTATGCCGGCTTTGTCGCAGACTTGCAGAGTGAAATCAAGTCCGACCTCTATGACCGTCCGACAAAGGCGAGCATAGAATACTTCTCGGGCAGAACAGTCAAAATCGGCGAGGATACGCATACCTTCACAGTTGCAGAGGCAACTGCGACATATAACTACCTTGTTCGTAACGAATATGTCAACGACAACGGCGAGGTTACGGATATCTACCGTTCCGCTGCTGAATCGGACAGTTTCGCCCCGATGAAACCGGAACTCGCTCCACTTGCGGAGAGCGTCCACAAACTTGTGCAGGCAATATTTGACCCGAGCATTCTGAAAGACATCGCCGTTAACGGCCACGAAACGAAGGTAAAGGATAATCCGCTGAACGAGAACTGGAAAGACTTCAAGGAACTGTGGGAGCGCATCAACAAGCGTTATGCCTACACAGTGGAATTCAACAGCACCGACCTTATCACAAAATCCATTGCCGCTATTAATACAGATTTGCGTGTGGCGAAATTATCATATACCTTGACAAAGGGCGGACAGGAAGGCGCTGACTTCAACGTAGAGAAAACGGAAACAAAGAAACTTGACAGAACCCAAGGTGGTTTTGCTGATTACGATATCGTCGGGAAAATTGCCGATGGCACAACACTAACCCGTCGTTCCGTCACAGCGATACTCACGGGAATTGAAAAGGATAAGCTATGGCTTTTCCGGGCTAACCCTGAGGAGTTCATATCCAAAGTGGTCGGTATCGTAAATAAACAGAAAGCCTCGGTTGTAGTAGAGCATATCACCTACGTCCCAAGCGCAGAGGAGCCATACACTCAGGACATATTCAATATGAGCCGTGCTTCCGACGAATACGCAAAAGCATTCAAAGCAAAACATGCGATACAAGATTATGTGTTCACTGACGGTACTGCGTCTGATAGTATAGAGCGGCGGTTCGCTGAAGACCTGGATGCCGCCGACGAGGTAATTGTTTATGCCAAGTTGCCGAGAGGACCCCGTGGGTTTTATATACCAACCCCCGTCGGAAACTACTCGCCAGACTGGGCAATATCATTCAAAAAAGGTGCCGTAAAGCATATCTTCTTCATTGCTGAAACAAAAGGCACGATGGATACTCTTGAACTTCGACCGATTGAGCAGGCCAAAATTTCCTGCGCAAAAAAGCTGTTCAACGAGATTAGCACCACCGGTGTAAAATACCACGACGTAAACAGCTATTCGAAACTGCTTGAGGTGATGGAGACACTGTAGGAACAACTGTATTTTGAGGAGGGACAAGATATGTCCGATACAATCAAAATCCAAAACTGTAACAACATTACGAGTGGTGAAATAGACATCTGTGCCGACAAACTGAACATATTGTTTGGCCGTAATGGAACGGGCAAGTCAACGATTGCACGGGCTATCTATCTTGCTTCACAGAATAAACCGCTGACCGAACTTACCCCTTATGGAAGCGTTAGCGAAGACGATCCGCCCAGTATTGAAGGTGTGGAACCGGGAGGAGTTGCCATATTTGACGATAACTACGTCAGTCAGTATGTCTATCAACCTGACTCGCTTATTAAGGACGCTTTTGAAGTTCTTATTCGTTCAAGAGAGTATGATGAGGCAAAGGAAAATATTGACGATGCTTTGACAAAGATTAAGACTACGATTACAGGTCGGAAAGAAATTGTCGACTTGCAAGCACAAATAGGTGTGCTGATAGAAACCATAAAATTCACAACTAACAATAAGATTGCCAAGCGTGGCGGAGTAAAGGGTATCCTTGAAGGTAAAGGAGCATATTTCAAACCGTCGAAAGAACTGAGCGGATTGAAACCATTCTTTGAGGAAAATACCGTTTCCAAGTGGGCAGCATGGAGATTACAGGGATATGAACAGTTCGGACAAAAAGGGCGTTGTCCATATTGTTCTACTGGGGATACAGAAAAAACTGAAACAATCAACAAGGTATTTACTGACAGTTTCGACAAAGCCAGCGTTGAAACAGCCGCTGCTATTATTAAGGCGCTCGAAGGATTGAAACCATATCTTAGCGAAGATAAAGTATCAGTACTTGTATCGCTATTTGGTGTTAAGGAAGACTTAAAAGTTCTCGAAGCGCAATTGACAAAATTACGCGCAGAAGCAAATTATTTGCATGATCGTTTGACTGCTATTGTTTCCTTTAATGGTTTATCTGTAGACAGGAATAACATTGCTGACTTGGAATCTAAGCTTACGGATATGAAAGTGGACTTCCGGGCGATTGATACATATTTTGTTTCAGATTTGACAAAATCAGAAATGGACACCGTTAACACCGAGATTGATAGTCTGTTGGGTAAAGTCGGTATCTTAAAAGGAGAAATTGGAAAATACAACAAGTATATTCAAGATAAAATCAAGGATAGAAAACAGGATATTAACGATTTCCTGAACCTCGCAGGATTCAAGTATATGTTCGATGTTGAAATGGTCGGTGAAAACAATGCACGAGCGCTACTCAAGTTCATATTACCCGATGGAAATTCCGGCGATATACAATCACCCGGAAAGCATTTAAGTTGGGGCGAAAAGCACTCCTTTGCTCTGATACTGTTTATGTTTGATGCTATACATAGTGATCCAAAGCTGGTGATCCTTGATGACCCCATATCTTCATTCGATAGCAATAAAAAATATGCCATCATTAATCGACTGTTTAAGACCGGCGAAAAGGGAAACAGCCTGTATGAAAGAACTGTTTTGATGCTAACGCACGACTTTGAACCAGTCATAGATTATATCCAAACAAACTCTGGTCGACAAAAACCAACCTCCGTTTGTGCCAACTATTTCGAGAATAAAAATGGGGGTTTAAAATGTACTCCTATTTGTAAGGATGAAGATTTAATGTCAGCTGTTGTCCTGCTGAAGGAATTGGCTTCTGATGCCACCATTGACATAGCAGCACGCATAGGATGTTTGCGGAAATTTATTGAACATCAGTACAAAGATCCACAGGCAGAATCAGATGCTTACAATATACTTTCAAGCCTTACTCATGGCCGCAGCGAGCCTACGCTTGACAAAGATGGTAATGGTAAACTAACAGATGAGCAAGTTACAAAAGGGGTAGAATTCATTAGGGGATTTATTAACGATTTTGATTACACCACCGTTCTAGATCAGTGTACGCCTCAATGTCTGATTGAGCGTTATGCAACCGAAACCTCAGCTTACATCAAAATGCTCATTCTTCGAGCTTATACTGAGCGGGATAGCGAGGCACGTGAACGTCTTCGCAAATATAATGACGTATTACGGAAGTATGTAGACGAAACATATCACATAGAAAATGACTATCTGTATTCACTCGACGTTCGGCGTTTTAATATTGTCCCGGAAAATTACATCATAGATGCTGAGCAATATGTGGCCGATGAACGGGCAAGGTTCGATTCTGCAACTTAATAATGTTGAAAATCAAAAAGATTACGAACATCGTCAAAATCGGACATTCACGGATATTTAAGGATTAGTTCATAAGGCGTTATTCTCATTGTATGTAAATTTCCTATATAGACTTGTTTACCAGAACAGGTAAAAGTCCCAAATTGCCATGGATGTATTTTCATGCACGGATAGAATCCATAAGAACTATTCTTGACCAATACCCAAGAACGGAAATATCTAAATTTACACTCAAGACATTAATCTGATGCTATCGTTTCACTCCGTTCTCGCAAAAACATCCAAGTCACCATCTCAAGGATAAAATTGGACATATTCCCAAGAACGGACAAAAGCACAATATGCCGTGGACTTGTTTCCAAGGACGAATAGGTGTCAAAAACACACTGAAAATATATTCAAAACATCCAGATGAGCTCTTGGAACCACATCGAAACCGTTTCCCTGCTGACGAGGGAGTAAAATAAAAAGGAGCCAGCCATGCTGATCAATTTCAATGAAATAAAAGAAGCTGTCTTCTCCGGAATGAATGGCGGGGAAGGAACAATGACTGTCCGGATGTTCAATGACAGCAAATACCGCATCATCCCGACGAAACTCCATCCGGGCGCATCGATCGGACTCCACAAGCAGGAATCCGGAGACGACATCAATTACATCCTTTCCGGCACCGGCAAGGCTATCTGCGACGGGAAAGAAGAAATCCTCACCGCCGGCTGCTGCCACATCTGCCCTAAAGGATCCTCCCATACCATCATTAATACTGGAGAAGACGACCTTACGATGCTGACCCTCGTCGTTCATGGATAGGAGGCAGCCATGAAATACAAGACCATCGACCACATCGTGATCACTACGGAAAATCTTGAGGCATGCCTTCATTTCTATGTCGATATCCTTGGCATGAGGGCCGAGGAGAAGAACGGTAGATACGCACTCTTCTTCGGGAATCAGAAATTCAACATCCATACAAGAAAAGCCGAATTTCTTCCTGCTGCCGGGAATCCCGAATACGGCAGTCTCGATCTCTGTCTTGCCATTGAAGGCAGCATCGAAGATGCCGAAAAGGAAATCGAGGGAAAAGGCGGCGCCATAGAAGAAGGCCCTGTCACACGCCATGGGGCGCTGGGTGAAATGAAAAGCATCTACCTGAGAGACCCCGACGGCAATCTTATCGAGCTTGCCTCTTATGAAGGCTGAATTGGACCATTTGGAAGGAGAAATCTATGAACAAGGAAAAAACCTGCCAGTACCTCAAAGACCACGGAATCACTTTTGAGACCACCGAGCATAAGGCTGTATTCAACATGGAAGAACTGGCAGAGGTCAAGCTTCCTTATCCGGAATGGGACGCCAAGAACCTTTTCGTCAGGGATGGCAAGAAAAGGAATTACTACCTCATCACCGTCAAGGGTGAAAAGCAGGTGAACCTCAAAGAATTCCGCAAGGCTCAGGGCCTGAGGGCCCTCTCCTTTGCCAGTCCCGATGATCTCTTGAAGTACCTCAAGCTCACCCCGGGCTCTGTCACTCCGCTCGGCCTTCTGAATGACGAAGAAAACGCGGTTCACTTCTACCTCGATGAGACATTTTTGAGCCATAAGATAGGTGTTCATCCCAATGATAACACAGCCACCATCTGGCTGGACACAGAAGACCTCATTCGCATCCTCAAAGATCACGGAACCGAAGTCAACATCGTGGAAATATAAAAAGGAAATGAAAAAGCAGCCCCGCAAAAGGACTGCTTCTTTAGTGCAAGAACCCGCCTTCCTCATTCCCTCTCGAGTTCCGGCGCTAAGACGAGTATATCGCCGTGTTTGATCACGGTGCTGCCGGAAGGAATGATGGTGTCTATGCCTCTCTTGATCAGGAGGACGCGGCGGGCGCTGGAGGAGGGGATGGCGGCAAGCGGACGATTGGCCGCTTCGCTTGCGCGGTCGACGACGACTTCTTCCAGAGCGTGATGCTCTTCATCCTCGAAACTGTGAGCCGCAAAGACCAGAAGGTCATTTTCCTTCAGAACCGTACTCCCGTCAGGCACAAGGACTTCGCCATTTCTCATAATCATCGCCACGAGAAGATCCCTCGGAAGCTGAAGCTCTGCCAGCGACTTGCCGCACCAGCTGCTCCCTTCCTTTAGGCGCAGCCGGACGAAGCTGATATCGCTGTCATCCTGGTAATCATTAAACGTCGTGCGGATATCCGCCGTAGGATCGATCATCGAAAGCTTCTTGGCCGCGAACGGAAGAAGCGTTCCCTGAATGGAAATCGAGAGAAGTACCATGCAGAACACAAGGTTATAAAGATTGTACGTAATGTCCACCTCGGCCAGCACAGCACCTATGGCAAATACAATCGAGGCCGCCCCGCGGAGGCCCGCCCAGGAAACCAGGGCAATCTGCTCCCGCTTGGCCCCGAAAGGCGCCAGGATCGCCGCGCTTACCAGAGGTCTTGCCACAAGCGTCAGGAACGTTGTCAGCACCAGAGCCGGCACAATCACAGACGGCAGATCCACCGGCGTCACCAGAAGTCCCAGAAGGAAGAAAATCATCACCTGCGCCACATTCGTCAGGACATCGAAGAAATGGACCAGGTACTTCTTCTGCGGAAGCTTCGAATTTCCGATATAAATCCCGCAGAGGTAGACACTCAGATATCCATTTCCATCAAACTCTGCCGGAATCGCATACGCCAGCACCATGATCGAAAACAGGAAAACCGTGTGACTCTGCTGTGAAGGAAGCAGCCGCGAATGCAGAAGCTTCAGCGCAAGCCAGCCGATTGCGAGCCCGAAAAAAGCTCCGATCAGAAGCTGCTTGGCCAGGAGCAGAGGGAAAGAAAACGCTGCCCCGCTCAAAAGCGCAATCGCCGCCATCGTCAGCATATAACTCATCGGGTCATTCGAACCCGACTCCACCTCAAGGAGCGAGTCCGTATGATACTTTAAAGCCAGCTTCTGCGAACGGAGAATGTTGAAAACTGAAGCCGCATCCGTCGAAGAAATCACGGCCCCGATCAGAAAACTCTCCAGCCACGAAAGCGACAGCGCGAAATGAGCGAATACAGCCACAGCTCCCGCCGTCCCCGCAACTCCCAGCGAAGACATTAGAGCTGCCTCGCGCAGAACCGGCCGCGCTGCCCGCATATTCGTCCCGAAGCCGCCATAAAACATAATGAAAATCAGGCACACTGAGCATACCAGGTTCACCAGCGCATAATGATCGAACTGAATCCGAAACGGCCCGTTCTCCCCGAAGAACATGCCCAGACCGATAAAAATGAGCAAAGAAGGAACAGGAATCTTCTCCAAAAACCGATTCAGCAAAATACAAATCAAAATCACAGCCCCCAATAAAAGCAAGGGTTGATTCAACCACACCACATCCTTCCCTAAGTAATAGAAAATACTCTATTTATAACTGTAACAGCTAGGACGCAATACTGTCAAATAATCAGAGCAAATCATCGATAATAAAAAGAAATATATGAGAAATTGGGAAGAATGGCATGGAAATGAGGGGAATAAGGAAGAAATGAGTGAGATTAGATGTATCGCTAACACTTGCCTTCCCAGACGGGGAAGTACGCCCTTGACCTTGCTCTGGAAGAGAAGGTCGGGATAAGATTATGAAAGGTTTCAAACAAATAAACAGAGCTCTTTCTTTTATTCCTCTTGAAGCTGCCCCCGACGGAGGGAAGAATGCCTTTTACCTTGCTCAGGCAGGAGAAGACCTGCTACACAAGAACAAGCCCCAATTTTAATTTTTTGGTATTTTT
>OGLX01000246.1_pt1 | contig 42105 bp, 23 predicted proteins | sample 1572821 | NCBI WGS metagenome assembly OGLX01 (sample SAMEA2581908, study PRJEB24529) | metagenome | biome: Human gut stool | place: China | collected 2011 | reverse complement strand
GGAAAATGAACCATATTAGTACTGATATATATAAATAATTTAGATCATTTACTTACTTAATACTTTTTACTATATGCAAAGTTATGTAAAAGTTAAGAATCGTGCAAATGTTCTTCTTTCAGCGCATTTAGGTGAACTTTAGAACAATTTGGAATGTTCTGCAAATATTTGGCGTGTTCTGCAATATCGGTGTTCATCATGCAAAAACATAGTATGATGTACACTTATTAATGCAAATTAAAATAATGTTAAAATAAAAGACAACCGTTGGGAGATTTTTTCGCATACGCTATATTAATAACAAAAAAGGGTGCAGCAAACTATTGTCTGCTACACCCCCCATAAAGTTTATGGATGTGGAAATTGGTTTAGAATTCAGCACTCTTCGGAGTACGCGGAAACGGAATCACGTCGCGGATGTTCTGCATACCTGTTACGAAGAGTATGAGGCGCTCGAAGCCGAGGCCGAAGCCAGCGTGCGGACATGAGCCGTACTTGCGTGTGTCGAGGTACCATGTCATATCCTTCATCGGGATGTTGCGCTCCTCAATCTCGTTCATCAGCTTGTCGTAGCTCTCCTCGCGTACAGAACCGCCGATGATCTCGCCGATCTGCGGGAAGAGAACGTCGGTGCCCTGAACGGTCTGACCGCTCTTGCCGCCGAAGCCGCTCTCCTCAGCGTCTATCTTCATGTAGAACGCCTTGATAGCCTTCGGATAGTTGGTCATGATAACCGGCTTCTTGAAGTGCTCCTCAACGAGGAAACGCTCGTGCTCAGAAGCCAAGTCGTCGCCCCACTCGCATGGGAACTCGAACTTCTTGCCGTTCTGTATAGCCTCTTGCAGGATGCGGATGCCCTCGGTGTAAGGCAGACGAACGAACTCGGAGTTGAGCACGCCCTCAAGACGTGCGATGAGGCCCTTGTCGATCATCTTGTTGAGGAACTCGAGGTCGTCCTTGCAGTGGTCGAGCGCCCAACGGATGCAATACTTGATGAAGTCTTCCTCGAGGTCCATGAGTCCGGCGAGGTCGAGGAATGCCACCTCAGGCTCTACCATCCAGAACTCAGCCAAGTGGCGCGGAGTGTTAGAGTTCTCTGCGCGGAATGTCGGACCGAAGGTATAGATGGCTCCGAGCGCTGTGGCTCCGAGCTCGCCCTCGAGCTGTCCAGACACGGTGAGCGAAGTCTGCTTGCCGAAGAAGTCGTCAGAGTAGTCGATCTTGCCGTCCTCTGTCTTCTTCAGGTTGTAGAGGTTCTTGGTCGTAACCTGGAACATCTGACCTGCACCCTCGCAGTCGCTTGCGGTGATGAGCGGAGTGTTGAAGTAGAAGTAGCCGTGCTCGTGGAAGTAGGTGTGGATAGCCATCGCCATGTTGTGGCGTATGCGCATCACTGCACCGAATGTGTTGGTGCGCAGACGCAGATGAGCGTACTGACGCATGTATTCGAACGACTGTCCCTTCTTCTGCATCGGGTAGTCGCTGCCGCAGAGTCCGTACACTTCGAGGCTCTCGCACTGTATCTCAGATGTCTGACCCGCACCCTGGCTCTCTACGAGCGTACCTACTGCGCTGATGCAGGCGCCGGTGGTGATCTGCTTCAGCATCTCGGCGTCGAACTTGGTGGGGTCTACCACGATCTGTATGTTCTTGATTGTAGAACCGTCGTTGAGCGCGATGAAGTCGACAGCCTTTGAACTGCGGTGAGTGCGCACCCAACCCTTTACGTTGATTTGGCTTCCGAAGTCGGTGCTACGGAGAGCGTCAATAACTTTTGTTCTTTCCATTATATTGTTTAAATTGGAAAGTTGAAATGGTGCGATGTCAACATGTCAACACCTCACCACTTCAACCTGTTTATGTTTTACTCGAATGCTCCCATGCGCAGCATCTCCACTTCCTTCTCTGTGAGGAAGCGCCAGTCGCCGCGGCGGAGGTTCTTCTTGGTGAGTCCTGCGAACTGCACGCGGTCGAGCTTAACGACGCGGTAGCCGAGGTGCTCGAAGATGCGGCGTACGATGCGGTTCTTGCCGCTGTGGATCTCGATGCCTACCTGGCTCTTGTCTGTGTCGCTTGCGTACTCGATAGCGTCTGCATGTATCTCGCCGTCCTCAAGCTCGATGCCCTGAGCAATCTGCTGCATGTCGTGAGCCGTTACGTTCTTGTCGAGGTATACGTGGTATACCTTCTTCTTCAGGAACTTCGGGTGTGTGAGCTTAGAAGCGAGGTCGCCGTCGTTGGTGAGCAGGAGCACGCCGGTTGTGTTGCGGTCGAGGCGTCCTACCGGGTAGATGCGCTCCGGGCACACGTTCTTCACGAGGTCCATCACGGTCTTACGCTGCTGCGGGTCGTCGCTTGTTGTCACGCAGTCCTTCGGTTTGTTGAGCAGCACGTACACCTTCTTCTCGAGTGTTACGGGCTGGTCGTGGAATTTTATCTCGTCTGTGCGCTTGATCTTGGTGCCGAGCTCGGTTACTACCTCTCCGTTCACAGTAACCACGCCTGCCTGGATGAACTCGTCAGCCTCACGGCGCGAGCAGATACCTGCGTTGGCGAGGAACTTGTTCAGACGAAGCGGTTCGTTCGGATCGTAGTTCTCCTCCTTGTACTCAATGCGCTTTTTCATGCTATACTTTGCGTTGGGGTCGTAGCCCGGTGTGCGCTGACGCTGCTGGTAGCCACCCTGATTGTAGCCGCCCTGCTGTCCGTAGCCGCCGCGGTTGTAGCCGCCGCGCTGCTGACCGTAGCCGCCCTGCTGTCCGTAACCGCCGCGCTGCTGGTAGCCGCCCTGCTGTCCGTAGCCGCCGCGCTGCTGATAGCCGCCCTGCTGGCGCTGTCCGTAGCCGCCGCGCTGCTGGTAGCCGCCCTGCTGACGAGGCTGATAGCCACCCTGCTGCTGCTCGCCGTCCTGGTTGTAGCGCGGACGATAGCCGCCCTGCTGACGTGGCTGATAGCCGCCGCGCTGCTGGTAGCCGCCTTGACGTGGCTGGTATCCGCCCTGACGTGGCTGGTAGCCACCCTGCTGCTGAGAGCCGAGGCCAGATCCGAAGCCTTCCGGACGGAAGCCGCCGTCCTCGCTCTGTGTTGAAGCCGAAGCCGAGTGTTGTGTGTGAATACGCGGGCGACGTCCCGTCACGCTGCGATACTCTTTCTGATAGTTTCCTGCGGCACGGCCGTAGCTCTCGCTATTGCCAGTAGTCTGATCCGCTGTGTTCTGTTCCTGATTCTTTACGTTTTCTGAATCCATAATTGCTTATTTGGTTTTATTGTTTATGTATATAGCCTCACGGCTAATGTCTAATTATATCTTGTTGTATCTTGCTTAGATGCCGGTGTAGTTCATCGGCGTGATAGCCATCAGTTCCGCCTTCACAGCGTCGCTCACGTTGAGAGTCTGGATGAACTCGTGGATGGTCTCCTCGGTCATGTGCTTGTTGGTGCGTGTGAGCGCCTTCAGAGCCTCGTATGGATGCGGGTATGCCTCGCGACGGAGGATGGTCTGGATGGCTTCTGCCACTACTGCCCATGTGTTGTTGAGGTCTTCCTTGAGCTTCTCCTCGTTGAGGATGAGCTTGCGCAGACCCTTGAGTGTGCTCTCGATAGCAATTACGCCGTGGCCGAACGGTACGCCTACGTTGCGCAGAACGGTAGAGTCGGTGAGGTCGCGCTGCAGACGGCTCACGGGGAGCTTCTGTGCGAGGAACTGCAGAACGGCGTTAGCCATGCCGAGGTTGCCCTCAGAGTTCTCGAAGTCGATGGGGTTCACCTTGTGCGGCATTGCCGACGAGCCTACTTCGCCTGCCTTGATCTTCTGCTTGAAGTACTCCATAGAGATGTACATCCAGAAGTCGCGGTCGAGGTCGATGATGATTGTGTTGATGCGGCGCATTGCGTCGAACACAGAACCGAGGCAGTCGTAGTTGGAAATCTGTGTGGTGAACTGCTCGCGCTCCAGTCCGAGCTTCTCGCTCACGAAGCGGTTGCCGAACGCCTTCCAGTCGTACTCGGGGTAGGCTACGTGGTGAGCGTTGTAGTTGCCGGTAGCACCGCCGAACTTAGCGGTGAGGCGGCACTCCTTCAGCTGGCGCAGCTGCTCCTCAAGACGGTATACGAACACCATCACCTCCTTGCCCAAACGTGTAGGCGAAGCGGGCTGTCCGTGTGTCTTTGCGAGCATAGGCACTGCTGCCCACTCCTCTGCATACTGGCGGAGCTGTGCGATGAGCTCCTCGCAGAGCGGGTAGTAGAACTGCTCGAGCGCCTCCTTGATAGAGAGAGGCACTGATGTATTGTTGATGTCCTGCGAAGTGAGACCGAAGTGGATGAACTCCTTGTAAGCGTCGAGTCCACCGATGCGGTCGAACTCCTCCTTTATGAAGTATTCCACAGCCTTCACGTCGTGGTTAGTTACTTTCTCGATGTCCTTCACGCGCTGTGCTTCCTCTTCGCCGAAGTTGCGGTAGATGTCGCGCAGCTGGTCGAAGAGCTGATGGTCGAACGAAGCAAGCTGCGGCAATGGCAACTCACAAAGCGTGATGAAGTATTCGATTTCCACACGTACGCGGTAGCGTATCAGTGCATACTCTGAGAAGTAGTCGGCAAGGCGCTCGGTCTTGCCACGATAACGGCCGTCAATCGGCGAGATGGCTGTCAGCAAATCAAGTTTCATAATTGGCTATTATATATAATTATGTGTAATTACGGATGCAAAATTACAAATAAGTTTTTATTTGTGTGTGGTTTTTATGTGAAATTATGTGATTTTGTTTTCGCGTGTATACGATTTTTGTGTATATACAAAAAAAGCGAACAAGTTGAAAACTTGTTCGCTTTATGTGGGCGTTGACGGATTCGAACCGCCGACCCTCTGCTTGTAAGGCAGATGCTCTAAACCAGCTGAGCTAAACGCCCTTGCTTTGCAATTGCTTTGTTCTTGAAAGCGAGTGCAAAGTTATAGCATTTTTCTGTAACCGCAAAATGTTTTGCGGAGATTTTTTCGGTTTTGGTCGAAAAACGCTTGTTTTTAACGTTCTGTAACTAAAATCGGCGCTTTTTAGTTGCGTTTCGAGGTGATGCCGCCGTTTTTGGTGAGCGTGAGCGTCGACTTCTGCAGCTGTCGCGAGTTATGGTCGAAGATGAGATTCGGGTTGAATCGGCGTCCTTTGAACACGGTTTCGAAGTGGAGGTGTTCGGTTGTGGCGCGTCCGGTGCGTCCGGTGAGACCTATCACCTGACCGGCTTTCACCTTGTCGCCCACCTTCACGAGGTTTTTCGACTGGTGCGAGTAGAGCGTCTCCAGTCCGTTGGCGTGCTTGACGACGATGCAGAGTCCGTAGCCGTAGTGAGAGTTGGAGCGTGTCACCACGCCGTCGAATGCTGCCACTATCTCGTCGTTCGGTTTCGTCTTTAGGTCTACGCCGCTGTGTCGGCGCTTGCCTCCGTAGGGGCTTATCACCTTGGCTCCGGGCAACGGATACGCCCAGCTGCCTTTCTTCATCTCCTCGAGGTTCCACTTGTAGGTCTGCTTCTTCTCGAACACGTCATCGGTTGTGAAGTTGGGGTTCTCGTCGAGGTCTACCTTCTCGCCCACGGTCGACACGTTGATGTACGAGCTGTGCTTCTCGCAGAGCAGTGTGTGGCGGTGCAGTCGGTGGCTGTTTATGCTGAACACGGCGGCGGGGTTGATGCGCTTGCCGTCGATCATGATAGAGAAGTCGCAGTAGAACTTGCCGTCGCGGTGTCCGACGATGGCGATGGTCTGTCCGGCGCGTACGTGCTGTCCCACCTCAACCATGTTCTCGGCGTTGTTGGCGTATACTGTCTCCAGTCCGTTGCGGTGGCGTATCACTATCACGTAGCCCATGTCCTGGTGCTTGCGCGAGAGGCGCACCGTTCCGTCGAACATCGCCTTCACGTTGTCGCCGTCCTTGGTGTCTATCTGCACTACGTCGTTCTTGCGCATCGTGGCTTTGCCTACGGGCAGCGGGAACGAGTATTCGTTGGGTTTGAGCAGACCGAGGTCGATGCTGAACGCATCGGAGCGGTTGAAGAGTCCGGGTGTTGATATGCTGATCTGCTGCTGTTCGGCAGCAGTGAACTGATGCTTTACGGGTGTTGCCGACACGAGGGTGAGTGTGGCTATGGCTAATAGTAGTTTCTTTATTCGCATTATTGTTTGTTTGATTAGTCTTCTTCAAAAGTTGCGTGCGCCGACCGGTGCGGATGTCCGTATCGTTCGGCGCGCGTGTCCGTATCGTTCGGCGCGGACTATAATATAATGCCCGAATAGATGCGTCCCGACTCGGCGCCGAGGCGTCGTGCCGAGAAGTATTCGTCTACGCTGTCGTATGTGCAGACGTCGCTTTCGAGGATATTCTCATCAGCTACGCCGGCGTGCTCGAGCAGCTGTCGGTTGGCGAGTTTTAGGTCGATGTGCCATTTCTTCTCGAACAGCTTCGACGGGTCTGCGGCGTCGGGGTTGCGCTTTATCTCCTGCTGTGCGAGCGTCGGCATGTCGAAGGCTGCCTCTTCGAAAGCGGCGTACACCTCGTCGCCCACTTCGAAGTTCTTCAGCGATATGCCCGGTCCTATAACGGCTTTCAATTTCTTCGGGTCGGTCTTGTAGGCGATGCTCATGTCGGCTATCGCCTTGCCCACGATGCGTGCCAGTGTTCCGCGCCATCCGGCGTGAACGGCTGCTGCGGCGTGGTGCTCCTCGTCGTAGAGCAGTACGGGTATGCAGTCGGCTGTCGACACTCCGATGCACACGCCCTTTACGTCGGTGAGCAGGGCGTCGACGCCTTCGAGCAGCATCTGGCGTATCTGCTCGGGCAGGGTGCAGAACTCCTTGCCTATGATGCGTGTCTCGGTGCCGTGTGTCTGGTGGGGCAGTATGATGCGGTCGGCGTCTACGCCCAGCTCCTCAGCCAGCAGCGCGCGGTTGGCAGCCACGTGCTCGGGCTTGTCGCCGCAGTAGGGGTTGATGTTCAGCGAGGCGTGGTTGCCCTCGCTGGTTCCGCCGTGGCGTGTGGTTGAGAAAGCGCACACGCCGTCGGCTATATTATAATATGTAAGGCGCAGCGCAGAGTTACTCATTGTCTGCCTCCTCTTCGTATTCAAAGTCGTCGAGGTCTTCCACGTCGTCAACGTCCTCTATGTCGTCGTCGTCGATGTAGATAATATCGTCCTCGCCCTCCGCCTTCATTTCTGCCATGAAGCGTGTCATGTCCTTGTCGCGGTGTACGAGTGTGTCCTCGGCTGTGATGTTCTGCAGCTTGTTGCTCTCCGAGTTGAGCTCCTGCCACAGCGTATCCTTCAGTTCCTGGATGCCGAGTCCGGTTACGGAGGAGATGAACACTACGGGGAGGTCGTCGGGCAGCGTCTCGCGCAGCATGTCCATGAGTTCGTCATCGAGCAGGTCGCACTTCGTCACAGCCAATACGCGGTGCTTGTCGAGCATCTCGGGGTTGAACTTCTCAAGCTCGTTCTTCAGCAGTTCGTACTCGCGCTTGATGTCGTCGGTGTCGCCCGGCACCATGAAGAGCAGCAGCGAGTTGCGCTCGATGTGGCGCAGGAAGCGCAGACCGAGTCCCTTGCCTTCGCTTGCTCCCTCGATGATTCCCGGGATGTCTGCCATCACGAACGACTTGTGGTCGCGGTAGTCGACGATGCCGAGCGACGGTTCGAGCGTGGTGAACGGGTAGTTGGCAATCTTCGGGCGTGCGCTCGACACGGCTGAGAGCAGTGTCGACTTGCCTGCGTTCGGAAGGCCCACAAGACCTACGTCGGCGAGCAGCTTCAGCTCGAGGATGATGGTCATCTCCTCCATCGGTTCGCCCGGCTGAGCATAGCGCGGGCACTGGTTGGTAGCTGAGCGGAACTGGAAGTTGCCGAGTCCGCCTCTGCCGCCCTTGAGCAGCAGCACTTCCTGTCCGTCGTGCATCACGTCGCATACGTACTTGCCCGTCTCGGCGTCGTACACCACCGTTCCGCACGGCACGTCGATGTATATGTCTTGACCGTCCTTGCCGTGACACTTGTCGCGACCGCCGTTGCCTCCGTGCTCGGCGAAGACGTGGCGCTGGAACTTAAGGTGGAGCAGCGTCCAGTAGTTGTGGTTGCCGCGCAGGTAGATGCTGCCGCCGTGTCCGCCGTCGCCGCCGTCGGGTCCGCCGTTGGGGTTATACTTCACGTGACGGAGGTGCATAGAGCCTCTGCCGCCCTTGCCCGAGCGACAATATATCTTTACATAGTCTACGAAATTAGATTCTGCCATTGTCTGTATTTATGCTTTATAGATGAATAAAAAGGACAACTATCAATCAATCAATAGATTGACAACTTGCAAAGTTACGGAAAATATAGCAGAATAAGGCATACCTGCACCAAGTTTTTGCAGGTACGGCTGTATATAAATGAAGTTTTTATGAGTTTGGGGGCGAAATAGTAGCAACTTGTCAGCTTGAATCAATGGCAAGCTGACAAGTTGCAGAATGTCTTAAGCCGCACGCTTCATGGTATAGCGCAGAGCGTATACGAGCACGAAGGCGAAGCCTGCGAGCGGTATGAAGAACGGCAGCGTGAAGTTGTCGGTAGAGTCGGCGATGATGCCCATCAGAAGGAAACCGCAGCCACCTACCGGTGTCATCATCAGTATCGACGAAGCGCTCTTGGTGAGTCCGCCGAGTCCGCGCAGCGTTAGGGCGAAGATGGTCGGGAACATGATTGCCTCGAAGAAATAGTTGGCTATGAGCGCCAGAACAGACACGTCGCGACCGAAGTCGAGTAGCAGAACGGCGATGCAGATCACGGTGCCGAGAGCGCATACGGCGAGATACTTCTCTGCCGCAATGTTGCTCATCACAGCCGCACCGATGAAGCGCGCCAACATGAACACGCCCAGACCGATGGTGAGTATCGTAGAGCCCGTGGCTGCCTTCATCCAGCCCTGACCTGTCACGAAGTTGATGAAGTAGGAGTTTATCGAAATCTCCGCCACCTCGTATGCGAGTAGCGCAAGCAGTCCGAACACGAACCAGCGGTTGCGGAAGAGCATTTTCAGGTTGTGTGCGCCCTGCTTTGTGTCGTTGTCGTTGTCGTGAACTATCTCCGGCAGTTTCACTCGTGCGAAAACCACGGCTATGAGTAGCACGAACGCGCCCATTATGGTGTAAGGTATCACGGCGTCGCCGCCTGCGCTGCCGTCGGCGCCCTGGAAGAGGAAGCTGCCCACGACGAGTGTGGCGAACATAGAGCCTACGCCGTTGAACGACTGCGAGAAGTTAAGACGCGACGTGGCTGTCTCCTTCGGTCCGAGCTCCGTTACGTACGGATTGGCTGACGTCTCGAGGAACACGAGTCCGCAACCGATGATGAACAGCGCCACGAGATAGGCGTAGAACGTGCCCAGCATTGAGCAGGGGATGAACGCCAGCGAGCCTAAGCCGAAAAGCAGGAGTCCGCTTACCACGCCGCGGCGGTAGCCCTGACGGTTGATGAACAGACCGGCGGGTATCGCCATGAGGAAGTAGCCGAGATAAGTGGTCACCTGAATCAGTGCCGACTGTGTGATGCTGATGTCGAGCGCATTCTGGAAATGCTTGTTAAGCACGTCGAGGATGGCGCGCGCAAAGCCCCACATGAAGAAGAGTGAGGTGATGAGGATGAACGGCACAGCATACTGCTTGCTGCTCAAAGATGCTTGATTTTGTTTCATGCGTGCAAAGTTACTGCAAACCGAAGACAATACAAAATATGCTCGCATATTTTTATTGTTGAGGTGCAGCGTAACTTATTTAAAGTTACTGCAAACCGAAGACAATACAAAATATGCTCGCAAATTTTTGTCATAGCTAAGCTACTTGCACTAACTTTCTGACACTTAACGATGCGTCTCGACAAAAAAAATCTGCAAGCAGTTTTTTTATGTGCAAGACTTTCAGTAACTTTGCACCTAATTATAAATATTGTACCCTATGAGCGTGATAAAAATAAAGGACAAGACCTTCAAGGTGTCAATCCCCGAAGCTGAGATTCTTCAAAAAGTAAAGGTCGTAGCCGATCGTATCAACAAGGACATGGCAGGCAAGAACCCGTTGTTGCTCGCCATGCTTAACGGATCGTTCGTGTTTGCTGCCGACCTCATGCGTATGATCAACGTGCCGTGCGAGATTTCGTTCGTCAAGATGTCGTCGTACGAGGGCACTGCGTCTACCGGAAAGGTGAAGCAGCTCATCGGTTTGAACGATGATATCAAGGGCCGCACCGTGATCATCGTTGAGGACATCATCGAGTCGGGACTCACTATGCAGACTCTGCTCGAGCAACTCAAGGAGAAGGAGCCGGAGTCGGTGCACATCTGTACTCTGCTGCTCAAGCCGGAGTGTCTGAAGGTGCCACTCGACACAGAGTATGTAGCCATCGAGATACCAAACGACTTCATCCTCGGCTACGGACTCGACTACGACCAGCAGGGACGCAACCTGCGCGATATCTATACAGTGGTGGAGTAGGAGTAAACAATAACATTACATAATAAAAAATTCAGATGAAAAACATCGTAATTTTCGGTGCTCCTGGTTCAGGCAAGGGCACTCAGAGCGACCTGATGATTGAGAAGTATGGTTTCAACCACATCTCTACAGGCGACGTTCTTCGCAACGAGATCAAGAACGGAACAGAACTTGGCAAGACTGCCAAGGGTTTTATCGACAACGGACAGCTCATCCCAGACGAGCTGATGGTAAACATCCTCGCAAGTGTGTATGACAGCTTCGGCAAGGAGCACAAGGGCGTAATCTTCGACGGCTTCCCACGCACTATCCCGCAGGCTGAGGCTCTGAAGAAGATGCTCGCAGAGCGCGGACACAAGGTGGCTGCCATGATTGAGCTCGACGTTCCGGAGGACGAGCTGATGACTCGTCTTATCAAGCGCGGTCAGGAGAGCGGACGCTCTGACGACAACGCTGAGACTATCAAGAAGCGCCTTGACGTTTATCACAACCAGACAGCTCCGCTTATCGAGTGGTACAAGGGCGAAGGCATTCACCACCACATCAACGGACTCGGCGAGTTGCCACGCATCTTCGGCGATATCTGCAGCGTGATCGACGCACTCTAATAAATTGTTGAGAATTGAGAGTTGAGAATTGAGAGTTATGATATGTTTAGCAGCTCATGCTTGCTTGTATAGTATTAAAAGTGTAATCATAACTCTCAACTCTCAATTCTCAACTCTCAATTATATAAAAAAAGTCCTCGAAAAATTTTTCGAGGACTTCTTTTATTCGTCGCTTTCGATGAACACCGTGCTGTCCATTTCGTCGAGCGACTTCTTCTTCTTGTTTTCCTTCGCTCCAGCCTTCAGCAGACTCTTTGCAGCGGTGATGATGCTTCTGCCGCTTTCCGCCGTCGACACCTTCAGCTTAGCCATCTTCTCCACCGTGCTGTTCATGCTCGTCTCTACGTCGATGAAGCGCATGCCGAAGTCCTGCACACGCTCCACGACGATGTTCGCTGCGTCTATCATCGCCTGCTGGTTCTTCAGCTGGCGCACCTGCGTCCACATCATCTCCAGCACGCGAAGGTTCATGTACATGGTCTGCGGACCGAGAATCATGACGCCTTCGTCGTAAGCCTCGCGCCATAGCGTGGTGTCGTTGAGCAGCGCAAGATTCAATGCGCCTTCTATAGGCACGTACATGATGGCGAAGTTGAGACGGTTGTAGCCCTCGGGCAGATACTTCGTATACTCCTTGCGCGCCAGTCGCTTCACCTGAGCACGCACGCTTGCTACGTGTGCCTTCAGATATTCCGACTTCTCGGGCGTGCCGTCCTCGGCGTTCATGTAGCGCTCGTAGTCGGTGAGCGACATCTTCGAGTCGACCACCACGTGGCGGTTGTTCGGGAAGTGTAGGATGAAGTCGGGTATGAGTCCGCGTCCGTCGTCGCCCTTCGCCTGCTTGCCCGCCTTGTCGCGCAGCGTCTCCTGCGTGTCAAACTGCTCGCCCTCCTTCAGCTCGAGATCTTCGAGCAGCTGCTTCAGCTTCAGCTCGCCGAAGTTGCCCTGCACCTTCACCTCTCCGGTGAGCGCACGTGTCAGCCGGTCGGCAGTCTCGCCCAGCGCCGCGCTCTTCTCCATGTTCACCTTTATCGTAGCGTCGAGACGCGTGAGCGCTTCGTTCTGCTGTTCCTTCGATTTGTCGAACGCCTCGCGCATGCTCTTCAGGCTTTGTGTGAGCGGGTCGATTATCTTCGACACCTGCTCCTTGTTGCGCTCGCCCAGCTCGTCCTGACGTCGCTTCAGAATCTCCTCCGACGTGGTCTGCATCTGCTCACGTATGAGCTTCATCTGACTCTCCACCTGCTCGCGGTTCATCTCTCTGAGTGCCTCTATCTGCTTCTGTTGACCCTCCTTCACCTGCTCGAGCTGCGCCGTCTGCGTCGCCTTCAGCTGTTCGAGCTGTGCTGTCTGCGCCTCTTTCAGTTCAGCAATCTGCTTCTCGTGCGCCTCTTTCAGTTCGGCGATTTGCTTGTTGTGCACATCCTTAAGTTCTGATATTCTCTTGCTGTAAGAATACACCACCACGCCGATGATGACGGCTGCCACTATTGCTACTATGATGCTTTCTATCATTGTTATAATAATGTGTTTTTAAGTATTCACGCTTCTTGCAAATATAATAAAACTATGGAGCATATCGGTAAAATGCAAATTCTTACTCTGCAAGCATATCCTTCACTTCCTCCAGACTGCCGTCAGACGGCGAGGGTGTGATGCCGAGCAGATGGGCGAGGAGCGGGTAGACGTTCACGTTGCGGAAGGTAGACTCGCGGGTGTAGCCCTTGCGGAAGTCGGGACCGCAGGCGCGGAACAGCACGTGCATGTCGCTGTACGTAGGGTCGAAGCCGTGCGCGCCGGCTATGGTGCGGTCGTGCTCGCTCGTGACGAATCCGATGTCGCTGAGCACCACGATGTCGCCGATGTTCTCATTCGTGCCGAAGTGCAGATACTCCGGCACCTCCGCCTTGCGGTACGCCCTGAGGTGAGGCACGGCGTTGAGCGCCTTCAGAATCTTGCCCTCGCAGCCCTTCTTGGCGAACACCATTGTGGGGAAGCCCGTCGCGAGGCGCTCGTACCACGACTTGTCGAGCACCTTGTCGAGACGTATGATGCGCTCGTTGGAGAGACGCGCCATGCCGTGATCGGCAGTCACTATGAGGTCGATGTCGGCAGCGTCGGGCATGCGCTGTATGTCGTTCCAGAGCTGGCTGAGCAGACCGTCGAGCGCCTCCACCTGCTTGCGTGTCTCAGGACTCTCCGGTCCGAAGGCGTGTCCGCTGTGGTCGGGCTCGTCGAAGTAAGCCATGATGAGCTGCGGACGCTTGTCGGCAGGCATCTTCAGCATCTCCTCAATCTTCGCCACGCGCTCCACATACGTCAGCAGCGGCTTCTTGGCATAGCTGTGCCAGTAGTTGGGATATTCGCCCTTGATAGCCACGTCGGAGCCAGGCCAGTAGACCACGCCCACGCGCTTGCCCTGACGTTTTGCGGTGAGCCATATCGGGTCGCCGCCCCAGTAGGCAGGGTCGTTCTGGTTCTTGCCCAGAGCGAAGGTGGTGTTGGTAGCCTTGTGGTAGAACACGTTGGCGATGATGCCGTGATGGTCGGGCACGAGGCCGGTGGCGAGCGTGTAGTGGTTGGGGAAGGTAGACGAGGGGAAAGAGGGCTGCATCACAGCCTGCACGCCGTCGTGTCCGAGCTTGTCGAGGAACGGCGTGTGGTACATCTGCGGATAGTCCCAGCGGCAACCGTCGAGAGAGACTATCACAATACGATGTTCGCCGGCAAGCGAGCTTGCCAGCGAACAAAGTAATAGCGAAAGGACAACGATTATCCTTCTCATATCTGTCTGTTATGAATTAGTTGAATGTGTACTTGATACCGATCTGCATCTTCCAGCACTGGTCGTAGTTGTGGTTGAAGTTCCAGGTCTTTGTAGCATACTCGCCGTTCACCTTCATCATGCTGAACACAGGTGTGTTGTTCTCCACCTTGTTCACCTTCAGAACCTGGCCGTTGTTGCAGCTGCCCATGTTCTTGGCTACGCCCCACTTCGAGTTGAAGAGGTTGCCTACGTTCATGATGTCGAGGCTGAGCTGCAGGCGGTTGCGTGTGTTGCCTATCTTCACGTCGAAGTCGTGTGCCCAACGGAAGTCGAAGCGGTGGATGAACGGAGCACGAGCGCTGTAAGCCTCTGCGTATTCGCCCTTATGGTTCTTCAGATACTTGTCCTGCTCTACGAACTTCCAGAATGCCTCGCGGTCGGCGTCGCTTACGAAGTTGATTTCAGAGTCGTTTCTCGGTATGTACATCAAGTCGTTCTTGATGCCGTCGCCGTTGATATCGCCGTTGTAGAGGAAGCTGTAGCCCGACGGAGAGTAGCCAGTGTAGAAGAGGCTGAAGTGATCCTTGGCATACTTGTAGCTTACGTTAGCGATGATGCGGTCTGGGATGACGTACTGTGAGTTCTGCACCTTAGAGAAGTTAGGACCGTTGATGGTGTACAGACCCGACCATGCAGAAGAAGCGTTGCTACCCGGCATACCCGATACCTCCTTCATCACGGTGTGTGTGTAGGCAGCCATCACGTTGAGGTTCTTCAGCGGCTCGGCTGTAGCTGTGATGTTGAAGGTGTAGCCGTATCCCTTGTGTGTATTGGTGAGCACGCACGCATCGTTGATGTTCGAGTAGTATGTGAAGTTCTTCGGATAAACGAGGCGGTTGTCAGCTCCGTTGAGGTGACCCCACTCAGAAGTGTCGTCCTTGATGTTGTAGTTCTTCAGCATCACGTCGGTGATCTTCTTTGTGTAGATGAACTCTGCTGTGAGTGTCATCGGGAAGCTAACCGGCACCTGATAGTCTACAGCGAGTGACGACTTCCATACCTGCGGCATCTTGAAGTTGCGGTCTACGCCGCCGATTGTTCTTGCCAGAGTGCCGTCGTCAGGAGTGATGCTTGCCGGTGCACCGAGCAGTTCGCGAATCTTGTCGCGGTCGGTTACGAGTCCGCCCTTGAAGTTGTTGAGCAGCGGGTCAGACGACATCACTGTGCCGTCTCTGTTGTACTTTGTAACAGCGTTGAACGGGTTCTGCTGAATCATACCCGAGTTGCTCGGCATGTTGGTGAAGAATACCAACGGCAGACGGCCTGCGAACAGACCAGTACCGCCACGCACCTTGAGGCTCTTGTTGCCCAGCACGTCCCATACGAAGCCTACGCGCGGCGAAATCTGAATGTTGCTCTTCGGCCACATACCGGTGTCGATATGCTTTCCGCCGAAGTCGAGTGCCTTGATGGCGTTGTTGGTCATGATGTCGTCGTCGTCGAAGGCGATGTTATCGAAGCGGATACCGCCGGTGAGCTTCAGGCGGTCGTTCACGTTCCACTCGTCCTGCAGATAGATGCCATACTGGTTGAACTTAACCTCTGATGCAGGGCTTGTAGCTCCGTTGTAGCCGTAAGCGAGGCCCACGGTCTCAGGCGCAGCGCCGGTGAGGAAGTCGTCGAGCGAGCGGTAGCGGTAGTAGCCTGTGCCGCCGCGCATGTATGCGTTGTTAGCAAGCTGATGCTCGAAGTTGAAGCCCGCTGTCACCTTGTGGTTGCCAGCATACCATGTGAAGTTGTCGGTAAGGCTGAGCACCTTGTTCTTCACCTGGTTGTTGTAAGAGAAGAGCTCGTAGCCGAAGCTCATATACGGCGAGAGGTCCTGCTTGACGGTACCGTCGGCGAGAGTTTCGTAGCCGTTCATGATGTCGACGAACGGGAAGATAGAAGAGTCAGAACCGCGTCCGTCCTTCATGTCTGTATATGTGAAGAGCAACTGGTTGGCGAACTTGTCGCCGAAGCGGCTGTTGAGGTCGGCAGTTACAGATGTCACGTTGTTCTCCATTGAGTACATAGAGTTTGAGAACGCCATCGAGTACTGCGAGAGGCGGTCCATGTTGCGCAGACGGTAGCCCGTGTCAGACGAGTTGCCGTTAGGCGCGTTCCACATCTTGTTGGCTGTGTGGTTGAAGCGTACTGCAAGATGGTGGTCGTTGGTGATGTTCCAGTCGATGCGGCCGAGCAACTTGAGGTTGTGCTCGTCGGCGCCCCAGTTGGTGTAAGAACCCGGGTTGTAGCCGTACTTCTCCTTAAGGAACTGAGCGACGCGGTCGAGGTCGCTCTTCTTTGTACGAGAGATGTACTTGTCGATGTCAGCCTTGCCGTTCTCAGACGGAGCCCAGCGGTTAGCTACGCCCGGCACCTTTGTATATTCGGCGTTGGCGAAGAAGAAGAGCTTGTCCTTCACGATCGGGCCGCCGAGGGTGAAGCCGTATGTCGTTGTGCGGTTCTTGCCGCGCTCGCCGAGGTCGGCGTCGTCAACGCGGTTGCCGTGCATGTTCTCGTTGTTGTAGTAGATGTATGCCGAACCCTTGAAGGTGTTGGTACCCGACTTTGTAACGGCGTTGATGCCGCCGCCGATGAAGTTGGTCTGGCGCACATCATACGGCGAAACCACTACCTGCACCTCGTCGATGGCGTCCATAGAGATAGGATTGCCGCCGCCCGGGAGCTTGGATGTCAGACCGAAGTTGTTGTTGAGGTTCGCACCGTCGAGTGTGAAGTTTGTAGAACGTCCGTCACCGCCTGCGAAGCTCATGCCGTTAGCGTACGGCGAGAGGCGTGCGATGTCAGAGATGCTGCGGTTGATGGTCGGAATGTTCTGCATCTGTGTCTGCGAGATGTTGGTTGTTGCACCAGTCTTCTCGCCTGCGAACTTCGAACCCTTTGCGCTTACTACTACCTCGCCCAGCTCGTTCTGGTTTTCGCTCATGTTCACGTTGAGGTTGTAGGTCTCACCGAGCTGCAGAGTGATGCCCGTAACGTTCTTCTTGGTGTAGCCGATGTAGCTAACAGTCACCTTGTACGGACCGCCGACACGCATACCCTGGATGGTATAGCGTCCGTCGATGTTAGTCGCTGTGGCGTAGCGTGTGCCCGAAGGCTCATGCACAGCCTGCACAACAGCGCCGATAAGCGACTCGCCGTTGCTCTGAAGCGAAACTTTTCCTGATAACGCAGAGGTCGTAACCTGTGCCAATGCCGAGCTGACAGCTACTATCAGCATAGCAAAAGTAAGGAGGAACTTTTTCATATTACACAAAAATTTAGTTAGATGGTTGTTATTTCCTTTCGTTTTGCAAAATTAAACTAAATAAATGAGAAAGTTAATAAAAAAGCATTAATAATTTGTATCATGCCCATTATTAGTTAAAAAGAAAGCCCCGGCAAACGTTTTTATTTGCTGGGGCTTTCTTTTTTAGCCCAATAATCCCTTACGTTACAGGAAGGCGATGGTCAGACCAGCCATCACGATGCTCACCATAGACATGAGCTTGATGAGGATGTTGAGCGACGGTCCTGAGGTGTCCTTGAACGGATCGCCCACGGTGTCGCCCACGATGGTGGCCTTGTGGTTGTCGCTGCCCTTGCCTTCGAAGTGGCCTTCCTCAATCATCTTCTTCGCGTTGTCCCATGCGCCGCCCGAGTTGGACATGAACACGGCGAGCGTGAAGCCTGCCGCCAAGCCGCCCGTGAGCAGACCGAGCACACCGGCTACGCCGAGCACCAAGCCTACGACGATAGGTATGACGATGGCGAGCAGCGACGGGATGATCATCTCGCGCTGTGCGCTGCGTGTGCTTATCTCCACGCAACGACCGTAGTCGGGCGTTGCCTTGCCTTCAAGAATGCCCTTGATCTCGCGGAACTGACGGCGCACCTCCTGCACCATCGACTCCGCAGCGCGACCTACTGCGCCCATCGTGAGGCCGCAGAACAGGAAGGCTGCCATCGCTCCGAGGAATGCTCCGACGAGCACCTTCGGATTGATGAGGTTCACCTGGAAGAACTCTATGAAGTCTATCGTGCTTGCGTTGGTCGGGTCGAACACGTTGCCTGCTGCGTCGAGATACTGCTTGCCGTTCTCCACGGCGCGTATCATCGCTATCTTTATTTCCTCTATGTACGAAGCCAGCAGAGCCAGCGCCGTGAGCGCCGCCGAACCGATGGCGAAGCCCTTGCCCGTAGCCGCTGTGGTGTTGCCGAGAGCGTCGAGAGCGTCGGTGCGCTCGCGCACTTCCTTGCCCAGTCCGCTCATCTCTGCGTTGCCGCCGGCGTTGTCGGCGATAGGTCCGTAGGCGTCGGTGGCGAGAGTGATGCCGAGTGTCGAGAGCATGCCCACGGCAGCGATGCCGATGCCGTAGAGACCGGTGCTTATCGACTTAGCCGAGAGCGACATATCGAAGCCGTTGGCGCAGAGATAGCTGAGCATGATGGCTACCGAGATGGTCACTACGGGTATCATCGTCGATATCATGCCCGTTCCTATACCTTTTATAATAACCGTTGCGGGACCGGTCTGCGAAGCCTCCGCAATCTTCTGCGTCGGAGTGTAGCTGTGCGAGGTGTAGTATTCGGTAGCCTGACCGATTACGACGCCTGCCACAAGTCCGCTAATCACCGAGAACGAGAGTCCGAGCCAGTTCTCTATGCCCAGCAGGTATAATATAATAAAGGTGGCAACGGCTATGAGCGCCGCACTCACGTTGGTGCCGAGACCGAGCGAGTGGAGCAGTTCCTTCATCGTTGCGCCCTCCTTGGTGCGCACGAGGAAGATGCCGATGAGCGAGAGGAAGATGCCGATAGACGCAATCACCATTGGCGCTATCACGGCGCGCAGCTGCATGTCTGCGTTCATGGCGAATGCCGTTGCGCCGAGCGCAGCCGTCGACAGGATAGATCCGCAGTAGCTCTCGTAGAGGTCGGCGCCCATACCAGCCACGTCGCCCACGTTGTCGCCCACGTTGTCGGCGATGGTGGCGGGGTTGCGCGGGTCGTCCTCGGGTATGTTCGCCTCCACCTTGCCCACGAGGTCGGCTCCTACGTCGGCAGCCTTGGTGTAGATGCCTCCGCCGACGCGGGCGAAGAGAGCCTGCGTAGAAGCACCCATACCGAAGGTGAGCATAGTGGTGGTGATGGTGACGAGGGCTGTGGCCTCTCCGTCGTAAACGGCGTTAAGAACAACAAACCAGATGGCGATGTCGAGCAGTCCGAGGCCCACAACGACGAGACCCATGACGGCACCGCTGCGGAAGGCTATCTTCAGACCTTTGTCCAGACTCGTGCGTGCTCCGTTTGCTGTGCGTGCCGAAGCGTAGGTTGCGGTCTTCATGCCGAAGAAGCCTGCAAGACCCGAGAACAGACCGCCGGTGAGGAATGCGAACGGCACCCACGGGTTCTGCACCTTAAGCACATAAGCCATGAACGCGAACACGATGGCGAGCACCACGAACACGATTGTCACAACCTTGTACTGCTGCTTGAGGTAAGCCATTGCGCCTTTGCGCACGTGCTCTGCTATCTCTTTCATTCTGTCTGTGCCTTCGTCTTCGTTCATCATCGAGCGGAAGAAGAACCATGCCATTCCCAATGCTACAACGCTGGCTATCGGGATCAGCCAAAATACTAATGGAATGTTGTTCATAACGTCTTGTTTATTAGGTTGATAATAGATAATAGTAGTTGTCGGTTTGCTTTACGATTGCGCATCGTTGCTTTACGATTGTTATTTCTATAAAAGATTTTGCAAATATATGAAATAAAACAACACGAATGGGAAAAATGATGAATTATTTATGCAAAAAATGCAAACCTTGTGGAGCTGCAGCCCATTACCGCGGTGGTGTAACGTCATTACCGCAGTGCTGTAACATCGTTACCGCGCAACGGTAACAACGTTACCACGGCGTTGTAACAGCATTGTTGCGGTTCTTTCGCAAGAAAAACGCTCAACTTCTTTTCTTTATTCTTTATGCTTTTCCGTTTTTTGCGTAACTTTGCGTATCTTAACATAAGCGGATGCGCATCCGCAGAGAAAGATACGATTAATATATACCAGAAGAGTTATGTTATATTTGTTACAGTTTGCATGTCTGATATTCATGTTTATCAGCGCATTCTTCATTGCCGCCACGCGTCTTCACGGGAGATGGATAAACCGGCGGTACGAGTGTTCACGCTGGATGATATTCGCAGCCCTGCTTTTTATGGGCGTACATTACTTCCTGCAAATGTACTGCGGCTTCCGCGCCATGGGCGAAAATGTGGGAGCCGTCATCAACATGTTGGTGTATATGCCTTCCTTCACTCTGATCTCAATGGCGATCTACAACATTGAGGCGACTCACATGAAGCGCCGGAATATGTATGTTGTCTGCGCTGCGTATACGCCGCCATGCTTTCCGTCTTCGTCACTGGCTTCTCTCTTGCCGGCTCTTTGGACATTGGCGTATGGATGTACGTGATGCACGTTCTCTTTTCCGCCAACGTGGTATATTGCATATACATGATAGTGAAGGAGATGAGGAAGCGTAAGCAGATTCTGGAAACGATGGCAGCCACGGATATGCTGCCTTTTATCCGGTATGCCCGTACGAGTGTTTTTATGCTCCTGCTCACCGCCGTATCCATTCCGTTCGCCATTCTCTCCACCAAGTTGTTGTATGTAGTCGGTCCGTTGGGACTACTTATGGCGCTTTTCTTTATCGTAAACTTTGTGGCTATAGGCTATAGTTATGTGCCTACAGAGGAGTTGCTGGAAAAGGAGCAGGGCAATAGCGAAACAGGCGAAGAGGAAGCGGCGGTAGAGAGCAGCGCACAGTTGTCGGCACCCGGCTACGAGCAAGCCTCGCAGCACCTTTCCTCCGAACGCATCGCCTTCATTCAGGCGGCGCTCGACAAGTGGTGTGCAGACATGGGCTATAAGGACAGTTCGGTCAATATGCTCACGTTGTCACATTCGCTGGACATCAACAAAAACGAACTGACGCAGTTCTTCAGCCAATGCCAGAACACAACGTTCCGTATATGGCTCAGCGAGATACGTTTCAATGCAGCCAAACGCATGATGATTGAGTATCCCGACTACAGCAACGACATCATCTCCTCCGAATGTGGCTTCTCCTCACGCTCCTATCTCTACAGAGTGTTTAAGGAGAAAGAGGGATGCACGCCTATAGCCTGGCGAGACAAACAAGCATAATAACCCGTTAAGATACACACTGTTAAGGTGTCTACTTCCTACGAAGTGGACACCTTTTTTGTTGGAAGTAGACACAGCGACGCAGCAATCAGACACTTAATTTTAATGAAAAAGTCTAAATTTGTGATGTAAAACAAAATTACATAATCTAAATTAATCAATAACTATAAAACATCATTAAAATGAAAAGAAGAAGAGAGAAGCAACCTCCGCCTTATTGGGACGGGCGGGTCGCAGGCAATTCTGTTTCTACGCGGCGTTCCATGCGGACGCCTGCGGGAAGATTCATGCAGTTCTTCCTTTGCGTCATGATGCTGATGGCGTTCTCAGTGCAGAAGGCGTCGGCGTATGACGATTGGAATAACAAATGGATAAGTCAATGGTATGATCCGATAAATGCCACTATCGTGCTCGACATCCGCGTTTACCAATCGTGGGGTGGAGGAGATGACGGCCATTGCGGATTCATCGGTGACGATGGTTATCTGACAGTCACTGTGGCTGGATATGGTATTAAGATAAACGGTCGGAGCGGAACGTGGAACACGGATGACGATCTCGAAAAATATGTCAAGAACGACGATGGTGAAACGCTCAATAAGGACGTATCCGTGGAATGGCTCGGTGCAAGGGTTGTCACGAGCAATGGCAAGAGCGCCTATTACCTGAAAATTACCGTTCCACTGACGCAGGACCGAATCGGTAAAGACCAAGAGGTATACTATAATGGAAAATGGTGGCGCAGAACTAAAACGGCGACAGACCAGAAAGTTGAATTCACTGAAATCGTAGACACCAGATACGGCTGTACGCCGACCATAATCACAAATGCCTATTATGGCGTAAAGCAGAATAAACCCGGATATTTCATTGATTGGAAGAAAGACGGAAAAGCTGACAAGAACTCCATCGATCGCTACGGATATTACTTCATATGCGACTCGGAGGGAAAGGAAATAAATGGAACAGACTCTTTAGTAGGCAGTCAAACAAGCGGTTCGCTCTTCGTCCCGACTGAAAGAATGAGCCTTGACAACTTCTCCGACTATAAGGTGAAGCAGAAGTATACTCCAAGCAATAACAACAAGGTAACCTACTCTACGTTAAGTGACAGCTACACCCGCCCAGCCTATCCGCAGGTGAAGGAAATCAGTGCCGATTACAATCAGACGACGCGCAAGGTGAAGGTGAACTGGAATCTCAGTGCGGCACCTACGCAGAACTGCATTGAGGACAATATGGTGCTCACTATCAAGAGTACGGACAAGGCAACAAATACTGCGAACACTACCACACAGAATATCAAGTATATGGCTGGTAAGACAGCATACAGCTATGAGTTTGACGTACCTTTAGGCAAGAGTCTGAATTATGAATTCAGCATTAAGCGTTCGCATACAGGCAACTCTGATGTATGGAACAACGCTTTCAGCAAGTCGACCTCTCTCGATGTTTCTACAAAGCACAGCAATGTTACAGCAGGTTCTGTGCATGCCGTACTGGACGAGGAAGCCAAGACTGCCACTATCACTTGGCAGACAAATGGCGACACCTGGAGTTCGGGCACCAAGGCGGTGCTTACACGACTGAATGTTACGAGCAACACTACTGACAACATCGAGCTGTCAAAGGAAGAATTCCTCAGCGGCAAGTATGTTGACGACATGATAATGGTGTGCAACGAATATCGTTACCGCCTTACTGTGAAGCCTGCCGAGGCTTACGGCACTCTGCCTACGGTGGCTGCTCCGGAGTCAATCATGCCCACAAGCATAGGCAATCTTGTTGCGTTCACAGCCGGCAAGGGCTACTACTCAGACCGCGTTGAACTGGCATGGAGCAGCAAGGGCAACTTTGAGCGCTTCGTCATCAACCGCAAGGAACATGGCGCTCCCGATACAGACTATAAGCAGATAGCCGTTACTGAGGGCAACGAGGCTCAGAACGACTATTACTATAACGACGTGAATGCCGTTCCCGGCGTGGTCTACGACTATCAAATCAAGGGACAGGTGATGTGCTCGGGCAATCTGCTTGAGAGCGACGAGGTACTCACCGACGTGGGCTTCCGCACACCGACGGGCGACATCTACGGATGCGTAACGTTCGAGAGCGGACAGGCTGTGTCGGGCGCAAAGGTAAGTGCTGAGCCTACGGACGGTTCGGGCGTTCCGGGCAAGTCGTACGTGTTCAGCGGAGCGTCTAATCTTACCGTCGACAACGACTCGCTCATGAAGGACGCTACGCAGGCAGCTACGCTTCAGGCATGGGTGAGAGCAGCCAAGGAAGGCACCATCATCGAGAAGGCGGGCATGTACAAGCTGGCGTATAAGGACAAGAAGATTGAGTTCTCGGCGGGCTCTCAGACGCTGAAGACTCCGAAGAAACTCAGCGAATACGTTTCTTCTGACCAGTTCGTGCATCTCTCAGCCGTGGCAAGCGCTACACACCTTTATATATATGTAAACGGACTGGCTGTGGCAGAAGCCGAGCGTACGGCTCAGATTACGGGCAATAACAACAAGGTGGTGATGGGCGAAGGCTTCGAAGGAGCCATAGACGAGGTGCGTCTGTGGAACAAGGCGCTCAGCGCTGACACCATCGCAAGCGACTATAGCCGCTACCTCGTAGGTAATGAGAACGGTCTGCAGGCTTACTACACCTTCGACTATTCGGTTGACGATGCCTTCTACGACATCTCGTACAAGGGCACCAAGTACAACATGAATCATGGTGTGGCTACGGGCGTTAAGACCAGTTCGTCAGACATTCCTACTTCCGCTCAGCTCGGACATAGCAGCTACACTTCTGTAGACGGATCTTATCAGATTCGCTCGCTGCCCTACACCGGCAACGGAACTACGTATATGATTGTGCCTACTCTTGGCATCCATCAGTTTGCGTCGGCTAAGGAGCTGCGCCTCATCAACTCGCAGGCACAGAGCCACACCGTGAACTTCACCGACAAGTCGTCGTTCAACATTTCGGGTAAGGTGATGTACAAGGGTGGCAACGTGCCCGTTGAAGGCGTGTCGTTCGCCGTGGACGGCGTCACCGTAATGGACGGCAAGAGCAACATCGTGAAGACCGACGCTCACGGACAGTTCACTATCAGCGTGCCCGTTGGACAGCACGAGGTGAAGGCTGTGCTTGCCAACCATACGTTCGAGAACGGCGGCAAGCTGACCAACAGCGACGGCACCGACCGCAACTATCAGGACGACGACAACGGATTCGAAATCTTTGACGTTACAACCGTACGCTACATCGGACGCGTAGCTGGTGGTACGAAGCAGGAGGCGTTCCCCGTGGGCCACTCGCTCTCGAAGAACAATCTCGCCGATGACGTACGCATCGAGCTTACATATCAGAACGAAGCCTATAAGATGACGACTGAGGCTCGCGAAACTACGCTCAACCACTTCAAGGGCGCGTATGTAAGCAAGCAGCACAAGAACCGCGTGGCTTACGACGGCAACAAGATAACTATCTATCCTGATGCAGAAACGGGTGAGTTCTTTGCCGACCTCATTCCTGAGAAGTATAAGATTAATGTGGTTGTGCCTGGCCATGACAACATCCCGGGCAATGGCGAAGACCTCAACCTGAGCAATGAGTTTGTTCAGCAGAACGAAGTGAACGAGTATGTAGACTCTGTGTCTACGCAGGGCGTGTTCGTCAACTGCAGCGACACAGTCTATTACAACAAGAAGCAGCAGTTCATCAAGCGCTACACTCCGTCTATCCTCGTGAAGGAAAAGGTGAAAGGCAAACTGCAGGACTTCTTCGGAAAGGAAGAACTTAACGTAGCTACCCTCGACCAAACAAAAACTATAAAAGTAAAGACTTACAATCCTGACAACGCAGCGCAGCCTTACACTTTGGGCGTGCCTGTATACGAGCAGGGACAATACGTCACTTATCACATCACCACAGCTGAGGTGTACGAGTATAAGGATAAGGACGGCAGACGCAAAGAAGGCGTTAAGGAGGACATCGTGCCTACGCCTGAGGCTACGCTCTCATTCAGTAGAGGCGACCTTGCGTACGGAACACAGGAGAATATCACTACTGACGAGAACGGTGAGGCAGAATGGACATTCCAGGTGAACAACCCGGAGATGACTTCGGCTATGCGCTCAGCCGCTATGGATATGACCTACACCGAAAACAGCCAAAGCTCATCTTCTACAACAATCAACTGGAAGAGTGGCTTTGACGGCAAGGGCAACACCAAGGCTATTATTGTGGGAGCCAAGACTATGGGATCTGACTTCGTAACGAACGGACCGGACAAGGTGCTCTTCGTGCTGCGCGACCCGCCGGGAAGCAACTCATACTCATATCTTGAGAAGGGTGTCACAGTGACAAGCACAAGCTCTTATGAAGGCAGCGTGGCAAACGAAGGTGTGCTTAACAGCGAGGCCAAGATAAACACGGAACTCGTAACGTTCGTGGGCGCGGGTGCCGGAGTAATCAACAAAAATGATATAAAGAACGAATACTCTTTCGGCGTTTCTCATAGCGAGATGATTGGCGGAACGGACACTGACACGAAGACAATGACCACCACCACGCGCTTCGAGACAAGTAGCGACCCGCAGTACGTAGGACCTGACGGCGACCTCTTCGTCGGATTCTCTACTAACATCGGTGTGGGCAAGACGCAGAACATCGCCGTGGTTTCGCACGAGATGTATCAGTCTGCACCTGATAAATATGAACTGTTCGGTGATGTTACACCGGCTGCCAACGACTATCTGCTCGTGAAGGCCACTGGTCTTGGACTTTCGCAGAAGTACGGCACAATGTTCACCTATCCGCAGGTACACATCGAGCAGGTGTTGCTGCCTAAACTTGAGGAGGTGCGTAACAGTATGCTGCACCAGCAGTCGGAGGCTTTAGATTTCCAGGCAATGGCAAACAACACGAAGAAACCGGTTTATGTGTCTAAGCTTGGCGTTGATGATGCTAACTACGGCAAGAGCAACAACGACAAGGTGTTTAAAGGTGCCAATGCCAACGACCCGCTCGACGGACCGAGTTACAAGATTTACACTCCGGCAGGACAGCCATTGAAGGAGGACACCATTATGTTCCTCAATCAGTCTATTGACAACTGGAAGAAGCAGCTTCGCAATAATGAGGAGCAGAAGGTTAAGGCTGAACTTATGCAGAACCATTCGTTCCAGGGCGGTGCTTCATACGAATACTCTGAGGAGTATGAAGTGGGACGTTCTGAGACTACACGCTTCTCGTTGCTTATCGGCGCCCAGTTCTCGACCAACTTTGGTTGGGAACTCAACGGAACCGGTATGATTCTCAACATCGACGAGAAATTTACTACGGAGCATGGCGGCGAGTTCACCAATGAGGAGACAGCACGCCACTGCAAGGGCTTTGTGCTCGCAGAGCAAGGCTCCGACTATATCTCTGTAGACGTATGTCGTGAGGCTGGATATAAGGATGGCGACCAATACATCAACTACAAGGATATGAAGGACGAGGAAGGTCAGACCTTCTCTACGTTCATCTTCAAGACTCGTGGCGGCGCTACGTCGTGTCCGTTCGAGGGCGAATACAAGACCAAGTATTACGAGCCGGGACAGCACGTCATCAATGAGGCTACTGTTCAGATGGAGGTGCCGGAGATAACCGTCGAGAAGGACTTCATCGAGAATGTTCCTTCGGGCAAGTCGGCTTACTTCACGCTCTATATGCGCAACAACTCGGAGTCGCAGGACGACAACTGGTATAACCTTGTCATCGACGACAGCAGCAATCCGAACGGAGCACAGCTGCTCATCGACGGTGCACCGATCGGCAACGGCAGAGCATTGCTCGTACCGGCAGGCGGAACACTCACCAAGACGCTCGAGGTGCGCAAGGGTTCGGTGATGAACTATGACAATCTTCGACTGATGTTGCAGTCGCAGTGTCAGTGCGACCCCACCGACTTCCAGGATGAAATATATGACGACGTGACGTTCAGCGTACACTTCACTCCTTCGGCTACTGACGTGAACCTGAAGAAGCCGACCGACAACTGGACATACAACACCAAGTTGGCAACGGCGGAGGTGAACGGCGTGCAGAAGCATTACATGGACGTAGTGATTGACGGCTTCGATGTGAACTACGACAACTTCCATCGCATCATGCTTCAGTATAAGCCGTCGTCTGGCAGCGACAACGACTGGACAACGCTCATGAGCTACTACAACGACCAGGCTCTCTACGACCAGGCTGTGAAGAACGGCATGAACGCCGAGATGATAAAGGCTGCAGACGCCGGCACCATCAAGTATAGCTGGTTTATGGACGACCTGCAGGATCAGCGCTACGACCTGCGCACCGTAGGTACGAGCATGATAAACAACGCGGAGGTTTATAACTATTCTGCCGTACACAGCGGCATAAAGGATATGTACAACCCACGCCTCTTCGGTAGTGCGCAGCCGGCGAACGGCGTGCTCACCGTGAACGACGAGGTGAAGCTGACGTTCAACGAGCCTATAGCTGACGGACTCCTCACCGACAACAACTTCTCGGTGACAGGCATACGCAACGGCGCACAGACCGACCACAGCGTGAGCGTGCGTCTGGACGGCAAGAACGACGAACTCGTGTCGGAGTTCCAGCGCAACTGGAGTGGCAAGAACCTCACTGTAGAGATGTGGACCCTCGCCGACAAGGCACAGGACGCCGTACTCTTCAGTCAGGGCAACGCCAACAGCGCGATAGAGCTTGCAACGACGAGCGACAACCGCTTGAAGGTGAAGGTGGCCGACAAGACCATCGTCAGCGACAAGGCGTTCGACTACGAGCATGGCACATGGGCACACGTGGCTCTCGTATATAATAACGAAGGAAACGTGTCGGCTTACTACAACTACGAGCAGCTTATCAGTGCAGCTGAGGTGGGCGAGTACAACGGCGAGGGCGCTTACGTGTTCGGAGCCAGCGTAGACGGAAGCGGACACTTCGCAGGCAAGATGCACGGCGTGCGCATCTGGGACAAGGTGCTGACGCCGGCACGTCTGCAGACCAACTCGCTGACTATGCTCTCAGGCGCCGAAAGCAATCTCATCGCCTACTATCCGATGTCGGAGGCTAAGGGCGACGTGCTTGCAGACAAGGCACACGGCGCAAACCTCGAGATGAGAGGTGCCGAATGGGCTAATCCTGAAGGACGCGCAGCTGCGTTCAACGGCAAGGACCAGTATCTGAAACTCTCTTCGGGCAGTTCGTGTGTGGTGGACAACACTATGGACTACACCATTGAGACATGGTTCAAGGCCGACGAGGCTCAGCAGACGGCTACCATCATCTCTAACGGACGCGGCGACGGCGAGGACATGGGCGGTTCGCTCAATCTCTTTGCACTCAATCTGGAGGAAGGCCGACTGGTGTTCCACAACAACGGTGTGCGTGTGGCGTGCGACGGTAGCTACGCCGATAACGACTGGCACCATGTGGCTGTGGCTGTGAACCGCACAAGCGGACGCGCACAGATATACGTGGACGGCAAGCTGAACACTTACTTCGAGGCAGCCGACCTTGGTGGCATAGCAGCGGCTTACATACATCTCGGCGCTCGTGTGTGGACTCCTGCCGACAACCTGCAGCAGGAGAAGGCAGACAACTTCTTCAAGGGCGAGATTGACGAGGTGCGTGTATGGAATCTCTACAAGAGCGAAACGCTCGTGGAGAATGGCAACAGCAACCGTCTTGACGGTGCCGAGAAGGGACTCCTGGCTTACTATCCGTTCGAGACATACATCGAATGGCAGGGCGTGAAGGAACTGCAGTTCTCTCTGAAAGACCAGAAGCAGCCCGCCGACCCGACGCAGCAGGTGGCTGACGCAGTGGTGGTAGGCGGCGACGTCGAGACCAAGACCTCTGCACCCGTCAAGGCTAAAGGTCCGGAGAGCAAGCTGCTCTACGACTTCGTAGTGAACAACGACGCGCTCATCATCAATCTGAAGGAGCCTTACGAGCGCATAGAGAAGACTATCGTGAAGTTCACGGTGGACGGCGTGCGCGACAAGAACGGCAACGAGATACTCTCGCCGATAACATGGAGCGCATTCATCGACCGCAACCAGCTGAAGTGGAGCGACCGGGCTCTCACCGTAGTGAAGAAGCTCAACGAGGAGAAGACCATCAGGGTGAAGGCGCTCAACAACGGCGGTTCGATAGAACACTTCACCGTAGAGAACCTTCCTTCATGGCTTGAGGCAGAACCGGCAAGCGGCACCATCGACCCGACAGCGTCGCAGGACATCGTGCTGACTATCGACCCGAGTCTGAACATCGGCACATACGACGAGACGCTCTATCTGCGTGGCGACAACAACGTGGTGGAGGCTCTGCAGCTCACGGTGAAGGTGGAGGGCGAGAAGCCCGACTGGACGGTGAACGCCGCCGACTTCAAGTATAATATGTCTGTCTTCGGCAAGCTGTATATTAATAAGGTATACTCTTCCGACGACGAGGACATGCTCGCTGCGTTCAGCGGCGGAAAGTGCGTAGGCGTATGCAACAACCGCTACTACAAGCAGAACGATATGTATTACGCCATGCTCACGGTCTACTCTAACGAAGTAAGCAGCGACAACCTCGAGTTCCGCATCTGGGACGCAAGCACCGGACAGACCTACATAGCCGAGAGCGAGAAGCCGATAAGCTTCGAGAACAACGCCGTAGTGGGCAGTCCGTCGCAGCCAGTGCTGTTCACGGCGAAGGACTATCGTGTGCAGAACATCACGTTGAACGAGGGATGGACGTGGATATCGACGAACATCGCATCCGACAAGCTATCCGATCTCAACAAGCTGCTTGCCGACGGCAAGTGGACATCCGACGACCAGGTGAAGAACGAGCAGTACGGCTTCGCATCATGGACAAAGCGCAACGGATGGATGGGACAGCTCACCGCCATCGACAACGACCAGATGTATCTCGTACACAGTTCGCAGCCGCAGAGCCTGCATATCTCAGGACCGGTTGTAGACCCCACCTCGCACAAGCTCACCATACGCGGAGCAAAGGCAGACGGCACAGCACGCTGGAACTACATCTCGTATCTGCCTTCAGACAACTTCACGCTCAAGGAGGCTCTCGCCGGCTACGACGCCAAGGAGGGCGACATCGTGAAGTCGCAGACGCAGATGGCTATGTACAGCGGCAATCTGGGATGGATAGGCAGTCTGACGTACATGGAGAACGGCAAGGGATACATGCTACAGCGCCAGTCGCAGGACGACGCTCAGCTGCAGTATCCGTCGAAGACTTCCGTAGGTCGCAAGGCTAAGGCCGTGAAGAGCACGGACGAGCCAACGGCTTACTTCCCCTACTCAGCCAACATGACGGCTGTTGTAGAAGTGGAGGGCGTAGAGCTGCAGCAGGGCGACCGCCTTGTGAGCTACGTAGCAGGCGAGCCGCGCGGCTATGCCGAGGCTATAGCTCTGCCCGACGGCAGAACCGTCTTCATGCTCACCATCGGTGGCGACAAGCCCGAGGCTGTTGACGTGACCATAGAGCGCGACGGCGACGTCGTAGCCAAGGCACCGAGCGCAGTAAGCTATGCTGCCAACAACAATGTGGGCACCCTCAGCGAGCCGATGCGCATCAGCTTCCTCGGCACCGAGGGCGGACTCTACATCTATCCGTCGCCGTTCTACTCGCAGCTGAAGATACGTGCCACTGTCGACCGCGACGCCTATACAGATGTATACGTCAGCGACATGAGCGGCAAGCGTATCGTAGCATGGAACGACTGCAACGCAGGCGGCAATGTAGACATCACATGGAACGCCGGCAATACCGTTCCGGCTGGTGTGTATATCGTCAGCATCGCCGTAGACGGCAACGTCTACTCGATGAAGGCTATCAAGAAGTAATATTTAAAAAAGAAAGACTATATGAAATATATAAAGTATTCGTTTCTCGCCGCATTGGGCTTTCTCTTCGCACAATGCACCGAAGAGGGCGACAAGACTTATCCGCAACAACCCGCTCCCCAGTGGAGCGTGGTTGAGGAGGACTTCGTAAGCGAGGCTCCAACATGGCAGGTGGCGTCTGCCACTCCTGCTTCCGCCCCGATGTGGCGAGCCAACTTCAGCGGCAACGATCAGGCGCCGTTGTGGAGCGACCCCGACAAGAGTGTCTATCCGATGAGCATGACTGCCGTAGTGCGTCTCTCGCCGGTGCTCGAAACGCTTGCCGCCGACGGCGACAAGATGGCTGCCTTCATTGGCGGCGAGTGTCGCGGTGTGGCTAAAACGGTGATGAACGACGGCGTGCGCCTCTTCTTCATCCACGTGAAGGCGCCGTCGAGCGAGAACGGCAATGTGGAGTTCCGCTATTACAGTGCTGCCGCCAAGCGCACGTATGTCTCCGTAGCGTCCGACGTCAGATATGAGGTCGACAAGATTTACGGCACAGCTGACGCTCCCGCCTATCCCGACTTCGAGCAGTCGGGACCCTTCCCCGTACCTACCAAGGCATGGGTGAAGGTGGACAAGGCGAAGCTGCCGTTCACAGTAGCCGCCGGCGACGAGCTGCAGGCGTTTGTGGGCGACGAGTGTCGCGGCATAAAGCATGTAGAGAGCGAGGCTGACATGCTCTACTGGTACGACATCCTCGGACGTGTCGAGGGCGAGCAGGTGATGTTCCGCTATTACAGCGCAGCGAAGAAGCAGGTGTTCGTATCTGAGCAGACCTTCGCCGTAGGAAAGCGCGCATCGGTGGTTGGAGCAGCCGACCAGCCGCTCGCGCTCACCTTCGTGCCGCAGGGCAGCATGACCGCCTATCTCACCCTCGACGCCCTCACAGCCGGCTATGCCGACAAGACTGGCGACCGGTTGGCGGCGTTCGTCGCGGGCGTCTGTGCCGGCGTTGGCGAACTCGTTGGCGAGCAGGACGGCAGACCGGTATACAAGATGGTAGTCAACGGCGTCAGCTCACAGGCGGCGTCGGTAGACATACGCTATTACAGCCATCGCAACAGCTACGTGTTCACGGCTCCTGCATGCCTCGCCTTCGCCGACGGCAAGGTGGAGGCTTCGCCCGAGCAGCCGCTCACCCTGCCTCTCGTTCTCGCCGGCAAGCATCCGCTCAAGATGACAGCTTGCGTGGCATTGCCTCAGAACATCGCGCGCCAGGCAACGGCAGACGACCTGATGGCTGCATTCGTGGGCGCAGAATGTCGCGGCATGGCAAAGGCAGAACAGGCGGAGAACGGCGAGTATGTCTTCCGCATGGAGATAAACGGCAGCATGGGAGCGGAGGAACCCGTTACGCTGAAGTATTATGCCGCACGCAACAAGTATCTCTATCAGGCTGTTGCGGCTTTCACGTTTGCCGACGGCACAAGCTACGGCACAGCCGGCGAGCCCGGCAGACCTGCTTTCCTCATTGTTGAATAAGCTTAAAACCTATCTGTATATATGAATAAGAAAACTATAATAAGCATGGTGCTGGGGTGCATGTCGCTGCTCCCGGCATCTGCACAGAACGGATGGTTCGTTGAGGCGGGCGGAGGCGTGCAGACTATCTTCTCGAGCGATGCCGGCAAGCTGCACTTCGGCAAGCGTCTCACTCCTTCATACCACATCGGCGTCGGCAAGTGGATCACTCCGGCTTACGCCCTGCGCCTGCAGATTGGCGGCTATGCGCTCAACGGCATGTCCACATCCGAAGGACTCTATCTGCGCGACCCGCAGACCGACGGCTCTATATACGGTCCTCACGACCCTGTTATCGACAATGTGGCGGTCCGCCCCGACGGCACCTATCGCCATTATCTGCGTTACGTCAACGCTCATGCCGACTTCATGGTGAGCCTCTCGCGTCTGCTCTTCCGCAGCGCGGGACGCTTCGATGTGCTTCCTGCTGTAGGATTGGGCTACGCCCGCACCTTCGCTTATCGCGGCACGGCGGACGCCAACTCGCTCACAGCCAACTTCTCTATAGCAGCCAAGTACAGCGTACTGAAGTGCATGGATGTAAACCTTGAGATAGCTTCGGCTCTCATGCCCGACCATTTCGACGGTCGCATAACGGGTCGCAAGTACGAGCCGACGCTCGGTGCAACGCTCGGACTGACCTATCGCTTCAACGCCTCAAAGCCTTGCGCCAAGAAGCAGCGCTGTCATAAGCTCCGTCGTGAAGCCGTGGTCGACACGGTGTACGTGAAGGAGCGGATAGTGGAGCGTCCCGTCTTCAAGGACCGCATAGTGGAGAAGTCGGTTGCGAAGAAACAGGAAGCGTTCCGTCTCGCCTCGGTCAGCTTCGCTTGCGCTTCCGCCAAGCCCGAGAAGAAGCAGGACATAGTGTTTGAGAACATCGTCGAATATCTCAAGCAGAACCCTTCTGCACGCATCCGTCTCGACGGCTATGCCGACAAAGCCACAGGCAAGGCACGCACCAACCTGATGCTTTCCATACGCCGCACCGACAGCGTGCGCAACATACTCATCGAGCGTTACGGCATCGCTCCGTCGCGCATCGAGGCGCAAGGCATCGGCAGCAATGCGCAGCCGTACGAAGATAACGATCTTAATCGCGTAGTGATTGTAACAGCACTGCCCGAGTGACGCGTGTTTAGTAAAAAGAAAAAGGAAGATATTTCTTCAGAAAAAGGAAGAACTTCTTTAAGAAAAAGGGGAGATTTCTTCAGCCCCAAACACATTACCGCAGCGTGGTACTTCTGTTACCGCAATGCGGTAATGTTATTTTAGCTACGCGGTAATGATATTTTCGCTACGCGGTAATCTTGTTTCCAGTCTGCGTTAATCGCATTGACCGGCTGGAGGATGGCTTGTTAAGGCTGGAGAATAGCTTGTTAAGGCTGGTAAGCGTATCCGCGATGCTAGTAGATACACTTACCAATCTTATTTTCCCTTTTTCAAAAATAAGCAATAAAAAAAGAAAAGCAAAAAAGCGAGTTCGTTGATAGCCAATTATTTACGGATTTTTTTACAAATTTTGCTTTTTCGAACCTTTTTTTTTATGCCACTATTTGATATAGTATTTACTATCAAAACGTGTTCCTTCTTTCTCTATATCAGTTCCTATCATATCGTATAGTTGCTTTCTAATTTCTTTTATGTCAACATCAGGGATACGATTGGCAATATCTGAAATTTTACTCATTGGGTGCATGCGTATGTCTTCCTTGATGAGGGCTTTGAGTACATGAGGCTCGATCGTCTTCAATGTTGTTACGATATTTGACTTTGCATTACGTAACAAAGTTGGGTTGATTTGGAAGTATGATCCCTTTTTGACTCCACCTTTTGTTATCAAGTGACTTTTGTCCAAGTTGTCGATGTAGCTTCTCAGACGCTCCTCTGCGGAAAGTTGGAGTATCTTAGATAAGTCGGTGGCAGCCATACGCTTTTCTCTGGCTATTATACCGAAAGCTATCTTGTTCTTTTGGGAAAGCTGATAATTGTGGTCAACGTAATCCATCAAGCGAACAACTTCTTTATCCGTAATCTCTGCACTTTGATAAACCGTAACTGTATTGAATGTTGAATCAATCTCTGGTTGTTTCTTGGCTTCAACTGCATCCAACTCATAGATTAAGTCATAGCCAGAACCCTCGCCTTCCATCAGCCCAAATGCAGTCAGTATCTCAATCATGTTAGGATTGCGTCTATGTTTCGTGTGAAGGATGTTGTCCTTGGTTACACCTAAAGGGAGACCACCTGGATTGGAGATGCTGATATAACCTGGATATACCTTGATTGTGATGTCGTTGGAAATAGTTCTTGAACTATGAGCCAAACAATTAACAAGCAACTCTCTGATTAAGTTCTCGTTGTAATAGCGCACTGTCTTACGGAAGAGGCCATTAGGCATCTCATAGCTATAGGTCAACTCTACAGCCTTGTCCATAATGTCTTCCAAAAGTTCCTTTGGATTAAGCGTGTTGTCACGCCATTCCAATTTATTGGTTTTGTTCTCCAAGTCGTCATATACGATATATTGCACAGTGATAGGATAGCAAATGCGGCTACGCTGTTTGGCTGTACCAATCCATAAGACACCAAGATTAGTCATCTTGTTACCGTCAAGAAGGTGGTACTGTTCGCCAATTTCTATATCGTCGAGCTGCTTGATATGCTGCTTCACTCTATCAGATTGGCGTATATCATTAGCGAATTTAGAGAGATTCGTCTTATTCTCATCTTCCAATTCAAACTGTGTTGGTACAAGTTCCCATTGAAAAGCTCCTTTCTCTTCTCCTACACGTTGAATATCCTCACTACGTACAGGTTCGCATTTGTCTGCGACACGGATGTACATTTTGCCATCAGATGTTGTGGCGTAAGAATGAAGTGAAGGAAAAACAGTAATGGCAAAGTACTGGCTGCCAGTTTCATCCTCACAAACATCTCCAACGGCTAATCCCACATTGAAACAAAGACCACGCAAACGAGTAACAGCACTGTTTGCCTCTTCTTGAGGTATTATCTGATTAGGTCCCGGCTTCTTCGTTTTGTCTTCTACACCAATCATAATTTGACCTCCTTGTGCATTGGCTAAAGCCACACAAGTAGTGGAGAGTTCCTTGAATCCTTTCTCTCCAGTACGAATCTTTTGCAGACTCTTGTATTCTATCTTTTGTTGCTCTGTATTCATGTTTATTTATTTCTCCTAATTTTAATCGTTATACCCAAATTTATTCCAAGCTTCGAGGACGAGGCGCTTGGTGCGGTATTCTCCGTACAGGAGTATCTCGTTGTCTTTCAGCATATGGAAGACTTCGTTTAAACTGCCTTTCTTCTGCAAATATAAGGCTTTTCTTTGAGGTGTCACAATAAAATGCAAACTGAATTGTATAAAAATGTGCTCACTTGTAAAGAACTACCATGTCAGATAGATTGTTGAGGCTGGCAGATAGGCTGGTAGATAACCCGATTTTTCAGTTATCTGCCAGCCTTTATTTTGCTTATATACAACGAGTTATGCAGAAGCTGGAAGATATGGCAGATTTTTTCACGTACAGTGTTATTATATATGTATAAGTAGTTTGTGACTTGTTAAGACAAATAACGACCGCAACGACCGTAATAACGACTTAAAACGACCGAAAATAGCTGATAACGACCGCAACGACCACAAAAACGACCGCAAAAACGACTAAAAACGACTAAAAACGACTAAAAACGACTAAAATGGTCGTTTTAGCTAAGTTCTTGTTCGCCTTTTGTGGTGATGTTCCATTGCTTGCCGTTGGATGCTTTGATGATAAATCCGTCTTTAGCCATTTTTCTAAGAAGATAACCTATCTTTCTTAATTTCTCATCATATGTGTAGCTTGAGGGAAGAACATGCTGCAAGCTTTCAAAAACATCTTTGCGTTTAAATCCCAATTCTCCTGCATTATGTGCTAGTTGAAGTACCAACTTTTGGATGCTTGTCTCGTTTAGTCCTTTCTCCTTAGTGTAATGTCCTATCTGTTTAGTCAGTTTGGCAACCTTAAGAGATATTGTATAATGAGGCGCACGACCTTCTATCAAGCCTTTGTCATAAAGATGCTTGGCTGCTTCTTTTGTAATAGGATGATGCTTCTGTACGGCATCCAGCCAAAGACATTCTTTCAATGATAAGGATTGGTTGCTCTTTAGCAAGTTGGTATATTTCTCGTCAATCATCTTGCCATAGATAGTGACTCCTACAGTACGATGCTCATTGTCAATATCGTAATCAGGCATGGGGAAGAAACGATTGCGTTGTTCTGTGTAAATCTTCTTGATGCCACGTCCTACGGTATCAATCATGTTGAAGTTGACCATGCCTCGGCATAAGCATTCGTTGCGATAGTGAAACTGAGGCCCTTTATGCTCCAAAGCATTCTCTATGGTGCCAGGAATAAAGCTACCGCCATTGCCATAGTATAAGGTGCTTGGACCTTCTACGAAAACTATGCGCTGTTGCAAGGTGTAATCTTGATGGGCGATGGCATTATGTAGAGCCTCACGTATGGTATATTCATCATACTGCTTCATCGTATCAGGAAAGAGGGTTCCGCCTGGCAGTTCGCGCATGGTTTTGTTGCGTATCTTGCCCAACACCTTATCTACAGTCAAGATGAAAGGAATGGAGAAGTGTTCATAATCTTGCACAATACCTTCTTCATCTTCCCAAGTCCAAGTGATTTGTGCAACGGCAGGATGAATCTTTTGGATAGAAAGCGGCTTGCCTAATAACAGTATTGCAGCACGAGTGATTTGGCCGTCTCGCATCATCATGCTATTAGCTAAGAACTCTTCTGTTGTCCATGAATCAATTTCTTCGGCAGGAATACTTGAAGAGTGTACTTTCTTGAACATGACTTTAGCTGTGGCTACTGCCAACTCATCCAAATCATTGATGGTCGCATTGGGTACGAGTTGGGCTGTCCAATCTGGTATTGGTGGTTGTTGGCGGATGGCATCTTGTTTGGCTTGGTTCAATGGTTTTAGACTTTCGCCATCACGACCATAAGCCACACCTTTCCAGTGCATCACGATATTGCGTGGCGATGCAGGAACTTGGAACAACAAAACACGTTTGCCTTCAACCTCAATAGGTACAATATCCCTAAAAATAAGGTTGTCTGTAGTGTGTTGAGACATGTCTTGCTTTAGGCGGTTCAAGGCTACTTCACCATCTTTGAAACTGGTGCCAATGATTTGGTGTTTTTTGTCCCAAACACCGAAGACTATCCAAGCGAACTCATGTTCTCGTAAGTTTGCTTCATTGCTGAGGGCGGAGAAGTACTTTCCCAACTCGTCAATATCAAAGTTGGTCTCTGCTTTCTTGAACTCTACGACCTCATTTTCAGAGTGATCCCAGAGTTGACTGAATATGTCTATATATTTTTCCATTGTCTCTATTTATATCATTTGATGAATAATGTCAGAAGTGTTGCAATAATCCCCCCTATTCCTACACCAAGAGATATCCATATTGCAATCCATGTTTGTTTTCTTGTTTGGGTATATCGCAAATCCTCTTTCGTTTGAAAATCATTATCGACAAAATCTCGAAGATTTTGTGTTGCATGAAAGGAAGAGTTTGCATACCTTTTTATTTGTTCTGCCGCCGTGGTATTCTCTTTTAATATTGAAGTTGCAACAAGTAATTTACGGGTATATTCACCTTCTATACCTTTATTATTTGGAATTTTTATATTCAATTTGCATGTATCTTTAGCCCACATGAGCAAGTTGCCTTTACCATCTCTTTCAACATCAAACATTTTCCTATTATATATCTGATTGTCTTTTAGAAGGTTAAGTTGAAACACCCCAATATATTGATTGCTTTCCAAATATTGTAACAGCACAATAATATCAAAAATTTTGGCTCTAACATCTTTCCAATCCTTATCTTGTGAATGAACCAACTCTAAAGAGGAACAATCTTCTGGCCATCCTATCAAATAACAATCACTAAAGTTCTCGAAGAGAGAGATTATACATATATCTTGTGGCATAGGTGGATATGCCATGAAACGTAAGATTCTCTTCTCTGTATCACTAAAACTTCTCATATCAGTCGTCGTATTTAAATTTATACCATGCATCGAGGACGAGGCGCTTGGTGCGGTATTCTCCGTACTGGCGTATCTCGTTGTCTTTCAGCATATGGAAGACTTCGTTTAAACTGCCTTTCTTCTGCAAATATAAGGCTTTTCTTTGAGGTGTCACAATAAAATGCAAACTGAATTGTATAAAAATGTGCTCACTTGTAAAGAACTACTACAGAAATGACTTAAAACGACTAAAAGCAGCTGGTAATATCTAATATATGTTTCAAGCCTTTCGTTGTCTTAAGTCATTAGTGCCTCAGATTTAACGAGACACTAATGATCTTAAGTTAAACAATTCTCCATCTAATAGAGAATAATGTCCTTTTATCAAAGTTGCACTCTAATGATTTTAATAACTTTGTTGTCATTGTGTCAACGTTCTTGTTGTATTCATCTTCCAAGTCGAATAGTTGACGCTGTTTTTTAGAGAGTTTCTCAGACAAATGGTTTTCTTTTTTCTTAAGTAATAGTTTGGTCTTGATATCCTTTTCTTTTCTTATTTGTCTGTGAATTGTATCTCTTTCTTTTCTAATATCTATTATTTCCTTTTGCAAAGGAACAAGTTTGTCATCTGACCATGATTCGTATTTTTCAATCTCATATGAAGCATATTCCTCCATTCTGGCATTGACTTGATCTTTATATTTTTCAATGTTTTTATCAAATATATGTTCTGTATCTTCTTTAATATGGTCAGGCAACTTACAAGTAACACTTTCTTTTGCTTCTAATTCTAATAATTTAAATCCAAACTCAGCTGGCAGTACATATTTATCATCGGTGATAGCACAGAAAATGATATTCTCTTCGTCGTCATACTCATTAGTGGAAGAAACTTCATAAGCAATAAGCCAACCGGCTTTGTCTTTATATTCTTCTAATAAAATAGATCTATAAGGGTATGATGTCAAATCGAAAGTTACATCTTCGACAACATTCAAGTAGGGTATTTGTCTAAGTATATAGCTTCCAATAGAACTTGTTGCCCTTATTTGTATTTTATCTGTCTCTTTCTTGTTTACAGAGTACACTCCTGCCTTTATCTCATTTGAAATGTCTGCATCTAATTTAAATGACGATGTATTCTCATTTATATCAGAAATGAACCCATTTAAAGCGACAAGAGCTAACTTCCAAAAATGGCGAATATAACTATCGATTCTCTTTTCGTCATCATCTTGTCTAACCTTTAATAAATTAACAACGTCTTCATCAAAGTTTTCCAATAGAGTTTTCTTTGTATCCTTGATACGCTCTGAAATAACATCTTCCAACTCCTTCTGCAACGAATCGAAAGCCTTGTTTATTTCACTTTCTGTTCTGCATACTCGTAATATAGAGCTCAATCTGCTTTCCAAATCAAATGTAGAGTCTATAGACCCCAATATTTCATCACTGCTACCCAATACGCCTTCAAATAAATTAAACTTAGTTGACAGTAACTCATATACACGGCAATCTGCAGCATTAGCTTTATTTACGAGATTCACAACTACTACATCGTGCTTTTGACCATAGCGATGGCAACGTCCAATTCTTTGTTCTATTCGTTGGGGATTCCAAGGCATGTCGTAATTAACCACTAAAGAACAGAATTGAAGATTTATACCTTCAGCACCTGCTTCTGTAGCAATCATTATCTCTGCAGAATCCTTAAAGAAATCTACAAGAGCCTGCTTCTTGTCTATCTGAAAATTACCGGTTACATAAGAGGTTCCTGCATGGGTCAATAACCATTTTTGATATATATTGTTGGCTTCATCATTACTATTTGTTCCATTAAAACATACAACCTTGTCTCTGAAACCGTTCGCTTCAAAAAAGTTTTTTAGATATTCTTGAGTTTTACGACTCTCTGTAAATATTAAAGCTCTTCGCAGACCTCCAAGGCGTTCAACCTTGTCAAATGATGCAGTAAGGGCTTTCAATAATGCTTGAGCCTTTGTCTCACAACCAATTCCTTCGGCCATTGAAACATAATGTCGAAGCTCTTCAATTTCGTTATCAATGGCAGCTTTGTCTTGTTCAGAAATTTCTACTGTTTCATATGAATCTGAATTATCGTCATTATCAATGGTTTCCAAATCATTTAATACAGATGACATACTAAGTATTTGTCGTCCTTCATCCTTAATTCGTTTAAGTCTTTCAATTGTACTTTGAAGCGTGAAAGACAGTGCATAAGCAGATGACGACATAATTTTTCAGTAAAGGAGTGATAGTAAAGGACGTATTCTATCCGGTATACCATAAGTGCCCTCACGAAATAAATAGTCGCTAACAGCTTCATATAAATCAATTTCTTTCTTTGAAGGATGATACTCTTGCACAAAAGGAATACGTTTGGTGTATTTCACATACTCCTGTACTTGGTTTCTCAATGTACGATGCGCTATATGGGCAATCCTTGCCTTCAATTCTCCATATTTAGAGTTGTCACGGATTGATATTGTATTATACTGTTCCTCAAACGTTTGGACAGAAGAGAAGAATTCATCATCAATTATACTGATAAGTCCATATAGCTCCCTTAAATTGTTTTGTAAAGGAGTGGCTGTAAGCAATATCTTCTTGTATGGGCGCAATGTCTCCTTCAATACATTTGCTGTCACATTTCCTTTTTTATATACGTTACGAAGTTTGTGAGCCTCGTCTATCACAACAAGATTCCACATGACTTTTGATAACTCGTCCGCATGGGTAACGGCAAACTGATAAGAACAGATTATTATACTTTCATCTGTTTGAAAAGGGTTTTCTGTTTTGGCTGCAATGGTTTTGTAAGAACCTTGCTCTAATATTAAAGACGGGAGAAAAAATTTCTCTAATAGCTCCATGCTCCATTGATTTCTCAATGAAGCTGGAACTATAATCAATATGTGTCTTTTATGTTCTGCCCATAATTCTGACAATAAGATACCTGCTTCAATGGTTTTTCCAAGTCCCACTTCATCGGCAAGTATTGCTCCTTTGCTTAATGGTGACTTAAATGCAAATAGAGCAGCTTCCACCTGATGAGGATTTAAATCGACCTTTGATTCAGATAAAACGCCAGTAAACCGACCTTCATCAGAAGTCGATTTTTTGTGGCAAATGTCCCACTTGTAATATATTTGTTGAGCTATAGATAACATTACTTTTTATTCTTACGTTCTATTTTAACAGAATATTCCGGGGATACAGCATCGAATTCATTTATTGCTGCTCCTTTCCAATAGTTTATGGCAAGTTCTTCACATTCTTTGCGTAATCTGTCATTGAAATCAGGTTCCTCTTCTTTGCCATAAAGGTTTACAATATGGTTGTATTGACAATACTCTGTTAATTCTTATGTAATCGATTGAAAATGAGAGAGTTAATTAACG
>OGLX01000242.1_pt1 | contig 42604 bp, 49 predicted proteins | sample 1572821 | NCBI WGS metagenome assembly OGLX01 (sample SAMEA2581908, study PRJEB24529) | metagenome | biome: Human gut stool | place: China | collected 2011 | reverse complement strand
AGCCCGGAATATCAAGGAAAAACAGCTCAAAAACTCGCGCAGTACGGTCTCAAGGCAGCCCGTCGCGCTCCGCAGTTCTCCAAGCGCTGATTTTCCCTACTTCTCAGTACGTCTCACGACGTCGATTTGCAGGAGAATTCAGTACTTTTGGAGCTGTGCGTGGTCCTCGAAAGTGGTCCGTTTTGCTTCGTAAGAAGCAAGCAAGGAGCACACAAGGAACAAGAATCGCAAGCGAAAAAAGCCTTATGAAGCAGGAGATCATTCCGCAAGGAGTGCATCTCCTGCTTTTTTGTGCTGCACGGCTTTTCCTTCTTCCGTTTAGATCTTGTTGATTGCCTCCACCAGTGTTTCAATATCCAGGTGGGTGTAGACACGTTCGGTGAGCGTCATGGCACCGGAGTGTCCCACAATCTTCTTGATCATGGTTTGGTCTACATGGGCCTCTGTCAGCATGGAGATGCAGGTATGCCGGGTACAGTGCGGCGTCTGGTCATATCCAAGCTGCTCCATCAGGGGCGTGAAGTAACTGTCGTAGTAGTTCCTGTAATCAAAGTGCTTTTGATCTGGCGTGTGGAGCAGATATTCACACTGAGAGCCTTCGTACCACGCTTTGTAGAATGGCAGTACCTTCTCGGCAATGGGAACTTTCCGCAGGCCGTTTTCGGTTTTGCTGGCGATCACATCGAAGTACTGTTCTTCCAGATGTACGTTTTCCTTCTTCAAGTCGAGGAACTCCGAGATGCGGCAGCCGTTGTAGATCAGCATCAGCACGATCTGATAGTACGGGTCCTCCGCAAGCTCCCATAGGCGGGCGATCTGCTCCTTTGTGAACTTGTTCCGGTCACGCTTGTTGGGGTTCTTATCCTTGTACCGGCTCAAATCCACAAACTCGGAGTAATCCTTGTTGCAGATGTCGTTTTTCATGGCGTAGGCGTACAGCTGGTTGAACAGCCCCTTGAGTTTTTTCAGGGTAGGGTAATTCTTCCCGCAGGTGTCCACCACAAATTGAAGATCCATCAGCCGAATATCCCGAAATACCTTGTTGTAAAGTGTTCCGCATACCCGATAGGACGCCTCATAGCCTTTTACATTTGACTTGGAGATGGTGGGAAACTTCTCCTTTGACCAGCGTTCATAGACCTCCTGGAAGGTGGCTTTGGATGCCTTTATGTCAAAGGGATTGCTGTTGTACTCTGCCAGCATTTGCAGCCCCTCTGCTCTGGTTGCCGCATAGCCGATGGTGATTTGTTCCTGAACGGTTTTCCCTGTTTCAGGATTGACGTGCCACCCTACCGTTTTCCTCACTGCATAGGGCCTTCTTCGCTTTCCGGACATTTTCTTGACGCTTCCATATCCGTTGGGTAATCTCAAAAAAATCTCAAACTTCCTTTCTCCCAGCGTTTGAATTAAATTTGATAAAGGGTATGCAACACCCTCTGTTACTCCTGGTCGCCGTTTTCCTCGGCGGCCTTTTTCATTTTCTCCAGCATCTGCCGATCCAGTTCGTTGCGCCGCTGAACGCGCTCCAAATCGGAAAGGACTTCCACTTCCTTGTCCTGCAACTTGGCATCTGCGTAGTAAGCCAGTTTTTTTTCAATCCAACGGTCAAAGGATTCCTGATCGGTCCAATAGGTTTCCAGCTTTTCACGCTCATCCCGGAACTCTTCCAAAATCAGGCACAGGGAATCATTCATCTTGGCGGAGTGGTCATTTCCTTTGAATTTCAGGGAGCAGGACCATTCTTCGCTGTGGGGCGGGCGCTGGACATCGATTTCGAACCGAATACCGGCCTTCTTGTTTAATTGGTAAAGAACCGCAATTACATCAGACAGGCTGTCCAGCTGGATTTCAGGTTTCTGGTAGCCAATCAGGTCTGCCGGAGATATGTTTAAGATTTTGGCGATGGCATTGATCATCGCTATGGATGGCTCAATTTCACCGCTCTCGTATTTTTGAACTGTGCGCATCGTCTTGTCCAGACGCTGTGCCAGCTCTGTTTGGCTCAAGTGAGCGGCCTTGCGGGCTGCCTTGATTCTCTCGCCAATTTCAGCTGGGTTGCTGTGCATTGTCATCACCTCGCTTGTATTGTAACACGAAGCTGTGCGAATTACAAGGTCGTAATGCGAACAACTTTTTCGTATTTAGTGTTGACAAGCGGTCTTGGATGGCTTATAATCAGAACACGAACTAATAGTTCGTATATTAGCAATGAGGAGGTCATTCACATGGAGAAGAAAGTTTATGTCGAACTGCCGCCCTTCACTGGACGCAATGTCCCCATCACCGAGATTGCAGTCGCCATGCACAAGGATGCCCAGTATGTGCGCATTGGTTTGCAGCAGGGAATCCTGAAATTCGGCTATGCGATCAAGCTGGAAAACTCTAACGAGTACAACTACTACTGCCCCGACAGAAAGGTGTGGGAGGAAATTGGATACTTCCAACCGGAAATCGCATAAAAAAGAGCCCTCATCCTGGCAGATGAGAACTCTTGACGGACAGTACAAACGGCAGCTGCCGTGTAACTATCACTCAGCAAGGATATTATAACACGACAGCTGCCAAATTCAACAATTATTTAAGGAGGAATAGAATTTGACAGCTTTACCAGACAGCATCATACAAAATGGTCTGTTCTGCTGCTGGAAGTATGAGGAACGGAATGAGAGGAAAACGAAGGTGCCATACCAGCCGCAAACCGGTCTGGGAGCGAAAAGCAACGATCCTTCCAGCTTCGTACCTTATAAAACAGCAGTACAGGCCAGCGGATATGATGGCATTGGAATTGGAATTTTCAACGGCATCTGTGCGATTGACCTGGACAACTGCGTTTCGGACAGCGGCTATTACACCCAGACCGCCGCAGAAATTGTGGCCTTAATGCACAGCTATACCGAGTACAGCCCCAGCGGAAACGGTCTTCACATTCTCTTTTCGGCAAAAGGGTTTCAGTATGATACCAAACGATTTTATATTATGAACCACCAGGCTGGAATTGAGGTGTACGTGGCGGGAGCAACCAACAAATATGTCACCGTGACCGGAAACCGCTGTGAGGATTATGAGTATGGTGACCGGACCCAGGAGCTGCAAGTGTTACTGGACAAGTTCATGCGCAGGCCAGAGGTAGGCGCAGAAAATGCAATAAATGCAAAAAACTCTGATTTGAGCATGGAGCAGCTTCTGCAACTGGCAAAAAGCAGTAAGAATGGGGCAACGTTCACAGCCCTTTGGAACGGTTCGTTGGAGGGATATTCGTCCCCATCAGAGGCAGATCTGGCACTGTGCAGTCATCTCGCCTTTTGGACAGGACGGGATGCTGCCAAGATGGACACTATGTTCCGGCAGTCGGGATTGATGCGGGATAAATGGGACCGGAAGCAATCCGGCACAACGTATGGTGCAATCACCATTCAGAAGGCAATCGAGCATTGCCGGGAGATTTACACTCCAAAAGCGGAGCCGTCACCGGTTTTTCAACCTATTGTTCCGCTGACGCCACAGTGGAGTGATCTGCCTGCATTTCCGGTAGACGCTCTCCCGGATGTGATTCGAAATTATGTGAGTGCGGTGGCCGAACACAGTCAGACTGCCCCGGACATGGCAGCGGTGATCAGTCTGGGTGTGCTGGCTACCTGCTTACAAGGAAAATACAAGATAGAGGGAACGCCGGGATACTGTGAGCCTTTGAGCTTGTACACAGTGGTGATCGCCGCACCGGGGGAACGAAAGTCCAGCGTCATGCGGGATATGACCACATTCCTCTATGAGTATGAGCAGGAATATAACAAGGCGCACAGTATGGAAATACGGGAAAACTATTTGCAACGGGAATCTCTGGAGCGCCAGATCTCCGGTCTGCAAAAGAAGCTGGAGCGCAAGGAAAGTCGGGAAATGGAGCTGGAGCTGCGGCAGCTTCAGGAGCAGCTGGAAGAAACTCAAGAACTAAAGCCGGTTCGCTTTTTTGCGGACGATTGTTCCAGTGAAGCTCTGACCAGCTTAATGGCGGCCAACAACGGAGTGTTCTCTGTGATCTCCACCGAGGGCGGTATCTTTGATATCATGGCAGGACGGTATTCTAACAAGTCCAACATTGATGTCTGGCTGAAAGGTCATTGTGGAGATGCCATTTATGTGGATCGAATGACCCGTGAAGCAGAGTGCATCATGCACCCGGCACTGTCGGCTATCCTCTCTATTCAGCCCAGTGTGCTGGGTGAAATCATGTCCAATACCACCATGATCGGACGGGGCTTAATTGCCCGCTTCCTGTATGCGTCTCCACCATCCAGAATTGGCAGCCGAGTCTTTCGTACCCAGCCGATCCCGCCCGAAGTAATCGCCGCTTACCGCAGCTTGATTTTTCGCCTGATGGCTCTGCCGATTGGTGGGGATGCCCAGACGGTGCACCTTTCCGAAAAAGCCTTTGACCTGATGGCTGATTATTTTCAGGAGCATGAGAAGTTTCTGGTTGGCGAGGGGCAGGCAATTTCTGATTGGGCGAGCAAATATATCGGTGCAGTACTCCGGATTGCGGGACTGCTGCATTGCGCTGATATGGAAGATGAGAAAGCAGAAGTGACAGCTTCTACGATGAGCAAGGCGATTCAGATCGGAAAATATTTTCTGGCTCATTCCACCTACGCCTATTCCATGATGGGCACTGACTTAACCATCCAGAAAGCCAAATTTGTCTTGGCAAAGCTGAAAAAGAAGAACGTATCGGTGATCAAGCGTTCTGAGCTTTTTCAGATGTGTCGAGGAAAGTTCTTCAAGAAAACGGAGGAGATTTTTCCGACACTGGAACTGCTGGAGGGACATGGATACATCCGGTTGGAAGAACCGGAACGCCAGTCGGTGGGTAGACCAGCCGATGTGAAAATCATTGTGAACCCCGCCGCATGAAACCGCAATTATCTGCATTTATTGCATTTCCTGCACAGAGTTGCACTCTGGTATCGCACCGCCGTCCCCATCGAAAAATCCGCAGATTTGGAGATGGATGGTTCGGGAGAATCCGGTGGATTTTCCCGAACTGTGGGCGGCAGGATTGCTTACAGAAGCAAGGATGCCGGACACACCTGGCTTGCTGTGTGGATGGCATACGCAAGCCAGGGAGGCTCCCGCAGGAGCCGCATCCCCCTCGGAGAGCCCACGATACTTTGCAGCCGCAGGATGAAAGTATCATAGTGGGTTATTACACTTCCGCAGGAAGTGCGCCCCGGCCCGCAGGTCATACAAACGTGAAAGGAGCTCTATGGCGAGAAACGACGGGATTGACCGTACCAGTGCAAGAAACGCAAACCTGACCGCCGCCAAAATTTGTAATGCTCAGCGGCACAATGAACGAGAAAAAGAATCCTATACCAACCCAGATATTATACCAGAACGCACCCCTCAGAACATCCACTTTAAGAAGCCTACCGCCGGGTATGCAGAGATGTTTGCCCAGATGGAGCAGAAGGGCGTAATCTCCACTCGTGGCCTGAAAACAGATGCCAACCTTTACGGAGAATTGATTTTTGATGTAAACTCCGCCTACTTCTATAACCATGGTGGGTATGAGTTTGCCAAGCGATTTTATGAGGACGCTTACAGGGCAGCCGTAGAGATCGTGGGTGGCGAACAGTATATTCTCTCCGCTGTTATGCACGCCGATGAGCGCAACCGGGCTATGTCCGAAGCACTGGGGCAGGATGTATTCCATTATCATCTCCATGTGGTCTATGTTCCGGTTGTGGAGAAGCAGATCCTCTGGTCAAAGAGGTGCAAAGACAAATCACTTGTGGGAACCGTCAAGGAAACGATTATGCAGGTGAGCAGCAGTAAAAAATGGCTGTCTAAACCGGCGTTGGACGAACGGGGAGCGCCCATTCTCCAGAAGAATGGCGGGCCGGTACTGCGGAAGTCTTACAGCGTCCTCCAGGATGATTTCTTCCAGGCCATGCGCAATGCCGGATATACGGATGTGGAGCGTGGAGAACGAGGAAGTTCTGAGGAACATTTGACCGTAACCCAGTTCAAGGTGGAACGGGAACAGGAGCGATTGGAAGAAATTACAGCACAGACGCAGCAGAAAGAGCAGCAAGCAGCTTCTCTGGAAAAGAAGATTGAGAAGATTCAAAAACAGCAGATTGCCGTTCAGAAAGTGGAGCAAATAGAACCCCATGCAGTTCCGTTTTCCTCTAAAATTATGCTGGATCGTTCCGAATATGAAAACCTGGCAGCTGCGGCAAAGAAGTTCTATGTCCAGGAGCGCAAGGAATCCAAGCTGCAAAAGGCTCTGGACGCAGCGATGAAAATGATAAGCGAGTTGAAAGATAAGGTCGCTGCACTGGCCGAAGAGCTGGCAGAGTACAAGTCTGTTCGGGGACAGCTGCGCACAGTGGATTTGGAGAAGGAAAATAACGAGCTGCGTAGAAAACTCCGTGGCTACGAGGATGTGATTTCTCGGAATAATCTGTGGTCATATTTTTCCAGGGACATAAGCAAAAACAAAAAATTTCGAGAGATAACACACGAAACTAAAAAACAGAGTCGCTGAGAAGCGGCTCTATTTTATTTGAAGACATCTCGTCAATTAGCATCGTTGATATTTTCACGGATGTGTGATAACATATAAAAAAGGAGGAGGCTTTATGGCTGTTACATATAAGAAATTATTTCACTTGATGATAGACAAAAATATCAGCAATGCAGAACTTATGGAGAAAGCTGGATTTAGTGCCAATATAATAACTCGATTAAAGCAGAATCATTATCTTTCTCTTGATACAATAGAAAAAATTTGTTTGGCACTAAACTGTGGTGTTGATGATATTTTAGAGTTTACGCAGATTCCGAATAAACCAAATAAGGACTAAGTTACAAATGGGATATAGATATATTGGCTCCAAAGCCAGAATTGCAGATGAAATAATTGAATACATTAACCGAACTACCTTTGTTGAAGATGGAGGCTTTTTCATCGATGCTTTTTCTGGAACTGGGGTCGTAGCAGAAAGAGCCGCTTTAAGCGGATGGCCCGTCTATGTAAATGACATGATGAGCAATGCTGTTATTATGTCTGAAGCTCGATTGCTGTCCGTTGAAGATGTTCCTTTCAGCAATTTGAATGGGTACAGAAATGCTATTCGTTTGCTTAATGCTTTACCTGGTCAAGAAGGATTTATATGGCGAGAGTATTCTCCCGCATCTGCGATGTTTCAGTTGTCAGAACGCAGATACTTTATAGAGGATAACGCAAAAAAGATTGATGCAATTGCCACAGCCATTCACACATGGAGAACACAAGGCGTCATTTCACAGCAAGAGTACGTTCTTCTGCTGTCCGATTTAATAAGCGCAGTAAATGATGTAGCCAATATTGCAGGAACATATGGGTGCTTTCTTTCTCGTTGGACAACTCAGGCAAAAGAGCCTTTAAATTTACAAGTGAGTGAATTGAAAAATAAGGCTATTATCTACAAAACATCAAATTGTGATGTCTTTGAAATCGAAAGCACATCAAACGATATTGTTTATTTAGATCCTCCATATACCAAAAGACAATACGCATCATACTATCACATACTTGAAACGATCGTACAGGGGGATCACCCCAAAGTAGAGGGTGTATCTGGACTTAGACCTTGGAAGGATAAGGCTTCTGTTTTTTGTTATAAAAAGAAAGCGCTTGATGCGCTGTCAGACCTGATTCTTAAGCAGAAAGCAAAAAGAGTTATCTTATCATATAGCAACGAAGGCAATATTGAATTAGACGATTTAATAGGAAAACTTTCTCCGTATGGGGACATTAAACTTGTTGAACTTAAAACTATTGGCAGATACAGGCCTAACAAGGTTGCTGTAGAAAATAGATCAGAAGTCAATGAATACTTAGTTGATTTCAGCAGGAAGTAGGGAGAAAATGAGCAGATCACAAACACACGAGCAGCGCCTTTTGTGCGAAGCAGAACAGCTTTTATCTAATGCGGCTCATACGCACGATGAGAGACTATGTGTTCTTGAAGCTGTTGCCGCTGCAAAAAGCAACTGTGACATAACTGAATATTGGAATAAATTTAATTGTTCGTGTGTTCAGGTTGATAGTTCTATTATTTCAGCCATCACGCACCGCATTGAACAAACCGGTATTCCATTCTCTATGGCGATTTCTTCTTTAGCACGAGAACCCTTGAGTGTAGAAGAACAAAAAAAGAATGGCGTTTTCTATACGGATTTCCGATTAGCAAACTTTATGGCAGATGATTGTAGCAAGAGAATTGAAAAACATTCATCTGTTGCTGACTTTGCTGCCGGAACTGGAATCCTTCTTGTAGGCATAGCTGAAGTGTATAAGCACGAATATCCAGAACATTTTAATGCTTGGCTGGCAGAAAAACTGTTCGCCTTTGATTTGTCATCAATCGCTTTGCGTGGAGCCAGGGCTGCATTGTTATCAATGACCAACGACATTACAGCCCTAAAAAAGATGAATTATAATTGGAAGGTAACAGATACTTTATTGGACACCGACCTTGATAAGTTAAATGTCGATATTGTCGTAGGAAATCCTCCATGGGGAAAAATCAAGTTGACAAGGCATAATTTCTTATCTCAAAATGGAGAGCAGCGTGTATATGGATCAGAGTATTTAAGTTTTGATAGTGAAAAATTTGAAAAAACGAAGGCTGACCTAATAGAGTATTCAAAAATAATTAGGCAGAAATATGATCTATTAGGAAATGCAGAGCCTGATATGTACATGGCTTTTTTACAACGTGTAGTGAGCAATGTAGCTATGGGAGGGCACATTTCCTACTTAATTCCGGCTGGCTTGGTTCGTTCACAAGGCACACAAGTCTTGCGCCGATATTTGCTTGAAAATGCAGCTCAACTGGAATTTGATCTTCTTGATAATCATGCCAACTTTTTTACCATTGATACACGCTTCAAGTTCTTGTTGCTATCTTTTGATAAAAAGGCTTCCTCAAAAGAAGATAAACTAAAGAGCTTTTTCTTTTCAATTGCTTCCGCAGATTCATTGGCGGTGTACCAGGGTGAGCAAGTACGTTTTGACATCAGCCAATTAGAAACAGCCCGTCCTGATTTGACGATACCGGAAGTCAAGTCCGAAAAAGAAAAAGATTTATTCTTCAAAATATGCAAAAACGGACACTCTTGGGGAGTTTCCAATGACATCTGGCTTGCAGATATTGTTAGAGAAGTTGATATGACTAACGATCGAAAACACTTCGTATCGGCTTTCACAGATGATACTGTACCAGTCGTTGAAGGGCGCATGGTTCAGCAACATCGTTTTGGAACGAAGTCTTATTTGTCGGGCAGTGGGCGTAGCGCAAAGTGGATTCCATGTAGTTCAGGAGGCAAATCACAATTCTACTATCCCAGAAAAATGCTATCAGAAAATCTGCTTTCACGCACAGGAAAAGTACGTGCGGGGTATTGCGATATTGCGGGACAAACAAACGAAAGAGCGATGATGAGTGCGGTAATTCCCAGGAATGTTGTTTGCGGTAATAAAGTTCCAACGATAATATTCCCTAATGATTCTTCAGGAGACTTAATTTACCTTTGGATAGGAATTACAAATAGCTTTGTTTTTGACTGGATGATTAGGCGAATTATTTCAACGACCGTAAACTATTTCTTGCTATTTAGCATTCCGATGCCTACTTTGTCATTAGATTCTGACATTGCACAGGAGATAATTAAAAAAACCAAACAATTAGCAGTTATGAACGGCAATTATTATACGAGTGATTTAATGGGTGACTTGCGTGGAGATATTGATGTGCTTGTTGCTCGGGCATACGGCCTTAATTTCAAGGATATGAGTTTGATCCTATCGGATTTTCCTATTATGGATCGAAAGCAACCTCGAATTGGATCTGAGAAAAAGTCTACAGTCACTCGTGATCTGGTTTTATCAAAGTGTGAGCACTTTTTTGATAACGTTGCCGGGACGTACACATATCGATATGAGCAGGCAAAGAAAAAAGACGCACATGCGTATATCCCGACGGAAATGACAGAATTGACCAGTAGAGGAGGTGTTTGACATGGCAGAAACTATGTCGAATGTAAGTTTAGTGGTTTATAAAAAGATTGTTGATGGGGATTTAAGAAAATTTTCTGCTACGTCAAATGATCGACCTACCGGAGGAGGGGCAAGAGATTTGCGCTTTAGTCCGGCGGGCGAATTTATGCCCGTTTTTGAGAAAATGTTTCCTCATCGAGAAGGAGATGTCCTTTATGGTCGATTCTCATGGGACGACCATGCTCCTACAGAAGTTTTTATCCATTCTCCGACGAATTCCAGACCTAATGAGATTCGCATAGGCCGTGTACATGAATGCTTCCCCAGTAATGTCATACCTGAAGATGCACAAGATTGTATTCTCCTTCTAATCTTAGATAACAACGGAAATGTGTGGCCGTATTTCACAAGTGAACACTCACTTCGAACAGACAATTGGCATCCTGTGATCAAAAATGGCATCTTAGAAGGACTTGCTGCTCGTAGAGGCGAGCGTGTTACACCTATGGGCTATATAAATATTGCTGACGGAGGATCATATACAAATGGACGATAAAAGTAAATTATTAGAGCTTTTGGATAGTAAGAAAAATGTTTTGTTAATGGGAGCACCAGGAACAGGAAAATCCAGAATCATGAACGAGGTTGCTGAAGCCTTTATCAATGGGGGCACACGAATTGCTCAACCATCGCATGTTCACGGTGCGAGGATTCCTATTCCTGCTGTTGCAGCACCGAACGGTTTGAATCTTTCGATGCTTAACAAGCAACATCGAAAGGTTTTCCGCACCACGCTTCATCAAAACTCAAAATATCGTGATTTTCTAACAGGTATTGTGCCGGTTCTTGGTGCTACTGGCGGTTACTGTGTAAATGCAGGCATTTTGTACAGAGCGAATGAATTTGCCAAGCAGGAAAATAGCGCTGCATTGCTTATTATTGACGAAATCAACCGTGGCCCAGCTATTGAAGTTTTTGGCGGAAGCATTGTAGCAATTGAAAGTGATAAGCGCCTAAACGAGGACAATACTCCAAACGTTGCAACACAGTTTTTTGAGATTATTAACCCTGTAGACGGGCAAATGATGGAATACGCCTTTTCTCCTAACCTATATATCCTTGCGGCTATGAATCAAGCAGATGCATCTGTTGCCCCGTTGGACGTTGCATTTATGCGTAGGTGGCAAAGCTATAAATTAACACCTAATTATGATGTTTTATACGAAAAATTTGCTGTAGATAAAACTCAGCCCTTACCAGAAAACTGTGCTTCGGCCACTGATGCTTACAATGTTGCAATCAGGGCATTGGAAAAGCTAAATGAACTCATTTGTATAGGCAGAGGTAAAGAATATCAATTAGGACAAGGGGTCTTTCTGTCTACCAATCCCAAGGATACAAGTAAAGATGCAGCAGTACAATTTATATGCGAAGCATGGGAAATGATATATTCTCATATTGAAGAGCTGTTTTTTGGCGATAGCGTTTCCATTGCATATCTTGTTAATGCTGCCTCCCCATTATCTCCTTATAATTTAGAGGAGCTCCATTTTGCTGATGAGACCAAACCAGTATTGACCTGCAGCGAAGTGAATACTGGTAATATTTTTGATCTCTATCGAGCGATTGCGGGTCGTACACAATGAAGATTAAGATAGTTGAATACTCCGCAGGAGTTCAACTTAATTCTATATTTCATCATACCGCTGACCTTGATGAAGTATATGGCGGAGTCCAACAGGCAAACAAGAGAATTTCTGCAAACCTCAAGACAAATAGAGCTGCTCTTCAAATTGCAGATGGGCGTTTAAGAGCGCTGGGCATCTCTGGTGTAATTCAGTTGACGAATGATGTAGAAATAGAAGTGATCCCGAAATTTTTGGGAAATGATACCACTATTGATTGGAAGGAAACAATTTATTTACTTTCCACTTTATCAAAGCATGGTAGCATTTTGACATCAGAAAGGATTACTTCATCAACATCATACCTGAACTCGTTATACGAAATTGCTGGGCGTATTTTAGCAAGCGAATATCTGAAATGCAGGAGAAAGCCGATTAGAAAATATAGGAAAGAACGATTTTGGGATTATGCTATTGATGGCGATATAGAATTATCTGCCCTTTTTGAGCGCCATCCCGACGGAGTTGAGCAGTCCAGGATTCGCTTTGACCGGCTGAATGCATATAATGCTACAATACGAGAAGCGATGCGAATTGTTCAGCCATTCACGAGAGATCCACAAGTGAAGAATATTCTATTGACTGCTATTTCTGAATTTGACAGGCAAGGCTTGCCGTCCAAGCAAAAATTATTTGTCCCACCACGAAATAAGGAGTGGCAACAAGCCTATAACCTGTCATTTGACATTGTTCAAGGATTAGGGTCATCCTATGATGCCGGACGGTTTGTTGCGCCGGGCTTTGTCGTTGATACATGGAAATTGTGGGAATGGCTGATAACTACTGGCGTTCGTCTGGGTAACATTACCCGCAAAGTCTTTCCGCAAAATAGCATATCTTTCGGGTATAAAGAAACAACTGCCAATAGATATACAGTTAATGTATTTCCAGATATTGAAGTAATGACCGAAAAAAATCAGATACTTCCACTTTATTTGGTCGATGCAAAGTATAAATTGCTCAAAAACTCCTCAACTGGAGAAATTGAGAGGGATGATCTGTATGAAGCATTTGCATTTTGTAGTGCGACCGATACCAAAGAAATAGTATTAGTATATCCTATGGATACGCCCACAGAGATACCTGGAGAAGTCAAAAAATGCTCTACATATTACATAAAAGATGTGATGGTTCATGTAATTCAGGCTTCATTTGGCTCAATGAGGGAAAAAGGTGGGATTTACACATTTGCACGTAATATTACTTCCGGAATTGAAAGCGTGCTACTCTCAACCTAAGCAATTAGGACAAGAGGGCTGCATGTTTGATATGCAGCCCTCTTGTCATTTTATCTGGATGGTTTGATACTGTATATCAGCTTAGAAATAATTCTTTGCCTCTCTTGTTCATAATCTGAATTTGAGTGCTCGCTGTCAGATAATATTTGAAGCGCTCTTTGAACTTGGCCGTTTATGTCGGCTAAATAAGTCCATAATGTATCTGCATGAACTAATTCGAAATAAATATCGGGATGATTTTTTCTAAGGTATTCCTTATGGAGTCGCCCGTACTGTCCGATACAGCTTTTCTCTTCTGGCAATGATATTTCAATCTCTTCCGATGTGCCGCCAATTAAAGAGATAGCATCGCTGTAGATGCTTTGTTCTAAAAAATTCTTATTCACTCATAACCTCCAGCATCATCTTGGCACCCAACTTAAAGCTATTCTGAAACAGCAGGCACTCTGCCATGGTCTGATACTCACGAACGGCGTCCGTGTACCGAGAGAACAGCTCCTTCTGCTCATCCGTCATGGTAGCCTGAAGCTTTTCTTCATTTCGAGTAATCAGGCGAAGCACTTCCTTGTATTCCTTGCAGGAGTTTGTGTCACATTCCGTCGGTTCAATGTTACCATACCAAAATTCTTCAAGAAGTCTCATACGGCATCCTCCCCATAGATCGGCTCTTGGAGCATGATTTCTTCCGCCCGGTTTCGGATGCTATTCATAGCTCCCACCCATACCATCTGATCCTGCGCTTTCAGCTGCTCATTGATACCCTCCTTCTCTGCCAGCAGTGTTATGAGCAGATGGAGTTTGTTTCATGCCTGGGTATCAATATCAGCCAGATAGCTGTACAATTTCCCGCTGAGAACAAGGTCGGAATAGAGCACGGGACGATGTTCTTTCAGGTATTGCTCGTGCTTTCTGCCCCACATACCAATAGGAGATGTCCCTGCTTCATCCAACACTAAGCAAGGGATATAGTAGTCGCCCTGGAGTTCATACCAAAGGCCGTTGCTTTGATCGAAAATGTATTTTTCCATTATGCTGTCCTCCGTGTGTGAATTTAATTTTGAGGTGATGACAAGAACAGCAACCAAGTTTCTTTCCCTACTGTTGTCCTGCGTTGCCCTGGGCAGCGATACGCAAGGCACACATAAGGAGCAAAACCTGCTTTTCGTGCGTCATGCACGAGGATAAAAATTAGAATCTGATGTGTAGAAAAACCGCAGTATTAAGCCAAAAATCAGGCTGAAAGCGAAGAAATGACCAGATGTTTGGCAGGGCCAGCACCAAGTCCTTGAAGTTCAGCAAGCGCTGATCGGGACTTCAAAATGCCCAAAAACCCTGGAAACTCAACGGTTTCCGGGGTTTTTCTTTTTTGATTCCGCTGTTCCCCTTTGAGGAAATTTGATGCTCTCTATCCCATTTTTAATGGGTTAACCATAGGGGAAAACCTGGTTTGGAGCGATGAATGGGTTAAAAAATAGGGGAAAATTCCCCTCCATTCCGAGCTCTGCGAGGCGCATCTATAGAGACAATTTTCCCTCCCGGTATCTCTGTTTTGCTTTGAATCCTTTTGGCGAAGTTTATTCCCGTTTATACCATATACGAATGGTTGAGGCTCGGTTACCCATTGCGGCAGCCGGGCCTTTTTTGCTCGGGGATGAAAAAAACGATTGACATTCTCAAAAATGAGAATATAATAGAATCGTAGAACAATGAAAGGGGAGAGCACCATATGGAATTGGCGGAGATCGTCATGAATCCCGTGCGGCAGCGGATCTTTCAGTATCTGCTGCTCCACGAAACCGGCACGGTCAAGGAGATCCGGAAGGCCCTGCCGGATGTTCCCGGGGCCAGCCTGTACCGGCACATGAAGCTGCTGACGGAAAGCGGCATTCTCACGGTGGTGGGGGAGAACCGCATCCGCGGCACGGTGGAGAGCATTTACAGCCTGAACAAAAGCGCCCTGGAGATCGACGACGACGGCACGGCGGTGCAGACGGCGCTTCTGGGCCTCAGCGCCTCCTTTGCCAGATATTTTTCCGGCGGCGGGGCCGACCCCAGGCGGGATATGCTGCTGATGACCACCTGCACCCTGACCCTGACGGATGAGGAATTCACCGGCTTTCTGACGGAGATCAACCAGACGGCCCTGAAGTATATGGACATCGGCGTGAAGGAAGGGAGCCGTCAGCGGCAGATCACGCTGATCTCCTCCCCCACGGACGGGCCGGGGAGCCGGTGAAACGAGAGAAAGGATGAACGATCATGGTAATTGCATTATTCGGAGACAGCTGCACGGGGAAATCCACCATCGCTGCGGCGCTGGCCCCGTCGCTTTCTGCAGAGGTTTTCAGCGGAAAGGACTATCTGAAGCTGGCCAAAAGCGAAAGCATGGCGGCGGCCCTGTTCCAGAAGAAGCTGCGCGGCGAGGAGACGATCCTCTACGTCATTTCCGAAAAGGACCAGCTGGCCCTGCTGCCGGAGGGCTGCGTCCGGGTGCTGGTGACGGCGGGCCTTGCCACCATCAAGGAGCGGTTTGCCGCGCGGATGCACGGGAATCTGCCCGCCCCGGTGGCCGCCATGCTGGAGCGGAAATACGGCCAGTTTGAGACGGAGACCCACGACCTGCGGGTGGATACGGACGCTGTTTCCGCGGAGGAAGCCGCCAACGAAATCCGACTGCTGCTGAATAGAGGAGAACGAGATGCTCAGAATTGAACATTTATCCAAGGCCTACGGCGAGAAAAAGGCCGTGGACGACCTGAACCTGCACATCGCCCCGGGGGAGATTTACGGCTTCATCGGCCACAACGGGGCGGGCAAGACCACCACCCTGAAATCCGTGGCGGGTATCCTGCAATTCGACCAGGGGGAAATCTATGTGGACGGCAAGTCCATCCGGACCCAGCCGCTGGAGTGCAAGCGGACCTTTGCCTATATCCCGGATAACCCTGACCTGTACGACTACATGACCGGCATCAAATATCTGAACTTTGTGGCGGACATCTTCGGCGTCAGCGCCGCCGACCGGCAGGACCGCATCCGCCAATACGCCGGTCTTTTCGAGCTGACGGAGGACCTGGCCCAGCCCATCGCCGCCTATTCCCACGGCATGAAGCAGAAGCTGGCCATTATCTCCGCCTGGCTGCACCGGCCCAGGCTGATCCTCATGGATGAGCCCTTCGTGGGCCTGGACCCCAAGGCATCCCACCTGCTCAAGGGGATGATGCGCCAGGTCTGCGATGAGGGCGGGGCCATCTTCTTCTCCACCCATGTGCTGGAGGTGGCGGAAAAGCTCTGCGATAAGGTGGCCATCATCCAGGGCGGAAAGCTGATCCGCTCCGGCACCATGGAGGAGGTCAAGGGCGACGACTCCCTGGAGGACGTGTTTCTGGAGCTGGAGGGCGAATCATGCTGAAGCTCTTGCTAAAAAAGCAGCTGTTTGAGATTTTCCGGTCCTATTTTTACGACGCCAAGAAGAACAAGGCCCGCTCCCGGCTGGCCACGGCCCTGTATATCGGGCTGTTCGTCCTGCTGATGGCGGGCATCCTGGGCGGCATTTTCACCCTGCTGGCGGTGAAGCTCTGCGGGCCGCTGGCGGCGGCGGGCCTGGGCTGGCTCTATTTTGCGCTGATGGGCTTGATCGCCGTGCTGCTGGGAGCCTTCGGCAGCATATTCAACACCTACGCGGGGCTGTACCTGCCCAAGGATAACGACCTGCTGCTGTCCATGCCGGTTCCGGTGTCCAGCCTGGTGGCGGCCCGGCTGTCCGGGGTGTATCTGATGGGCCTGATGTACTCCGCCGTGGTGATCCTTCCGGCGGTGATCATCTATTGGGTCACCGTGGGGGTCACGGCGTCCGCCGTTCTGGGCGGACTGGTGCTGACCCTGCTGATCTCCCTGGCGGTGCTGGTGCTCTCCTGCGCCCTGGGCTGGGTGGCGGCAAAAATCAGCCAGAAGCTCCGGAACAAGAGCCTCGTCGTCGTGCTGGCCTCGCTGGTGTTCATCGGCCTGTATTACTTCGTCTATTTCAAGGCCCAGAGCGTCCTTCAGGACCTGCTGGCCAACGCCGGGACCTACGGCGCCCAGATCCGGAGCCGGGCCTATCCCCTGTACCTGTTCGGCAGCGTGGGCACGGGCAGCGGGGCGGCCATGCTGGCGGTCACGGCGGCGGTGGCGGCGCTGTGCGGCCTGATGTGGGTGTTGCTCTCCCGCAGCTTCCTGCATATCGCCACCTCCACCGGGAAAACCGCCCGCCGGACGTACCGGGAGACTGCCCTGCGCCGCCGCAGCGTGGACGGGGCGCTGCTGCACCGGGAGCTGGCGCATTTTGCCGCCAACCCCGCCTATATGCTCAACTGCGGCCTGGGGACCTTCCTGATGCCCATTTGCGCCGCCGCCGTGCTGTGGAAGGGCGGCAGCCTCTTTGCCATGCTGGACGCCCTGTTTGCGGATACCGAGGGCAGCGTCCCGGTGATGCTGTGCGTGCTGCTGTGCGGCCTGGCGTCCATGAATCTCATGACGGCCCCCTCCGTGTCCCTGGAGGGAAAGAGCCTGTGGCTCATGCAGTCGCTTCCGGTGGAGCCGTGGCAGGCCCTTCGGGCGAAGCTGCGGATGCAGGTGCTGCTGACGGTCCCGCCGCTGCTGCTTTGCGCGGTGTGCGCGGCCATCGTCTATCCCCTGGGCCTGGTGAGACTTCTGGTCATGGCGGTGTTTGCCGCGTCCTATGCCCTGCTGGGGGCCCTGGCGGGCCTGACCCTGGGGGTCAAAATGCCGGTGCTGACCTGGACCGACCAGCTGATGCCCATCAAGCAAAGCGCGCCGGTGATGCTGACCCTGTTCGGCGGCATGGGCTACACGATCCTGCTGTTTGCGGGCTTCCTGCTGCTGCCCGGCTGGCGGCTGGGCTTTGCCGGATACGCAGCCTGCTTCGCGGCGGCCAACCTGCTGCTGTGCGCGGTGCTGCACCGGTGGCTGCGGAAAAAGGGCGCGGCGCTGTTTGCCGCCCTGTGACGGAGCCGGTTCCCGGCTTGACTTTTCCGGAGGAATTGCTATAATACCGCTAACTAATACTTGTTAGTGGGGTGCGATGATGAAGCAGGAGGACACGAAGCAGAGAATTCTGGACAAGGCCCTGGAGCTTTTTTCCGCCCGCGGCTATGACTCTGTCAGCGTGGGGGAAATTGCAGAGGCGGTGGGCATCAGGGCTCCCTCGCTCTATAACCATTTTCCGGGCAAGCAGGCGATTTTTGACGCCATTGTGGAGTCTACGGCGGCGCAGTATGAGGCGGACACCGGCAGGCTTGACATCCATGTGCAGAGCGCGTCCCGGGATATCCCGGTTTTTGCGGAGATCACCGAGGACGTGCTTTATGAGAAGGTGCGGCAGATTTTTGCATACTCCCTTCATAATGAGCAGATCAGCCGCTTTCGCCGCATGATGACCATCGAGCAGTTTCGCTCGCCGGAGCTGGCCGCCCTGTATTCCGGGCGCTATGTGGACCGGGTGCTTGCCTATCACGCCGGTATCTTCCGGGCGCTGATGGCGTCCGGCGAGATCGCGGCGGAGGACCCGGACACGCTGGCCATGCTGTATGTGGCCCCGGTGCTGACCCTGATCGGCATCTGCGACCGCCAGCCGGAGCGGGAGGGCGAGTGCCTGGAAAAGCTGCGGCAGCATGTGACGCTCTTTTTCCGGTTGGTCCATGGCGGAAACAACCGGGAGATATAAGGATGGAAAGCCAAACCCTCCGGCCCCGCCGGAGGGTTTGGTTTTCCATTGGAAGGGCGTTTGACATTCCCGGGGCCATGTGTTACAATTTGGTTACAAGTATTTATTAAAAGGAGAAGTGTTATGTCTGAGGTTAAAAAGGGCAACGGCCTTGTTTATAAAAATCATCCCCTGCGCCGCGTTGACAACCTGATCTATTACGGCAGCATGGCCGACAAGTATATCGTCCTGCTGCAGATCCTGGACACCAAGAAGGAGCAGGACATGGACGTGGCCACCCGGGTGTCCGTCCAGCTGCAGATGACCGACCCCGACCTGAAGTCCCGGGACCGGGTGGTGAAGAAGTCCGAGAAGGACAGCCTTTACGCCGCCATGGACGTGGGCTGCATCTGGCTGGAGCGCGCCCTGGCCGGCAAGTAAGCCGATTTATCCACACCCGATAAGGAGTCCTGTTCATGAAGCTCAGCCGCAAGGTGGCTGCCGCTATGCTGGCGGCGGCCCTGACCCTGTCCCTGTGCGTCATCTCCGCGCTGCCCGGCGGGCAGCCCCGGATGGACGCCATGACCTATAACATCGACACCCTGCCTGCCCGGGACCTGCGCCCGGTGGTAGACGGCCCGGAAACGGAGGCGGACTACACGCCCCCGGCCCAGGCCATCCACACCGCCGCCCAGGAGGAAGCGACTGCGGAGGTTTCCGCTGAAGCTCCTGCGCCGGAGGCCCCTGCCCGGGAGAAAACCGAAAGCGCCGCGCCTGCCCAGCCTGTCTCCTCCGCGTCCGTTCTGGCCGTGGGCGTCGCGGCGGACAGCGTCCGCCTGCGGGCCGCCGCCAACACCGGCAGCGCCATCCTGGCGGAGCTGAACCGGGGCACGGCCATGTCCATCCTGGGCCGCCAGGACGGCTGGTACAAGGTGAATTATGACGGAAAAACCGGCTATATGTCTGCGGACTATGTGACGGCCCGGTCCTCTGCCGGTGACCTGCGCTGCGTGGCCCGGGTCATCTCCGACGGGCTGAATCTGCGCAGCGGGGCCGCCGCCTCCGGCGCGGTGCTGGCCACCGCCTCCCGGGGCGAATATGTGGACGTGTCCGGCTTTGAAAACGGCTGGTTCCGGGTGCAGTACAGCGGCAAAACCGGCTATATGTCCGGGGATCACCTGACCCTGGCCGCCGCCCGGCCTGCCGCCCCCGCCCCTGCGCCTGCTGCCCCTACCACGCCTGCTGTCCCTGCCTCCGGCACCGGGGCGGAGATCGCCGCCCTGGCCCGGTCCTTTGTGGGCAAGGCCCCCTATGTTTACGGCGGCGCAGGCCCCTCCGGCTTCGACTGCTCGGGCTTTACCATGTATATCTATGGCCAGTTCGGCGTCCGCCTGCCCCACGGGGCCACGGACCAGATGCGCTACGGCGCCGCCGTGGACCGCAGCCAGCTGCAGCCCGGGGACCTGATCTTCTTCCACGACGACTACTATTCCTCCAGCGCCGCCTCCCACTGCGGTATCTATGTGGGCAACGACCAGTTTGTCCACGCCTCCACCTATGGAAGCGGCGGCGTGCTGCTGACGGCGCTGAACGGCAATCCCTACTACTCCGCCCACTATATCGCCGCCCGGCGCATGGGCTGAAACGATGCATATTCAGAACGGTCCCCGCCGAAGCGGGGACCGTTTTTTGTTCTGCTTTCACTTGTCGGCGTCATGGTGGGGGAAATCGTCCAGAAGCATCTGCCGCAGATGACGGCCTGCCGGAGGAAAAAGCCCTAGAAAAAGCCACGTGTGAAATCACCCTTATATCGCATTTTTACCCCCCAAATACGGCAAAAAGCTGTGTCAGAAATGGCACAGCTTTTTGCCGCTTTTTTTGGAAGGAGCGGTACGTTCCGCTCCGTGAGAAGGCCTTGACTTTCAAGGCTGCTTTTTTTATAATCTTTGCATAAGAAAGGCGTGATCTATCGTGAATGCTCAGATAATCTGCATCCTGTTTTCCGTTCTCCTGGTGCCGGTCAACCTGCTCTGCACCCACTGGATGATCCGGGAGGCCGTGCATCTGACCGGGATGACCTATATGGAATTCAAAGAAGCCACCTCCGGCATCAGTGCGTCGTCCGTTAGAAGAAAGCGGAACTGGTGGTACTACGTCCACTTCTTCAACGAGTACAGCGCCAACCCGGAAAAGTCCATCTGCTTTATGCGGATGCACGTGGCGGCGGTCCTCCCCAGCGTGGCGGCCATGTACCTCTTGGCCCGGGTGTATGCCAGCCCGGACCGGGTGTCCTTCGCCATGACCGGCAACTGCATCCTGCTTGCCGTCAACCTGGTTCTGGCCGCCGGGGGCGCACTCTACAGGCGAATCCATCCCCTGGACCCCGTTGCGGCGGAGAAGCTCCGGGAAAAGCACCAGACGGAGCGGGCATACAGCCGGGCGCACCTGGGAAAAACGGCGGCTCGCGCCGCCGTGCCGGTGGGCGTCCTTCTGGCGGTCCTGTATATCTTTGGAAGCGGCGCGGCCTCCGGCCGGACGGAGACGCCGGACCCGGTGCATTTTGCGCAGATTCTGCAGGAAAAGGGGTACGAAACGGCGGACGTATCCCTGACCTATGGGCGGATCGACCGGAACAAGCTCACCCAGGCCATCGCCGGGGCAAAGGGCGGCAGTCGGGTGGAATGCTATCGCTACGCCGACGATAAAACGGTGGACCTGGTGTATAACCAGATATCCTATGAGACGGCCCCGGACCTGGAGCCCAGGGCGCGGGAAAGTCACGAGACCGCCCTCTCAGGCGGCGGCAAGATGTTCACCATAGTGGCGGACGGCGTGTACTATCTGGTGCTGTTCCGGGGTGACACGCTGATTTATGCCTGTTCGCCGGATTCTCTGACGGAGATCAACGAAATTCTGGTGGAGACCGGCTATCTGCGGAGGTAAGGGAACATGAAAGCACTGCCAAAACACTGCCTGCTGCACCATGCGGTGCTCCTGCTGGCCTATCTGTCCGCGCTTTTTCTTACAAGCCGCGCGGCCAACCTGCCCAACCTGTTTTACATGGCCTTCAACGGCCTTGTGCTGGGGCTGAGCGCCGCATATCTGCGCCGGGACTTCGATACGGACCTCTTCAGGCTGAAGCGGACCGCCGCCAACGTGGTCCGGCAGGTTCTGACGGGACTGGGGCTGGGGTGCCTGCTGGCGGTGGTTTTCGCGGGTGTCGCCATGCTGTTCGAGGATATTTCGCTGTTTCCCCGGCTGGGCATACAGAATGCCGCCGGCTTCATCCTGGTGCAGATGATCGTTGCATTGGCTGAGGAGGCGTATTTCAACTACTACCTGTACGATACCCTGATGCGGCTGTTCAGAGGGAAGGCCGTGTGGAGCATGGCGGCTGCGGCCGCGCTGTTTGCCGGGGTACACTGGGCGATGAACGGCAGCGTGAAGCAGGTGGTCATCGCCTTTGCCTTCCGGCTGGCCGCCCTGCTGGTCCGGCAGATAATCCGCCGGGACAACGCCTTTTACGTCTGCGCCGGGATGCACTTTTTCTATAACCTGATGGTATTTTTTGTGATTTCCATCTGATGGAGGAGCACAGACTCCACTGGTACGAAGCATAAGATTCTGTATGATAAGGCTCTGTTTCAGCGGGAAATAGAGGTGCTGATGGAGCGAAGCAAGGAGGCATAAGAATTAAGAATGTGGAGAAAACAAAATAGAAAATTTCCGCTTTACTTCCGATTCATGGGCTATGTGATGATGATTGTGGGCATCTACCTGATCGTAAACGGGATTGGAGACTATGCAGGCCAATCCCGTCAGAAGGACTGGATTCCCATAGAGGCCACGGTCACGGATGTCTCCAGCGAGGTAGTCAGCTCTTCGCCCGGAAGGCATGGTAGCAACAGCAGTACCTACTACATTATGGCGTATGAGTATGCCGTGGACGGAGAAACCTATACGGGCCGCACAGGGCGTATGTCATCGCCCCGTCTGATTGGTACTGTCATTACTGTGAAATATAACCCAGAAGTGCCGGAAGAGAATACGGCGATTCTCTCTCCCAATACCCACAATCTGCTGGTCCTTTTGATTTTGGGAACGGCCATCGCAGTGGTGGGCTTTTTCCTCTCTGGGGTGCTGGAGCTACTTCGCAGCCTTCTGCGAAGGACGCACACAGAGGAGCTGAAGAAATCGGTTCCGGAGACAGACACGGGATTTGATTCAACGGCCATTGCAAAAATCCCGGCGAAGCAGTGGGTCCCCCGACTTGCGGCTTGGCTTCTTGCGTTCGTCGCCCTCGTCCTTTTCGTGAAATTCTTCCTCACGTCGGGAACTTCGGACTTGGATAAGTTCCGCAAGGCCGCAGCGGCAGCCGGCTATACTGCCGTGGACTCTACGGAGGATATCCGCCAGAGCTGGGGCATCGGTTCCATGCTGATCCGCTCTGTTTCCGTGCATGAGGACTCTCTGCGGTTGGACTACTGCAGGCTGGATTCCGCAGATGCCTGCTACCGTTTCTATGCCGCTGCGACCCTCCCCATCACCGGTGAGGTGACGGAGAGCAATACCTTTACTGGTCAGGTCTATGCCGTGGACAGCCCCACGAATTTCGCAGCAAAAATCCGCAGTGGACAGATAATGCTCTATGTGTATACCACGCAGGAGGGCAAGGCCGATGTGCTTGCGTTTCTGGAAGCTGCGGGCTGGTGGAGCGAATAAGAAACGGAAAATTTACTACTGCAGAACTATGAATTCTAATGTTGAAGTAATTGGAGGAGCTATGAAGAGGTTCAAGGGCTTTAATCCCGTGCTGTTTGCGGCGGCGGTGATCTTTCTCTGCGTCACGGTCTATAGCCTGGTCAGCAATGTCACCGTCTACGTGCGGCAAAGGAACTGGCCGGTCGCCACGGCGACGGTGATCGACGTGGCCGAAAACGGAAAAGAATACAACATCACCTACCAGTATGAGGCCCGGGGCAACGTTTACACCGGGAAGCTGCACCGGGTGCGCTTGCGCTACGGCTTTGGGGAGACCCTGGCCGTCCGGTATGACCCCGACGCGCCGGAGAAGTCCGTCCGGCAGGGGGCCATGACCCGCCGGTCGATCCTGACGCAGGCGGGGCTGTCGGTGGTTTTCTGCCTGGTGGGGTACTGCCTGATCCGGCGGGCCCTGCCCCAAAAGGAGCCGGAGGAGAGCGCTCCGGAGCGGCCCGCCCCCAAGACACCGGCCCGAAAATCCCGGCCCGCCGAAGGAACCATCAGCGCGGCGGAGGTCCGGCAGGCCGAGGACCGGATTTTCCGGGAGGTGTGCCAACTGGTGCGGGACGTCCAGGAAAAGCACCCGTCCGTGGGATACGCGGTGCGGCTGGAGCGGTCCGCCCCGCTGGAGGCGGCGGGCTATGCACCAGCCCGCTACGAAGCCTGGCTCATCGTCTCCCTGGCCCGGAACCGGACGATCCTGGAAAGCGGCCCGGACACCGGGGAGTGGCCCGACGCCCGGGACAGGATCACCCGCATCAGAGGCGGGAAGCTGACGGTTTCCGACGGCTATGGCCAGCTTTCCCGGGAGCTGGAGGCCATCACCGCCGACTATGAGGCCGGGCCCGACGCCTATGCCGAGAACAAAGCAGCCTCCGATGAGATGCGGCGGGAGGCCTGCCGGGTGGAGTGGATCGGATAAGCGGCAGAGCAAAAAAATCCCGGCGCGGGGCACCCGCGCCGGGATTGATATTTTCTTGTTATCAGCTCTTGCCGTGAATTTCCGCGCCGCACTTGGGGCAGGTGATGACGATGCGGCCCTTGCCCCGGGGTACCCGGCACACCGTGCGGCAGTTGGGGCAGGTGAAATACTTGTGCGCCTTGTCCCGGCTGCGGGACAGGGCCTGCCGCAGGGGATAGACCACCTTGTTCATATAAGCCGCATTCTCTGCCCGGCGCTTGGACAGGTTCTTGGAAAACATGCGGAACACCATCCAAATGGTCAGCACCATGGCCACCGCCGACAGAATGCTGTAGGCCACCTGGTTCCGGACAAAGAGGTTGACCACGTCCAGAATAATGGCCGCCCAGAGGGTCACGAACCCCAGCTGGTCCACGCCGTTGCGCCCATACATGAACCGGGCCAGGGAGTTGCCAATTTTTTGGAAGAAATTCATACGAGCGCCTCGTTCTGCAAAAAAATGAGGTCCTTCCGGAAAAGGACGCACTTATTTTACAGGAATCTGCCGCAAACGTAAAGCCTTTCTTTGCAAAATTCACAGAATGGACATGATTTTTTCCGCCGCAGGCCTCTGGGACCTGGGAATCGGCCCTTTTCCTCGTTGCAATCTGCCGGGGGGATTGGTATAATGTATGTGTATTCTTTTGCCCAATTGAGGGCCGGCGAACCGCCGGCCCCCTATCTGAAAAGCGGCGGCCGGCGTCTCCTGCGGGGCGGGAGGGCTGCGCCGGACTGGCCGGAGAGCTTCCGGTCCCGGGCCGCTTGAGCCATCCTATGCCGTCTGCCGCCGCCCCGTCACCCTGCTGATTGAAAGGACCGATTCTCATGATCAAAATTTCCCCCTCTATCCTGTCTGCGGACTTTGCGTATCTGGCCCGGGACATTCAGGCCATCTCCACCGCGGATTACGTCCACGTGGACGTGATGGACGGCCTGTTCGTGCCCAACATCTCCATCGGCATCCCGGTGGTGAAGTGCATCCGTCCGGTGACGGACCTGCCCCTGGACGTGCATCTGATGATTCAGGAGCCGGTGCGCTATGTGGACCAGTTCTGCGACGCCGGGGCGGACATCGTCACCTGCCATGTGGAGGCCGACACCCAGGAGAACATCCTGGCCGCCATCGACAAAATCCACGCCAAGGGCAAGAAGGCCGGCGTGGTGGTGAAGCCCAGGACCCCTGCCAGTGCCGTGCTGCCCTTTATCGACCGGGTGGAGATGATCCTGGTGATGACGGTGGAGCCGGGCTTCGGCGGCCAGAAGTTCATGGCCGACATGATGCCCAAGGTGCAGGAGATCCGCCGGTACATCGACGCCATGAACCCCGGCTGCGAGCTGGAGGTGGACGGCGGCGTGGACCCCGCCACCTGCAAGATCTGCGTGGCCAGCGGCGCAAACGTGCTGGTGGCCGGGTCCGCCGTGTACAAGGCGGCGGACATTCCCGCCCGCATCCGGGAGCTTCGGGGCTGATGCGGCCCGATTTCACTTGAAAAGGAAGATACTATGGAATTTTTCCCCGCCCCTCTTGAAAATCTGGTGGAGCAGTTTGCCCGGCTGCCGGGCATCGGCTCCAAGTCCGCCCAGCGGCTGGCCTTTCATGTGCTGAACCTGCCCCAGGACCAGGCCCGGGCCTTTGCCGACGCCATTCTGGAGGCCAAGCGCAGCGTGACCCTGTGTCCCGTGTGCCAGAACCTCACCAGCGGGGGCCTGTGCCCCATCTGCGCCTCGCCCAAGCGGGACGAGAGCACCATCTGCGTGGTGGCGGACCCCCGGGACGTGGTGGCCATCGAGCGCAGCCGGGAGTATAACGGCCGCTACCATGTGCTGCACGGGGTGCTGTCCCCCATGAACCACGTGGGCCCTGACGATCTGCAGATCAAGTCCCTGGTGGACCGGGTGGCCCAGGGCGGCATTCAGGAGGTCATCATGGCCACCAATCCCGACACCGAGGGGGAGACCACGGCCATGTACCTGGCCCGGCTCTTAAAGCCCTTCGGGGTAAAGGTTACCCGCCTGGCCTACGGCATCCCCGTGGGCGGCCACCTGGAATTTGCCGACGACGCCACGCTGATGCGTGCCCTGGAAGGCAGGCGGGAGCTATGAAGCGTGTATGCTGCGCCGTGCTGGCGGCGCTTCTGCTGTGCCTTTCCGGCTGCGGCGTCCAATCGGAGCCGGAACAGCTGAGCCTGTTCGCCATGGACACCTATATGACCCTGGCCGCCTACGGAGACAAGGCTTCGGAGGCCCTGGCCGCCTGCGGTCAGGAGCTGAACCGCCTGGACGGGGCCCTGTCCCGGCCCCGGGAGGGAAGTGAAATCTATACCCTGAACGCCCAGGGCAGCGCCGATGTGTCCCAGGAGACGGCGGACCTGATCTCCGCCGCCCTGACCCTGAGCCAGGCCACCGGCGGGGCCTTTGACCCCACCGTTGCCCCGCTTGTGACCCTTTGGGGCATCACCACCGACAGCCCCCGGGTGCCGCAGCAGACGGAGATCGACGCCCTGCTCCCCCTGGTGGGGACGGAGCACGTGACCCTGGAGGGTACCCGCATCACCCTGGATGAGGGCTGCGCCATGGACCTGGGCGGCATCGCCAAGGGCTACGCTTCCGACCGGCTGGCGGACATCTTCGCCCAATACGGGGTGGACAGCGCCCTGGTGAGCCTGGGGGGCAACGTGTACGCCCGGGGAACAAAGCCCGGGGGCGCTGCCTGGAGCGTGGCGGTGCAGCACCCTGAGCAGGAGGGCTATGCCGCAATGCTGTCCCTGACCGACGCCTTCGCCGTCACCTCCGGCGGCTATCAGCGGTATTTCACCGGCCCCGACGGAACGGTGTATCAGCATATTCTGGACCCCAAGACCGGCTGGCCGGTGCAGGGGGATCTGCTGTCCGTCACCATTGTGGCGGATAACGGCACCATGGCCGACGCCTATTCCACGGCTCTTTATGTGATGGGCCGGGAAGCCGCCCAGGATTTCTGGCGGCAGAACGGCGGCTTTGATATGGTGCTCATCACAAAGGACGGGCAGGTGCTGTATACCCCGGGCCTGGCGGACCGGCTGACGGAAGTTGAGGGCAGCGGCTATGCGTATGCGTGCATCGAAGCCTGAGCTCCGGCCCACCTGGTGGGACGGGGCGGTGGCCGCCTTAGTGGCGGCTCTGGCGGTGCTCTCCGCGGCGTGGTATTACGGCGGCCTGGCCCGGTCCGGTCCGCTGACTGCCGCCATTGTCCACCGGGGGCAGGTGGTACAGACCGTGGAGCTGGACCGCCTTACAGAGGAGATGACCGTCACCGTGGAGGGAGACTATCACCTGACCATCCTCCTGGACAGAGACGGCGTCCGGGTGGCGGAGAGCGACTGCCCGGGCCAGGACTGCGTCCACACCGGCACCATCACCCGGGCAGGACAGAGCATTGTCTGCCTGCCGGAGCAGGTGGTGGTGCAGCTTACCGGCGGTGGTGGCGGCGGCCCCGACGCGGTGCTGGGATAGGAGGGGCGGCATGAAGATATCTACCCGCCAGGTGGCCATGTGCGCGATGCTGACGGCCCTGGCCCTGGGCCTGAGCACCCTGGAAAACCTGTTTCCCGTGACGCTGTTCATTCCCCTGCCGGGGGTGAAGCTGGGCCTTGCCAATATCGTCACGGTGTTTGCCCTGTATCAGTTGGGGGCCGCTCCGGCCCTGTGCATTCTGGTGGCCCGGTGCCTGCTGGGCAGTCTCTTTGCCGGCAACGCCTCGGCCCTGCTGTTTTCCCTGCTGGGCGGCGTGCTGGCTATGCTGGTAATGATGGCCCTGACCCGGCTGCGGGGCCTGTCGGTATACGGCGTGTCCATCGGCGGCGCGGCGGCCCACAACATCGGTCAGATGGCCGCGGCCCTAATTACCCTGGGCAACACCGCCGTCCTGGGCTACCTGCCGTTTCTTTTGGCGGTGTCCCTGTTTACCGGAGCCCTGACGGGCTTCGTGTCGGCCCTGCTGCTGCGGGCCATCAGCCATGTGAAGTTATAAGACTGAAGGAGAGCGGATAAATGGATAAGAAAGACGAGATCATCCTCCAGCAGCTGGACGTGATCCGCTCCATGACGGAGCGGAACCTGCGCAGCGTCAACAGCGATTTCTGGGGCACGCCCCTGTCCCCGGCGGAAAAGCTCGGGGAGAAGGCGGGCCCCAAGACCCCCGGCAAGGCCCCGGAGAAGAAGTCCGGCGGCCCGGAGCAGCCGTCGGAGGCCCCGGAGCCTCTGCCCAAGGAGGACATGAAGGACCTGCTGGCGGAGCTGGACGGCTACATCGGTCTGCAAACCGTCAAGGAGGAGGTCCACAACCTCATCAACATGGCCTCGGTGTATCAGCTGCGGCGGCAGCACGACCTGCCCACCACGGATATGTCCCTGCACCTGGTGTTCACCGGCAACCCCGGCACCGGCAAGACCATGATGGCCCGGATGATGGCCCGGATCTACCGGAGTCTGGACATTCTGTCCCGGGGCCAGCTGGTGGAGGTGGACCGCAGCGGCCTGGTGGCGGGCTATGTGGGCCAGACGGCTATCAAGACCCAGAAGGTCATCGAAAAGGCCATGGGCGGCGTGCTGTTCATCGACGAGGCCTACGCCCTGAACGGCCGGTCGGAAAACGACTTCGGCCAGGAGGCCATCGACACCATCCTCAAGGCCATGGAGGACCACCGGGACGACCTGGTGGTGATCGTGGCGGGGTACACGGACCTGATGGACCGGTTCATCCACTCCAACCCCGGCCTGGAATCCCGGTTCAACCGCTTCCTGCTGTTTGACGATTACACCACCGACGAGATGGTGGAGATCTTCCGGATGCAGTGCAAAAAGGACTGCTATCAGCTGACGGAGGAGGCCCGGCCCCTGATCCGGGACTATATCGCCGAGGAATCGGCGGACGACAGCTTCGGCAACGCCCGGGGCGTCCGCAACCTGTTTGAGCACGTTCTGGTGGCCCAGAACAACCGCCTGGCCACCATGGAAAAGATCACCCGGGAGGACCTGATGACCATCACCGCCGACGACGTCCTCCGGGCCCGGGGAAAGGTGGACTGACATGAAACGACTGACTGCGGGGCTTCTGGCCCTGATGCTGCTGGCGACCCTGCTGCCCGGCTGCGGGAAGAAGGAGCAGTGGAATGTGGATAACTTCTTCCTGTCCGACGACGGAACCACCTATTCCGTCAGCTATCGCCACGACGACGGCACGGAGGAGGTGGTGGCGGAGATGGGCAGCTATCCCCAGCCCCTGACCATCATCGCCGGGAAGCTGTACTATGTCCATGGCGGCAGCATGGTGGCCGTGGACCTGAAGGACCCCACCCAGCGCCAGACCCTCACGGAGCCGGGGCTGTCGGGGCTTTCCATCGGGTTTATCGACGACGGGGCGGTGTACTGCCCCCTGGCCACCGACACGGAGAAGTGCTATCGGGTGGCCCTGGACCTGTCCGAGTGCACCCGGGTGGCCATCCCCCGGGAGCAGCGGCCCACGGACTATGACGCCCTGCTGGACCAGATCTATGCCGCCGTGGGGGCCATCGACAACCGCATGGCCCTGCGGACCCTCCGGGCCCGGTACTCCGAGACCGGCAGCCTGACCTCCCTGGAGATGACGGTCTGGTCCCTCCAGGAGGAGACGTATTCTCTGAACAGTTGGGCCGATGTACATGTATCCGTCCAGCGCAGCGGCAGCGGCTTCACCGTCATCGCCCAGGACCAGCACCGGCCCCTGCCTATGGATTCGGAAACCGTGGCGGCCATGCTGTCGGTGCAGCGGTTTGTCGAGACCGTGAAGGCCGTGGACAGCGCGGACCTGTGGACCAGCCAGAAAACCGGCCAGCCCCTGTACTATCAGCTGACCTATCACGCCTCGGAGTATGAGGCCGCCGTGGCGGCAGACGGAGGCGTACTCTGCCTGAACCCCGACGGCTCGGCGGCCCAGCTGCCCCAGGGGAGCCTGCTGGTGCTGGCCCAGTGCTATGACCGGGGTGACGCCAACATCGCCCTTACCGACAGCCAGGGCCTGACCACCGGCGCCCTGCGGGTCATCGTCCCCGCGGCGTAAATATGGACCCTCACGCCTATACACCAATGCCGGAGGGCGGCATTCTTCTGGACCTGACGTCCTGCCGGGACTGGGGGATGGTGCAGGACGCCATCCGGCGGGCCTTCGGTTTCCCGGCTCACTACGGGGGAAAACTGGGATGCCATGTGGGACTGTCTGACGGACCTGTTCTGGGTGACGGATGACCGCCACATCGTGGTTCGGGGCCTGGATGCCCTGCCGCTGGACCTGCGGGCATATGCCGAACCCCTGCGCCAGGTGCTGGAGGACCTGCGGACCCGCTGTCCCCGTCTGCGGGTGACCTACTGCTGAAAAATGCCCCGGGGCCTGTTATGGGTCCCGGGGCATTTCCCTCTTCCCATTTTCAACGATATGTGGTATACTCTTCGGCGACAGGGACCCGACCTGTCCAAGCGCCGCAAGGCGTTCGTTCGGCCCGGCGGGGCCGTTCTCTAAACAAAACATGGGAGGCACCACATGAAACACAAAAACACGCAAAAGCTGACCCTGGCCGCCATGACGGCGGCCGCCTACGCCGCGCTGTCCCTGCTGGGGGCGGTGTTCGGCCTGACCTTCGGCCCCATCCAGGTGCGATTCTCCGAGGCGCTGTGCCTGCTGCCGTTCCTGTTCCCGGAAACCGCCTGGGGCCTGGGGGTGGGGTGCCTGATCGCCAACCTGTTCAGCCCCTATGGGGCCCTGGACATCGTGGTGGGATCACTGTCCACCCTGATCGCCGCCCTGCTGACCGCCCGGTGCCGCAGCCCCTGGACCGCGGCCCTGCCGCCGGTGGTGTGCAACATGGTGCTGGTGGGGGCCGTGCTGGCCTATGAGACGGCAGGCACTTCCGCCGCCTTCTGGCCGGCCTATGGGCTCAACGCCCTGACCGTGGGCCTGGGGGAGGCCATCGCCTGCCTGGTGCTGGGGGTGCTGCTGGTGAAGCAGCTGCCGAAAATTCCCTATTTCCGGAACCGGCTTGCGTCATGATTTCAGCTTCTGTAATAAAATAAATGCTGGGGCCAGGCATCCGCCTGGCCCCAGCATTTATTATGAACCCAGCCTGCACGGGCTATCCGGCGGCGCAGTTGGTTGACGGAAAACCGGGGGTGTGGTACACTGAGGAGACTACTATAAAGCGAGGGATCATCATGGAAGAAACCAGGAGCTTCGGCTATATCTGCCCCAAATGCGGACGGGCGGTCATGGCCCGGCGCAGCGCCTTTTCCCTGGCGGCGGCCGCCGCCCATATCGAGTGCCCCTGCGGCCAGTCCGACATGCTCATCGAGACCGACGGCTCCCGCTTCCGCCTGTGGGTGCCCTGCGGCCTGTGCGGCGAAACGCACCAGGCCGAGTGCAGCGCCGACGCAGTGCTGCGGGGCCGGGGCATCGGCCTGGCCTGCCCCAAGACCAGGCAGATCTGCTGCTATGTGGGCCAGGAGGACCAAGTGTCCGCCCAGATGGAGCAGCTGGCCGTCCGGGCCGCCAAGGAGAAGGCGGAGGACCCGGAGGCCTTCACCGACAACATTATTATGTATGAGGTGCTGTCGGAGCTGAAGGACATCGCCGCCCGGGGCGGCATCCGCTGCCGCTGCGGCAGCACCCGCTACGGCATCCAGGTCCACCGGGACTCCGTGGACCTGTGCTGCCAGGACTGCGGCGGCAAGCTGCGTCTGCCCGCCGCCACCGACGAGGATCTGGACCGCCTGTGCTGCCAGATGACCCTGACCATTCCGGGGAGGGCGTGACATGATGGAGCTTCTCTCCCGCTGGTTCATCCGGGACCGGGATAACGTCACGGACCCCCGGGTCCGCCGGGCCTATGGCCAGCTGTGCGGCTTTGTGGGCATCGGGCTGAACATCCTGCTGTTTGCCGGGAAGTTCTTCGCCGGTACCCTCAGCGGCTCCGTGGCCATCACCGCCGACGCCTTCAACAACCTGTCCGACGCCGGGTCCTCGGTGGTGACCCTGCTGGGCTTCCGCTTGGCCGGGAAAAAGCCGGACCCCCAGCACCCCTTCGGCCACGGGCGGCTGGAATATGTCTCGGGCCTGATCGTGGCGGGGCTGATTCTGCTGATGGGCGTGGAGCTGGCCAAGTCCTCGGTGGAGAAAATCCTCCACCCGGCGGCGGTGGATTTCAGCGTCATCGCCCTGGTGATCCTGGCGGTGTCCATCTGCGTGAAGCTGTATATGTGCCTGTATAACCGGCGGATCGGCAAAAAAATCCGTTCCGCCGCCATGGAGGCCACCGCCGCCGACAGCCTGTCCGACACGGCGGCCACCGCCGCCGTGCTGCTGGCCATGCTCATCGCCAAGTGGACCGGACTGGACATCGACGGCTGGGTGGGCCTGGTGGTGGCGGGCTTCATCCTGTTCTCCGGGGTCAAATCCGCCCGGGAGACCATCAGCCCTCTGCTGGGCCAGCCGCCGGAAAAGGAATTTGTGGACCGGATTCAGGCCATTGTCCTGTCCCATCCGGAGATTCTGGGCCTGCACGACCTGGTGGTCCACGACTACGGCCCCGGCCGGGTGATGGTGTCCCTCCATGCGGAGGTCCCGGCCCACGGGGACCTGCTGGAGCTCCACGACGTGGTGGACAACATCGAAATGGACCTGTCCCGCCAGCTGAACTGCCAGGCGGTGATCCATATGGACCCGGTGGTCACCGACGACGGCCTGACCGGCCCCCTGCGGAGCCGGGTGGCGGAGCTGGTGAAGCAGGTGGACCCCGCCATCACCATCCACGACTTCCGGGTGGTGGCTGGTCCTACCCACACCAATCTGGTGTTTGACGCGGTGGTGCCCTTTGACGAAAAGCTCACCGCCGCCCAGGCGGCGGAGAAAATCCGCGCTCTGGTCCGCACCATGGACGACGGTCGCTACTTCGCCGTGGTGACGGTGGAGAATTCGTACATCTGACCCCGGGAAGCGGCTTGCGCAGCCTAAGACATTTCTCTATCACAAAGAAACTGGCGATTAACGGGCATGACTATGTAAGCCTGGCAAAGGATACCGCCCACCGCCAGTTGGGGACGATACAGGACTATTACGAAACGCCGGAGGACAGCGTAAGAATTGATACGGCAAAAGCGATTGGAAAACTTCTTATCCGCTCTGATGAATCGGATTCTGAATCCCAAGTGACAATCTCACTGGAAGATGAAGATTTTGCAAAAAAGCTTGAGGAAGTGGCTTCTGATTCAGCCGGAAAACAGATGCTTGAGTTTGCTATTGCTATGTACGAAAAAAATAATTCAGACTAACAGCGGTCATTCTACACAAACCGTACGGAATACCGCTAATCACCCAAAAATTCGGCTACTGTACAAAACCGCTGATTTTACTGTATAATAAAAGCAATACGAAATACACGAACCATGATTCCCTTGCAGCAATAAAAGAGAAAAACCTCTCCAAGCGAAGCTTGATTATTTTTTCTTTTACTGCTCAATAAAAAAGCCGAAAACCCTTGAAAACAAAGGCTTTCGGCGTTATTGCCTGGCGCGCCAAAAGGGATTCGAACCCCCGGCCTTCCCCTTAGGAGTATGGCTTACCATGTGATACACGGTTCGGATGTAACTTCCAATATCATCCCTTACGCAGAATGACTTGTAGTAAACGAACTTTATGGTGCAAAACACCTATTCTGACGCAGTTTTATGTGTCCGTTGGGTGGTCCTATTAGCAAATTCTTAGCAGGAGGACATCCCGCCAAAGCTGATTGCTACTGCCATTCTTCACTCCCTTAGTCAAAATGACAAGGCAAATACATGGAGGTTACTATGGACAAGAAAGAGAAAAAGTCACTGCCGGAACCGCGCACATATACTGTGGAACAGATTGCGGCCATGCTCAACATTGGCCGCACAACCGCATATCAGCTCGTCAAGCAGGAGGAGTTCAGGATCGTCCGCATAGGAAATGCGATCCGCGTTTCCAAGAAATCTTTTGACGAGTGGCTGGAAAGTTTGGAATTGTGAATATCGCAAGAAACGCCGTAGGCTCAAATGAAGTGACCCCAAAAAGTTAGACAATATTTTGAAGTAAAAATTATTCAAGCAGCCGAAAGGGCTTGTTGTCTGTGAATTGCAGGCGGCAAGCCCTTCAGTTTTGTCTTGATCCTGCGGTTGTTGTAGTAATCCAGATATTCAACGAGTTCCTGCTTGAAGTGTTCCATAGACTGAAATTCTTGCAGATATAGCAGTTCGCTCTTGAGCAGCCCGAAGAAATTTTCTATCACTGCGTTGTCCAGACAGTTTCCCTTTCGGCTCATACTCTGTCGGATGCCCTTCTCTCGGAGCATCCTCTGATACTGTTTATGTTGGTATTGCCAGCCCTGATCAGAATGGAGAATGAGGTTTGTTCCGTCCGGAATTTTTGCAAATGCCTCGTCCAGCATGGTCGTCACCATACTCAGCACAGGGCGATCCGATATGGTATAGCTGACCAGATCGCTGCTGTGCAGATCGAGAATTGGGGACAGATACAGTTTCTCGCCAAACAAACTGAACTCTGTCACATCGGTGACCCACTTCTGGTTTGGCTTTTCGGCGCGGAAGTCCCGGTTTAACAGATTTGGTGCGATTTTACCCACTTCTCCCTTGTAGGAGCGATATTTTTTCATCCTGACGCGGCAAACCAAGCCCAGCTCCTTCATAAGCCGCCGGACAGTCTTGTGGTTCAGGAGGAAATTGCGCTTGTGAAGTTCTGTTGTCATGCGACGATAGCCGTATCTTCCCTTGTTTTCATGGTAAATCGTTGTGATTTCTTCTTTGACAGATGCGTATTTGTCTGTGCGCTCCATCCGCTTCAGATGATAGTAGAAGGTGGCGCGGGGCAGTTGAGCGATTGAGAGAAGAATATCCAGAGAATGTCTTTGCCTCAGCTTTTGAACTACCAGCGTTTTTTGTGCTGGCGTCGCTCGTCTTCCAAAACCAAGGCTTGCAAATTTTTTAGGTAGTCTACCTCCGCGCGCAGCCGCTGCACTTCTGCCAGCAGATCTTCTTCTACATCCTTTGGCAGCTTCTTTGGCCGACCAGTGCTGCTGCGGCCGCGCCGTTCGACGGCAAAGCCTTCCGGCCCTTCCTCCAGATAGATTCGCTCCCATGATTTGATTTGATCTCTGCTGTTTACCTCAAATCTACGGCAGGTTTCGCTGTAACTCAATTTCTCTTCCTGCATGGTTTCAATCACCAGTTTTTTGAATTCCGGCGTATATCGTTTGTTTGGTACTCCTTTTGGCATAGCAAAACACCCCACTTGTTAGATAGTATATCATACTGTCTAACAAATGGGGTGCAGTTCAAAAAAACCTATGGCGTTTTTTTATACCCATTTTGAAGGAGGCTGGAGATGAAACTGACAGAAGCAGAAATGAGGATGGTGTTTCAGATTGAAAGTACCAATCAGAACGCTGCCCTGAATGAGATTTACATGACATGGCGCTATGCGCCGAACCCGGCAACGAAAGAAACGGCGGAAGGCCTTTTGGACAAGCTTCGCCCACTGTCGGATCAGGAGTGCATGGATTTGATCCGCAAGGTGCAGGCCGAATACCGTCTGCCGGAGAAAGCCCGCACCATCGGGGAAATGCTGGCAGAGGCCAGACAGCAATCCGGGGCGCAGAAGTTATCCGGCCATGACATTATGGCTTTGGAGCGTTTCGACCCGGCAACCAGACACATGATCGTCTTTGATGTTCTTACCCATGACTCGCCTGTTGGCTGGAAGGGTGAGAAAATGCGCCTGTTCCTGACCGACACCGGATACAGCAAGGCTTTGGAAAATCAGGAAAAGGGACATATCAAAATCCGTAACCATGCGAAGGTGCTTTCCGGCGACCTCCACTATGACCATAAAGACCGTGAGAGGTAGCCGCCCTAAAAATGTATCAAAATCAGCGGAAAATCTTCTGTTTCTTCCTCCGTGGCTTGCGTTCTGAACAGAGCGTGGATGTTTTCCCATGCGGGAGGCTATGGAGGCATACAGACGGGTAAACCGCTCAAAATCAACACTTTTTATTTTCACAGGAAGGAGGTGCGAAGATGGCTGTTTTTCGTATTGAAAAGACCCGTGATTATACGGTCATGTCTAACCATCACTTGAAAGATCGGACGCTGACCCTGAAATCCAAAGGGCTGCTGTCCATGATGTTGTCACTCCCTGACGAGTGGAATTACACCACCAGAGGTCTTGCGGCGATCTGCCGGGAAGGTGTGGACAGCATCGGCGCGGCATTGAAGGAGCTGGAAAACTACGGGTATATCCGGCGCACCCAGCTTCGGGATGAAAAAGGCAAGATCACGGATACCGAGTATGTCATTTACGAAATGCCTCAGTGCGAGCCGCCGTCAAGCCCAGGTACGCCTTTACCGGGTACGGCAAAGCCATATACGGAAAACCCGGATATGGGTATCCCGGATACGGCGGAACCGTGTACGGAAAACCCCGCACAATTAAATACTAATCAAACAAAGACTGATTTATCAAGTACAGAACTATCAAATCCTATCCAATCAAATCCCCCTAACCCCGCAGGGGCAAGGATGGGAACGGATCGGATGGGAGCCAGAGAATGTTATCGTGAAGTGATTTTGGATAACATCGAGTACAGCTATCTGGTGCAGGACAGCCACATCGACCGTGAGCAGCTTGACGAGATCGTTGACCTGATTGTGGATACTGTGTGTTCTGCCCGCAAAGTCATCCGCATTGCCGGAGACGATTATCCGGCGGAGGTGGTAAAGTCCCGGTTTATGAAGCTGGACAGTTCTCATGTTCAGTATGTCATGGACTGCATGAAGGACAACACCACCTATGTCCGCAATATCAAGAAATATCTTCTGGCGGCGCTGTATAACGCCCCGACCACCATCAACAGCTACTATTCTTCCCTGGTGCAGCACGATATGTACGGGGACGGGCAAAGGGGGCGAGGCTAAATGCAGGAGGAAGTAACGCGGGGCGCCGTGACGCTCATTGTTGACGGAGCCAAGCTAAGTGAGCAGGTCTTTGAAAAGGCCGTCAAAAAGTTCCTGGAGGAAATCCAGAAAAGCCAGAAACCAAAAATCTACCGCGGCAGGCAGAGCCTTAAACAGCTTGCCAGCCAGAATGCCGGTCTTGCCAATATCGAGATCAGTGACAAGAATATCAAGGCTTTCTCCCGTGTGGCGAAGAAATACCATGTGGATTTTGCCTTGAAGAAAGACACCGCCGCAGAGCAGCCCCGTTACCTGGTCTTTTTCAAAAGCCGGGACGCGGATGCCATCACAGCGGCATTTCAGGAGTTTGCCAGCCGGAAAATGAGCCGTGAGGAAAAGCCATCCATCCGGGAGCGGCTGACCCAGGCGAAGGAACAGGCAGCAGAGAAAACGGAACACCGCACCATTGACCGGGAGAAAGTAAAGGTCAAAGATCGGAGCGTGCAGAGATGAATATGAAAAAACTGTTTTTGCTGAACCTTCCGTATCTTCTGTTCGTGTATCCCTTCGATAAGCTGGCACAGGCTTTCCGGCTTGCGCCCGGTTCTGACCTCTCCGGCAAGCTACTTTCCATCGGGGACGGCTTCACGGCAGCGCTTTCCTCCCCGTGGCTCAGTTTCCATCCCACGGACCTGCTGATCGGCATAGCCGGTGCGGTGATCCTTCGCATGGCGGTCTACCTGAAAGGCAAGAACGCTAAGAAGTATCGCCACGGGATCGAGTATGGTTCTGCCCGCTGGAGTGCATAATTTTAAGTGTAAATGACACATACATGGACGCACAGGAGGTTATGCACATGACTGATTATAGCAAAATTACAGCCCTTTACTCCCGCCTTTCCGTAGGCGACGAGGACAGGGACGGCGGCGAGAGCAACAGCATACAGAACCAAAAAATATTTTTGGAGAACTATGCCAGAGGGCAGCACCTAACCAATATCCGGCACTACATCGACGATGACGAAAGCGGCAGGTTTTTTGACCGTTCCGCCTACTCCCGCATGATGGACGATGTGGAAAACGGGAAAATCGGTGTCTGCATTATGAAAGACCTTACCCGCTGGGGGCGTGACTATCTCCAAGTCGGCAACGCGATGGAGATATTCAGACGGAACAATGTGCGTTTTATCGCGGTCAACAACGGGATAGACAGCGAGAAGCCCGACACATTGGAGTTTGCGCCCTTTATCAATATCATGTCGGAGTGGTACGCAAAGGACATCAGCAAGAAAGTGAAAACGGGCATTAAGACCAAAGGCATGAGTGGAAAGCCGATTGTCACCGAAGCCCCTTACGGCTATGTCAAAGACCCGGACAACAAGGATTTTTGGATAATCGACGAGGAAGCCGCCGAGGTTGTCCGTTTGATTTTCCGTCTGTTTATCGGCGGGAAAAACCGCAACCAAATCGCCGTATATTTGACACAGGAGAAAATCCCAACCCCCACTTTCTACATGAAAGACCGGGGGCGGGGAACTTGTAAAAATAAGACGCTCAACGAGGATAACCGCTGCAAGTGGAACAAAGCCACCTTGACCAATATCCTCACACGGCAGGAGTATTGCGGCGATGTAGTCAACTTCAAGACTACAAAGCATTTCCGGGATAAACATAACCACTATGTAGACCGGAGCCAGTGGCACATCACAGAAAATGTGCATGAGCCGATTATCAGCCGCAGCGATTTTGAAACCGTACAGCGGATTTTGGAAAACGCACCCGTCAGACGCCCCAACGGGGACGGGGAAATCCACCCTCTGTCCGGCTTACTTTTCTGTAAGGACTGCGGCGCAAAAATGCACATTCGTATAGATTACCGGAACGGCGGCAAGCGGCACGTTGCTTTTTGCAGCGAGTACCACAAGGGGAAAGCCAGAAATCCGAAATGCCATTCCCCGCACATCATGGACGCGGACTTGCTCATGCAGACCATCGCGGAAGTGCTGAAGAAAATCGAGGACTATTCTATCAGCAACCGGGCGGAGTTTGAAGCCTTAGTGAAAAAGAACCTTGCCATGCAGCAGACCGACCAGACCAAAAAGCAGCAGAAGCGTATTCCGCAAATCACGACACGCCTTGAACAGATTGACAAGGTGCTGAATAAGCTCTACGAGGACAACGCCCTCGGCACGATCCCGCAAGACCGTTATGAGCAGATGTCGCAGAAGTATTCGGAAGAATACTACGCGCTGAAAGCGGAGCTTGCCACGCTCCAAGAGCAGCTATCCGCTTACGAGAACGCGGGAGGACGGGCGCAGAAGTTTTTGAAGCTGACGGAACGCCATGCTGCCTTTACCGAGCTTACCCCCGCCATTCTCAACGAGTTTATCAGCCGGATTGAAGTGCATGAGCGCGACCAGAAAAGGGCGAGATACGCAATCCAGCACATCAGCATATATTTCAATTATATCGGCAAGTTTGAGAATGAAGTGACACAGCTTGCGGAACCGACCGAGCAGGAAATCCGGCAAATGCGGGAGGAAATCGAAGAAGCCAAAAAGGAAAAGAGCCGCGCATACCACCGGCGGTATTCAAGGGAGTACCGGGCGCGAAACCTTGAAAAGCAGCGGGAGTATGACCGTATCAAGGCGCGGGAATACCGGGCGAAGAAAAAGGCGCAGGCAGCCGCCGCACAGCCCACACAGTAAAACAGAATAACCGTCAACCAAGAGGGATTTTCCGAGTTACGGGAAATCCCTCTTTTGCACCCGGAGAAAGGAGCCGCCTATGGCAGAACAGACCCCCGACAGTATCATCACGACCCAGAGGAACGGGCAGACCATTGTTGCGGAGTTGTTTTTCAATCACAGCAGCACAGAAACATTCCGCGACAAGCTGCTCAAACTGGTACTTGCCGACAGCTCGCGTTTATCCGCGTCTGACGGTCAAGAGCCGGAAAAAACAGAAATCTTGCGATAACAGCCGCCCTGGCGAACCATTCCCCGTCCGGGCGGTTTCTATTTGAAAATCCTCATTTCCCCCAAGTCAAGAGCCGGGAAAAACACCCGAAAAATGCCCCTACTGCGTAACAGGGGCGCAGAAAGGAGAGTTTATGAGAACAGGGCTTACGAAGCAGGAAAAGACCACCGATATTTGGTTTGACGAGAAATACCCGCTAATCCATATCCGCACCCACAACACCGACTTAAAGAAGCGGCTTGCCGCCTACGCCGGACAGCACCCCGACCAGTGCCGCCAGACCGACACAGACCCGGACACGGGCTGCATGGAGTTTGAAATCCGCAAGGGGCGGTTCTCTTTCCGTCTGACCGCCCCATACAGCGAGGAACGCCGGGAGAGGGCGCGGCAGTACGCCAAAAAGACAATGCAGCTGAACCGCTAAAAGGATATGGAAATGTTCACATCTGTATGGTATAATTCTTTCGACACAGAAAGACAAATCGGGCTTTGTAGAGGTGAACTCGTATGAATATAGTTATAAAAAAGATGGAAACCGATGCCGAGATCAAAGGGAAAGCATACGTTCATTGGAAATCCTGGCAGGAAGCGTATTCCGGTATTGTGGATCAACGGTATCTTGACTCGCTGACATTGGATAAGTGCGAAAAAATTGCTTTTCGTCGGACGGATAATGTCATCATCGCAAAAGACGGCGATTCCGTTATTGGATTCGTCGGCTTTGGCAAATATCGCAATGACGAACTCGAGAACGCCGGAGAAGTTTTTGCTATTTATATTTTATCGCAGTATTACGGAAAAGGCATTGGGTATCGCTTGATGCAGACGGCGCTCTCAGAGCTTGCTGATCATTCGAAAATTGCAGTCTGGGTACTGAAAGAAAACACAAAAGCCATCCGTTTTTATGAACGATGTGGATACCGTTTTGACGGCAGAGAGCAAATCATTGAACTTGGATCTCCTGTCGTTGCGGCAAGAATGGTTTTAGAAAGATAAATTCCAGTTTGCCGCACAGACAACAGTCCCCTAACAACTGAATAACCCACCCACCAAGAGCAGCTATTTTCACACAGAAAACGGCTGCTCTTTTCTTTTGCAAACAGGCAGAAAGGAGCGACCAGCCATGACGAAACCGAGAGAGAAAACCCGCGAGGAATTGACCGCCGAGATTGAGAACGGAAAGAAGAAAATCCGGCAGCTTGAAAACCGGGAAAAGGTATTGCGTCAAAAGCTGTCCCAAGAGGAACGCAGAACGCGCAGCCACCGCCTTATCGTCCGGGGCGCGGTCTTTGAAAGCATTGTGCCGGAAGCAAAGGGCATGACCGACGAGGAAGCCGCCGCACTTCTACGGCTTGCCTTGACGAGTGAGCCGGTACGGGAATATCTGAAAAAACGAGCCGAAAGCAGGAAAAGCGAATAATCCCTTTGGAACAAAGGGCGCACTTATACACCCTTGCGGGCGTGTGCGCTCTGCCGAGGGCTTATCTCCGCACAGGGAACTTTCCCCGCGCTCCGATATGGCGGCTTTGCCGCAACAAGGGGCTGCACCCCTTGCGCCGCTTTGCGGCTATCCCTGCACACCCACAAAAACAGTACACCCGCCTTTGGCGTCTGTACCATTTTTGCGGGTTTTATTATCCTATCCGGGAGGTGATACCCATAGCCATTTACCATTGGAACATCGGCATTGTGAGCCGAGGAAAAGGCAAATCAGCCGTTGCCGCAGCCGCCTACCGAAGCGGCGAAAAGCTGACAAACGAGTGGGACGGAATGACCCATGACTACACCCGCAAAGGCGGCGTTGTCCATACAGAAATCATGCTGCCGCCCCATGCCCCGCCCTCTTTCTCTGACCGTTCAACCTTGTGGAACAGCGTGGAGCTTTACGAGAAAGCCGGGAACGCCCAGCTTGCGCGTGAGATTGACGCAGCGCTCCCCATAGAATTATCCAGAGAGGAACAGATCCGGCTTGTCCGGGAATACTGTTCCTCTCAATTTGTTTCCAGAGGAATGTGTGTGGATTTTGCCATTCACGACACCGACAGCGGCAATCCCCATTGTCATATCATGCTGACTATGCGCCCCCTTGACGAGCGCGGCACATGGACAGCGAAATCCAAAAAGGAATATGACCTTGACGAAAACGGCGAGCGTATCCGCTTGCCAAGCGGCAGATACAAGACGCACAAGGTTGACCTTACAGGCTGGAACGACAAGGACAACACCCTCTTGTGGCGCAAGGCAT